>Ga0209633_10000738_pt1 | contig 36796 bp, 34 predicted proteins | sample Cruoilmetagenom1_FD_187290 | JGI IMG/M metagenome (GOLD analysis project Ga0209633, IMG submission 187290) | Oil polluted marine microbial communities from Coal Oil Point, Santa Barbara, California, USA - Sample 1 (SPAdes) (version 2) | ecosystem: Environmental > Aquatic > Marine > Oil seeps ...
GCTTTATCAAAATGGTCCGGGATTGAGCGCTTGTTTCTCCCCGTAACAAAGATCATTTGATCAATCCCAGCAGCAACGGCTTCTTCTACGGCATACTGAATCAATGGCTTGTCAACTATAGGAAGCATTTCCTTTGGACTTGCCTTAGTTGCAGGCAAAAACCGTGTACCCAGCCCCGCCACGGGAAAAACTGCTTTACGTATTGTCTTCATTTTATGTTTTTTGTCTACCTATAGAATAATAGTGAAAACCATTTGTCTTCATCATGGCTGAATCATATATATTCTTGCCATCAAAAATAACCGGCTCAGTTAAAATTGATTTGATTTTATCAAAATCAGGACTTCGAAACACATTCCATTCCGTTATTACAATAAGCGCATCGGCATCTTGCAAGGCTTCTTCAGCTGATTTACAAAGTGTTAAGTTTCCATTTTGTTTCTTCCATGGCTTTGGAATCAAAGGCTTTAACTTTAGCCCCTTCATTCCATAGCTTTTCCATCAATACTCGACTTGGTGCATCGCGCATATCATCTGTATTGGGTTTAAATGACAATGCCCATAACGCAAACGTTTTATTTTCTAACCCATTTTTATAATGTGCAGATACTTTCTCGAAAAGGACTTGTTTCTGCCTAAAATTGACGTTTTCTACACTACTCAGTAATTCAGGCGTGTATCCAAACTCTTCAGCTGTTCTGGCAAGTGCATTTACATCTTTTGGAAAGCAGGAACCACCATAACCAGCTCCCGGATAAATAAAGTGGTAGCCAATACGGGGATCTGAACCTATACCGATTCTAACTTTTTCTATATCAGCACCCGTTCTTTCTGCAATATTTGACAATTCATTCATAAAACTGATTTTTGTCGCCAACATGGCATTCGCTGCATATTTTGTCAATTCTGCTGATCGTACATCCATAATCACCAGTCGGTCGTGACTGCGATTAAATGGCGCATACAAAGCCTTGAGCAACTCTCCTGTACGAACATTCTCGGTACCGACGACAATTCGATCCGGCTTCATGAAATCTTCAAGTGCAGCCCCCTCTTTCAGAAACTCCGGATTTGATACAACATCAAAATCCAGTTGTTTACCCTTTGCTTTCAGAGCATCATTAATTACAGCGGATACTTTATCTGCAGTACCGATGGGAACTGTGGACTTGTCAATGACAACTCGATAGTCTTCCATATTCTCACCAATGCTCTTTGCAACAGCCAGTACATATTGCAAATCTGCAGATCCATCTTCATCCGGTGGCGTGCTTACAGCAATGAACTGAAAAAGACCGTGTTCGACTCCCTCTGTAATATTGGTCGTAAACTTCAACCTGCCAGATTCAATATTCTTCCTGACCAACTCTTCCAAACCCGGTTCGTAGATTGGAATGCCACCCGAATTGAGCATATTGATTTTGTTTTCATCAATATCAACACAGATTACATCATTACCAACCTCGGCCAAGCATGTTCCGGTTACCAGCCCCACATATCCAGAACCAAAAATTGTGACTTTCATTGCAGCTCCATCTATTGTTTATTTCGATTTTGATTAAAGCCAGTTTTTAAATCATTCCTGGCAAAAATACATATGAAATATAGTCTCATAACATTACATCAATTCACTATTTGTAATTTTAGGCCTGATTATACATAAGGAATTATGTTAAAAGAAATATAATGTCCTGAGAGAGTTATGCAGGGATGTTCAATGAGATCAATGTATGGTTAAATCTTGGCTAATGTAGAGGTTTGCGAGCAATCGGGGGGCTGGCGATTTCCTCTGGTTGAGCACCTTCGGTTTTATTGTTGCTATCGTCATCCAAGTGTTTTAACTTCTGATAATTCTCCCAAATTGGGTCAGTCACTTTTGATTTAGGATTAAACTCGAGCACCGCACTTTTCAGTATTTCAACAACATTCGCCGCATCAAATTTAAGGCAACTTTCTTCAAATGATTGTAAATACTGCATCACCACATCGTATGGTAATTCACTTTCTTCAGCGCGCATGATTTTAGGATGCTCCGTACCAGATGCATTGTCCCCAATTAACAATTCTTCATATAACTTTTCTCCAGGGCGGAGTCCAGTATATTTAATTTCTACACCATCTTTTCTGCCTTTGTCATCCTGAACATCATGCCCGCTCAAATGGATCATACTTCGAGCTAAATCAACGATTTTGACGGGTTCTCCCATATCTAAAACAAACACATCACCACCCTCCCCCATGGTTGATGCCTGCAAGACAAGTTGTGATGCTTCTGAAATCGTCATAAAATACCGTGTGATTTCTGGATGAGTAACGGTAACAGGCCCACCTTTTCTAATTTGTTCTCTAAACAAAGGTACAACGGAACCAGAAGATCCCAAGACATTACCAAATCTCACCATTGAAAAAACCGGTTTTGTATATTTCTTCGCTAATGCCTGCAAGACCAGTTCCGCCATCCTTTTACTAGCCCCCATAACATTGGTAGGCCTGACTGCTTTATCAGTCGATATCAATATAAATTTTTCAACATTTGCCGCGATTGCCGCTTCAGCACAACGCCAAGTTCCAATGATATTATTCCACACTCCCTCAATCGGATTAGACTCAACAAGAGGAACATGTTTATAGGCCGCCGCATGATATATAACTTGTATATTTAATGATTTTAATATCGTTTCTATTTTTTCCTTATTTGTAATCGATCCTAAAACAGGAATTATCTCTATCGAATCATTTAGTTGCTGCGCAACTAACTCAGCATCTATTTTGTACAACGCATATTCACTCAATTCAACCAACACAAGTCTTTTGGGTGAAAATCGTATAATTTGTCGGCACAACTCAGATCCTATTGAACCTCCAGCACCACTAACCATAATCGATTTACCACGGATACTTGAGTCAAGTAACGGCTCACGTGGTGATACAACATCTCTACCCAGTAAATCTTCTATTTTTATTTCTGTAATATCACTGACATTCGCTTTTCCTGATAGCAGCTCAATAATCCCAGGGACAGTCTTCACCTGGACCGGATATGGTTCTAGCTTTTCAAGAATTTCATATCTTCTTTTGTGCGTCACAGATGGTAATGCCAGCAGGACATCCTTGACATTATGTTTATCGATAATCTGTTGTAATTTATCTGAAGAAAATACTTTTACACCATGAATTTCACTTCCATACAAATCTGTATTATCATCAAGAAAGGCTACCGGCTTATAGTCATTCCCAATCTGTAAAATTTTTGTGATTTCTGCGCCTGTTGCCCCTGCACCATAAACAACAACAGCTTGTTTATAATTATCGACTTCCCGTGCATGTATTAAACCCCTCAACAAGAATCTGCTTCCCCCAATAAATAGGAAGCTGATGCCCCAAAAAATAATAAATACCGATCTCGGAACGCCCTTTACTTCAAATAATATTACAAACACAACAAACATAAATGTTAATAATGTATTTGCTTTTGCTATGGCAATGATGGCTTTTTGACCAATGTAGCGTATAACAGCACGATAAAGCCCCATCCGTAAAAATATAGGGATGCTAACGATTGGTACGAATATGAAAAGAGGCAGCGCCTGATCTAAACTAGTCGGCCACCATTCCCCTAACCTGATGGCATATGCTAGCCATAAAGAACAAGTCAATAAAACAATATCGCCTAATATTAATATCAGCTTTTTATAGTTATTTGGCAAGGAGAATAAGGTAATAAATTTCACAACAATATAAGCCTGTTATAATTAGGTATTTGTGACGTCATATTTTAGCGCCCCTAAATAGATATCGAGATACAGCTACATATAGAATATGTTATACAACATTCACAGTATATCAGCAGTTAGATATTATGCATCAAGACTCATGTGTCTAATCTTAAAATATGCAAGCCTATGAACCAGCCTCGTTTAACCAGACAATTTCAAACCCTGATTGTATCGAACATGAATAGCCCACCGGGCTATCGTTCATACTATCATAGTTCACTTATAACGAACTATTGTCTGATAAAATTCAAAACTAATTAAAGATAGAAATCGTAATTTCAAGTGTAACTCTGAAGTACCCGTTAGAAGACAAACCTGAGAAAAAGAAAACTTCAATAAAACAGAGTAAATACCGTATGAACAAGAACAAGTAGAATTGAGCACTAGCGGCTATAAATGATTACTTATGAAACCGAAAAGAGAAAGAAACTTCATCGTTTTTTTATAATGGTCCATAGCCCCTGACATTAATTTTGCGTAAACACCTGTTTGTTACTATATTTTTGCATTTGTTTCAGACTGCCCCGCACCAAAAAAAGTTGCCAAAAAAATCAATGGGAAATAGGCAATAAGTGTTCCAAAGAACCCGTCTAACCAACCATACACGACAAATATAGCTATCGGTAGTAACCAAAACAAATTTATAGCGCCAAAAACAGCAGTAACCAGAATATGGTTATTGTATTTACGTGCTGCATGTTGATAGGCGTGAGTACGATGTGCCTCATAAAACATCTCACCCCGGAAAATCCGAATGATTAGAGTCAAACTTGCATCAACAACAAAGGCTCCTAGAAGAATTACCCATGCCCAAAACAGTTCCGGCACCACCCTGGCAGCTTGGATCGACAGAACACCTAAAACCAAACCTAGGAAGCCACTACCAGTATCACCCATGAATATTTTTGCACGTGGAAAGTTCCAGAACAGAAACCCTGCAACTGCAGTCATCAATAATGCAGGCACAACCCATATATATTCTGTGACACCACTTAACCAGTACAACACAATGCCGCCCAGACAAACCGTAATAGCTTCAATACTTGCTATACCATCAATGCCATCCATAAAATTGTAGAGGTTCAACAGCCAGACCAGATACAGTACCGCTAGTAAATTTCCCAACCACCCAAAATCAAACATAATATTGAACACCGGCAATGGAGGCAATCCATCAAGCCAAACCAATGCCCAAGCTGCGCAGACAAAATGGACCAACAAACGCCAAAGTGCAGGTATATGGCGATGATCATCCAGAAAACCAACAAATGCTACACAGCCTCCAGCACCAAGTAATGCCCAAATTTGCTCTGTCGGAAGCACGTCAAACATACTAAGAAATGGTAATACAATCATGAAGGATAATACGATGGAAACACCCCCACCCCGAGGAGTAGGAACAAAATGAGAACTGCGTTTGTTCGGAATATCTAGTAAGCTATTAGCCAAAGCATAGCGACGCAAAAGGCTCGTGAGCAGCCAAGACAGCACACCAGCCAATAACAAAAACCACAACATACCCATTTATATCACTTCCTGCGACTCATCCACGAATTACAATTTATCCGCCCAAATACTGTAGTCTGTAAAAAGATCCTCCACTATTTTCTGCATTGCTGCACCCTACTCCAACCAGTCCAATATATTTCGATTTTGCTAATGTTTGTATGCAATAATCCGCACAAATGATTCATCAAGTTGACTCAACCAAAGATTGTTAGTCGCATTCTATGCTAGGTCTATAACAATCAAACCAACTTTCAGGTTTACCCAGCAGTTTAGTAGTTGAGAGGTATCATTACCGTCACTAACTAACAAACAAGGCTTTCTGCCACCTGGTGAGTCATACCAGTCTCATTCAAATACACTGGTACATTGATTATAATTAACGCCGAACAAGTTGAGATGTATCAGTTAAGCCAATATATCAGACTCAGAAACATGTATCCGAGTCACTAAACTAATAATCACATCAAAACCAGATATCACTTTTGCTCAATCAGTCAACCATTTAAACCGTTGCTTAAAATTTGGAAATTTTTCGATTTTTACGTGCAGCACTATATCCAGCATAATAAGCAGCAATTTTTTGTCAAAAGATTCATTATTACTGACATACTAGTAGGCAGCTTAACCAATGCACTATTATTAAATCCCCATCAATGCTAGTATATTAGCATTTATCTTATGTACATCAAACTTTTTCTCTGCCATACGACGACTCTCTAATCCCATAGAGTAAATGAGTTCAGTGTTCTCTATAAAGTTCAGCATTGTCTGTGCTAATACTTCAGGATTTCGGATTGGCACCATAAAACCATTTATACCCTCTTCAACCGTTTCCCGGCAACCCGGTACATCAGTTGTAATTACAGGGCGCCCCATTGCCATTGCCTCCTGAGTACTGCGCGGCAACCCCTCTCTGTATGAAGGGAGAACAAAAACACTCGCTTGAGCAATCCAGGGTCTAACATCAGTAACTTGCCCGGGCCATTCAATTACACCTTCGGCTACCCAGGTGTGAACTTCGGTTTCAGAAACAGATCCGGGATTAAGATCTACACTACCAAGAAGCAAAAAACGTACTTTAGGATAGATAGCCTTTACCTTTCGAGCTGCGTCTATATAATCGTAAACTCCTTTTTCTCGTAACAATCTGGCAGCCAAAACAAAACAGACTGGCTTCAGTACGGGTGGGACTGTTTGGTAATGTTCCAAGTCCAGGCCTATTCCATCCAATAAATTTACTTTCTTAGCAGACACCATATGGGCATTGACAAACAGCTTTTTATCATCAGGATTAAGCAGAAAAACACCCTCCGCCTGACTCAGGCCAAGGCGATACAAAAGGGTAACAAAGGTACGCAGCACACGACGACGGATAGATGGTTTAATGTCATCCGTAAACACATAACCAGCCCCTTCGATCATGGCAAATCGCTTTGGCACAAATGCCAAACTTGAAGCAAGCATTCCATAAATAACGGGTTTAATAAAATATGCAAAAGTTGCATCCAACCGCAAGCGGCGTAACTGTATTGAGAGCCGAAAGAAATCAATAACATCCTGCAAAGGATTCATACCACTACGGGACATAGCGGAATCGACAGGCACTGCACCCAATGATGATACAGCTGCTCGACTAAGGTCGTCATAATCTGGCGCCAGCGCATACACTTGTACGCCTCGATTTACCATGGCACGCACTAAAGGTCCACGGAAATTACCTATAGAGAAAGCTTGACTGGTAATTATGGCTAGCCTATATGTCCCTTGCAGATTAACAGTTTTATTTGGTTCAAAATCGCGCATTCTTTTGCTTACTCACTAAAACATTATGACTCATACAATTTCAGGGCGAACAAACAACCACACTCCAATTACAAATAATTCAGTTAAAATAACGTAGTGCGTACTCATTTTAAAATTTGATGAAATACTGAGTTAAATTCATATATAATTTTTATTTTTTACCGGAGAATCACATCAAATACAGATACACACAGTTCCTCATCAGGTACAGTTATGAATTCTCTCGCTAATTTATTGCGCAAAATTGGAAGCGTTTCCCACCGGCTCACATCGGTGACTTGCACCTGAAAACCTGCCTGCCTGAACAAGTCCAACATCTTACTATACTGAATTCGGTTCGTGTAAAAACCAGACTTAGTAAAGAATTCTGACTCCCAAAGCTTTTCACTGATACGTAGATTATTCAGACTTCCGCCCAGATGATCACGAAGATCAACTTGGTGAGAGCAAACGCCGTCTGGCTTTAAAATTCTACGACACTCCTGAATCGTCTCCATAAATTCGTGCCGATGAACATGCTCAAGCACAGCCTGTGAGAAAATCCAATCCACTGATTCATCTTCAATTTACCGGAGACTTTTCAGCCCCTCAGTCATATATCTTGCAGAGCAGTGTTTGAGAATTTCATCAATATCACGGTAACTGGATAAATCGGTAGAAGGTAGGTTCATATTTTCAAGTACACTCGATAGCTCAAGATAGGGTGAAATTTCTTCACAAACAAATCGGCCTGCATCAACAATGATAGCCCTGGCACCATTCGATGCAGCAATAATCGCAGAAGCAATACTGCCCCCAGGGCCAAGTTCCAGAAGCGTCTTACCATTAAATTTATTATTCAACCCTGCTATTTCTACATGACTGCAAAAGACATTGATAGCATATTCACTGGAGTCCATATTACCATGACGGAAAAGGCCCAGACGCTGCCAGACTGAGTACCCGAAAGATAACCTCAATATAATTAACTTCGCACCAATTTTCTACCGCCTGTGGATTTCAAGCTTCATTTTTATCTGCACTAATACTTTTACAGCCAGCCGTATGGTCCGATCTCAATCTCAACTACTGATACTTCACCAAGGCAGTTTCCCACACTTTATGATAGGCGCTGGTCATGCCATCAAGGCTGAAGTGTTCAATTACCCTTGAACGACAGGCAAGCTTCCGTTTCTCCCATGTCTCAGTTATCGCTATTGCCTCAACCGCCTGCAAAATTGCGCTCCCCAGTGCTTCAGGATCAGAAGGCTGGACGATCCATCCCGTTTCGCCTACGATAACCGCCCCCGCTCCGACCATTGTCACCACTGCTGGTACTTCACATGACATCGCTTCAATCGTGACATTACCAAACGCTTCACCTGAGCTTGATAGTACGTGCAAATCAAGGGCATTCATTACTGACGGGATATCATCACGCAACCCTACCAAGTCGAAATTATCACGCAGCCCGTATTTTTCCAAAAGCGCAACTAGTTCCTGATTGGCTTCCATCATACCAGGACCTATCAATACACAACGCCATGGCAAAAGTATACGCGATTTAATATATGCTAATGCAGCAACCAGAGTCTCATGATTCTTAAGAGGATCCCATCGCGCAACCATACCCACTAATACTTCATCGTCGCTGACGTGCCATTCTGTACGTATTTTGGCCCGCTCTGTACCGTTCGGTTTGAACTCAAGCACATCAGTACCGTTGTGAACTACAACCATTTTACTAGCATTATAGCCAAGCTCAATATGAACGCGAGCGGCTTGCTCAGAACAGCAAATGATTTTCGTGGGGATAAAGTGGGAAATCAATGCACAAACTCGCGCCACAAGTCGTGTACTGCGCAAGGTCTTTCCAGGATCTAAATTACTGTGATGGATCCCCCACACCACGACTCGCTTACCCGCAAGGCAAGAGATCACACCGCCAATTAAATCTGCGTGGTACATCCATGTCTGAATGACGTCCGGATCTATAGAACGAATAAGCTTGTACAATTTTACGATTGCTGAAAATGTTAGTCTTCCACGCTGCATTCGTAAAGAATGAACCCGAGCACCAGCTTTCACAAGACGTTTGCCGTAGTAACCCTCATCCATCAGTGAGACAATTTCGTGGGAGTGGCCTTTCTCATTTTTAGAAATTAAACGGTAAAGTACGGCCTCGGCACCGCCATTATCCAATCCAGTAGTGATATGCAAAACCTTCATGGCTGATATTTATCACACGCAATGATAGCTTTTGTTTGCCTAAACACTTTAATGCCTAACGAAATGCATGAACTTTCGCAGTTCTTTCCAACAATAACATCCATTCTCTTATTCGGTGCCAAAATAACATTGCCATCCGTCAAACTTGATTGAGTATTTTATGAAACATGTGCAGATTGACGAAATTAGCAATTGTCTATCATTAAATATTCCTTAGATAAGGAGAATTCCCGTTGACAGACATGAGTTGTATATTATATAGCATCTGTGAGTTGCTACCGACGAATAAATTAGAAACCATTTTAAGTAAGAATATATTACCGGCTAGTCACTTATACACTGATAGTATTTAAAAGATGCACGTAAGAGTCGAACCATGGTGGATGGTGGATTACAGATGTGTGGAAAGCCTATGGTAGCTGCACTGTCTCCAAGTTTGGCGCCACATTTTTTTATGCTATACAGTGCGCGACTATCTTCTCTACACACCGAAATATTACGATTGTTTTCATACACTATTAATATTTAACCATTACCAAACGGGCATGTAATGACTCAAATAACATATAGTTATATACATTCACACTATAGAACGACTTTCTTTTGAGTAAACCAAAGATAAACCACCTTTACATTTTTACGATTCTCTTCCCCCTAAAAATCCAGGCAGTATTTTTAATAGCCATGAATAACCACGGCACATGTCGAAATGAAGATAAAAGGGTTGTTTTAGCTCTCGAATAACCAATTTTTATTTTGAGATCCTCTTCAATCATTCTGTATTCTTTCAAGAGCACAAACCATGCCGTTTCAGATCGACTAACACCGTCCTCATCAACCACGGCTTGAAGTGTACTTAGCTTTACGTACGAACTTATCATAGCAAGTTGACGCATTTTTAGCAAAAAATGCAAATCTCCAGCTATTTTGAATTTTTTTTCAAATACATGTTTTTCAAAAAGGGAGCTAGCATGCAAAGCCCCCTGGTGGGGTATATCAAGAAACGGGGCTTCACTCAGCAACAGTTGCGGGTGTGTTGGGCTTTTTATTTCACGGTATCGGTTTTTTCGTAGAAGTCGAACATCACCATACATCAGTGCTATACCAGAAGATGAACGACTATCTTTTCTCATTGCTTCAATTACAAAGTCTTTTTGAGGTATATCATCAACACCAATAAATCCAAAATATTTCCCCTTTGCCATTGGGATTGCTTTGTTCCAGGCGTCATAAATTCCCTCATCACGCGAGCTGCAAGCGATTATTATATTAGATATACCTCGCAACATTTCCAACGTCCCATCTTCTGACCCTCCGTCAGAAACGATAAATTCAACAGGAAGACCGTCAAGCGACAAAACTGTACTTTTCAGAACGTCTATTCTGTCGATACAATTATATGTCGCAATTATGTAAGTTATAAATGGATCTTTCAATTCTAATGTAACCTCAGTAAATTATCATGACGTATGCGTTGTATTTTATAACGTCTTTAATTCCATGTAAAAAGACAGAACCACTTTCCTGTGGTTATATAATTAACACATATATAAAATTTACGCCGACTCTTTAGTCAATTAACTTTATACGCACATTTCAATTGCTTCCTTCCATTAGAGCATGAATAAACTTGCTCCAAAACAGTACCTATTGTATGACCATTTTTGTCTCAGCGTTTCGACTTAATAACGAATTCTTATCACCTTTCATTAAAACTGCTCGGTTATGATGACGCCATATAGTTGCCTCAACAAGAAAAATGAATATAAAATAGCCGTAAAGCCCCCCATAAAACCCTGGGCGCTGAAAGAAATTCGCAAAAACAATCATAAAAGCTCCCAGCGAGACAATATCAATATTTCTTCTGCTAACGATATATAGTATCCAATAAATAAATAACAAATAAAATATAAAAGTTCCAATCAGTCCATCTGTAGCGAGAGGATGTAGTATATTACAGCATAGCTTCCCATAGAACTCACTATTCGGATTACTGTAGGCTGACATACCGTGTCCAATCAAAGGTGACTGCAAAAAAGCTTCTTTTGACCAGATAAATTTTTGCGATCGATTATCACCCCGCACAATCTTTACATCATCTCCCTGGGCAATATGTAATCTTCTTACAGTGAGCTCATAAATAATTCCAGCATACTCATTATCATCTTTCATATGCACAACAAATCCAATGGCTGACAATACTAAAGCTGCAACCAAAAACAGCGACCCAATATTTCTCACGCTAAAATAAAAAAATAAAAAATATAGAGATAATGAAACAAAAAATGCCAATGAGAATGTAAACACTCCGACAAACACTAACAAAATCTCGATTTTTTTCGAATAATTATATATTTTATTGAGCAACAGTGTCATTGTTATATAATATGCGAAAGCGCCAGGTTCATCAAAAAATCCCGCGATACGAATGATCGTAGAATTACCAAACGCATAATAGGCATTAGAAAAGGTAAGAAAAAAATTTGTATAATAGGGATTATCACTCGGAAACATTCCTATCGGCTTTAGAATGCCCGCCAAGCCTAGAAAGAATGCAGTTACACCCAGCACGCCAATAAATGCAATTACAAATATCGAGCTAATTGCCACCTTATGTATACTATATAATGACTGTATATAAATATAAACAATTAAAACTGCTACTAATTGAATGGTCAGATTAATATACATGAAGTCAAAACCGAGAATAAATACCTGAAGGTATGCAGCAATCAGACTATAGCTTGCTTGAATAAGCAAAATACCGACTATAAAATTATTACCGAATTTTAGTGATTTGCATTGCAGAAGTTTAAATACAATCCATAAAAGGCCTACAAATACGAGTATCTTGTATGGGTGATTAGGTATAGCTAAATGAAAATTGAATGGGACTGTGGCTGTAAATAAAATCCATAGCAGCACAAGCTTGGAATTCTTATGTGTTCTTGGCAGAATCGCATATGTGTTCATCATATTTGAATTTGATACTGGGGTTGACATAGACAGAAATCGAGTTATATTTTATCAAAAAGGTAATTCAAATTAATTCTAGAAAGTTTAAGCATGTCATTTATTAATTATCGAGAAAATATTTAATTATTTCGCTCGCTATCCCATAGCCGATCAATTTTTTTACGCAGCTCGGGGTATACAACATCCCCATTTTCTCTATTCACATCCCACACATAAATAAATTTCATTATAAAATAAGAAACATAGGCTAAACTTAAGGCTATACCATCCCAACCTAGCATAAACGTGCGACGTTTTATTAGGACAGTAGCAATTGCCCTAAAAATATCTATAAATGACTTCTTTAGCTGTTGTTTGCCCAGTTGTGAGTGTTGGTACTGTGCCTCATAATTCACATACCTCATATGCCTACTAAAAAAATCGCCTGCATTTTTATGCGTGCAATGATAAAGAGCTTCGTCGGGTGCCATCAGAGGCATCTCAAATACTCGATCACTATTGTAAGTTATTTCATTATGTAATTCGCAGCTTAACGAAAGCACCGAGCTTCTAATGATTGAATTTTTTCGCAAATTAGTCCACGGGGAATTTTTATTATTTATACCGAATGCATGCATAGCATAGGGAACCGCAATAACATCATACTTAAAATTCTCATCTGTTGTTAATTTTATTATTTCATCGACGAGTTTTGGATGTATTAGACTTGAAGCTGTTGCAACAAAAAGCCACTCTGTTATCTTACATTTTGAAAAATTTTCGATAATATTTTCACTTGCCGGAGTATTTGGAACAGTAATTAATTGTGTTGCGTATTTACTTGCTATTTCCCGAGTCATGTCTGTGGAGCATTTATCAAAAACAACCAGCTCATCCGCCCAAGAAAAACTTTTTAAGCATGATTCTATACGCGACTCCTCATTAAATACTTCCACGTAGACTGTGACATTCGATTCAGACATTAACTGACCTGTATTTAACAGAACCACCTAAAGTATTTTCCAATTTCTTTATAATAAACACTAAGTAGAGTCTTCGTTGGATTACGCTCATTAATCTTTTCTCGTATTATTTATAATAACTTATTTTCATCTAGACTGAATTCAATTTCTTTGGTCAATCGTGTATCGCTATTCGATATAACTTTTTTATTGGCAATCTCAATAAGTTTTTAGTTGCCCCAAGCATTAATCATGCACCACCTATAACACAAGTGTTTGGTGAATACTATTCAAGGGCTTACATCACAAAAGAATCTCTTCTTTTTGATGAATATATTCGCATATCAAGAATTTATTTTTCTGCACCTATTGTTTTAAAACAATATCTCTCAGCCCACAATAGAATACTGCAAAAATTTTACATTTTGCTAAACACTCCAAACGCATCCATATCACCGACTTTTCTTTCAAAAACCTTATCGAGATATAAAAAACATATAATACATATCAATTTTTATATTTTTTCTCATACCACTGAATCGTTCTTAACAATGCTGAATCAATATCAAACTGCATTCTTAACCCGACATCAGATTGCGCTAACTCTACTGAAGGAACAAATATCGAGGGTTTTGATTTTAGAAGTGCTCGGGAATAATTAACTTCAACTCTATCACCAGACAAATGTTTAATTTTTTCGGCCAATTTTGCCAGCGAAATTGCTATTGGACTACCAAGATTATAACTTCGGCCAGACTCACCTCTTAACAATATATTCAGTAGCCACCAAGCCATATCTGCCCCATACATATAACTCCTCACAGCAGTCCCATCCCCTTGAACACGAATCGGCTGATTATTCACAACATCATTTATAAAATTATTAACTGCCCAAGGTGCATCTACAGACTGATATGGACCAACAAACGAGAAGGGACGCACATTAAGAATTGGCAACCTAAATTGATTTCGATAAATCGTACAGAGTGATTCTGCATAGCGTTTCGCCTCTACATAAGCGGTGGAAAAAACCCCAGGATCGAATCCATCAAAATTTTTCTCCGTAATAAGCTCTTTAGTAGAATGATAACCATAAACATAGCCCGAACTAATATTCAAAAATCCTTTAAGGTTCGGTAATCGCGTCACACACTCAAGCAGAGATAATGTACCTTGGGCAATTGTTTGAGATGCATAAATAGGTTGAGAGTTATGTACCCTCAAATCAGGCGATGCAGCTGCATGTATAACCCACTCAACCTCAGATGGCAATTCATGCAATGTTCTAACATCATCAGTAATTATTTCGATAGATTCATTCTGCTCATAAAGATGCGGCGCCTCGCCTCTTGCATATGTGAAATCATTAGCAAGCAAGTATAGCTTTATATTTAAATCCTGCTCCTTAATTAAGTAGCAGAGTAACTCGGTTAGCCAAACACCCATGAATCCAGATGCGCCAGTTATAAGCAAGCAGGAATTATTTAATTTAGACAGATTTATTTTCGTTACAACACGAGCCAGATCATCCCTCACGAATGTAACATGGAAATTATTCGTTGTATTCATCTCACCCTCTCTTGCTTAAGTCTGATGCTACTTCGATTATCATGTCTTCCTGCCCAGCGACAACTTTACGCTGTCCTAACTCAAAAAATATATCTCTTGGGTCAAGATTATATTCTTCTGCAATGCGGTTAACCGGCTTCACATATCCTGAAAATACGCCTGATAAACCACTAACAATACTTACTGATGAAATAGTTGGAAGAGTCTCAACAAGTTCCTTCTCAGCAATATCCCCCGCATCAAGAACTTTATACAAATCAACACCGGTATTAATCCCCATCTTATCGAACACTGCAATTAATGTTTCCAATTGAGTGTTCCCAGCACCAGCACCAAACCCTCTAGCCGTTCCATCAATAATGGTTGCACCTGCATCGACTGCAACAACCGAATTAGCGACACCCATACCTAAATTGTTATGCCCATGAAAACCTACCGGAATACTTAACGCATCAACCAGAGCTTCAATTCGTAAAATTACATCTTGTGGAAGATAAGCACCGGCAGAATCCATAATGATAACCCCTTCTGCTCCGTAAGCTTGCATTTTAGAAGCTTCTTCAACCAAAATCTCTTCCGATGCCATGTGAGTCATCATTAAGACGCCATAAACTTCACGTCCATGCTCTCGAAGATAGCTGATATGTCGTTCAGTGATATCTGCTTCCGTACAATGTGAAGCAATACGAAATACATCGACACCAATATCCAGCGCAAGATGCAAGTCTTTCTTGATAGTGGCAAATCCTGGAATAACATGCACGCCTAATTTTGAAGTGGTTAGAGCCTTCCGCGCAGCCTCAAGTGCACTTTTATCATCTGTTTTTGATATTCCAACTTGAAGTGATGATGCCCCCAGTCCATTACCGTGCCCGACTTCCACTATTGGAATTCCTGCCGCGTTTGCAGCAGCGGCGTAAGTCGCAATTTGCTCACACTTCAATTGGTGACGAACTGCATGATTGCCATCCCTCAAGGTGGGATCAGAAATTAATACACTAAGCTCTTGATTTAGCATAATTCTCCGCCGCCGCTATTGCCGCACAATTTATAATGTCCAAATTTCCTGCATATTTAGGTAGGTAATCTCCCAAACCACGAACTTTTACAGAAACCACGATGCGGCCATTCTCAAACACAGGCCCCACCAGTAACTGATAGCCGGGCACGTATTCCTGTACCGCAGTCACCATTTTTGAAACACTCTTGCTTACTTTATCAAGATTTGGCGAGGCTACTTGTACTAAAACTGTGGTCTGCATATCCACACATGGAACAGCAGGATTAAGTGTAAGAATTGCCTTCGCATATTTTGTTCCCGAAAATTTCTTGACTGCCGCTTCAGTAGTTTCAATATATTCCTCGAGGTTAATACGAGTCGCTGGCCCTGCGCTACGTGAAGCAATATGTGAAACAACCTCTACATACTCCAATTCTTTCTGAACGCTCGCAATGGCATACGCGATTGGAACTGATGCTTGCCCACCACAAGTAATCATATTAATATTATTTGCAGATGACTCAACATCAAGATTCAACGATGGAATATACATTTCACCAATTTTAGAGGGTGTCATATCAATTACATGAACCCCTAAGCTTTCTAATATAGGCCAGTGTTCTAAATGTGCTAATGCAGAAGTAGCATCAAATACGATATCGCAACATGCTGTATCATCTTGAATCGCCTTGATGCCCTGATCTGAAATCTTGACGCCCAACTCATTTGCTTTACGCATTCCGGCTGAGGCCATATTACGACCAATAAATAAAGAACAAGTCAGATATGGCGAGCGCATCGTCTTAAACAGCAAATCAGTGCCGATATTACCGCTGCCTAAAATAGCGACCTTTAATTTATTTTGATTAAGAGTCATATCATAAGGGTTTCACTAGTTGCTCATATTGAATCTAATTTCTTCATCATCTAGAAATGGATACATGTGATGAAGAGGCATTGATTTCATACTGCCATCTGGCAATACTTTTGAAGAAACAGAAGGAATAATTTTCTGGTCAGGTTGTGCCTGAATGCCACAAATCATTGGCCCCTCCATGTCAAGTATTTTCGCTAACATCCCATTCAAGTCCTTTCGGCTCTTGCATTCAAAATATGGTATCCCATAGGACTCGGCCACTTTATCTAGTGCTGGTAGCGAAACACCAGATCCATTACTTGAACCAACCAGATGTCCATTGAAAAAAGATTGTTGCGTATTTCTAATTGAAACATAACCTTCGTTATTAATAACAAACAACTTCAAATTTAAATTGTAATGCCTCATGACTTGTAATTCTTGAATGTTTACCTGTAGAGAACCATCACCGGTTACACAAACCACCGTCCGAGTTTCATCACCAACTGAAACACCAATACTTGCTGGCAAGGCATAGCCCATCGCGCCCAATGCCCCCGAAGCAATGAATCGCTGTCCTTGCTTTATTTTGAAGGCCTGTCCCATCACGTAAAAAGCAGATCCAGCATCTGTCACAATAGTTGCATTCTCACTCACTGCATTACTTAAGCAATCTGCAAATTCGTAGAAATTTATTGGGCCATCATTCAGCAAATGCGGCTCACAGCTAACAGCATATTTTCCTTTCCAGTGTTGACAGCGCTTCTCCCAAAATTGATGTTCTTGTGATTTATCAATTCGCAATTTTTTGGTCGCTTCGCACAAGAAAGATTGAACTGGGCACTTCACCTTCATAGCAACACCAACGTGCTCACGCATCAACACAGCCTCATCCATATCGACCTGAATTTTGTATGCATTTGGAGCGAATCCGTCTGACTCATACCCTGTTGTTTGCTCATGTAAACTACATCCAATTGTAAGAATGACATCTGCGTTTTGTACTGCAAAATTTCCTGGCCTATCTCCTTTAACGCCTGGATAGCCGACAAAATTTGGAGAATCATATGCGATCAGGTCTTTTGCCAATTGAGTTGTAATAACCGGAATATCCAATGTCGCCACAAATTCTCTAAACAGTGCATCAACACCTGCGCAACTAATTCCATGTCCAGCAAGAATTATAGGGCGCTTTGCTTTCTGTATCTTTAATCGAATATTGTCTAATACAGTGTCATCAAAGTTTGTCGTATTCATTTCATCAGGTATAAATTCAACTAAATCATCAACATTTACTTTCGCCCCCTGTATATCCAATGGCACATCTATTAACACTGGCCCCGGACGTCCATGTGTAGCTAGATAAATCGCTTTTTCTAGGTGATATCGCACCAATTTTGGGTCGTCAAGTAACACTGCGTACTTGGTGATCGATTCCACTATTCGAACTATGTTCACCTCAAATGTCCCATACTGACGTAGGTCAGATAAACCAGAGCCGTGAATCGTGCAAGGCAATTTACTTTGACCCGTAAAAAACAAGATTGGTGTGGAGTCGAGCCACGCACCAGTAATGCCTGTCACAAGATTAGTGCCTCCGGGTCCACTAGTTGCGTAGCACAATCCAATTGTCCCGGTTTGTCGCGCATAACCCTCAGCAGCCATTGCAGAGGCCTGTTCATGATGATTGCAGTAGTATTTGATTTGGCTCTCGCGACCAACTGCATCAATTAGATGCATCATCCCACCACCAGAAAGCATAAATGCAGCCCGAACTCCATAATCTGCTAGATAGCTTGCAATGTAGTCTGAGACCCTTATTTCCACAATCAATCCTTCTTAATCAAATTTGCGAGTGATTTAACTACAGCACTAGCTGCTTGGTGAATAAAATATCCATCTACAGAATAAACCAAAAAATTTGCCCCCAATGACAAAGCATATTCCATTTCTTGTTGGGAGCGCACCATCATGCCAGCCGCTTTACCTGAAGCTCTGATTTTCAGAACCATCTCTTCTAATAATGGAATTACACTAGAATGTTGTGTATTACCTTCATAGCCCATCGCAACTGAAAGGTCATAGACTCCAACGTAAACCATATCTAAATCTTCTATATCCAGAATGACATCTATCGAATTGCATGCAGTCTTATTTTCAACAATGATTGATCGCAGAGCAAAAGCATTATCCAACTTACCCATTTTATTATTTGTAGAATTTGCGTAAAAAGCCGCACGCGTAAATGGATTATAGCCACGAATACCATCTGGCGGATATTTCATGCAGCGAAGCGCTTCTTCTGCTGACTCCGCATCTAAAACCTGTGGGACAATTACACCATGAATACCCAAGTCCATTACAGACTGAATAGCAAACTGATTCAGTCCAGGCACGCGAACCAATGGCGAGCATCCTGTACCCTCACACGCTCTCACGCACGAGGCCAATCCTGAAAGTTCGAATGGTCCATGCTCCATGTCAAGTATCAGGAAATCCATTCCTGCCAACCCTAATATTTCGGATAGTGTTGGAGATGGAACAATGGACCACATACCTAGGACTGTTTCACCGTTAGCCAATTTCTCTTTCAATGGATTCAGTTGCATTTCAACATATCCCATAATGAGATTGAATAGTTCTCAATATTCCATGAGCAAGTTTGATTTGCGGCATATAGATTTTTTTGAGTTCTGAAATATCAGGAACGTACCGTGAACGATTATTACCCTTTGAATTATCCTTTTTCATTACTTCAATATTCACATCACCAACGATTTCTGCCACAAGCTTTGCTAATTCTAGCATTGATACAACTGGCGTATCACTGCCGACGTTGTATATCTCATTTGACTTACCTTTTAATAGTAACTTCCAGAGCGCATTAGTCAAATCTGAGGCATAACAATATGTTCTCAACGCAGAGCCATCACTTTGTATTTTAATTAAGCCATTTTGTTTTGCCTGACTAATAAAACTAGTCATAGCATAACTACCCGCTAGATCTTGATGGGGCCCAACGAATGTGAACAATCGCGCCACAACTGTATGTACACCTGACATATGGCAGAGTAGTTCAGCATACCGCTTGGCCTCACCATAACAAGAGCGCGCATCTTTCAAATCTGGACCGCCCAAATAGGTTTCTGAAATTGCCTCTAAATTTGCGGGTTGTGGTCCATACACTGCGCCACTACTAATAAATAAAAGCGAGGACACATTTCCCTGTTTTGCGTAATCTAGTACTTGCTCTGTTGTTTGCACTATTGCTTGCATCGTACCGTAGGTATCCCGCATAAATATTGCTGTGTCAGTGGGTGATGCCGCATGAATGATGTAGTCACATGTGTCACTGGGTGGCTCTAATTTGTGCCCATCCCACTCAAACCAGTCTATATTTTTAATACCAAAGAAATGCGGCCATTTTTCACGGGTACTAGCCAATGAACGGGTAGGCAACAATAATCGGCAAGGGGCGTCATCGCATAAATGGTTAAAGGCGATGACGCTTTCTACTAAATAGCTGCCGACGAAACCACTACCCCCAGTTACTAATAAGCTCTTACCAGACAGAGCTTGTAGCTCGTTGCCACACACTTCCAGGATATTTTGAATATCTTCCTGAACGATATGCGTGCGCTGTATTGGCATCAGACACCCGATCCAAAAAACGTATCTAATTTCATAACAATGAAATCAAGCATCTCATGACTCAATCCTGGATAAACGCCAATCCAAAAAGTGTTGTTCATCACTAAATCCGTATTTATTAATTCTCCAGAAATACGATATCTTGCCCCCTTGAAGTATGGTTGTCGAGTGAGATTTCCAGCAAATAGCAACCGTGTTCCGATTTTATGTTGATCAAGGAATTTTAGCAGATCAGTTCTATCCACGCCTATATCTTCTCGGACGGTAATCGGAAAGCCGAACCATGAGGGTTCACTATTTGAAGTAGCCTCAGGAAGTATCAAGAATTCTTCTAAAGTAGCAAGCCGCTTTTTAAGATAGTTAAAGTTTTCTTTTCTTTTTTCAATAAATCCAGGTAATTTATCCATCTGTGCAAGTCCGCATGCGGCCTGCATATCAGTAATTTTCAAATTATAGCCAAGATGCGAATAAGTATATTTATGATCATATCCTTCGGGAAGTTCACCCAATCTAGATTCGAAGCGAGTTCCACAAGTATTATCTTTCCCGGGTTCACAATAGCAATCACGTCCCCAATCCCGAAATGACTCTGCAATCTTGGCAAGTTTAGGGGAATTGGTAAATACTGCGCCTCCCTCGCCCATAGTTATGTGATGAGCAGGATAGAAACTGAGGCTACCGATATCACCAAATGAACCCACCTTACTGCCATTATAGGTTGAACCCAAAGCATCACAACAGTCCTCCACCAACCATAGCTTGTACTTTTTACAAATATCAGTAACCACATCAAGGTTAAATGGGTTACCCAAAGTATGAGCTAACATGACCGCTTTAGTTTTAGATGTAATCGCTGCTTCAATTTTGCTGATATCAATATTGTATGTTGGTATCGAAACATCAACGAATACAGGCACTGCCCCATATTGCAAGATTGGATTAACAGTTGTTGGAAAACCTGCTGCTACACTGAGTATTTCATCACCAGGCTGTATGGCTCTTTCACCCAATTTTGGTGATGTCAATGTCATAAATGCTACTAGATTTGCCGATGAACCGGAGTTGACAGTTATTAACTTCCTTACGCCAAGATAGCTTGATAATTTTTTTTCAAATTCATCGTTATAGCGTCCTGTCGTTAACCATCCATCGAGTGATGCTTCAACCATGTATTGGAGTTCTTTCTCACCGAGAACTTTACCAGAAGGAGGTATAACAGTTATGCCGGGCTCAAATTCTGTGGAAGTGTATTTCAATTTTGCATATTCTGAGACCAATGCAGATATATCTTTTCTTATTTTATCTTGTGGCATATTGCAACTCTCTTGTATCCATATATTCTTGAATTTGACTGAGCGATAGGCGTCGCAAATCGTGCCCGGCTATCGCCTCTTTATGCCAATCAATGATTTTTCCAAGCGATGTTTCTAGCGACCATTTTGGCCACCAGTTAAGTTCTGCGTGCGCCTTTGAGCAATCCAGTTTGAGATATTTTGCTTCATGAGGGTGCTCTCCCTTATCAACAACCCATTTAGCGCCCTCACCCCACAGCTCTGCCATTTTCTCAACAATCCATTGCACTGGTTTGGCATCTTCTTCTTTTGGTCCAAAATTCCAAGCTTCAGCGTACTTGCCATGTGAACTGAATAGTTTTTCTGCTAGCTCTATATAACCATCAATCGGTTCTAGAACATGCTGCCATGGACGTATTGCATATGGATTTCGTATCTGAATATCAGTATTTGACTGTAATGCACGGATTATATCCGGAATCAACCTATCATCAGCCCAGTCACCACCACCAATAACATTGCCTGCTCGAACAGAGGCGATAGCAATTTCATGATCAGTATACGTATCAACTGGAAAATATGAATCACGGTAAGATGCTATTAAAAGCTCGGCACATCCTTTGCTACTACTATAGGGATCATGCCCACCCATTGGTTCATTTTCTCGATAACCCCAGTCCCATTCACGATTCTCATAGCATTTATCTGTTGTAATCATTACTGCTGCCCTGACTGTACCGACACTACGAATTGCTTCGAGTACATTAAGTGTTCCCATCACATTAGTCTGATAAGTTTCTACTGGTTCACGATATGAATATCTGACAAGAGGCTGTGCTGCCAGATGAAAAACTATTTCTGGCTTATACTTTTTAAATATATCATTTATTTTATTCAAGTCTCTTATATCAGCACGAGTACTATCTATTTTTTTCGCAATACGCGCCTGATTATATAAAGAGGGATTTGTAGGCGGATCTAGAGCCACACCTACAACATGAGCTCCCATACTTTGCAACCAGAGTGATAACCACCCCCCCTTGAATCCTGTATGCCCTGTAACAAGGACTTTTTTATTTTTCCAGAATTGACTATTCACTACCAGACTTTCCATGGAGCTTTTTGATTAGACCACAAATCTTCAAGATAATGCTTATCACGCAGAGTATCCATTGGCTGCCAGAAGCCATGATGCTCGAATGCCATAAGTTCACCATCTTCTGCAAGTTGATTAAGTGGGTTCTGTTCCCAAATTGTTGAATCATCTTTAATATACTCGAGTACTTTCGGTGACAACACAAAAAAACCCCCATTAATGAGAGCGCCATCACCTTTAGGTTTTTCTTTAAATTGTGTAATTTGGTTATCGTGAATATCTAAAGCGCCAAATCGTCCGGGGGGATATGTTGCTGTTAATGTCGCTAATTTTTTATGTGCCCGATGAAACTCTAAAGTCTCAGTTATATTAACATCACTAATACCATCACCATAAGTAAAGAAAAATTCATCCTCATTTTCAATATACTTCACTACTCTCTTGAGACGCCCTCCAGTCATAGAAAATTCACCCGTATCAATCAAAGTTATTTTCCAGGGCTCTGCTCTTTTATGATGCACTTCCATAGTATTTTTATTCATATCAAATGTCACATCTGACTGATGTAAAAAATAATTAGCGAAATATTCCTTTATTACATATCCCTTATACCCACAACATATAATAAATTCATGCACATCATATGCAGAATACATTTTTAAAATATGCCAAAGAATTGGCTTGCCACCTATTTCAATCATAGGCTTTGGCTTTAAATCAGTTTCTTCACTTATACGTGTTCCAAGTCCACCAGCAAGTATTACAGCTTTCACTTTAAAACTCTCCTAACCAAGCTTCATATATTTTGTAGTAAAAATACGGTAACTATTAAATCGTAGTGGCTGGCTGATGCAGCCTTCCCGGTATACCATTGATCATAGATTGATGTAAGAAAACATCATCGGAATCACCCAATCTTGCAATAAAAACATAATTTCTAGCTTTAAGGAACATGCGCACAAGTTTAGAACCGATGAGATTGTCTAATTTGTTTTCTAAAACAATGGATTTTATTTCTACTTTCCCAAAATCAATGCCTTTAAGCACTTCAAGCTCATAACCGTTAACATCAATTGACAATAGCATTACAGTTTTAATATTTTCACTATCCAAAATACTGTCTACTGTACGCAACGGCACCATACGTTTTAAATTATTATTTTTATTAATGTTTTTTACATCATCAACGATTGATGACGACATCGCATCCCCTTCTAAAGGCACCAACAATTCTGCTGTACCTTCCTCTGAACCTACTGCAGACACAACAAATCTCGCATTTGGTCTTTCTTGTTTCCATGCGTCATGGTTTTCTTCCAATGCGTCGATGGCTAAAGTTTGACATCCATAATATGTTTCAAAGTATAGACTGTTAGATAGAAACTCAGGCTCACCTGCGCCCACATCAACAATCCACGCACCAGAATGGTTGCGGATATAGTTTAGCAAAATAGATGAGAGATAGAGATCTTGTCCATATTCAGAGAAATACGTATTTGGAGAGAACAAACCTGCAAGGATCTGATTGTAAGTCAAATCAGAAGCGTGATCTAACAACCCTGCGCATACATTTACATTCTGCCTTTTAACAAAGGGATACTTAACTTTAAAATATATGCTCGCATATAACTGTCTTGTTTTGCGCATGAGTTTTTTAATCAAACGAAGCATTCCTTCATTTTTTTAAAACCATGCTGGATCGTGAAATACATTCTACAAACAGTCTTCTCCAGCACACCAAATCTGATAACAAACAAAACCTCATAGAGTGCCAACAATTCAGAAACATACTTTATTCTTCCCGATTCATCAACGATGTTTTCGATATGCATTGCACTCAGGAATTGTCTAAGTTCTATATTGCCAAACACATCAACATTATAACCTAGCAATACTGCATCCACAGCAATGCTTGATAAATCTGTTGCCACCACTTTAGAACTGGCCATTAAATCATATGATGATACGCCCGATCTAGGTCCGTACAAATCAATACTTAGGTCATTTGCATTATTTGAGTTAATATATTTTTCAATATCATTGACAAGCACCTGCCAGTTTTTATCGTTCTCCTGATTTGGGTGGCAACGTATAGCATAGGATTTATTCACTCCATATTTTACTATTACTTGCTTAATGAATTCTATATTTCCACGCCATTCAATATTACATATATCCGGATCTACAGCAGTATACTCGTGATCCGAACCCAGATATATTGATACATCATACGATTTATCACACTTTTTTGTGTTTGCCAATGAAAATGGATTATTTATTTTCTGGTCTCTGAATGCTCTTGATAACCTGTTACGCATAGGATTTGAAACGCATGACTCTTTTCCAAACTTCAATGTTATCTTGCCAATATCGCCTGATGCATGTGGCGCACAAGGATAAAGTCTATAGCCATTACAGTGTCTCGCATACTCATAAAAATACATTCTAATTTTGTGATTATGGGCATATTTTGTAACAAGATAACTGCTGGCTGTTCTACCATTAAATACATATATAATATCAGTATCATTAATGCTGCCCAGATAACCTGTCACTTCCTTAGAACCAAGGGTAAGTTCCAGTAACGACGAATACAATTTCGGATACGTATTTATATTTGCTCCAGAGTCATTGGTAATAGAATAAAGAGATGATGTTAAGCCTAATTTTTCAGGTGATAAAAGCTTAGTCTTTTTGTTTTTACGAACCAATTTAAGTGAACAAAATATTCGTAAGACTGAAAGCAAAAACAATTTCCAGATAAACGGTGTGTAGTCTGCATATTCCTTATTATAAAACAAACGTTCAGACGCAACCAAAATTGCATCACCCTGTTTACCAGCCTGCCTAACTATATTTAATGCGGCCATCACTGGCACTGAGCGTAAATCGGTAATTACTATAATTGATTTCAATTTCTACTTCTTATATTAGGATTTATAAAACTAAATAACTGATCAAAATTCCTATCCACCCTGAATTTTCGCCTGAGCAACAGATGTTCCCGGGTAGGGCGAAACATTTAACATAAACGTTCTCACCGCCTCCATTAATTTGTTTATCGTGGAGTGCCGATGATTACGAGTAACGGTATCATGTAACTGTTTCCAACTTAATTCAATTTTGTTCACCCAAGGATGGTAGGCGGGTTGAAACAGGATTTCGAATTTGGTGTTGTGCTCCAGAAAACATCGTGTCATTGCGCTTTTGTAGATGACGTAATTATCAGCAATCAATATGATCTTTTTTGCATGCCGGTAACGTTTTCGCAATTCCGCCAATAACAAAATAAAAATCTCGGAATTTTTCTTTTCCCACTCGACCCACACCACATTACCCGTCCTGGCGTTGAGTGCGCCCGCCAGGTAACGCTTTTGATTTTTACCCGGTGTCAGTAACGCGGTTTGTTGACCTTTCTTCATCCAGCCATAGCCAATACGAGGATTGAGATCAATATCCACTTCGCCAACATAAAAAACCGGATGGGTTTCACTGGCCGTGTCCAATGCCTTCGTTATGGCCTTCATTTTACGGGCTTTTGTGTGATTTTTAATACACAAAGTGGGGCGTGCCCGATTCCACACGATACCCAATCGAGGCAACAGTCGATTGACGGTTGAGGCATGGATCGGTACCCTTTGCGTCTCATACAATTGTTCGGCGAGCATCTCTGAGATCCACCGGCTCCTTAAATAGCCATAATCACCGGGTAACACCTGCACCAACTCCAATAACTTCGCGCATAACGCTTCACTCACCGTCGTTTCCTTGCAACCCCGTGGCGTGGCTCAGGCACCAGGCCAGACTCTCCCAATGTCTCATAACGATGCCGCCATGTCCGCACACTTTTTCGGGTTGCCTGCAAGAGGCGGCCAACTCGACTGACGGCTTCACCCTCATACAACAGCAGCAGCGCATTGGCTCGCCTCCGGTAATCCCCATCTACATGTTTTTGTACGATTCGCTGTAAACGACACCTGACGGGTCGTTGCATTTCCTTTATACTGTATTTCAACTTGGGATCTCTCTTTATCTGCCTTTGCTTGGTCGCAAGATTAGATCAGCGAGAGCGCCCCAAGTTCCCTAACTGGATACCTTTTCGGAACAGTTATTTAGACATAGAATACAAAAATATTTTTTTATATAAACAACTTGATCATATAGAACTTGTTTTTTTGAATTTCCAATATTGCCAAGGTCGTAAAATCACTAATTACGTGAGTCAATATCAATCTGAATGTTCCACCAGAATTGATCTGCTGTTGTAACAATAACAAATGAATTGCTAAGTATTGACCAGTAGACATAATCTGACTTCCTTAGCGTACTTATTTCACGTCCATTTACATCAAGTACATACCCTCTTGCTGCTAATATCTCTGCAATATCTTTTAATTTTGATATCCTCGGTTCATACAGAGATCATGTAAACACCGCTATTGCAGGTGGTTTTACTGGTATTTCTCATATAATCTATTAAAACTGCATTGTTTTAGTTGACAGCGGTATCAAACTTGGTGAAACAAGGTGCCAACGCAGATAAAAAGGAACTCAGCCAAGTAGGCTCAAACCTGATTGCTGACAACATAATTAAAGCGATCTTTTTCATGTAGATAAGTTATAGTAAAGGGTGATTTCGCAAACCGATATCCACACAAACCCAATAAGAATTGGATTCTATTATGCTCCTGGCTTTTTTATTTCCTTCGAATGCTATTCGAGAAATTTCTTCCGGTTTCCTCCAAAAATATTCAATTTTTTCAATTGCATCATTTGAATTTTTGTAAGATATGTAATGTACACCCGGAACAAAAAAACGTTCCAAAGAAGGCACTTCTTGTGCGACGAGTACCGCACCTGTGGCTGGAACTTCTAAATACCTATAGATTAAATGTGGCAACCACGCCCAGTCAGTTTGGTTTGAAACAATTTGATTGGCAGTGGTAATAACCATTGTTGCGTTCACAAGTCTAGCCCAATATTCTTCATCACTAAATTTCTTACTGCCTAACTCCCTACCTTTCATTTCAAGCACAATTCCATGGCTTCGCAAGCCTTGACTAATTTCATTCAAAATAGTCGTCCTAGGCTCATACAATGATCCAGTAAATATTAAACTTTGACTCTCACTTGATTTAGTCTTATACCTTACTAAGGTATTAATATAATTTAAAGTTTTAGTCGAAAAAGGCATCGTTAGTGGACCAACTAGTCTTCGATGCGGAAATATTGAGCTAATGTCTCTTGGGGACATTAGGCTTACAACTACGCCTCTTTTTGCTGATACAACCGCCACTTGTGTTCTCCAGCTACGTACCGGTAGGTCAGTCAATGTACAGATAGGCACCACGCCATGCCATTGGAAAAGAATAGAAATTCTAAATGCCTGAATCAACCCTTGCAGCCAATGTTGGTCGCCCGTTCGAGCATCATATACATAGTGCGTAGGCTTATACTGCCTTACTGCACAAGCCACTTGCTGAACATAAGACGATTCTTTATTTATGGCGACCTTGCTAACCCTGTCCGACCCCAAGTATTCTATAGCTGAAGAAAAGAGCTCCTTATACTCAATCAACTCCCATCCTTTTATGCCTGATTCAATGCAAAGCCTCGTTCTCTTTCTATTTGGCTGTTTAAACCTTCGAAATGTAAATATATCCAGTAATTCCAGGGTGATTCGCGCAAACAAGTATGGAATAAATACTACACGAGGCAGGACAACACTTCTATAAATTTTTCTCATTATTCTAGCCCTTAGAAACCAATGAGCTTTCTAGTTCACGCGTGTCACCAATCAATTGTGCGGGCACACCGCCCACAATTGCGTAATCAGGTACATCTTTTACAACTACAGCGCCTGCAGCCACGATTGCATTGTTACCTATGGTGACTTTTCCCGTTACTATTGCACCGGAAGCAATCCAGCAACCACTCCCGATAGTTATATCAAACCCCTCCCTTGGAACCTCAACGCCGGCACCATAGACTTTATCGTTCTTGTGCTGGAGATAAATGGATAACCGCTCCCCGTAATAATATTCATGCCTACCTGTAAGTAACATTACGTTATAACCAAATATGGTATTGTCTCCTATAGTTACGGATCCGCTTTCTACATTTATCAATGTATTAGTCAAATATACCCGCTTACCGAAATTCAGGACGCCACCATCACCTTCGAGATAATAGGTTTGATAGGTAAAATACCTCAATAACCTTATAATCCGAGACATTAGTGGCCTAAGGTGTATTTTGAGTGCCCTGTATATGCTCATATTAATATTGGTCTAAAGAAAATTATTCAATACAGCGACTTCAGCAGAAACCCATATCCCATTTCCAGTATACAAACGACCTTGTTGAGTGTTTCTTGTATCGTAAAGATTTACGAAACGATACTTTAGTTGATGAAGGTAATTTGCTATTTCCCAAAAGTAGGCCTGACCCTCCCTGTATGGTACAAAAAAGACCTCAGCAATAACAATTGCAACATCTTGATTCTTCAGAAGCGATTCAGCTCCGCGCAGAACCTCTAAATCATAACCTTCTGCATCAACTTTCAATAGATGTACTTCCCTGAGGTTTTGCGACTTGGCTAAAGAATCGATTGTTATTTGTTCCACCTCAAGCTCATCAACAATTATATGGTCACCTGTAGGCACCCTCTCGAGTAAACCATCTACCGGCTTAAGTATGCCTGACACTGCACTTTCCTTAGCTTTTGAGAATCTGATTTTTCCATCACTTGGGCCAGCGGCAACATTAAATAATGAAACTTCAAGGTTCAGGAGTTCAATCTTTTCTCTTGCCTCTTTAAGTGCCTCAAAAGTGCCTGGATCCGGTTCCAAACCAAAGTATCGCGTATTGTGTTCATTATTATTGGAAATACTCCATAACGTTTCTCCACGGTGAGCACCAACATCAATGATAACGCGGTTAGCACTTGATAACGGTCGCATTAGATCAAACGCAGTCTTTAATGCCACATCCGGCCATGTATCTAGACTTGAATTAGTATCTTTCATGATTTTCCTCAAATTAGTTTAATGATCGTGTTTGTAATGAATCTTACTTTGACTCTAATTTTCAAGGCATCTCAATATGAATCACCATACCCCCCACCCACCATCTACTTCGAGATTTTGACCAGTTACATATCTGGACATATCAGTACTCAAATAAGCCATGGCTCCACGGAAATCATCTTCAGATGCCATTCGTCCCAACGGCGTTCTTTTTTCATAACGCGACACGAATTTGTCTGGTTGATTTCTATAAACCCCCCCCGGTGATATGGCATTGACACGGACATGAGGAGCAATCGTTGTCGCCAGCCAGCGGGTAAACTGGAGCAGACCTCCTTTTGATGCACCGTATGCAGCCGGGTTACTCATGCTTGTACCTTCGTACAAGCTCCAATCAGGACCATATTCACCGTATATTGAGGCAATATTAATAATATTTGCCCCCTCTGCTGCTTTGAGCATCGGAGTAAATCCCTGACAGAGGTCAAACACAGCAGTAAGGTTGACTTCCAGCGCACGACGCCACGTATCGACAGTTTGCATCTCATATGGAACAGACCACCCTTGCAAGTCAGTTGCACCAATAAATGCTGCATTATTGACAAGGATATTTAACCCATCCAAACTTTCTTTTACTAATTTCACCAGCTCTGTCCGTTGATCTTGATCTTCCAAATCGCAATGAAAGTATTTTGAATTAACATTCCAGCGTTTATTGATCAATTCTACAAGATCATGAAATTCTGTACCTGGTAAGTCAACCAACACCAACTCAGCACCTAACTCAGCAAGCGTGTCAGCCATCATTCGGCCCAACACACCAGACGCTCCTGTGATTAGAGCGCGGCGGCCCTTGAGGTTCATCAAACCCTTAACTGTAGTCACACTTTCTCTCTCTCATATTAATAAGACATTCAGCAATATGAAAGTCATATAATGTATCGATATCCAATGCACGTTCTCGTGGAATGTTAACTGACCTTACTCTACCTTCAAACAAGCTATTATGGCTCATAACAAACTCTGGGCGAACAACATACGCTACTGTTGCCATATCATAGACCAACGGAGCATCCTGGCGTCTAGCAATAGCTGACTGTGGTGGATTAACTAGGCTGACTGTACCATCATCATTGGTTCTCACCATATTGAAGTAAGGGTTACGATTAGGGTCGGTAACAGTAATAACCATGTCTGCATCTCCCTTGTCATACTCATCCATACATTTTTCTATATCGCACGGTAATCTTAAGGGTGCTGTCGTTGGAACAGAGATCATCACATCAGGGAACGCACCATCAGTCTCTTTTAAGTAATTCAGTGCATGTCGCCAAGCGAGCCATTCAGGACTGTTATCACGAGCAAGTTCTTCAGGTCTAATAAAGGGCACAATTGCACCATAATCACGTGCAACTTCCGCTATATCGTCCGCATCAGTTGACACAATAACATTATCAATACGATTAACAGCTAAAGCATGTTCAATAGCCCAAGCAATTAGCGGCTTTCCTGCTAATGGTCGAATATTCTTACCCGGCAGCCCTTTTGAACCACCACGTGCAAAGATTATCGCGGTTATAGTCATGCTGTTACAAAACCTATTTTATGGCTAGTAGCAATTTGTACTTGTTTACCAGTTTCTGCAGCATGGCGAGCAGCTTCAATAATATTCAATACAGCCAGTCCATCTTCCCCATTTATGAATGGAAATTTTTGATTCTTCACACAATCCAAAAAATGCTTCCATTCAGAAGAATAGCTATCATCCCGTTGATGATTATATTTGAAAACTTCATGCCATTCTTTTGCCTCTAATTTAAATAGTTCAACTACGCCAGTTACCCCATTCCACCTTAGAGTACCAGCATCACCAATCGCTGTACAAATCCGAGTAGTATCGTGACGGATAAAATCCATACTCAAAACTCCTATCGGTTGTTTATTGGTGTCCTCAGGTAAAAACCCTATAATTAAATGGGCAGTATCTTCTACATCTATTGCCAAACTACTTTGCTGACTTAGTGTTGCCTTGACCCAATCAACTTCACCGAAGATCCAACGAAGATAATCAATTTCATGGCTAAGTTCAGACAACACACCGCCACCTAATTCTTTTCTAGCTGAAACTCCTTCTTTATAGTCAGCATCAGGACGCCACGAAGGTAAATACTGTCCAACTTCGCAACGGATAGATAACACATCCCCTATGCAATTATCTTTTAACAGTTCTCTATATTTTTGTAGTGAAGACAAATACCGAAGGTTATAGCCAGTCAATATAATTACTTTATGCTTACGACAGGTATCAATTAAATTCTGAACACCATCAACAGATACAGATATAGGTTTTTCGATAAGCAGATGGGTCCCGGTTTCAGCCAATAGCTGAGCAATACTTAAATGGAATGGTGCAGGATTGGCAATGACTGCTAATTGTGGGTTGAATGTGAGTGCATGTTCAACTTTAGAAAAACAACCATTTGAATATTCAGGTGTATTAGGACACTCTTGATGACGCAAAACTCGTATATCGGCATTAGGAACATACTCTCTTGCTATACGTAAATGTCTTTTACCTATGCTTCCATAACCAACTATGAGTATTCGGTCAATCATTTAATTATAACAGTTTGACAAAAATAATTAATGCTGCTCAAGTAATTGATCATTCCAAATTGGAAGATCAATTCCACTAGATATAATTGATTGACGTGCTTTCTTCAACCCATCGCCTACAAAATTAAACAGATGAGCAGTTGCTACTGCATCAATCCTTGGGTCCACAAGCCCTTCTTCAAGATGACTAGCATTACCCGCACCTCCAGCCAAAATGACAGGCTTTGATATATCACAAGGTAAAAGATCTAATAACTGCAAATCATAACCTTGCCCTGTACCATCACGATCGATCGAATTTAAATATATTTCGCCAACGGCATTATTTGCAACACGATCAATCCAATAGTCCGCCGAACCATCAACAGACCTACTGCCGTCATCCGCTAACGCCTGATATGTACCATCATTAGAACGTTTAATATCCATTGACGCCACTACGCACTGTTCACCAAATTCGCTAGCCAGCTCTTTTACAAAATTATTCTTATCATAAAGCGAAGAATTTATAACAACCTTATCAGCGCCCGATCGCAACAAATTACTTGCATGTTGTATAGTACGCACACCGCCTCCGGCAGCAATAGGAACAAAACATCCCTTTGTCAATTTCTTTAATGCATCATGGAAAGCTTCTGAGTGCCTGTCTCCACGCGTCACATCCAAAACAATCAATTCATCAATAGAAAATGAAATGCGCGAAAAATTATAATTGGTTTGCAACCAATCAATATCACCAACATTTTGTAAGCGAAAATTTCTGCTGAGCATAAACTGACCTTGATCATAAAGCAGGGTGAATATCAATCGTTTTTTTAGCATTTATTTATTGAGCCAAGAAGTTTTTTAACAAAAGCAATCCGTTTGTCTGGCTTTTCTCAGGGTGAAACTGAGTAGCATAGATGTTATTTTGTTCGTAGGCAGCTAAAAATTCTGTACCGTGTTTACAAACAGCAGGCGTACCACTCAACCCCTGGGATAACATACGATACGAATGGACAAAATAGAAATCCGCAACTTCTGGTATACCATGAAACAATCGTGAATCGGGTAAACTGTATACTAGGTTAAATCCTATATGTGGTAACTTATTCGAACCGATTTCTTGAGATGTGAATCGATCTACTGACGGGGGAATCAAACCTAAACCAGAAGTATTACCATCTTCTGAACCATGACTTCCCATTAATTGCATACCTAGACAAATACCAAGAATTTTACTTTCATTAGTTTGCACGGCTTCAACAATTGACTGATCAAGGCCTGTTTTACGTAATGTATCCATTGCTTTTCGAAAAGATCCCACACCTGGCAACACAAGTGACTTTGCGTGAGCGATTTCCTTTGGTTCGCTAGAAACTACTGGATTGCAACCTAGATAGCGCAATGCATTGAGAACGGACCATATATTACCCATCCCATAATCAATAACTGTAATGCTCGATCTCATAACTATTTAATTTCGAATTTTGGTTTCCATCGACCATCGACTTTTTCAAATAATTCCTGATTCGCGTAACGGTCTAATACAGTGTCAAACTCTGACTGAGTCATCTCATAATAATCTAAATACAACGGTAAAAATTCTTCAGGATAATGCCCATCATAAAGCCTAATTAAATTGACAGCTTGTTCCCTGTCCATCGCACCTCTTCTCACCTCAATTGCAGCATCCTGGTTAGCTCGACCGAACCCAAACTTGAGGTACATCAAATATGTATGCAAAGCATAAAGCGCCTGATCATTTTGAGAAAAGTTGGTAAACGTACCTGTATTTGAAGTATCAGCTTCTTTCAATCCACAATGTTCTTTTGCAACTAGATAATTTCGATATGGATCCCAATTTTCAAAGTAAGACCAATGTGTTATATCGATTGGATTGTTTGCAAGCTCTTCCTCAGACGGAAATTCAAAGAAATTCAGTTCTTTAGTAGAAATCCCAGATTTATCGAGTACTTTTGTATACCCACCTTCAAGATATATTTCCCTCATATACTCGACATTATAAATCGGGTTTGTTGCTGTTTTTATTGTTCCCCCATATTCAACCTCACCATCTTCACCATAAAAAATAAGTCCAATACCCATTTTAACTGCCATTCTAACCACAGCCGACTGAATAGAAATAAGCCAACCATAATAAGGAAACCCCATCTCAATAAATCCTGTTTTATTGAGTATCCGCATTGCCTTATGTCCAGGATTAATCGAGATATGACTATAGCCACTCTCAACGAACGCCTTTAAGTTCTCGTCACCTAATTCTAGTGATAACGCTGGTGTTACAGTTAAGCAAAGTGGATTCATGCCATACTTATGTTTCAAATTATACGCAACATATGAACCATCTTTACCACCGCTAACTGGACATAGGCAATCAAAATATCCATCATCACGACGGTGCTTATCAAACAAACTCTCTAATTCTGCTTGCCTTGGACTCCAGTCCATTGTTTGTTTTTCTTCCGTCCAGACACATGCATTACACCAACCTCTTCCATCAAAGGCTATTCTTGGTCGGGTTGACATGCTCACACAATTCGTACACCAGGTTAGGCTTTTCAATTTCTCACTCATATGAGATCCTATAATATTAGAGGTCAATAACTACACATACCGTTATCTAGCTGTATCTTCTATCAATGGGCTAGATTTGTCGAATAGAATTATAACAAACTACTTTTCAAATTAATCTAAGGTTATTCTTTGATCTATTTCTTCAATCACGTGACAAACCGACTCAATCTCAAATTCAGACAATGCAACTGAACTAGGCAGGCTTATACTCGATCGAGAAACTCTTGAGGACACAGGATAACCTGCGGCGTTTCTTGAATATTGCTTATATGGTGGCATATCATGCATGGGAATGAAAACTTGTCGTGCCTCGATTCCATTAAGTGTAAGTCGTCGCAACAACTCATCTCTATCACCAGCCAAGCTATTAATTAACTCAATCGTGAACAACCAATACGAATTGACAACATTTCCGTATTCACCAGGCAGCTTTAGGTTTAATATGCCATCAAGACGCTCAGTATATTGCTTTGCTATCCAACGTTTTTTTTCTACAAAATCATTCGCCCGCTCAAGTTGAGCAACACCAATCGCTGCCTGCACATTTGTAAGCCGATAATTATATCCAACCTCGACATGCCAATATCTTCGCTCTGGATCCATCCCATGGTCTCTCAGCATCTTAGCTCGCTTATGAATACCAGCATCCTTGAAAACAAGCATTCCACCCTCACCAGTCGTTATTGTTTTATTGCCATAAAAACTGAAAATTGCTGCATCACTAAATGTGCCGACATGATTGTTGTTTATACGAGAACCTACTGCTTCAGCACAATCCTCAATAACTAAAAGATTATGCTTTGAGGCTAAAACAATAATAGCATCCATATCAGCAGGATGGCCGTAAAGATGAACTGGAATTATTGCTCGTGTTTTAGATGTAACTAACTCAGCCGCAGCCAAAGGATCTATACAAAGGGTGTCTGGATCGACATCTACTAACACCGGTATTGCACCTACATAGATCACTGCATTCACAGACGCCGCAAAAGTAAGATCTGGTACCAGAACTTCATCTCCAGGACCAACACCAAGGGCAAGCAATGCAAGGTGAAGGGCAACAGTTCCATTAGAAACAGCTATTGTATATGTAGCATTTATATACTCTGAAAATTCATATTCGAACTTATTAACATACTTTCCTTGAGAAGAAACCCACCCCGATTGAATGCAGTCTGTAACATACGCCAGCTCATTTCCATGAAGTTCTGGTTGTGCAACAGGAATATTATGGAAATGATACGCACAAGCAAAATCTACTAATTGAGAATCCTTACCCAATAAAGGAATATGCCTGATTTTATTAGACAGCGTGTTTTGAATTTCATTTGTTGTAGCATCACAAGGCAGCCATTTAAAATCCTTTCGCATAACTTCTGAAACAAAGCACTCTAGACCCGCTCCATTTATAAGGGCTCGCCTTATATCCCCATCCGTCAAAACACCAACAACTCGCCCGTCTTTGATTGCAAAACAGACTCCCTGGGCATTTCTATCAATTACTTGTAAAGCACAACGAAGATCCTGATCATGCTGAACAACTAACTGTTCAAGCTCTTGTGACATAAGATGATTTCAACTCATTTTTGTAACAAATATACTAATACACAATATCTACTTGTGCGGTGCGTTTGCGTCATCATACTTTCAATCTTAGTATGGTAATTATGTAAACCTTAGAAACTTAAAATACAATTATTTTAATATGGGTTGCGAATTCAAATACATTGCACTTACTGTGACAACTTATACCTTAACTCGCATACATCCCTGCACGACTCAAAATTTAGAAGTACCATTAAAGTAAAAATCCACGTTCTAAGAACGTGGTTTTGATCTCACCCTATAAGGGTGTATAAAGCTAGCCCTCTGAGAAGGCTAGCTAGACTATCGCCACC
>Ga0209633_10000739_pt1 | contig 36770 bp, 28 predicted proteins | sample Cruoilmetagenom1_FD_187290 | JGI IMG/M metagenome (GOLD analysis project Ga0209633, IMG submission 187290) | Oil polluted marine microbial communities from Coal Oil Point, Santa Barbara, California, USA - Sample 1 (SPAdes) (version 2) | ecosystem: Environmental > Aquatic > Marine > Oil seeps ...
TCAAGACGACCTGGTTCATCCCCGGCCACTCGATCGAAACCTTCCCCGAACAATCCAAGCTCGTCGTCGACGCAGGCCACGAGATCGGCATGCACGGCTATTCGCACGAGAACCCGATTTCCATGACGCCCGAGCAGGAAGAGGCGGTCATGGACAAATGCATCGAGCTGATCGAACGCATAAGCGGCCGCCGGCCGACCGGCTATGTGGCGCCATGGTGGGAGTTCAGCCCGGTCACCAACGAGCTCCTGCTCAAGAAGGGCATCAAGTACGACCACAGCCTGATGAACAACGACTTCCATCCCTTTTATGTGCGGGTCGGCGATAGCTGGACCAAGATCGATTATTCCAAGCGCGCCGAGGAGTGGATGAAGCCGCTGGTGCGCGGCGAGGAGACCGACCTGATCGATATCCCGGGCAGCTGGTATCTCGACGATCTGCCGCCGATGATGTTCATCAAATCGGCGCCGAACAGCTTCGGCTTCGTCAATCCCCACGATATCGAGCAGCTGTGGTGCGACCAGTTCGACTGGGTCTACCGCGAATACGACTATGCGACATTCACCATGACCATCCATCCCGACGTCTCGGGGCGGCCCCAGGTGCTGCTGATGCTGGAGCGCGTCTTCGAGCATATCAGCCGGCATACCGGTGTCCGCTTCGTCACCTTCGACGAGATGGCCGACGACTTCCGGGCGCGCTTCCCGCGCGAGGAGGCGGCGCGGCCGGAAACGGTCTACGCCACGTAGCGGAGGCAAAACGGGGAAGGAGAGCACGATGTGCAGCCTCTGCGGCGTCCTCGGCGGCCGCGGCCACTGGACCGAAAGCGCGAGCACGCCCGAGGCCTTTGCCAGCCGCCATGACGCCACCACCCGGCGGCGCGAGCGCCAGCAGCGGACACAGATCGCAAACCGCGTCCTCAAGCACTACGGGCTCAGCCTCTCCGACTGGAGCGGCGCTTCGTACATCCTTGCCAACCGGACCGGCCGCACCGCGATCGTCAACAATCTGAGCGAGGTCTGGATCGCCGCCGAAGACCTGACCAGGAGCGAATGCGATCCCCTGGACGAGACGCTGATCGCCGATCTCGGAGCGCGGTGATGGCCCGACGGCGATGACGTACGACAGCCTCATCCCGATCAACGTCATCACCGGCTTTCTGGGCTCCGGCAAGACGACGGTGCTGGCGCGGCTGCTGCGGGCGCCCGATCTCAGTGATACCGCGGTGTTGATCAACGAGTTCGGCGAGGTTGGGCTCGACCACCAGCTTATCGAGCACGCCACGGAAAGCACACTGCTGCTGGAGAATGGCTGCCTCTGCTGCGCCATTCGGGGCGATCTCAAATCCTCCTTGCGCGATCTTTTCTCGCGGCGCGAACGCGGCGAGATCCCGCGCTTTCGGCGGATCGTCATCGAGACCTCGGGTCTGGCCGATCCGGTGCCGATCGCCTACACGATCATGGCCGAACCAGTGCTCCAGCATCACTTTCGCCTCGGCAACATCGTCACCGTCGTCGATGCGGTGAACGGCGCGGCCCAGCTCGAACGCTATCCCGAATCCCTGAAGCAGGCCGCGATCGCCGACCGGATCGTGCTTTCCAAGACCGATCTTTGCGAGCCCGCCATGGAAAGCGAGCTGCGCGCCACCCTGGCCGGGATCAACCGGACGGCGCCGGTCATCGATCCCGCCCGCGACGGGCACGATCCCGCGCGACTGCTGGCACAGGACATCTACAGCCCCGAGGGCAAGCACGCCGCGATCGATGCCTGGCTCACCGGATCAGACGACAAGCTCAGCGCCGGGCATGACCACGACGCCAGCCACACGAGCGGCGTATCCTCGTTCTGCCTGTGGTTCGACGCGCCGCTCGACTGGACCGCGTTCGGCATCTGGATGTCGATGCTGCTCAACCGCCACGGCGACCGCGTCCTGCGCATCAAGGGCATGCTGAACGTGGCCGGCCTGGCCGACCCGGTGCTGATCAATGGGGTCCAGCATGTGGTGCATCCACCGGCCCACCTGAACGGCTGGCCCGACGCCGACCACCGCTCGCGGATCGTCTTCATCACCCGAGACGTGTCCCAGGCCCGGATCGAGGCCTCGCTGGCCGCCTTCAACGCGCTGGCGAACCCGGCCGCGGCCACAGTCGAGCGCGACGCCCTGGCGCCGGGCGCACTTGCTTAACGGCCTGGATACCGGGCCCGGCGGCTTAGAAAGCCGGCGACGTTATCTGGAGATTCGGGGCGTTGAATCGACCGATTGCGGCGCCTTGCGCGGGCGCCAGCCGACACGGAAAGCCCGCACCATGCGGTGCAGCAGGTAAAACCCGATCGTCATGATGACCAGCAGGACGATGGCGAGCAGTTTCCGTCCGAACGCGCCATCGACGATGGTGCCGCGATTGATCAGATGTTCGCTCAGCATCTCGATCACCTGCAGGATCCCGCCCGCGCAGAGGATCAGCGCGACCAGGATGGCGATCTGCAGCGTATCGTAGACCAAGCCTTCGGCGTCGAGTTCCTTCACGTCGCGGAAGACGTGCTGCCGGTAGGACTGCCAATGCGCGATGGCATAGGCGATCACGCCGACGAGCACCGCGAACCAGAAGATAATTGTCGAAGCAGTGACGCCGCGGATGGCGTCGCTGACCAGCTTTTCGAAGGGCTGATAGAAATACAAAAAGATCAACAGAATGGCGATGCCGACCAGGGTCATCCCGTATCTGAATGGGTGCGAGCCGCCAGGGGGTTGGGCCATGTTCGACGCCGGGTTGTTGATCTGACGATTTCCCAGTACAGCACACCGGGCGGGCCGGAAAAAGAGCGGACACGGCAAGCCAGCCGTGCGCGCTCACATTTCATATCTGCCAAAGCTCATATCTGACGAAGAACAGTTGACGCTGCGCTGCGGGATGGGAATCATCCGTTGGATCGAATACCATGCCGCCGACTATCGGCGGGTGACATCAGAAACCTTGGGCAGGCTCGACGCCGGATCGCCTGACAGGACGGGCCCCGGCGGCTCGAACGGGAGGGCTAGGACGCAGCATGACTGGCCGCCTAGGCATCGATGTCGGGGGAACATTCACGGACCTGTTGCTTTTCGATGAAAGCTCAGGCGCGTTTCACCTCGTAAAGACACCGTCGACGCCGGATGACCAGTCCGTCGGCATCCTCACTGGCATCCGCCAGATCGTCGAGGATGCGGGCGTAGCGCCCTCCGACATCCAGGCGATTCTTCATGGCACGACGGTCTCCACCAACATCGTGCTGGAGGAGAAGGGCGCGCGGGTCGGGCTGCTCGTCACCGAGAATTTCGAGCAGGTGCTGCATCTGGCGCGCTCGCAGACGCCGGGCCCGCTCGCCGGCTGGATCACCATGATCAAGCCCGAGCCGCTGGCCGATCTTGAGAGGACGCGCGGCGTGCCCGAGCGCATCAACGCCCGCGGCGATGTCGTCAAACCCCTCGACGAAAGCCGCGCGCGCGCCGCGATCAAGGAGCTGATTGCCGCCGGCGTGGAATCGATCACCGTCTCGCTGCTGCACGCTTACGCCAACCCGGCGCACGAACAGCGCCTCAAGGAGCTGATCCTGGAGGCCGATGCGGACCTGCCGATCTCTCTGTCTTCGGAGATCCTGCCCGAGTTCCGGGAGTACGAGCGCACCCTGGTCGCGGTGATGAACGCCTATGTTCGGCCCCGCATGCGCAGCTATCTCGCCGGCTTCCAGGACAAGCTGCGCGGCATTGAGTTTTCACCGCAGGTCAACATCATCCGCTCCGATGGCGGCGTCATGAGCGTGGAGCGCGCCTCCGATTTCCCTGTGCATACGATGCTGTCAGGACCGGCGGGCGGCGTTTCGGGCGCCGCTTTCATTGCCGGGCTCGCCGATCACCCCGACGCGCTCGGCTTTGACATGGGCGGCACCTCGACCGACGTGTCGCTGATCCGCGACGGTGCGCCGATGATCTCGCGCCAGACCGAGCTCGGCTATTACCCGATCAAGATCCCGTCGGTCGATGTCCACAGCGTCGGCGCGGGTGGCGGCTCGATCGCGCATGTGCCGATGACGGGCGCGCTGCGCGTCGGCCCGGAGAGCGCCGGCGCCGATCCCGGCCCGGCATGCTACGGGCGCGGCGGCAGCGAGCCGACGGTAACCGACGCCAACGTTGTCCTCGGCCACCTGCCGCCGAGCCTGCTGGGCGGCGCCATGGCGCTCGATGCCGGCGCCGCCGAGGAGGCGGTCAGCCGCATCGCCGGCGCGCTCGGGCTCAGCGTTCACCAAGCCGCCCAGGGCATCATCGACATCGTCAACGAGAACATGTTTGGCGCGCTGCGCCTGGTCTCGGTGCAGAAGGGGCTCGATCCGCGCGATTTCGCCCTGGTGGCCTTCGGCGGCGCCGGGCCCTTGCACGGCAATGCGATCGGTACCCTCGCCGGCTGTTTCCCCGTGATCGTGCCGCCGACGCCCGGTGTGCTCTCGGCGCTCGGCTTCCTTTATTCCGACATCAAGAACGAGTTCGCGCAGACCTTCATCCGCAACATCGGCGAGGTGCAGCCAGGCCAGTTGACCGACATTCTTGGCCGGCTGGGAAGCGACGCCAAATCCTGGCTCGAGGACGAAGGCATCGAAGCCGTACGCCAGGACCTGCGTTACGAGGCCGATATCCGCTACTTCCGCCAGGGCTACGAGTTCGCCCTCGATGTCAGCCCCGAAGCGCTGCTGAACGGCGGCCTGCGCGACCTGGAGGACAGGTTCGGCGCCGCCCACGAGCGGCAATACGGCTTTCGCCTCAGCGCCCCGGTGGAGCTGGTGAACCTGCGCGCCATCGGCACCGGGCGCGTCACCAGGATCGCCTATCCGAAATCCGAGCGCGGCGGCGAAGACCCCTCCGATGCGTTGGCCGACGAGCACCGGGTCTATTTCGATGGCGATTTCGTGGCCTCGAAGATTTACGACCGCGCCCGCCTTATGGCCGGCAACCGGGTGCGCGGCCCGGCCGTCATCATGCAGACGGACTCGACAACCGTGATCCATCCGGGCCATGTCGGCGAGGTGGACGAATACCTGAATATCCTTATCCTTCCAGAGGGTGCCGGGGGGTAATCCCCCCACTGCGCTGGACCCGGCGCGACCGGAGACAACAAGAGACACAAGCCGACCCATGGCCGACCCCAACCAGCGCTCGCGACCGGGCTCGCTTGACGACCTGCTGAAGGCGAACAAGGAGCAGTTCGACCGTGTGTTCGCGGGCCAGACGCGCGATTGGGGCGTTACACGCGGCGCGCATCATCCGGCCGTCACCAAAGACCGCGCGGGCGCCAAGGCGCCGGAACCGGAGCCGGCGGGGCCGGATGGCCTCGAAACGCTGCTCGACAAGCTGTTCGGCAAGGGCGAGTGGTCGTCCGAGCTGGTCGAAAAGAAGGCCACCAACGGCACCATGACGGCGCTGTGCCGTCTCAAGGTGAACGGCACCTCCGCGATGCATTTCGGCTCGGCGGCGATCGACGGCGACGAGGCGGCGGCGCTGGAGCGCGCCAGCGACGAGGCCTTGCGCAAATGCGCGGCGGAGCTGACCGAGGGCGGCGACGCGGGCGCAGGGCCAACTGCCGCCGGCGTCGAGACACGGCCGCGCGCCGAGCCTGCCGCCCGGCCCGCGCCGCGATCCGGCGGGCGGCTCGATACGATCACGCTCGATCTCATCGAGAACGCCCTGCGCAACGCCCGGCACGAGATGGACGCGGTGCTGTTCCGCTCGGCCATGTCGCCTGTGATCCGCGAGCAGCACGACGAGTTCCCGATGATCACCGACGCCAAGGGCCGCATGATCGTCGGCCAGTTCGGCTCCTACGTCACCGAAATGCTGCGCGCGCAGAACTTCGAGCTCTATCCCGGCGATGTCATCCTGCAGAGCGATCCCTACCAGTGCGGCGGCGCGATCAGCCATATCAACGACTGGATGGTGCTGATCCCGATATTCTTCGAGGACGAGATCGTCGGCTTCAGCTCGATGTTCGGGCACATGATGGATGTCGGCGGCCCTGTACCGGGCAGCATGCCGACCGCGGCAACGACGATCTTCGGCGAGGGCCTGCGGATCCCGCCCATCAAGATCTACGAGAAGGGGGTTGCGAACAAATCGGCGATCGACGTGATCATGAACAACACGCGCACGCCGGAAATGAACCACAGCGACCTGATGGCGATCATCGCCGGCAGCCGCGCCGGCGAGAAGCGGGTGATGGAGATCTGCGCCCGCTTCGGCAAGGACATCTACAAACGCGCCTGCGAGGCGCTCTTGGAGCGCACCGAAAAGGCGATGCGGCAGTTGATTGTCCAGAACCTGCCGGAAGAGCCGCAGAGCTTCGAGGACTATGTCGATGACGACGGCCTCGGCAACGGGCCGTTCCGCATGCGCCTCACCGTCTGGCGCGAGGGCGAACATGCCTATTTCGATTGGACCGGGACCGCCGCGCAGGCGCCGGGGCCGATCAACTTCTATCTCCACGAAGGCATGTTCAAGATGTTCATCGGGGTCTACATGATCATGGTCTTCGACCCCCAGATCCTCTTCAATGACGGCTTCTACGACCTGATCCACGTGACCATGCCGAAGGGATCGCTGCTGCATCCGGAGTTTCCCGCGGCGCTTGGCTGCCGCACCCATGCGCTGTCGCGGCAGTTCGACGTGCTGGGCGGCGCGCTGTCGAAGAACGCGCCCGAGATGGCGACGGCGGCCGGCTACGGTTCGAGCCCGCATTTCCTTTATTCCGGGACCGACGCCAAGGGCCGGCCATTCCAGCTGATGGAGATCCTCTATGGCGGGATCCCAGGGCGGCCCGTTGGCGACGGCATGGACGGCCATTCATGGTGGCCGCTGTTCGAGAACATCCCGACGGAATATCTGGAAAGCTATTATCCGATGCTGATCGAGAGCTATGCCAGCATTGCCGATACCGGAGGCGCCGGGCAGCATCGCGGCGGCAACGGCGTGGAAAAGGTCTATCACCTGCTCGAGGACGGCGAGGTTTCGATCCACGACGACCGGCACGCAACGCAGCCCTGGGGCATTCTGGGCGGCCGGCCGGGCGCCTGCTCGAGCAAGGTGCTGATCCGCGCCGACGGCACGCGCGAGGATCTGCCGTCCAAGATCGACAACGTAAAAGTGGGCAACGGCGACCGCATTGTCTTCCGCACCGCCGGTGGCGGCGGTTGGGGCGATCCGCTGGAGCGCGAGCCGCGCCGCGTGCGCAACGACGTCGCGCGCAAGCTGATGTCGGCCGCGGCGGCGCGCGAGCACTATGGCGTGGTCCTCAGCGGTGATGGACATGCGCTCGACGAACGGGCGACCGATGAGTTGCGCGCCGGTCTGCGTCACGCGCGCGGCGCGCTGCCGGTATTCGACTTCGGCGAGCGCCCGTCGGGCAGTAACGGAAATGGCGGAAATGGCGTCGGTGGCGCCATGGCGGAAAGCTGAACAGTAACCAGGAAACGGGCGCGCGCCATCAGGGAGGCGTAGATCTCGCCGAGCGCGGCCGGAATGGGAAAGATACCAGGGGAAAGGCGGCACCATGGTCGAGAACATTGTCATAGGTCTCGTTCTCGCGGTCATTGTCATCGCGATTATCTACATTCTGTCGATCTGGGTATACAAACGCGCGCCCTCGAATATGGGCTTCATCCGGACCGGTTTCCTCGGCACCAAGGTGTGTCTGGGACGCGGCGCGATTGTCCTGCCGGTCTTCCACGAGGTCACCTGGGTTTCGCTGGAGACGATCAAGCTGATCGTCAGCCGCTCGCGCGATCAGGCCATCCTGACCGCCGACAAGATCCGCATCGACGTCGTGACCGAGCTCTACACCCATGTCGGCCGCACGGTGGACGACCTGCTGACGGCCGGCCGCAGCCTCGGTGACAAGACCTTTGATTCCGACAAGGTGCGCAACCTGCTGGAAGCCAAGGTGGTCAGCGCCCTGCGCAGCTACGCCGCGACCAAGTCGTTGAGCGAGCTGCACGAGAACCGCGACGCCCTCGCCGAGGCCATCAAGGCCAACGTGACGGAGAGTTTCGCCGCCAACGGCCTGACGCTCGAAGAGGTCACGATCGTGGCCCTGGAGCAGACCGGCAAGGAGCACTTCAAGGCCGACAACGTGTTCGACGCCGAGGGCCTGAAGATCATCACCGAGATCACCAGCGATGCCCGGCGCAAGGTCCACGACACCGAAAAGCGCACCACCGTGGCGATCCGGCAGAAGGACCTCGACACACAGCTCGAGCTGCTGGAGATCGAGAAGCAGGAAGCCTATGCACGCGCGAACCAAGACAAGTCCGTGTCCAACGAGGAAGCGCTGCAGATGCGCGAGAAGCAGGTCTTCATCCTCAATCAGCGCATGGCGGTGGAGGAAAAGGAGATCGAGAACGAGGTGACGCTGGAACGCATGCGCACCGACCGCGAGGTCGCCGTCACCGAAGAGGCCAAGAAGCGCGAAACAACGGAGATCAAGAAGGCGCTGGCACTGGAGCAGGAGCGCCGCGACAAGGAAATCGCCATCATCGCCAAGGCCAAGGAAGAAGAGCTGGCGCAGATCGATCGCGGGTTGGCGCTCGAACAGGCGGAGAAGGACAAGCAGATCACGCTGATCGCCAAGGAGATCGACCGCCAGAAGGCCGAAATCGAGCGGGTGACGAAGGTCACGTCGCAAGAAGAAGCCGCGCGCATCGATCGCCACAAGGCGCAGGAAGAAACGGCGCTGGCGACCCGCCAACGCAGCCTGGAAACCAAGCTGTCACTGCTCGACATGGACAAGGCCGAAGCCTTGGCCGAGGCCAGCCAGGAACGTGAGGTCTCCAACGAGAAGGCCCGCGCGATCGGCGAGACCCAGCGCTTCATTCTTGAACAGCGCTGGGAGGTCCAGCAGCAGGAGATCGAGAAGGCGCGGTCATACGAGACTGCCCAGATCGAGAAGGAAGCGGCGGTCATCTCCGAGAGCACCAAGCGCGAGACTGCGGAAATCCAGCGCGAGCTGGCGCTGGAAATCGAGGAACGCCAGCGCGAGATCGCGCTGATCGGCAAGGAGCAGGAGCGCGAGCGGGCCGATATCCAGCGCTTCCTGGCCCGCGAGCGCGAAGAGCGCGACCGGCAGATCGCATTGGAGGAAAAGACCCGCGAGCTGGAAGAGGCGGAAGCCACGCGGCTCGCCACGACGGCCACGAAGGCCGAGGCCGAACATGCGGCGGAATCGGTCCGTCACCTGGCCGATGCCGAGCGCGAGAAGGAGATCGAACGCATCGCGGCGGAAAAGCTGGCCGAGGCCCAGCGCATCGCCGAGGAGGCAAAGGCCCAGGTCAGCAAGATGCACATGATCACCCAGTCCGAGGCGCGCAAACAGTCCGCCGAGCAAGAAGCCGAAGCGACCCTCACCCGCGCCGAGGCCACCAGCAAGGCGCAGAAAATCTCCGCCGAGGGGATCGAGCGCGAGGCCGGCGCCCGCGGCCGCGCGGAAATGGAGATCGAGGGGCTCAAGGTCCAAAACACCGAGAACATGCTGCGGGCCGAAGCGTCGGGCATGGAGGCCAAAGCCGGCGCGCTGCGGAAATACAACGAGGCGGCGACCTTCCTGGAGCTCGCCAAGCTCTTCATCGAGGCCGAGCGGGACGTGCATATCGACCAGGCCAAGGCCATGGGCAACGCGCTGGAAGGCGCGCAGATCCGCATGTACGGCAATGGCGACGGCACGATGGACACGATCCGCGGGCTGTTCAATTCCGGCTTCGGCCTCGGCGAGGCGATGGAGGGGCTGGCCCAATCGCTGCCCGACGGCATCCGGGATCGCTTCAACGCCAACGGATTGCGCGGCCTCTTCGGCCGGCCGCATGGCGGCGGCGGCCTGCAGCAGACCGTTGACCAATTGTCGGTTCTCGTCGACCGCGCGCTGCCCACCCCGGAAGCACGGGACGTGCCCCTGGGCCAGGCCGTCGAAAAGCTGGAGGCCGAGGCCGGCAGTGACGAGGCCATGGGCCGGGCCGTTTCGATGCTGCGAGAGCTCATTCGCAGGGGCGGTTTCGACGACGTCACGTTCGAGCGGGTGTGGGCGCTGTTGCGGACCGTCACCGCCTCGAACGACTGAGGCCTGGGGCCGGCGCGCCGCGATGGCCGATCTCGACGTCGTCCTTCAGGGCGTCAGCAAGACGTTTCCCGGCGGGGTTCGCGCGGTCATCGATTTCAACGCCGAGATCGAGGGGGGTGAGTTCGTCGCCATGCTCGGCCCCAGCGGCTGCGGCAAGACAACCATGCTGCGCATGGTCGGCGGGCTGGAGGAAGTGACGACCGGCAAGATCTACATTTCCGGCCGCGACGTCACCGATCTGCCGCCCTCGCACCGCGATACCTCGATGATGTTCCAGAGCTTCGCGCTGTTTCCCCATCGCACGGTCAGCCAAAACGTCGAGTTCAGCCTCAAGATGCAGGGCGTGCCCAAGGAGGAGCGCGACCGGCGGGTGGCCAAGATGGTCGAGTTGGTGAGCCTGACCCAACTCGCCGACCGCCGCCCGCAAGACCTCAGCGGCGGCCAACAGCAGCGCGTGGCACTCGCCCGGGCGCTGATCAGCGAGCCGACCGTGCTGTTGCTCGACGAGCCGTTGGGCGCGCTCGACTACAACCTGCGCCAGTCGATGATCATCGAGCTGAAGAAGATCCAGCGCGATCTCGGCATGACCTTCATCATGGTCACGCACAGCCAAGAAGAGGCCATGTCGATGGCCGACAAGGTCATCGTGATGAGCGACGCGATCATCCAGCAAACGGGCACCTCGCGGGAGATCTACGAGGCCCCGCGCACCCGCTTCGTCGCCTCATTCATCGGAAACAACAACCTCTTCAAAGGCGTTATCAAATCGCGCAGCGGCTCGATGGTGTTCGTGGAGGCGGCCGATCAGCTCTTCTACGTGCGCATCCCCGACTATGTGAAACATGTTCAGGTCGGCCGCGAGGCCGATTTCTCGGTCCGCGCCGACGTCATGCATACCGGCGAGCATCCGGGCATGGCCAACCGCATCGAAGGCACCTACATCACGACCGAATTCAAGGGCTCGCTGGAGACCGACGTTTTCGAGGTCGGCCCCGAGCTATTCGTCAATGTCGAGCAGCATCGCAGCATGTCGGACCGCATCTATCAGATGGGCGAGCGCGAGGTGATCTGCTGGCAGGCGGATGCAGGCGTGCTGCTGGAGCAGCAGCCTTAGGGCGATTTCGATTTACGCGGATCGTGATCCCGGCCTGGCATGTCGGCGTTCGGACTGGAAGCAGCCCTTTGACGGACCGATCTAAGGTCTGTTTTACCTGCGTATTCCAATCCAATTGGCCGTCGGTCAGGCATTAAAATTTGCCATTGTCGTTCTTCCACTCGCTGCGCGGGGGAATTGCCTCAATCGTGTCCCAGTGCTCGACAATCTTGCCGCCGGCCAAACGGAACAAGTCATAGAAGGAGGAATGGACGCCATCCCGTGTTCCTTCGCTGACTGAAAGGACGAAATTTCCCTCTGCCAGTACGCGGTGAGTTCGATTGTAGCCAATCGAGAGACCGTCGAGGTGAGTGGCCTCCAGCGCCGAGCGCAAGGCTTGCCGACCATCCGCTATCGCCGGATTGTGCTGGGTGAAGAGTGAGTCGTCGATGTATTGGTCGAGTTTCTTGAATTGGCGGTTGATCAGGACGTCTTCAGCGAAATCCCGGACGATCTCCCGGTTGGCCTCGGTCGACTCTAGATCGGTCGCTTCGGTCGGTCCATCGACCATGGAGTGGCCGGATGGGTTGAGGCCTTGACGCGCCTGGATATTGTCCCAGTGTTCGACCGCCAAATCGTCCTCGAAGCGGAAGACTTCGAAGCCGATTCTGCGGGTTGCGAAGTCGTACTCCGTGTGTGCGAAGACATAGTCCCCGTCCGTAAAGGCCCGCACGACGTTGACCCGAGGAGAGGTCTTGGACAACCGCTTGAACAGTGCCGCAAGGCCCTCGCCGCCTTCGTGGGTTTGCGGGTTGTGCTGGATGTACTTGTCCTGGTTGACGACCGCCACAGCTGCCGCATCACCAGTTTCGATCGCCTTAAGCAATGCGCGGATCTGGTCTTTTCTTTCTGAGGTCACGGGTGGGTCCACCTGTTTCGTTCGCCGCTAATTGCGGACTGACCACACTGAGAGGTATGTGACCACCGAAGGCCGCAAGCTCAGCCCGCCTCCAGACCGTAGCGCTCGACCACACTTGGCTGGATCACACCGGCGTGCAGAGTCAGGAGCACGAGGCGGGCGTCCAGGTTGTCGCCGGCCTCGAGCGCGGCTGCCAGGCGCGCTTCAACTCTTTCCGTCACGCTTAGATCGTTGATATCGCTGAAGCCCTGCACGCCAAGCATGCAGTAGCCGAGAAGTTCAGCAGCCGCAGCGTATGAGTGCGGATCAAGACTGGCCTCCTTGAGCAGCTTTAAGGCAGTGAGCTTGACCGCCTCCGGCATGAGCTGCGGGTGTAAGCCGACGCCGCGCAGCGCCTGGTCCAGACGCTGCAACTCTTGGGAGCGGCCGAACTTGCCAAAGAAGCCGAGCATGGGGTGAGGCTAACATCCCCGCGCGCCAGCGCGATAGCCGACTAGGGCAAGCAGTGAATGCCGCTTATGGCCGACGCCGGCACCGCACCCAGTGAAGCGCAACAGCTTCTCCGACATTCTCACATCCACAGACCATGCCGACCGGTGCTGAGCAAATTCGGGGCCGCTGCTTCGAAGTTGAAGCCGTCGATTGTCGCCGGCACCTTTTGGACTAGTTAATTGCGGATACGCTACTTTGGAAACCGCCATGAACCGCGCGATGACCCTGGCCGACTGGGGCCTGCTTATGACGACGGCGCTACTTCTGGGCGGTATATTTCTGTTCGTCAATATCGCCATCAAGGAAATCTCGCCGCTCACCTCCGCCGCGCTTCGGACCCTGATCGCGGCGCCCATCTGCTGGGGTCTGATGCGCGCTTTCGGCGTGCGTCTGCCACGCACCCGCCAAGGATGGATCGCGCTGTTCTGGCTCGGGCTGCTGACGGGGGCGATCCCTTTCAGCACAATCGCCTGGGGCCAGCAGCATATCGAGAGCGGCATGGCCGGCATCCTGTTCGGGACCATGCCTATCCTGACGGTCGTGCTGGCGCCTCTGTTCTTCGCCGAGGAAACCTTCACCCGCAGGCGCCTGGCCGGCGGCGTGGTTGGGCTCGCCGGCATCATTCTGTTGATCGGCCCGTCGGTGCTGGCCAACGCGAGCACCCAGGTGCTGGGCATCGCCATCTCCTTTCTCGCCCCGTTGAGCCACACGCTGGGCACGATCTATGCGCGCCGGCAGACCAATCTGGCGCCACCCGCCATGGCCACCGGCCAGATGATCTTTGGCGGAGCGATCCTGGTGCCGCTGGCGTTCGCGGCGGAAACGCCGCTCAGCCTGAACCCGAGCCTGGGGGCGATCGGCGCCATACTCGTCGCCGGCATCGTCTGCACGGCGATCGCCATGAACCTCTATTTCGTGGTTGTCCGCCGGGTCGGCGCCACGCGCAGTTCGCTGCTGACGCTGTTCATCCCGGTGGTCGCGGTGGTGCTGGGCGCCGTCGTGCTGGGCGAGCGGCTGCCGCTTGAGGCCTTATTCGGTCTGGCGCTGATCCTGGCGGGTGCGCTCGCCGTCAGCAGCCGCGCACCGGCCAAACCGCCGGTCGCTGCCGCCGCCAGCGCCCCCAGACCCCTAATGCGAGCGGCGGTAGAGCGCGGTGTAGATCACCAGGAACAGCCCGATCATCATCAGCGAGAGGATGGTCGAGGCCGTGCCCAGGGCAAAGAGCGTCGGCCGGATCCGCTGGGTCATCTGGGCGTTGATGTCGAGCGGCAGGGTGTTGAGCTCGCCGGCCAGCAGCGTGGTGCGCGCAAACTCGTCGTAAGACAGCGTGAAGCCGAACAATCCCGCCGCCACGATGCCCGGCAGGATCAGCGGCAGCGTCACCTCCTTGAAGACCGTCCACTCGCTGGCGCCCATGTCGCGGGCCGCCTCCTCAAGGCTTTCATCAAAGCGGTTGAAGACCGCCATCATCACCAGGAACCCGAAGGGCAGCGTCCACACCACATGCACGCCGAGCCCCGAATGCCACCAGGCCGGCGGCAGGCCGATCTGGCGCAGCAGCGTCGCCAGGCCGAGGCTCAGCAAGACGCCCGGCACCATGAGCCCGGCCATGACCGTGTAGAACAGCACGCCCGAGCCGATGAAACGCTTGCGGAAGGCCATCGCCAGCATGGTGGCGAAGATGGCGGTAATCACCATCACCACGAGCGCCAGGATCAGCGAGCGGCCGAGCGCGCCCTGCAGGTCGCCCACGGTCGAGGGCTCGAGCAGCCGGTTCCACCAGTAAAGGCTGAAGCCGCGCAATGGGAAGCTGGTGCCGCCGCGGCGTCCCTGGAACGACAGGATGAACATCGCGATCATCGGCCCGTAGATGAAGACGATGAACAGCATGTAATAGACGCTGAACCCGGCCTTGGTTCCGACCCGCTTGGCACGCCTGGCTGTCCACCGGGCCATGGCTACAACTCCTTGCGGATGTTGACCACGCGCAGAATGATCACCACGCCGATCATCATAGCGACCATCAGCATGATGGCGTTGACCGCGGCAAAGGGATAATTGGCGATCGCATAGTAGTTGAGGATGACCGTGCCGGTGGTCGAGGTCTTGCCGCCATAGACCACGACGGCGGTCGCGAACTCGCCCATGATCATGACGAAGATGAAGATCATGCCGATCGCCACGCCGGGCAGCGAGAGCGGTCCGATGATCTCGCGGAACACCTGGAACGAGTTCGCACCCATGTCGCGCGCGGCTTCCAGGATGGCGCGGTCGATCTTGGCCAGCGAGAAAAAGATCGGCCCCACGCACAGCACGACATAGAGCTGGACCAGGGCCATCGTGTAGCCGAACTCCGAATAGAGCAGAAACGAGGTCGGCTTATCCAGGATGCCCAGACTGACCAGCGCCTTGTTGAGCAGCCCGCGCCGGCCGAGCATCGGCAGCCAGGCGACCGCGCGGATCAGATAGCTGGTCCAGAACGGCACCATGGCGAGCAGGAAAAGCGCCAACTGAAATTTGAATGAGTTCACCTGCATGGCCAGAAAATAGGCCACCGGATAGCCGATAATCAGGCAGAAGAACATGACTATGAAGGTAAAGCGGAAGGTGCTCCACAGGGTGCGGGCAAAGACGCCGGGGGTCAGGAAATCACGCGATTCGGGGTCGAAGAACCCCTCGACGACAAAGAAGGCGCCGTAATGCTTGAAGGTGAAATCGGGCGTCATGCCCTTGGCCGATGCGTCCCAGAAGCTGAAGATCACAATGCCAATCAGCGGCAGAACCAGGAAGAGGAGCAGCCAAAGTGCGGCCGGCGCGATCAGCCAACCGACAGGAAAGCCCGTCTCGCGGCGGATTTTCCGGGCGACCGCCGCGACATCGGGTGGCGGCGGCTGGTCGCCGATCAGGCCCCTGTGATGTCTCGGGGCGGCTTGCGGCAGTTCGTTCACTTGCCTGGATCCCAATCCGGTGCCACCGCGGCATGCCGGCCGGGCGGGTGATCAAACCTTAAGCTCCGGGCGGCAAACGGGCGGGACCGGTCGAAACCGCCCCGCCCGTAGAGTGCCCAGCAGCCTTCGCCTCGCGAAGACGGCTCGCGGTTAAGCGCTGAGGAATTCGGTCCAGCGCTTGACCAGGTGGTTGTTCTCCTTCATCAGCGAGTTCCATACCGCGATGTTCTTGAAGCGGTTCTCGTAAGAGCCGCCATCGCGGATCTCGCCCTTCTTGATGATCTCGGTGCCGAACGGATCGGGCAGGCCCTTGGCAGCGGCCTTGCCGCCGTACCAGAAGTCCCATTCCTCCGCCGGCAGGCTTTTCTTCACGTTCTCGGGCACCGACATGTAGTAGCCCTGCCGCGCGACGAAGGCGCCAGCCCAGCCGCTCAGCCACCAGTTGATGTACTCATAGGCCGCGTCGAGCTTCTTGCCGGTGACCTTGGCGGAAATCGACAGGCCGCCGTGCCAACCGCGCATGCCTTCCTTGGGGAAGGCGTAGACGCAAGGCACGCCCTCGGCCTTGACCGCGGTGACGGCCGGCGACCACATGCTCTGTAGCGCGACCTCGCCGCTGACCATCAGGTTGACCGACTGACCGAAGGTTTCCCAGAAGGCGCGGAAATGGCCTTCCTTCTTCTTGGTGATCAGGTAGGCGATCAGCTTGTCGATCTCCGCCTTCGTCATGTCGCCCTTGTCCTTGAACTTCATCAGGCCCATCGCCTCGACGCCCATGGCAGCATCCATGGTGCCGATCTGGGGCACGTTCAGAAGCGCGACCCTGCCCTTGAAGTCGGGGCTGAAGAGTTCCGCCCAGCTTTCGATCTTGCGCTTGGTTTCCTTCGGGTTGTAGCCGATCGAATCGGCATTGTGCCAAGTCGGCACGGCCGAGACGTAGCGCGACGGGCCCGTGACCTTGTTGCCGTCCTTGTCGAGCCAGAGATGGCGGAACGGGGCGTCGCCCTGACCGATGCTCGAGCCCAGCGTTAGCATGCCGGTCTTGCAGAGATTGGTGACCTTGTCCCAATCCTTGATCCGCTTGGTGTCGATCGGCTGCCAAACCTTGGCCGGAACCATGACATCGAAATCGTTGAAGTAGTTCTCGGCGATTTCGTACTGGTCGTTCTGGTTCAGCATCTTGCCGAACATGGCGCCGTAGCCGAGTGCCTGGCCGCGAATGCCGAGCTTGAGGTCTTTCGACGCGCGGCCCTGGATCTCGTTGATGATGCTGACGCCCAGGCCAATCGTGCGAATTGATTCCGCCGCGCTGACGATTGCGGGAAATCCAGTGATCGCACCCGCGGTCGCCGCCGCAGCCGTGCCGACGAACTCGCGGCGCGTCAGGCCCCGTCGTTTCCGGCTGGATGTTTTCCTTTTTGAGGTATTCATCATCGGCCTCCTCCTACCCTTGGTGATTTTGCTTTAAACTCAGCGTAAAAAGGGGCGCCCGCCGCGAACCGGCCACCGTCATCAATCGACCCGAAACACCACGATTTCCCCGTAATGTCGAATTTGATACTACCGTAGTGCGTTTCGAGCTGAAAACCGAATTAAACCAACTTCTTTAGGCCGATTTCATCGGGGGGAGGGTTCCATGACCGTGCTTATCAAGAACGGTCGTGTGGTGACGGCGGCCGACGACTATATGGCCGACATCTACATCCACGACACGGCGGTAACGCTGATCGGCCGGGATTTGGAAATCCACGCCGACCAGGTGATCGACGCCTCGGGCAAGCTGGTGATCCCGGGCGGCATCGACCCGCACACCCATCTGGAACTGCCCTTCGGCGGCACCACGACCTCCGACACCTTCGAGACCGGCACCCGCGCGGCCGCCTATGGCGGCACCACCTGCCTCATCGACTTCGCCGTCCAGACCAAAGGCACCTCGACGCTGGAGGCGCTCGATGCCTGGCATCAGAAAGCAGCCGGCAACACGGCGATCGATTACGGCTTTCACATGATCATCACCGACATGCCCCAGGAGCGGGCGCCGGAAATGCGCCGCCTCGCCGATGAGGGGATCACCAGCTACAAGCTGTTCATGGCCTATCCGGGCGCCATGCTGTCCGACGACGGGACGATTTTCCGCGCCATGCGCAAGGCCGGCGAGGACGGCACGCTGGTCTGCATGCACGCCGAGAACGGCGTCGTCATCGACGAGCTGGTCAAGATCGCGCTGTCGGAGGGGCATATCGAGCCCAAGCAACACGCGCTGACCCGGCCGACGCGCCTGGAAGCCGAAGGCACGCACCGGGCTCTGGCAATCGCCGAGGTCGCGCGCGCGCCGGTCTATATCGTGCATTTGAGCGCCTACGATTCGCTGAAGGAGCTGCGCGACGCCCAGGCGCGCGGCGTGATGGCGCATGCCGAGACCTGCCCGCAATACCTGCTGCTCGACGAGACCGCCTATGACGAGCCGGGCTTCGACGGGGCGAAATACGTGCTGACCCCGCCGCTGCGCGAGAAGTGGAACCAGGACGAGCTGTGGAACGGGCTGCGCTGCGGCGACTTGAACGTTATCTCAACCGACCACTGCCCCTTCTGCCTGAAGGAGCAGAAGGAAATCGGCAAAACGGACTTTTCAAAGATCCCCAATGGCGGTCCGGGCGTGGAAAACCGGATGAGCCTGATCTACCACTACGGCGTCAATGCGGGGCGCATCGATCTCAACCGCTTCGTTGAGCTCACCTCCACCGCGCCGGCGAAGATCTTCGGGCTGTTCCCCAAGAAGGGCACGATCGCGGTCGGCAGCGATGCCGATATCGTCATCTTCGATCCCAACCACGAAGAGACGATCAGCTACCACAACCCCAAGACCCACCACATGAACATCGACTACAACGCCTACGAAGGCATGCGGGTGCGGGGCTTTACCGAAACCGTACTGTGCCGCGGCAAGGTGGTCATCGACAAGGGCACCTATGTCGGCCGGCCGGGCGACGGCATGTTCGTCAAGCGGGGGCCTTACGGCGGGCCGCACGCCGCGACCAGCCGGGCGGCGAATGGCACAGGCGACGCCTATCTGGAGGCCGCGCAGTAGAGACTGCCGCTCTGCAGGTCCAGACCGGGCTCAGCTCTGCGGTGCGCCGCGGACGACCTTCAGCAGCCAGAACAGGATGCAGAACACGCCGGTTAGCACCACCAGCGCCAGCACCGCGGCGATGCGCTTGCCGAACTCCGCGCCCAGCACGACCTGCTCGCGTACCAGGTAGACGCAGAGGATCTGGACCGCCTGCAAGGTGGCGCCGCCGCTGAGCAAGATTGCGGCGAAGGTCGAGCCGCGCAGCGAGCTTAAGACCATCGCCTCGACATTGCGCTGCTGGACGATGTGGATCTTGTAGGCGCGCCAGTGATAGCCGCAGAAGCCGACGATGCCGGCGATCAACGCGGCCCAGAAAATCACATTGTCGAACGTCGTGTCCTTGACGACGAAATTGAACAGCTCTTCGAACGGCTTGTAGAAATAAAGAAATATCAGGACGATGATGTAGACGAGGAAGCCGACCAGCGTCCAAAACCACTGCCAACCAGTCATTCCGGCCCCGCCTCGTTTTTATGTCCCGTACGGCCGATTTTCGGCCGAATGCCCCGGATTTGTAGCTGATCGGCCGTGGCGAACGCAATCGCCGGCCCGAACGCTCCGCTCATTGCTCCCTTTGCACTCACCGGGCGCGCCTAGTTCGCGATGAGCAGAAGCACACCGTAGGCAACCACAAAGACCCCGTCCTTGAGCGCCGGCAGCACCGCCGTCTCTGATTCGCGCCGCGCCGCCAGCACGAAAATCTCCAGCACCAAGAAGATAATCGCCAGGCCGAAGAACGGCCAGACGCTGCCCCAGAAGCCGGCATCCTTGGGCGCGGCGATCGCCTGCGCCGATTGCCAGATCAGCAGCAGGATCGGCAGCGCGACAAAGTATGCGTAGGCCACCAGAAAGCGCAGCCGGCTGGTCTTGCGGTCGAGCAGCCAGAAGACGAAAAAGAACGCGGCGACATGCAGCAGATCCCAATGCATGGCGGCGTATTTCCCGCCGGCATTCGTTGCGAGAAGCTTCAGGAAGGCCAGGACCAGCAGAAACGTGATCGCATCGCATAGCAGCCATTCGCGCAAAGTTGCGGCCGCGGGCTTGATGCTCCAGCTCCGCGTGGCCTTGTCGAACAGCATCACCAGCGCCACCGCGAAGCTGGCCGGGTAGACCAGATAGAGCATCAGTCCGTATTGCTGCGCCTTGGGCACATAGATCCAGCCCAGCAGCAGAATGGCGATGCCCAGAAGCAGCAAGCCGACAAGCCTCGCAGCGGCCGGCGTTGCATGCTGCACGGGCTCACTCGCGGCGGGGCCCGCCTCGTCCTGCGCGGCCGTGCCCGCGGGCGGCGCTTGCGGGCGCGCAAAGAGATAAACCAGAAAAGCGAGCAACCCGGCGCCGGCGGCGGCCAGCATGACGATGAAAAAGACCAGTGTGCGAGGCTCGCTGCGCCAGCTTTTTCCGGCCGGCGCGGCGCCGTCGATCGGCGGGAATTGCCAGATCACGATCACCGCCACCGCGAGCGCCGCGACCAGGGCGAGCAGCAGCTCAGGCCAACGCGCCCGCACGGCCAGCCCGCCGGCCGCTTTGCCCGGCGGCAGAGGCCCCCGGACATACCGGCCGATCAGCACCACCAGGAATCCAACGAGCCCGACGATGGCAACGCCGATCATGACCTGCAGGAAAATCGCCGATCTGCTGTCCATATATCGCGCCCCGGACGGGGCCTCAAGTTGCTACTGGCAAGTCGCTAATGGCCGCGCGATCGCGCGGGATACAGCCACGTTAGCCTGATCGCCGGGACTTGCCAAACCCCCGAAACTTGTTGAATCCAGGGCGGGTGGCACCGCCGGCCCGCAATGCGCTACCATCAGGCGATTGGCCAAAGGGCGGGCATCGCGGGGGAGGACGCAATGAGCGATCAATCGGCGACCACCTACAAGGAACGCACCTATGGCGCGAGCGAGATCGGCTATGGCGAGAAGCCGGGCATCATCGTGGTCGACTTCCAGACCGCCTTCACCGATCCGAAATACCCGCTGGGCGGCGCCCCACTGATCGAGCGCGCGGTCGACAATACCGCGCGCGTGCTCGATGTCGCCCGCCGCTGCGACGTGCCCGTGGCGAGCTGCTACACGGCCTACTCGCCGACCAAGCGCGACATGCCCTATTGGAAGGTGAGCGCGGTGGCCGAGGATCTCATTCACGGCCATCCCTCGACCGAGATCGAGCCGAAGATCTACGATCCCGATTACGACGTCGCCTTCTGCAAATCGGGCGCCTCGATCTTTTTCCAGACACCGCTGGTATCGTTCTTCTCAAAGGAACGCGTGGACACGGTGATCGTCACCGGCTGCGTTACCTCCGGCTGCATCCGCGCCTCGGTGATCGACAGTTTCCAGTGGGGCTTTCGCACCATCGTGCCCGAGGACTGCGTCGGCGACCATGACGAGCGGCCGCATCAGGACAATCTGCGCGATGTCGGCCGGCGCTATTGCGACGTCACCGCGGCCGACGACGTGATCGACTGGCTGGAAGGCTGGCGCGGGCGGAATATTCAGTAGCAAGGACACTGGTTTCCGGGAAAGCGGCGGGGCTGGATGACCGACGACAAGGAAAACCTCACAAGCTGGTTTGACAGCCAGCTCGATGCGCTGAAGCGGCGGGTCGACGATCTGGACGGCGAACGCACTGCCGATGGGCCGTCACCGTCGCTCGACCGGCAGCTCGACGAGCTCGACGCGCGCGTCGAGGGATTGGGCAATGGCGGCGCGCCCGCCGAAACGCCTGTCGCGCCTGAAGCGCCGAAGCCCGCACCACCTCAGCCAACGCCCCCACCTGTTGAGCGCTATGAGCCGGAGGCGCGCTCGAACGAGGTCGAGGCGCGCGCGCCAGTCGCGCCGCCCCCTGCCCCACCGCCGCCCGCGCGCCCGGCAGCGAGGCCGGAGCCAGCGCGGCGCCCGACCGGTGCCGGCGGCTATCAGCTTGGCGTCGATGTCGGCGGCACCTTCACCGATCTCTTGCTGATCGAGGAGGCGAGCGGCCAGACCTTCATGGCGAAAGTCCCCTCGACGCCCCAAGACTCGTCGCAAGGCGTCCTCAACGGTATCGAGCGCATCTGCGCGCTGGCCGGCATCGAGCCGAGCGCCATCGGCGCCGTGATGCACGGCACCACGGTCGCCACCAATACCGTCTTGACCGGCAGCGGCGCGCGCGTGGGGCTGGTCACCACCAAGGGCTACAAACAGGTGCTGCAGATCGCCCGCTCCTATGTTCCAGGCGGTTTGGGCGGCTGGGTGATATTCAACAAGAGCGACCCGCTGGCGCCGCTGGAACTCACCATCGAGGCCGACGAGCGCATCGGCGCCAAGGGCGAGATCGTCGATCCGCTGAACGAGGCCAAGCTGCGCGAGGATCTGGGCAAACTGCGCGGCGAGGGCATCGAGGCGCTGACCGTGTCGCTGATGAACGCCTATGCCAACGGGGAGAACGAGGTCCGGGTGCGCAGGATCGCCGAGGAGATCATGCCGGGCGTGCCGGTCTCGATCTCCTCGGAAGTCGTGCCCGAAATGTACGAATACGAGCGCACCGAGACGACGGTGGTGAACTCCTATATTCGCCCGGTGGTCTCGACTTACATCGAGAACCTGTTCGCCGAACTCGATGCACGGATGAAGGGCGTGCAGCTCCACATCCTGCGTTCGGATGGCGGGCTTGCTTCGGCCGAGGCCGCCAAGTCGACGCCGGTCAACCTGTTGATGAGCGGCCCGGCGGGCGGCGTGTCGGGCGCCATCTGGATGGCCAAGCAGGCCGGCTACGAGAACCTGCTGACCTTCGACATGGGCGGCACCTCGACCGACGTGGCGCTGATCCAGGACGGCGTCGCCCAAACAAGGCGCGAAACGCGGGTTGCCGACGTGACGGTGCGCGCCTCCTCGGTCGATGTGCGCACGGTGGGCGCGGGCGGCGGCTCGATCGCATATGTGCCCGAGCTCACCAAGGCGCTGCGCGTCGGCCCGCAAAGCGCAGGCGCCGAGCCCGGCCCCGCCGCCTATGGCAGGGGCGGCGATGAGCCGACGGTGACCGACGCCAATGTCGTGCTCGGCTATCTGCCCGCCGCGGCCAAGCTCGGCGGCGACATGCAGCTCGACCGCCAGGCCGCCGAACGCGCGGTCTCGAAAGTGGCCGACGCGATGGGGCTGCCGCTCAAGGCTGCGGCCGAGGGCATCGTCAACATCGTCAACGAGAACATGTTCGGCGCGCTGCGGCTGGTCTCGGTCGAGCAGGGCTTCGATCCGCGCGACTTCGCCCTGGTCGGCTTCGGCGGCGCGGGACCGCTCCACGTCAATGCGCTCGGCAAGCTGATGAATTCCTGGCCGGTGATCATCCCGCCGGGACCGGGTGTGCTCTGCGCTTACGGCGATGCGACGACACGGGTGCGCAACGAGGCCTCGCGCACCTTCGTGCGGCGCTTTTCGGAAACCAGCGACGCCGAGGTCGCGGGAATACTGGAAGAGTTGGCAGGCCAGGCGGCCGCCGCGCTCGATGCCGAGGGCGTGCCGCGCGCCGAGCAGTCGACGCTCTACCAGATCGACCTTCGCTATGCCGGCCAAGGCATGCGGTTGACAGTCGATATGTCGTCCGAGGAAATCGCCCAAGGCGGCCTGGCGGAGACCGGCCGCCGCTTCGACGACATGCACGAGCAGCTCTTCACCTTCAGGCTCGACACCCAGCACGAGCTCTACAATCTGCGCGCCCTGGTTCAGGGCCGCGAGAGCTTCGTGACTGCCGGCCGGCTCGAGCAGGGCGGCGGCGACGCCGCGCACGCCGCCTATGAGGACACCAGCATTTTCGTCGATGGCACCGACCATGCCGCGCGGATCTACGATCGCGGCAAGCTGCGCGCCGGCGACCGCATCACCGGCCCGGCGATCGTGACCGAGATGGACTCCACCTCGCTGATCCTGCCCGGCCATGCCGGCGAGGTCGACGAGATCGGCAACATCATCATCCGCCCGCTGAACGGGCGCTAAGGGACGCGCGACCATGCCAGCCCAGGTTATCCAGTCCAATAACACGCCCTTCGCCAATGTCGAGGTCGACCCGATCACGCTCGACATCATCGAGAATGCGCTGCGCAATGCGCGCACGGAAATGGACGCGGTGCTGTTCCGCACGGCGATGTCGCCCGGCATCCGCGAGCAGCACGACGCCTTCCCGATGATCGCCAACCCCGAAGGCAAGATGGTGGTCGGCCAGTTCGGCTCGTTCTTCTGGGGCTTCCAGCAGGGCTATGACGGCACGATCGAGGAGGGCGACGTCTTCCTGACCAACGATCCCTATACCTGCAACGGCGCCATCAGCCATCTCAACGACTGGCTGACCATGATGCCGATCTATATCGACGGCCGCATCGTCGCCTGGGCCGCGATGTTCGGGCACATGACCGATATCGGCGGCAAGGTGCCCGGCAGCCTGCCAACGGACGCAGCCCAAGTCTTCGAGGAAGGCATCCAGATCCCGCCGGTCAAGATCATCCGCAAAGGTCAGCTCAACGAGGAGATCCTCGAGCTCATCTTGCGGAACTGCCGGCTGCCGGAATGGAACCGCTCCGACTTCAACGCCATCGTCGCGGCCCTGCGCCTGGCCGAGCGGCGCGTGCTGGAAATGGCTGAGCGTTTCGGGGTCGACCAGCTCGTCGCCGCGATGGAGGAGATGCTCGACCGCAACAAGCGCGCCATGAGCTCGATCATCCAGATGGTGATCCCCGAAAAGAAGGCGTATTTCGAGGACTTCATCGACGATGACGGCATGGGCATGGGCCCCTACAAAATCGCCTGCACCATGTGGCGCGAGGGCGAGAAGGTGATCTTCGATTTCGAGGGCACCGATCCGCAATCGATCAGCTCGGTGAATTTTCTCTTGAACGAAGAGATGTTCAAGATGTTCCTGGGCGCCTTCTTCATCAACATCTTCGACCCGCAGATCCTCTTCAACGACGGCTTCTACGATCTTGTCGAGGTGCACATTCCGCGCGGCTCGATCCTGAAGCCGATCCGCCCGGCGGCGCTCAGCTCGCGCACGCATATGTTGGCGCGGATCTTCGACATCATGAGCGGGTTGCTCGGCCAGGGCGCGCCCGATGCGCTCTGCGCGGCGGGGTTCTCCGACAGCCCGCACTTCATGTATTCCGGCTACAACAAGGACGGCGAGTGGTATCAGCTCTACCAGATCGGCTTCGGCGGCGTGCCGGGCCGGCCGGCCGGCGACGGCCCCGACGGCCACTCGCTGTGGCCCGCCTTCACCAACGTGCCGAACGAGTTCCTGGAAGCCTACTTCCCCTTGCGCATCGTCAAATACGAGACGATTGCCGATAGCGGCGGGCCGGGCTTGCACCGCGGGGGCAACGGGCTCTCGATGGGCTACCAGTTCCTGGAGACCGGCGAGATCTCGATCCACGACGACCGCTGGCTGACCCATCCCTGGGGCGTCAATGGTGGGTTGCCCGGCCAGCGCAGCGACAAGCTGATGGTTCGCGCCGACGGCAGCCGCGAATGGATGGTCTCCAAATGCGACCGCGTCCATGTCGAGCCCGGCGACACGCTCTATTTCAACACCTGGGGCGGCGGCGGTTGGGGCGATCCGCTGGAACGCCCGGCCGACAAGGTGGCGCTCGACGCCAAGCGCGGCATCATTACGGCCGAGGGTGCGAACCGCTACGGCGTCGTGCTGACGGGCGATCTCAAGCTCGACGAGGCGGCCACTTCGGCGTTACGGGGCCGAATGGCGCGCGAGCGCGGCGAGACCGCGCTCTTCAATTTCGGCGGCACGGTCGAGGAGCTGAAGGCGCGCTGCAAGGCCGACACCCATCTGGAGCCGCCGACGGCGCCGGTGTTCCAGAAATGGATGGGGCGGGCGGAGATGCGCGACGCGGCGGAGTAGCGTACGCTCTTGAGCCCTGCACTGCCGCCACCAGAAATGAGCCCCATGTTCCGACGCGTCGCCCGATTAGCGCCAGCCCTGGCACTCCTGCTGACATGTTCGTTCGTGCCCCCGGCGCTCGCCAAGGAGGGCTGGTTCGGCGCCGACCGGCCCGGCGTGCGGGCGCTCTTCTACGGCGAGATGCCGCCGGCGGGCGAGCCGCCCAACCCGGAGACGATCCAGCTCCTGCTGCGCTGCGCCGATAAGCGCAAGGCCATCGTCCTGTTCGTGGCGGAGACCAGCGCGAAGCTGAAACCCGGCAAGAGGGTGCGGGTGGTGCTGTCCGTCGGCAGGGTCCGATCCGCGACAATGGGTCGAACCAAGGCGAACCAGCTCGCCGGCGTCGCCAGCCTGCGCGCCAACTTCTCTCTGCGCGCCAGGGTGTTCGCGGCCATGACCGAACCGCGAGCCCTGCGCATCAGCGCCGGCGGCTGGCAGAGCACCACGCCGCTCAAGGGGCTCGGCGGCCGAATGAAGCGGCTCTTGGCCGGTTGCCGGAAATAGCCAGTCGAACCCACGCAGCCGAGCGCGAAAAGGTGCTGATCTTCGATCACGGCGGCCCGGCGGCGAACCGCAACCTGCCTCGGCAATGCGACACGTAGGAACACGTCACTCGTTGCGGAAATTGACGCTGTTCAAATAGGCCACGCACTCGTCCACCGGCACGACGTCGCCGAATTTCGCGTCGATGTCGAACAAGTTCCATTCCACGGCGCCGGGGATGCGGTCGCCGATGCATTCGCGCACGGCAATGGTGCGGAAGCCCTCGGCCAACCCGTCGGTGATGGTCGCGCGCACGCAGGCCGACGCGGTGACGCCGGTGACCAGGATCGTGTCGACCCCGGCGGCGCGCAGGAACCCGGCGAGATAGGTGCCATGAAAGGCGCTGGCACGCTTTTTCACCATGAGCTGTTCGCCGTCGACCGGCGCAATCCGGGAATCGATCGCCCAAACCTCGGTATCGGCGGCGTCGACCACCTCGATCGGGATCTTGTGATGCCACAGCCCCATATCGGTATGCGGATCATCGCGGTCGGTCACCTGGTAGCAGGTCGTGGTTTGGACCACGGCGTGGTTGTTCTGCCGGCAGGCTTCGAGCAGCCGTTGCACACCCGGGATGATCTGATCGTCCATCTTCTCGCAGGTGAACGGGTTTCCCGGACGGGTCCAGGCATTGGCGAGATCGACGTTGACCAGCGCCGGCTTGCGGCCGAAGCCGATCCGCCTTTGAAATCCCCGCGCCTGGTAAAGCGCCGTGGCCGCCGCGAAGGCTTCCGCGAGCTTTGCCTGCAGTTCCGCATGCTCATCCGCCATCGCATCGCTCCTCGTTTTCCGGGCCGGGCACCTCATTCTATTGCACGACAACCAAACCTGCGAGACTGCAACGAGGCGATCGCGCCAAGCTGCGATTGAGTGTGCTTCCCTAGCCCTTCGCCGCCATCACGCCCTTCAAGTCGATGTCGAAGCGGTTTTGCACGATCTCGCAGATCTGGTCGTAGACGGCGCCGACACGGATCGTCTCCCAGGAGATGAGATCGACGATGGTGCTGCCGAGCCCGCCCGGCGTCGGGTAGGGGACCTGTCCGTAATCGACCGTGATGTCGGCGGCTTCGAGCACCTGGTCCTCGATGTCGGTGAAGACGAACTTGCTGCCGGTGAGCGAGCGGTTGGCCGAGGAGCCGACCACCGCATAGGCGTTTTCCCGCGCGAGGCGCGCAATCTCGTCGTGCAGGGGGCCGGCGTTCAAGAGCATGTCCATGGTGCCGGCCTTGGTCGCGTTCTTGAGCGCGAAGGGCGGCAGGCTCGCGATCACCGGATGGTCGGCGCGGAAGGGTGCCACGATCGAGAACGGCAAATCGTGGTCGTGGATGATCGCGCTTACAACGTCGCGGGCGCGCTCGGGCGCCTCGATCGCCTCGCTGAAAAACTGCCAGTCGCAGAAATTGCCGCAGGGCTTGTCGAAGGAGCGCTCCTTGGCCGTGTAAATGCGCGCGACCGCCTCTTCCTCGTGGCCGACGATGGCGTAGCCGACGCTGACCGGAAAGATCGCCACACCGCCACCGCGCACGGTCTCGAAAATGCGCGCCGCATCTTCGGCGATTGGGTAGCCCTCGAACATTTGCGCCGCCCCTCCCTTGCTCGTGAATGCTGTTAGAAGGCGATGCGGTTAGAATAGGGGGGCGAAGGCGGCGAACCAAGCAAGGCTAACGGGTGGGACGGAGCATCGTGACGACGGAGACATTCTCGAGCGTGGATATCGCGGGCGATGCGCGCCGCGCCTTCGATGTGCTGAAGGGCGGCGGCATCGCGATCCTGCCGATGGATGTCGGCTATTCGCTGATCGGCGGCGGCGAGACGGCGCTCAAACGCATCTTCGAGACCAAACAGCGTGCGGCCACCAAGCTGAACGCCATGGTCGCCGACAACGAAATCCACCGAGAGCTGCATGTGCTGGACCAACGCGGCTTCGATATCGTCAAGGCGGTGACCGAGGATCACGGCCTGCCGCTCGGCGCGATTGCGCCGGCGCGGCTCGACCATCCGCTGCTCAAGGCCGTCTCGCCGGCGACGCTCGAGCGCAGCCACCGGGGCGGCACCATCGCCATGCTGCTCAATGCCGGGCCGTTCCACGCCGCGATCTGCCGCTTGAGCCGCGACGAATGCCATCCGCTCTTCGGCTCCTCGGCCAACCTGTCGCTATCGGGCACAAAGTTCCGGGTCGAGGATATCGAGCCCGAGATCCGCGCCATCGCCGATATCACCATCGACCACGGCCTGCGCAAGTATCACCTCTACAAAGCGTCCTCGACGCTCCTGGACGTGGAGCGCATGGAGGTGGTGCGGCACGGTGCCTGCTTTGAGCTGATCGCCGACGTGCTCGCTAGATATTTCGGCGTCGAGCTGCCGCCGGCGCCCTGAAGCTACGTCTGCATACCGCCGTTCGAGCCAACCATCTGACCGCTGACGAAGCCGCCCTCTTCGGAACAGAGGAAGCCCGTCAGGGCGGCAATGTCCTCGGGCTCGCCGAGACGGCCGAGCGGAACCTGTGATTTGCGTTCTTCGATGCGGCGGGTGATCGCGGGGTCGGAATGCTCGACGCGGATGGGGCCGGGCGAGACCGCGTTCACGGTGACGCCTTTGGGGCCGAACTCCTTGGCCAGCGTCTTGGTGAGGCCCCAGAGCCCGTGCTTGGCCACCGAGGCCGGGCTGTGGCCCGTGTAGCCCGCGATCGCGTTCATGCCGGTGATGTTGACGATGCGCCCCCAGCCCGTCTCGACCATGCCCGGCAGGAAGGCGCGGCAGGCGTAATAGGCGGCATTGAGATCAACATCGAGGATGCGGTGCCAGTCCTCATCGGCCATCTCGAGGAAAGGCGTGGCCGGCCGGATGGCGGCGTTGTTGACGAGGATGTCGATCGCGCCGAACTGCGCCAGCGTCGCTTCGGCGATCTCGCGCACGGTTTCAGGCTTGCCGATATCGCCCATGGCCACCAGCGCCTCGACGCCGTGCTCGCGCGCATCGGCGGCGGTAGCCTCGGCCGCCTCGCGGTCGGACACGCCGTTGATCACGACGTTGCAACCGCGCGCCGCCAGATCGAGCACGATCGCCCGCCCGATGTTCCGGCCCGATCCGGAAACGAACGCGGTCTTTCCCGCCAATCCCGTCATCGCCATGGCTCCTCTCCTGACCTCAGTTTATCGCGCTCACGCCGCGCGATCAGCGGCCGGTGAAGCGCGGTTGGCGATCCTCGCGATGCGCGGCGACGCCCTCATCGGCGTCGGCGGTCCACTCGAAGGCGTGGCGCAGCTCATCGGAGAGCTCGCGCGCGGCGGCAAAGCCCGGCGCGTGGCGCGCCCGCGCGATCCGCTTGGCGCCGCGGAGGGCCAATGGCCCGTTTGCCGTGAGCTGCCCGACGAGCCCCTCTACCGCCGATGAAAGCTGTGCGGAAGGGGCCACGCGTTCGACGAGGCCGTAGCGCTCCATCTCGACCGCGTCGATCTCGCGGCCGGTGGCGATGAGCTCGATCGCCCGTCCGTGCCCGACCACCCCCGGCAGGCGGACCGGCGCGCCGGCGCCAGGGAAGCCGCCCCATTTCGCCTCGGGCATGGCGAGCTTTGCGTGCTCGGCGGCGATGCGGATGTCGCAGGCGAGCGCCAGCTCGACCGCGCCGGCGCGGATGTCGCCGTTGATCGCGGCGATGACCACCTGCGGCAGCGCCTCGATCGCATCGAAGGTCGCGTTGGCGAGCGCCACGAGCTCGAGCACGCCCTCCTTGCCCATGGCGAGCTTGAGGTTGGGGTTGAGGAGGCCGGCGGAGAAGTACTCCGTGCCCGCGCCGGTGATGACGACGACATGGACCTCGCGGTCGCCCTCGAGCCGGCCGGCGATATCCTTGAGCGCGGCGAGCGCGTCGAGCAGCAGCATGTTGCGCTCGCCCGGCCGGTCGATGAGGATGCGCGCGACGGCCCCGTCGCTTGAATAGGCGATGCCGGTCGTCATTGCGGTCCCTCCCCTCATGGCGATGCTTCGCCCTGAGGCCTTACCGTCTGGCAAGCGGAAAGGCCATGCCAATCTGGTGGATTGCGGCATGCCGCGCCGGACGGCATCATCGCGGCGACGACAAGCCGCCCGCCCTAGAACCGCATCCGGAGGACACCGATGAGCAAGCCCAAGCGCGACGACATCATGTCGGACGCGCTTTTTGCCCGCGTCGTCGACGGCAAGGCAATGTTCCCGCATGCGGTTTCGGTATCGGGCGGGCGGCTCGTCTGCCTCTCGGGCCAGCTCGCCTGGGACACGGACGGCAACACGGTCGGGCCCGGCGACATGCGCGCCCAGTTCCGCCTGACCGGCGAGAACATCAAGGCGGCGCTCGAGGCTGCGGGCGCGAGCCTGGCCGACCTCGTCAAGACCAACACCTACGTCACCGACATGGAGGCGTTCTTTACCTGCGTCGACATCCGCGATGAGTATTTCGGGCCGGGCTGGCCGACCAGCACCACGGTCGAGGTATCGCGCCTCGCCGATCCCGAGGCGATGATCGAGATCGAGGCGATCGCGGTGGTGGCGGACTGACGCGCTTCGCGCGTATTTGCCACGGCACCAGCCCACTCAGACAAAATACCCCTACCCGAGCATCAGCTGCGCGCCGTTCAGCTGATAGACCGTGCCGCTCGTATAACTTGCCTTGGGGTCGGCGAGGTGGCGGACGGCGTGGACGACCTCGTCCATCGTGGCAAGGCGGTGCAGCGGCACCGCTCGGTTGTACTTCTCGAGCTGCTTTTCGGCGAAGGCGCCGGCCATCGAGCCCTCGATGATCGAGGGCGCGATCGCGTTGCAGTAGATGTTCGAACGCGCGCCGGCCAGCGCGTAGGTCTTGGTCAGCGCGTGGACGCCGGCCTTGGAGGCGCCGTAGGCGGGATGCGGGCCCAGCCCACCGAGCTGACCGGAGATCGAGCCGATATTGACGATGCGCCCGCCCGGCGGGTCCTGCGCAGCCATCGCTTCCAAAGCCGCCGCGCAGCCGTTGAAGCAGCCCGTCAGGTTGACCCCGATGACGCGGTCCCAGTCGGCAGCGCTCGCCGCTTCGACCGGGGTGATGACGACGATGCCGGCGGCGTTGATCCAGGTGCCGAGCCGGCCCTCCCCGGCCGCGCGGCGGGCGAGCGCGAAGACCGCCTCCCGGTCGCTGACGTCGAGTTCGACCGGCACCAGCCCTTCGGCTGGTTCAACCGCACGTACATCGGCAGCGTAGACCGTGTGGCCATCGGCGGCATACGAAGCGGCGAGCGCGCCGCCCATGTCGCCCGCGGCGCCGGTGATGACGACGTTTTCGGACGACGCGGCGTTCGGCATGGGCTCCCCTTCTTTCCGAGATCCTGGATTTGGAGGCGAGCCTACCCTGCCCGGTCGGATGGCCGGCAAGGAAAATCGAGAGGATGGCGCTAGCGTTTCGGCGGGCAGTCGTCGGGATGGCGCATCTGGGTGACGGCAATGGTGACGCCCTGCATGCAGACCGAGGCCGCGACCACACCGCCGCATGCACACACCGCGACGCCGGTCTTGGCCGCCACCTTGGGCTTGCCGAGCGTGTAGAGCTTGCCGTCGTCTCCGCGCAGCGCCTGGCATTCGACGCCTTCATTGGTCAAGCGGCCGCGCACGCATATTTTCCGGCCGGCCGCCTTGCGCAGACCGGCTTGCATTTGGCGCCAGCGCCAGGGCGTAACGAAGCTGCCCTTCCACAGCCCCGAGCGGCGCGCCTTGGCCGCCGTGCGGATGCGGCCGTAATAGCGCCGCCCGTATGGCGGCTGCGGTAGCGCCCAGCCCGTATGCACCATATTCCAGGCAAGATCGACGCCGGTGGCATTGCAGACCGCGAGCGTCCGGCCTTCGGCATCGGTTCGGCCCGCAAGCGCCGCCCGCTCGCCGGTGATCGGCCGGCAGCTGACGCGCGCGCCGGCGACGAGATCCATCAGCGCGGTTCGCGCGACCTGGCCGCACGGATACGCTCGGCCAAAGCGCTCGCAGGTCTGGCCGAGATCGGGAACATCGATGCCGAAGAGCCGGTAGCGCACGCCGCCGACGATGAGCGTGCGGCCGTCGATCACGGTAGCTGCGCCCGCCGATCCTGCTGCGATAGCCTGGATCGGCACCAGAAGAACGAGCACATGCAGCAAAACTGTGATGAGGACGCGCGCCATGGGGCGAAATCCTAACCCAACCAGGCCGGCACTCGCCATCAAGCCATCGTCAAGAAACCGCGAGCGATCCGCAAATCAGCCCCGAATTCGCCCCATTCGCGGTGCAATTTCCCGCATAACCCGGACAATCGAACGCATGCTCCCAGATGACGTGACGGTTCCAAGAAGAATGCCGGGCGAACGGGGTTTGCCGCTGCCGGTGATGCGGCCCAACAACGCGGCGCTGTGCTAGTGTCGATCCTGTCGCCGCGCGCGCCCATAGTGGCACGCTGGCCGCGGAAAAACTTAGGAGCCCTTCATGCGTCCGATCCGTCTTCTTCTGGTGAGCCTTCTTCTGATCGTCTCGACGAATGCCAGCGCGTATGACAACCCGCAGCTGGCTCGCGATGCCGCAACATATCTAAAGGCTATCGCCGCCAAGTTCCCCGGGAAACCCGATGCACAACGGGCGAGCAGCGCCTTCAACAATGCTCGCGCCCATGCGCGTGGACGCAGGATGAACCGTGCGGTTACAGATTTCGAGCGGGCGATCGCGCGCGGCCGGCGCGACGCGGACATCTGGTACCAGCTCTCCAACGCCTGGACGCGGCGGCGACCGCCCAACCGCAACCGGGGGCTGGCGGCGGCCTTCAATGGCTTCAAGATCTCACGGACCGCGCCGGAACGCGCGCTCGGGCTCTGGCATATCGCCACGCATTACGAGAACTCCGCGCGCGTGAAGCTGGCCCTCGTGGCTTACGAAGCCTCGCTTGCCGAGCGCAATGACCGGCGCGTGAAGACCCGTTACGACCGCCTCGTCGCCAAGGTGAAACTGGTGGTCCGTCGCATCCGGGCCGAGGCCGAGAGCGATACGCCGCGCATCTGCGTTGAGTTTTCAAAGGCGCTGAGAAAGCAGACGGATCTGCGTTTCAGCGACTATGTCCGCCTGTCACCGCGTGTGAAAATGAACGTTACTGCGAAGGGCAGCGGGCTTTGCATCGACGGCGTCACCCATGGCGCAACTTACCAACTGACGCTGCTGAAGGGCCTGCCTGGCGAGAACAAGCTCTCCCTGGAGAAGACCGCAAAGTTCAACGTCGTCGTCCCGAACCGCAGCCCGAGCATCGCCTTCAAGGGCAGCGCCTATATCCTGCCCACCAAGGGCCGCCAGGGCCTGCCCGTCACCTCCGTCAACGTCGACCGCGCGCGCGTCGAGGTGCTGCGCGTCAATGACCGCGCCATAGTGGAGCTGATCAAGGAGCGCAAGATCACGCGTCTTCTTTCGGGCTATGACGCGAGCAAGCTGCGCAACACCGATGGCGAGCGCGTCTGGATCGGTACGGTCTCGATCAACGCCGTGCAGAACAAGGAGGTGACCACCATCATCCCGGTCGCCGAGATCCTGAAGACCCGCAAGCCCGGCATCTATGTCGCGGTCGCCAGCCCGATCGGGGGAAAGCGCGTCCGCAGCTGGAAGAACCGCGCCACCCAGTGGTTCGTCGTCACCGACCTCGGCGTCTCGACTTACATGGGCGGCGATGGCCTCCACGTCTCGGTCCGCTCGCTGGCCTCGGCCAAGCCGTTGGAGAAGATCAACGTCCTTATCGTCGCGCGGAACAACGAAGAGCTGGGCCGCGCCTTCACCGATGAGGCGGGCATGGTTCGCTTCGCGCCGGGATTGGTGCGCGGGTCCGGCGGTCTGCGCCCCGCCGTCGTGATGGCCTTTGCCGAAGGCGGCGAGTTCGTCTTCCTCGATCTCACCAAGTCCGCCTTCGATCTGACCGATCGCGGCGTCGGCGGCCGTGCCGCCCCCGGCCCGGTCGACGCATACCTTTATACCGAACGCGGCGTCTACCGGCCCGGCGAGACGGTGCATGCGGTGGCGCTGCTTCGCGATGATGCCAGCAAAGCCCTGGCCGACGTGCCGGTGATGCTGAAGCTGATCCGTCCCGACGGCGTCGAGGCACGCCGCTACCGGCTGCGCGCCGGCGAGTTGCTCGGCGGCCACAAGGTTTCGATCCCGCTGTCCAGCTCGGCACGCACCGGCCGCTGGACGCTGTCGGCCTACGTCAATCCCAAGGGCAAGCCGGTTGGCTCGGTGCGGTTCCAGGTCGAGGATTTCGTTCCCGAGCGCCTGGAGCTGACCCTCAAGGCCGGCAAGCCGGTTCTCGCCGCCAAGGTTCCGAACGCGGTTGCTGTTGCGGGCCGCTTTCTATACGGCGCGCCAACGGCCGACCTCCGGGTCACCAGCGAGCTGGTGCTGCGCATGAACATGGCGCCGTACAACAAATTCAAAGGCTACGAATTCGGCCTCGTCCAGGAGGAGTTCCGCGCCCGCCGCACGACCCTCAAGCCGGCGCGAACCGACAAGGCGGGCCGTGTCAGCCTGCCGCTGTTGCTCGAAGCATTGCCGCAGACGACGCGGCCGCTCGAAGCCCAGATCCGCGTCTCGATGCTCGAGCCGGGCGGCCGCGCCACCGTGCGTGTGATCACCCTGCCGGTGCAGCCGAGCGCGCTCATGATTGGCATCAAGAAGACCTTCGAGGGCTCGGTGCAATCGGGCAAACAGGCCGAATTCGCCATCGTCGCGCTCGACAAATCGGGCGCGCCCGTCGCAACCAAGGCGCTCAGCTACGAGCTCATCCGCGAGGAATACCGATACCATTGGTATTATCGGAACAACCGCTGGCGCTACCGGGTCACCATGAACGAGGGCGAGACCCGCAAGGGGACGCTCGATGTCGCGACGGATCCGGCGAAACTCGCCTTCGGCCTGCGTTCAGGCGCCTACCGCCTGGAGATCCGCGACAAGCGCACGGGTGCGGCCAGCAGCGTGCGTTTCCGCGTCGGCTGGTGGGCCAGCGCCTCGGCGGGCAACGTGCCCGACAAGCTCAAGGTCACGCTCGACAAGACGGCGTATAAGGCCGGCGACACCGCAAAGGTCTTCGTCAAACCGCCCTTCGCGGGCCGCGTCCAAATCGTGATCGCCGGCGACAAGGTCCACGAGACCCGCAATTTGAACGTCTCCGACGAGGGCCGCACGATTGAAATCCCGGTCAAGGCGGACTGGGGACCCAGCGTCTATATCCTCGCCTCGGCGTTTCGGCCGGGCGAGCAGACGGGCGCCCGGGGACCGGCCCGGGCGATCGGTCTCGCCCATCTCACCACCGATATGAGCGGACGCACGCTCACCGTCGCGATCGGCGCGCCCAAGACGATTACGCCGCGCCGCACGGTCGAGGTGCCGATCAAGGTCACCGGCATGGCGCGTGGCGGCAAGGCGTTCGTGACCCTCGCCGCAGTCGATGAAGGCATCCTCCAGCTCACCAACTACAAGAGCCCGAAGCCGGCCGCGCATTATTACGGCAAGCGCCGGCTCGCGCTCGAGCTGCGCGACGACTACGGCAAGCTGATCGATCCCGGCAAGGGCGCCTTCGGGCGCATCCGCCAGGGCGGTGACGCGGCGAGCCGGCGCCATCTCTCCGGCCTCGATGCCTCGAGCATCAAGACCGTGGCGCTGTTCTCGGGCATCGTCCGCGTCGACGGCGAGGGCAACGCGGTCATCACGCTCGATGTACCCGACTTCAACGGCCGGCTGCGGCTGATGGCGGTAGCCTGGAACGGCGACAAGGTGGGCTCGGGCGAAGCGGCGATGACCGTGCGCGACCCCATCGTCAGCATCGTCACGCTGCCGCGCTTCCTCGCCCCGCGCGATGCAGCGCAGATGACCGTGAGCCTGCACAATGTCGATGGCGCCGCGGGCACCTACAAACTCGCCGTCAAAGGCACGCTCGCCAAGCCCGTGGGCGGCAACGGCGTCCGGTCGGTTCAGCTTGCCAAGGACCAGCGCCGTGTGGTGACGCTGCGCCTCAGCGCCGCACAGGTCGGCGTCGGCCGGATCACCATGGAACTCAGCGGGCCCAACAACTTCAAGATCGCCCGCGGCTGGGACCTTGCGGTGCGCGCGGCCCAGCCGGTGGCAACCCGGCGCTTCGTCAAGCGGATCGCGCCGGGCGCGGCGGTCAGCTACAACCGGGCGCGCCTCGCGAGCTTCGTGCCGGGAACGGCCGAGATCACGATGGGCTTTTCCACTGTGCCGGACCTCAATCTCGCCGGGCTTATCAAGCGGCTCGACCGTTATCCCTACGGCTGCGCCGAGCAGACCACGAGCCGCGCCCTGCCGCTGCTCTATGTCGCGGATATCGCCCGAGGTCTCGGCGTCGCCGAGGACCGCACGATCCTACGCGGCCGGGTGCAAAAAGCGGTCGGGCGTCTGCTCACCATGCAGCGCTCCGACGGCTCATTCGGCCTGTGGTCCTCGCGGTCGTCACGCGAGGAATGGCTGACCGCCTATGTCATGGATTTCCTGATCCAGGCCAAGCGGCTCAAATACCCAGTGCCCGAACATGCCGAAGAACAGGGGCTCAAATTCCTCGCCCGCCAAGTCGCCGAGTCAGTTG
>Ga0209633_10000740_pt1 | contig 36685 bp, 29 predicted proteins | sample Cruoilmetagenom1_FD_187290 | JGI IMG/M metagenome (GOLD analysis project Ga0209633, IMG submission 187290) | Oil polluted marine microbial communities from Coal Oil Point, Santa Barbara, California, USA - Sample 1 (SPAdes) (version 2) | ecosystem: Environmental > Aquatic > Marine > Oil seeps ...
ATTGACAACTTCCTTTTCTTTATAAAATAATTGATCCTCATATTTCATGTGTTGCCATTTGCAACCACCACAAACTTCAAAGTACTCACAAACAGGGGTTGTACGTTTTTCAGATAAATTTTTAAAATTGATGGCTTTACCCTCGTAATATGCTTTTCTCTTCTTGAAAATTTGAACGTCAATTACATCATCAGGTACTGCATTTGATAAGAAAATCACTTTTCCGTCGGGTGCTTTTGCCACCGTCTTTCCTTTTGCACCGGCATCGATTACTGTTATATTTTCAAAAATTTGATTCCTCTTTTTTCTTGACATTCGGCAAAAATAAGAATAGCGGTAAATATAAGTATCATTTATTTGGGTTATATTTAAAAAATACTTAAAATTCTCTTCGGTAAATTGAACCTTTTTTAATTATGTACGTCTTTATAGTAGAAACCAAACATGAACAACCCAGAAAAAGTATTCGACGGATTATTAGTTCTACAATGTCAAAACGGCAATAAAAAGGCATTTTCAATACTAGTAAAACGTTGGCATCATAAACTGTGCAAGCAAGCCTTTTTTTATACTAAAGATAAAGATATTGCTAAAGATATTGCCCAAGACAGTTGGAACGTCATTATTAAAAAAATATACAGTTTAAAAGAGCCAAATAGTTTTGGTAATTGGGTATTGACTATAGTTAACAGAAAAGCAATTGATTGGGCAAGAAAATATAAGAGAAATAAAGATAAATTACATACATATTATAAAGATTCACAAGAAAATAATGATACAAATTATACTTATAATTCTAATGAAGATACTGATGAAAATATTTTAAGGACGATTAAAAAATTGCCTGAAAATCAACAAATTATACTAACATTATTCTATTTAGAAGATTGTTCGATAATAGATATAAGTAACATCTTAAATATTTCAAAAGGAACTGTTAAATCTAGATTATTTTATGCTAGAGAAAAATTAAAATCAATATTAAAAAATTAAAATTATGAAAACAAATAATGATGAAATAGATAGAATAATAAAGGAAACATTAACTAATGAAGAAGCTGAATTTTATGATGAGTTAGATGAACAATCTTTGTTACAAATGCTTGGCGGACTATTTAAATCAAAGCATAGCTGGCTTATTGTAATAATGAATATTGTAAATATAGTTATGTTTATATTTTCAATTTATTGTGTTATCCAATTTTTGAATACCGATATAACAAATGAACTAATCAAATGGGCTTCAGCGGGATTCATTTGTTGGACTTCTATCGCTATGATAAAACTATTTATTTGGATGCAAATGGATAAAAATGCCATTTTAAGAGAACTCAAAAGGTTAGAGTTGCAAGTGGCTTCTTTAGCTAGTAAATCTGCTAAAGTAAAATAAAAAAACATCCGCTTTAGGCGGATGCTTTTTGTATAAAACTATTTGAGTAAATTTATTTTGCTGCGTTACGCATATATGCAGCTACAGCTTGCAATTCTTCAGGAGTCATATCTTTAACAAATCCGTCTAAGTTAGCTTTCATTATAGCAACTTGGCCAGGGTCAGTATCAACAATTGCGTCACTGTTTCCTTTTAAAAATTTAACGATGTTACCACTTTTTTCATCATATATTTTCACTATATCCTTAATTGAAGGGCCAATTACTTTAGCATCTAATACGTGGCATGCAACACATGTTTTTTCAGTAAACAGTTTCTCACCCATTGCAAGTTGTTGATCTTTTCCATCAGCACTAGTAGTAGTTTCTTCAACTTTTACCTCTTCTTTTACAGGTTCAACTTCTTTCTTTACTTCTTCTTTCTTTTTATCGCCACAACTGGCAAAAATAAAAGCAAGAACCCCAAAGATTAATAGTAATTTTTTCATTTTTGATATTTTTTAATAATTATCTAACAAATGTAAGTGTTTAATATTTTTTAATTGTAACTTTTATAACAATTTTAAAAATCGACTATTTAATTTAGATACATTATAAATAAAACAATTATTAATACAAGGCTCCTTTATAAAAACCACAAAAAAAGATTAAATTTGCATCGAATTTATGGTAATTGAAATTTAATAGTTAAAGAAAAAAGTACTGTAAGTTTTTAAAAAATATAGTAGATGTTAGATAGATTGAACATATTTAAACAACGCTTTGATGAGGTGTCAGACCTGATAATTCAGCCGGATATTATCATGGATCAGAAGCGTTATGTAAAATTAAACAAAGAGTATAAAGATTTAAAGATAGTTGTTGATAAAAGAGACGAATATAAAGAGGTGCTTGATAATATTAATGAAGCTAAAGAGATCATTAAAGACGGGTCTGATGCGGAAATGGTTGAAATGGCACAGTTAGAGTTAGCTGAAGGGTCAGGAAAATTACCTGCTTTAGAAGAAGAAATAAAGTTTTTATTGATACCTAAAGACCCTGAAGATGCTAAAAATGTAATTGTTGAAATTAGAGCCGGAACCGGTGGAGATGAAGCAAGTATTTTTGCGGGAGATTTATATAGAATGTACACTAAATATTGTTCTGATAAAGGTTGGAAAACAGAAGTTGAAGATATAAGTGAAGGAACCTCAGGTGGTTTTAAAGAAATTATTTTTAGTGTATCAGGTGCTGATGTTTATGGTGATATGAAATTTGAATCTGGTGTTCACCGTGTACAACGTGTACCGCAGACCGAAACTCAGGGCCGTGTACATACGTCTGCAGCTACAGTAATGGTTTTACCCGAAGCAGAAGAGTTTGATGTTGATCTTAAACAAAGTGATATCCGTGTAGATTATTTTTGTTCTTCAGGTCCTGGAGGGCAGTCGGTTAATACGACATATTCAGCAGTACGATTAACACATGTTCCAACCGGACTGGTGGCTCAATGTCAAGATCAGAAATCACAGCATAAAAACAAAGATAAAGCCATGAAAGTGCTTCGTTCTCGTTTGTATGAACAAGAATTAGAGAAGAAACTGGCTGAAGATTCTGCTAAAAGGAATTCACTGGTTGCCAGTGGTGATAGATCGGCTAAAATTAGGACCTATAATTATCCACAAGGCCGTGTTACAGAACATAGAATAGGGCTAACCTTGTATGATTTAAGTAATATTATCAATGGCGATATACACAAAATTGTTGAAGAACTAAAGCTTGCCGAAAATGCCGAAAAGTTAAAAGAGTTGAGTCAAGTACTATAAGTTACTTTTTTGAAATTTTAAAAGCTACGCAATGCTTTAAGTCATTATTTTTATCAATTTTAGGGTGTATAAATTGCATATATTCATCCATACCTATTTTTTGCATAACGCGTTGCGATTTTAAATTCATTATGGGTGCAATTGCATATACTTCATTTAAATTTAAAGTTTTAAATGCAAAATTTAAACAAGCCAGCGCTCCTTCGGTGGCATAACCTTTTGACCATTTATTTTGTAACAATCTCCAGCCTATATCAACGCATGGTGTAAACTCGCATTTAAAAGTTTGATAAGAAAGACCAATAAATCCAATAAATTCATTGCTTTTTAATTCGTCAACCGCAAAATAACAATATCTATGCGTTGTAAAATGCGCTTGCATTCTTTTGATAAAGTCTACGGTTTCAGCTCGAGTCATGACAGTTGGAAAAAATTCTCGAACGGCTTTATCCGCATTCATTCTCGTTGCGGGTTCAATATCTTTCTCCTGCCAATTTCTGAGCCCTAGCCTTTCAGTTTTGATAATATAGCCGGCCATATTAATCTAAATAGTGTAGCATTTCTATCAAGCTTTTCTTGAAGCCAATTTTCTCATAAGCTCTAATGGCGTATGGGTTTTCTTCATAAACTGTTAACTTGACTTCGATTATGTTTTTTGATCTAAACCAATCAAAAATAGCATTGAATATATATTTATTTATGCCATTTCCCCTATATTTTTTTTCTACATATATAAACCCAATATAACCATGTTCTTTTTGAGAAAATTTACTATTATTTTGTTTGATTAACCCATAACCACAGCCTACTATTTTTTCTGAAATGGTTGCAACAAAAACTTCGGCTATCTCAGAAGTTATAAATTCTGAAATATCATAGTAAGTAATTTTTTTATGTTGTTCTAATGAAGGATCCATAGGACGCTCAACAGCAATCAATTGTTGCTCAAAATCAAGTAGAAAATCTAAATCTTTTAATGTTGCTTTTCTAGTTTTTATTTCCATTTTATCAAATAAATTATTAGCGCGTTTTTGATGAAGTCAATTAAGAATATCACAAATATTGATAGAAATATTTAGCTGTTAAAATAATAACATTAAAGTTTTTTTCGTTCAATTTAATTGTTGATGTAATTTAATTACATCCATTTGACTAAATTTACACACCAATTGTAAAAATAAATGAATTTTACCGGTTTAAAGAGAAAGACTGCCTTTCAATTTTATGAGAAGCAATTAAAGAAGTTAAAAAAGAAGAACGGAAGTATACCTGAAAAGATTGAAATTGTGGGTGTTTTGGCGGATTCTAGATTGTTTGGGAGTTATGATATTTCAAGGAATTTGAGTCAAAAGTTGAATATGCCTCATAAAAATTTTGAAATTATCATTTTTGAAAACTTAAAAGACGATTTCGTTACGCAACATTATAACACATTTTCTGAAAAGGATTTTGGGATGTATGGAAAATTAAAATCGAGTAATGTTACAGGGTTTATGGATACTAATTATGATCTGCTAATTAATTATTGTAGCCATGATAGTATTTTTGCAACAATTGTAGCTATGCGATCAAAAGCTAAATTTAAAGTTGGTTTTGCCGATGAACAACTACACGATCTTTACGATTTTATGATCGAAATAGATGGGAATAAAATTGATGTTTTTAATGATGAACTGGCAAAATATTTACAAATATTGAAATTAATAGAATAATTAATTTATTATAAATGAAATACAAAATTTTAAACTTGTGAAACAATTTCTTGGAACCGGTGTTGCACTTATTACTCCATTTAAAAAGGATAAAAGTATTGATTATAAAGCCCTAGAAAAACTAGTAAATTATCAAATTGATAATGGGATAGATTATTTGGTCGTTCTTGGAACTACTGGTGAACCTGCGACTTTATCGATAGATGAAAAAGAGCATGTAAAACTTAAAATAATTGAAGTAAATAATGGTAGATTACCATTGGTTATTGGAATTGGAGGTAATAATACCGCAGCAGTATTAAATGAAATAGAGCAATCTGATTTATCTGCTTTTGATGCAATTCTATCTGTTTCACCTTATTATAATAAACCTTCACAAGAAGGGTTGTATCGGCATTTTAAAGAGATAGCCCAAGTTAGCCCGAAACCAATTATACTATATAACGTTCCCGGTAGAACTGCTCAGAACATGGAGCCTGAAACAGTTATTCGATTAGCTTCCGATTTTTCTAATATAATAGCTGTAAAAGAAGCGGCGGGAAATATGGATCAAGCTTTACGACTATTGCAAAATAAACCGGAAGACTTTTTGGTGATTTCCGGCGATGATATGATGGCATTGCCAATGACCCTGACTGGAGGTGCTGGTGTTATTTCAGTTATTGGACAAGGCTTGCCAAGAGATTTTTCTGATATGATTCGTTTTGCCTTAAATAATAATGCAATAGAAGCTAGATCGCTACATTTTAAGTCGATGAATGCTATTGATTATATATTTAAAGAAGGTAATCCCTCAGGTATTAAAGCATTGCTTAATAAATTAAATATTTGTGAACCTTATGTTAGATTGCCATTGATAGAATCAACTCAACATTTACAGGATAAAATAAATGACTTTATTGATAATTATTAATACATATTCTTACGTTTTGTAAAGCTAAAATTATTAACAAAGTTTTAGTAATCTTTCAATCAAACCTATTAAAAGTAACCTTATTTTTGCCACTTTCTTCTTTGTTTTTTTGTCAAAAAATAAACTCAAAAACTAATTTGAGGATTGTTTATAAAAACAGGAAGTCAACTTTAAAAAAAAATAGTTTTATTAATCCGTTTTTAATAAGTAATTTTGCAAAATGCGAAAAATGAAAAAACTTAGTGTTTTATTTTTAGTTGTTATATTATTCTCTGCTTGTAGTGAGTATCAAAAAGTATTGAACAAAGGTACTACAGAAGATCAATATAAAATGGCTACTAAATTGTTTGAGGATGGTAAGTACAACAAATCAATTCAATTGTTTGAAAAAATAATGCCGAAATATCAGCGTAAACCTCAAATGGAACGCATACAATATATGATAGCTGAAGCTAATTATAAAACTAATAGTTATAAATTAGCATCGTACTATTTTAGTAGATTTATAGGAAATTACCCAAATAGTACTAAATTAGAAGAGGCCTCTTATATGGTAGCTCATAGTTATTACCTTGCTTCCCCTAAATCAAGTTTAGACCAAGCAGATACACAAAAAGCATTAACAGCTTTTCAAGGCTTTATCGATAAATACCCTTCCTCTGAGAAATTAAGTGAAGCTAATAAGCTGTATGACGAATTGACTAACAGGTTAGAAAAGAAAGCTTTTGATAACGCAAAGCTCTATTATAAAACAGAAAATTATACGGCTTCAATTGTGGCTTTAGATATATTTCTTGAAGATAATTTTGGAACTATTTATAGAGAGGAAGCTTTGTCTTACAAATTTCTAGCTTCTTATGAATTAGGCATGAGAAGTGTTTTTCAAAAAAAGGAAAATAGATTGAACGATGCAATTGCATCATATAATAAATTGCACAAAAGGTTTCCTAATACTAAAAGATTAAAAGAATTTGAAGGTCTATTAGGGAACTTAAATAAAGAATTAAAATTACACAAAGAAGAACTGGAAAAATTTAAAACCAATGGATTATAAAAACTCAGAAGCACCGTTAACTACTGTTACTTACGACAAGACTAAAATTGAAGAACCGACTGATAATATTTATGAGTCTATCTCAATTATGGCAAAAAGAGCAATTCAGATTAATGAAGATTTAAAAAAAGAATTAATTGATAAGTTAGAGGAATTTGCTACCCATAATGATAGCTTAGAAGAAATTTTTGAAAACAAAGAACAAATAGAAGTTTCTCGTTTTTATGAAAAATTACCAAAATCAACTGCAATTGCAATTGAAGAATGGTTAGAAGGTAAGATTTATAGCAGAAATCCTGAAACTACTGACGATTCTAAATAATGTCTGTAATTAGCGGTAAAAATATCCTTCTCGGCGTTACCGCCGGTATTGCTGCTTATAAGACAGCTTATTTAGTAAGATTATTTATAAAAGCAGGGGCAAAAGTACAAGTTATTATGACTCCTGCTTCTAAAGACTTTGTAACACCCCTTACACTTTCTACACTTTCTAAAAATCCGGTTCACTCTACATTTTATGAAAAAGAAGGCGAGAATGAATTATGGAATAATCATGTTGATCTAGGACTTTGGGCAGATTATTTTGTGATTGCTCCGGCAACTGCAAATACGATGTCAAAAATGGCAAATGGCACTTGTGATAATTTACTTTTGGCTACTTATTTATCTGCCAAATGCAAAGTCTATTTTGCCCCAGCAATGGATTTAGACATGTACAAACACCAAACAACTTTAGAAAATCTAGCCAAATTAAAAGACGTAGGTAATGCAATGATTCCGGCAGAAAGTGGTGAATTAGCAAGTGGATTGATTGGTGAAGGAAGAATGGCCGAGCCTGAATCAATTTTATCTTTTATTGAAAATGATATTATCTCTGAACTACCTTTGAGAGGAAAAAAAGTATTATTGACTGCAGGACCAACATATGAAGCTATTGATCCTGTTCGATTTATCGGAAATCATTCATCTGGTAAAATGGGATTTGAACTGGCAAAAGAAGCGGCTAATTTGGGCGCTGAGGTACTTTTAATCACTGGTCCTTCAAATGAAAGGGTAGATAATTCATTAATTAAAAGGATTGATGTAATAAGTGCAGAAGACATGTACCAAGCTACTCATAAGTATTATAAAGAAGTAGATATAGCTATTTTAGCAGCAGCTGTTGCAGATTTTAAACCAGCATCTTTTGCTACAAAAAAAATTAAGAAAAAAGAAGCGAGTTTGAACATTGAATTAAGCCAAACAAAAGATATCTTGGCTTCATTGGGTGAGCAAAAACAACAGCAATACTTAGTTGGTTTCGCACTTGAAACCAATAATGAATTAGAAAATGCAAAGAGTAAATTAAAAAGAAAAAACTTAGATTTAATCGTTTTGAATTCATTGCAAGATAAAGGAGCTGGTTTTAAAAAAGCCACAAATAAAGTTACGCTAATAGATAATCAAGAAAATATTATTGAATTTAGTTTAAAGTCTAAAACTGAAGTGGCACAAGACATTTTTAATGAAATAATAAAAAAAGTATATGCGTAAATTTATATACATATTTGTTTTTTGCATCATTTCTCAATTAAATGCGCAAGAATTGAATTGCTTAGTTATAGTAAATGCTGATCAAGCTCAAAATTCAAATACACAAATTTATGATAATTTACAAAATGCTGTTTCAGAGTATATGAATAATACGAGGTGGACATCTGATAATTATAAACCTCAAGAGAAAATAAATTGCGCTATTACCTTATTAGTTACGAAACAAATATCATCAAATGAATTTGAGGTAAACTTTCAAGTTCAGGCTTCTAGACCAGTATTTAATTCAACCTATCAAACACCAATATTTAATTATAAAGACGACAAAAATACTATCATCTATAATGAGTATGAACCTTTGACTTATAATGAAACTAATTTTGAATCTAACCTAATATCTCTCTTAACTTTTTATGCCTATACTATTTTAGGAATTGATGCGGATACTTTTGCCCTTAACGGGGGAGAAAAATATTATAAGTTAGCTGAAAATGTTGTTAATCAAGCACAACAAGGAGGGTATTCAGGATGGAATAGAATTGATGGAAGTAATACAAGATATCAGTTAAATGAAAATATACTGTCATCAACGTACGAAAATTTTAGAACCTTACTTTATGACTATCATCTTAATGGTATAGATAAGATGAGCGAAGATAAAAAAGAAGCAAAAAAAAATATTGAATCGGCATTGATGAACCTTCAATATATTTATAACAGGCGGTCGAATGCTTTTTTATTACGGGTTTTTATAGATGCTAAATCTGACGAAATAGTTGATATTTTTTCTGATGGACCAAGAATGAATACCGTTAACTTAAAAGAGGTGTTATTAAAGGTGTATCCTACATTAAATTCTAAATGGGAAAATATTAAGAATTAGTCAATCATTAATTAATGCAATTTAATTAAGTTTGATGAAGAAAATGCCTTATAAAGAATAAGTAAAAGTAATCAATTCATTGTTCTGATCTTGATAGGCGTCAGGATTAATGGTAACAATCAAAATCATTCATTTGGTATAAACCATAATCAATGTTAACATCACTTTCCATAAAAAATTACGCTCTAATTGACGAATTACACGTAAATTTTCATAATGGATTTTCAACCATTACAGGTGAAACCGGTGCAGGGAAATCAATTCTTTTAGGAGGCTTAGCATTAATTTTAGGAAAAAGAGCAGATCTGTCTAGCTTGAAGGATAAAGATAAAAAATGCATTATTGAAGGAGAATTTTTAATTTCAAAGTTCAATTTACAATCCTTTTTTGAAGTATCTGATTTAGATTTTGAAGAACGCACAATTATTAGAAGAGAAATATTACCTAACGGTAAATCAAGAGCTTTTGTAAATGATACACCAACCACTTTATCGGTACTAACTAAACTAAGTGATAAACTAATTGATGTTCATTCACAGCATCAAACTTTGCAGCTTGCAGATAAGAACTTCCAGTTTTTTATTATAGATGCCTTTGCTGAAAATAGCAAGTATTTGATTTCTTATAAAAAAGGATTGGCAATCTATAAAAAGTTGAATAATGAACTTCATGAACTTTTAAGCGCCCAACAAGAAGCAACAGAGCAGCATGATTATAATTCTTTTTTATTAGAAGAATTGGTCGAAGCAAATTTTAAAACAGACGAGCAGCAATTTTTAGAGGAGACTTTAGAGAAACTCAATCATATTGAGGAAATAAAATCGAATTTAATTGAAGCACAACAGTTGGCAGTAGCCGATGAGGTAGGGATTCAAAGTTTACTTAATAAATATGTAAATCTTATTACTAAATTAGGTTCTTTTAGTAATGGGTATAAAAACTTAGCAGAAAGAATAGATAGTATAAAAATTGAGTTTGATGACATCGTCAAAGAGCTTGAAAACAGTAATGCATCTGTTGATTATAGTCCACAAGAAATAGAAAAATATAATGACAGGTTACAGTTATTATATGACCTATTCAAAAAGCATCAGGTCACGACTATTGAAGAACTCTCAGCACAACAAGAGTTAATAGCAACTAAAGTTAGTATAGTTGAGAATGCTACAGAAATTATTAATGCAAAAAAAGCTGAAATATCAACTGTTGAAGATCAGTTAAATAAATTATCAGATACCATTAGTAAAAATAGAAATAAGGCAGTACCGTCTTTTATTAAGCAATTAGAAAATTTATTAAAAGAATTAGAAATGCCTAATACTTCTTTTAAAATTAAGCTCTTGAAAAGAGAAGATTTTTTTGCAAACGGAAAAGATGAATTAGAATTTTTAATAGCTACCAACAAGGGGAGCCATTTTGAAGATTTGAAGAAAATTGCTTCAGGAGGTGAAATGTCAAGGATCATGCTAGCCGTTAAAGCAATAATAAGTAATTATTCAAATTTACCTACTATTATTTTTGATGAAATAGATACAGGAGTGTCGGGTGAAGTATCAAATAGAATAGCTTCAGTAATGTCGTCTATGAGTAAGAATATGCAAGTAATGGCCATTACACATTTACCACAGATAGCCGCTAAAGGGAATTATCATTTTAAAGTTTTTAAAAATGAGATCAATAATAGAACCACAACCAATATAAAGTTACTTACTGAAGACGAAAGAGTTGATGAATTGGCTGAAATGTTGAGTGGTAAAAATATTGTTGATTCGGCTATAATTCATGCAAAGCAATTATTAGATCAATAATTTTTACAAATATTACCATGAATGTAAAATATTCATATATTTTTGCCTCACAAGCCAAAAAAACTAACTAAAGACAAACAATATAATTATGTATAACTTACTAAAAGGAAAAAGAGGAATTATTTTTGGAGCGTTAGATTCAAAATCTATCGCATGGAAAGTTGCAGAAAGAGCACATGAAGAAGGTGCAAAAATAGTTTTAACAAATGCACCGGTAGCGCTAAGACTTGGTACAATTTCAGAATTGGCTGAAAAAACTGGATCTAAAGTTATTCCGGCAGATGCAACTTCTATAATGGATCTTGAGCATTTAGTAGATGAAGCGATGAAATTATTGGGTGGAAAAATTGATTTTGTTTTACATTCTATAGGAATGTCTGTTAATGTACGTAGAGGGAACCATTATACACATCAGGATTACAATTTTACGAAAACCGGTTGGGATGTTTCTGCTTTATCATTTCATAGATTAATGAGTGTATTGTATCAAAGAGATGCCATGAAAGAGTGGGGAAGTATTGTAGCGTTAACTTATATGGCTGCACAACGTGTATTTCCTGACTATAACGATATGGCGGATAATAAGGCGTATTTAGAATCTGTTGCTCGTAGTTTTGGTTATTTCTTTGGACGTGATAAAAATGTTAGGGTAAATACTATCTCTCAATCACCAACACCAACTACTGCCGGAAGTGGCGTAAAAGGATTTGATGGGTTTTTAGCATTTGCTGATAAAATGTCGCCACTTGGTAATGCAACTGCTTTAGATTGTGCTAATTATACTATTAGTCTTTTCTCTGATCTTACAAAGATGGTAACGCTACAAAATTTATTCCATGATGGAGGATTTTCAAATATGGGTGTAAGCACAGCTATTATGGATGAGTTTATGGAAAACGAGAGTTCTGAAGATATTAAGGAAGAACCAGAAAATAAATTGAAAAAATAGCTATTAGAGCTTAATTATAATTGAAAGGGTGATTTTTTAAATCACCCTTTTTTTTTTTGAACTCATTTTGATTTACGCTATTTATAAAATGAAAACTCATTAATTTCAGAAGCATGAGTTTTATCATCCTTTTCATAAATTAATTACTATAATTTTGATCAGTTTTAAAAACTATCAATTAATTAATATTATGAGACCACTTAAGATTATAGTGTTAGCAAAGCAAGTACCAGATACAAGACATGTAGGCGCGGATGCAATGAAACCAGATGGTACTGTTAACAGAGGTAAACTTGCAACTATATTTAACCCGGATGATTTGCATGCTCTTGAACTGGCATTAAATATAAAAGACCGTGTAAAAGGTACAGAAGTTATTGTTTTAACAATGGGTCCAAAACGTGCTGCAGACATCATAAGAGAAAGTTATTATCGTGGAGCAGATTATGGAATTATGATTTCCGATAAACGCTTTGGTGGAGCAGATACTTTAGCTACAAGTTATACGCTTGTGAAAGGGATTCAAAAATTGGCTCCATTTGATTTAATACTTGGTGGAAGACAGGCCATTGACGGTGATACTGCACAAGTAGGCCCACAATGCGCAGATAAATTAAAAATACCACAAGTAACTTACGTTGAAGAAATTGTTAATATTAAAGATGATGAGATCGCGGCAAGAAGAAGATTAGAAAAGGGTGTTGAAACAGTATCTTCTCCATTTCCTTGCTTAATGACAGTGCACGGCTCATCTCCTACATGTAGGTCGAGACATGCAAAAAAAGTAATGAAATATAAGTATGCAAGAACAGGTACTGAATTGAAATCCAGAAAGACAGATGAGGTATTACTTTCATTACATGAAAAACGACCCTACTTAAATATTCCCGAATGGTCTGTTGAAGATATTGATGCAGAAATAGAAAAAATTGGATTATCAGGTTCTCCAACGAAAGTAAAAAGTGTAGAAAGTATTGTATTAACAGCTAAAGAATCAAAAAAATTAAGTGATTCTGATACTGATATTGAGATGATGATCAAAGAATTAATCGAACAACATACCATTGGATAATCGTTTAACTTAAAAAACAACACATGAAAAGCGTATTTGTCTATTGTGAAGTAGAAAATCAAAAAGTAGCAGAAATAAGCCAAGAGCTATTATCTGCAGGAAAACGATTAGCTCAAAAATTAGGAAGCCCTCTAGAAGCGATGGTTTTAGGTAAAAGTCTAAATGAAATTAAAAGCCAAATAGCACCTTTTGGTGTCGATAAATTATTTGTTGCAGATGATGATAGGTTAGAACCATACAGAACTTTACCACATACTGCCTTAGCAACTGATGTTCTAAAAAAAGTTGATCCTCAGATTGTATTGTTCGGAGCAACTTCAGTAGGTCGAGATTTAGCACCAAGAATAGCATCCGTTTTAAATTGTGGATTAACTGCTGATTGTACAATTCTAGATATTGGTGATCACTTTGATAAGAAAGAAAAAAAAGAGTATAAAGACTTGCTCTATGCGATTAGACCAGCTTTTGGTGGAAGCATTATGGCTAATATTATCAACTGGGATCAACATCCTCAAATGGCTACTGTTAGAGAAGGTGTAATGAAGAAAGAAATTTTTAATAAAAACTATAAAACAGAAGTAGTAGAAGTAAAAGTTAGTGAAATTGTAAAAGATGAAGATTTTATCGTTAGAATTATTGAACGCCATATTGAAGAATCTGGGGTTAATCTAAAGGAAGCGCCAATTATTGTTGCAGGTGGTTATGGAGTTGGGTCAAAAGAAAATTTCCAACATTTAGTGGATTTAGCAGATTTGTTAGGAGGTGAAGTAGGAGGATCAAGAGCCGCTGTAGATGCAGGATTTATTGAATATGACCGTCAAATAGGTCAAACCGGAACTACTGTTAGACCTAAACTGTATATTGCTGCTGGAATTTCCGGAGCAATTCAACATAGAGCAGGAATGCAGGAAGCTTCACTTATTATTTCTATTAATAATGATCATGAAGCACCAATCAATAAAATAGCAGATTATGTTATTCATGGTGATTTAGGAGAAGTGGTTCCTAAAATGATCAAATATTATAAAGAAAACGCAAAATAGATCAACTAATTGAATGAGTTTTTTGACTCTGTCATAAAAAATATATAATGGATAATTTTTATAAAGATACTCCCGATTTTAAATTTCATTTAGAACACCCTATTGTTCAAAAAATTGTAAAGTTAAAGGAGAAAAATTTTGAAGAATCAGAGGAGTATGATTATGCACCTTTAAATCATGAAGATGCTATAGATACATATGATAAAATTTTAGATATTGTTGGTGAGATTTGTTCTGAAACTATTTCAAACAATGCAGAATCAGTCGATCTTGAAGGTCCTCATTTAGTTGATAATGAAGTTGTTTATGCAAAAGGAACTACCGAAGATTACAAAGCCTTATATGATGCAGGATTAATAGGGATGGCCTTGCCAAGGCAATATGGTGGATTGAATTTTCCGTTACTTCCTTATGTGATGGCGGCTGAGATGGTGGCAAGAGCAGACGCAGGATTCGCTAATATTTGGGGTTTGCAAGATTGTGCAGAAACTATTTATGAGTTTGGGTCAGAAGAACAAAAAGAAAAGTATTTACCACGGTTTAATAGAGATGGAGCCACAGCGGCAATGGTGTTAACTGAACCTGACGCAGGATCAGATTTACAATCAGTAAAACTAAAAGCTACTTTTGATGAGAAAGATAATATCTGGAAACTCAATGGTGTAAAGCGATTTATTACAAATGGTGACGCTGATATTTCATTGGTTTTGGCCAGATCTGAAGAAGGTACATTGGATGCAAGGGGATTATCAATGTTCATATATGACAGAAATAGTTATGCAGTTCAAGTTAGACATTTAGAGAAAAAACTGGGAATTAAAGGCTCTCCTACTTGTGAATTGGTTTTTAAAGATGCACCAGCTGAATTGGTAGGTAAAGAAAGGTTTGGCTTAATAAAATATGTGATGGCATTGATGAATTCAGCTCGTTTAGGAGTTGGAGCACAATCTGTAGGAATTGCTGATGCAGCTTATAGAGAAGCCTTAAAATATGCTGAAGAACGAGCACAATTTGGAAAAGTAATTGTGAAATTTCCAGCTGTTTATGAAATGATCTCCAATATGAGAGTTCGTATAGACGCATTACGCTCGTTGTTATATGAAACAACTCGTTTTGTTGATATTTCTAAAGCCTATGAAGAAGTTAAGAAAGAGAGATCTCTTGAAAAGGAAGAAAGATTGGAAATGAAAGCTTACGCTAAATTAGCTAACGTCTTTACTCCTTTAGTAAAATTAACGGCAAGTGAAGCCTGTAATTCCATAGCTTATGATTCCCTTCAAATTCATGGTGGTACTGGTTTTATGAAAGATTTCCCAATAGAACGAATTTATCGAGACGCCAGAATTACTTCAATTTATGAGGGAACAACTCAATTACAAGCTATTGCAGCCATAAAAGGTGTCACAACGGGTGTTTTTTTAGAGCAGATCAAACATTATGACGCTGAAGTATCTGATAAGAATTGTGAGATTAGAACCAAACTTCATAAAATGACTGAAGCATTTGAATCAACTATTCAGAGAGTTGTTGAATTGGAAAATAGCGAATTGTTAGATTTTCATTCTCGAAGATTGGTTGAAATGGCAGGAAATATTATTATGGGATATTTATTGGTTGTAAATAGCCAAAGAGATGAGAAGTTTGTTAAATCGGCGAAATTATATGTCAATTTGGTTTGCTCAGAAAATAATGAAAAGTATGATTATATAGATAATTTTGAAATTGAAGATTTAGAATTGTATAAGCTGACAAATCTTGAAATATTACAGGAGTAAACTTGAAATAGAATTTATTATTTAATATATAACGAATATAAATAGATTTATTAGATTTTTTGTTGAATGTAAGGTCACCTAACATATTTGTAAGTCAGTTAGTTATAGATTATTTAGATAAAGACAAATAGTAATGTTAAATTTTTTTAAATAGTGTACAATAAAGTATAATTTTTCACTAAAAATTACGTTTACTATATGATAATAACCCAATAAACTAATCAAATTATGAAAAGAAAAGCTGCTCTAAATCTAATGATTTTGTTTTTCTTCCCTCTAGTAGGGCATTTATATGCTGCTCCTTTAAAAGTTAATTCTTTAATAGATGTTGTTGCGCCACCAGCGAACGATGATTGTGCTAATGCAACAACAGTCACGGTAAATCAAAATTTTTTATGTTCTGTTGTAACTCCTGGATCTTTAGAAGATGCAACCCCAACAACCGGTTTATCTGGTTGTCCGGGTTTACCACAAAATGCGAATGATGATGTTTGGTATAAGTTTGTGGCTACAGATACTACTCATAAAATAGAGTTACTAAATATAACCGGTTCTAATACCGATTTGTACTACATGGTATTTGATGGCGGTGTAACAGGTGATTGTAATACTATGACTGGTATTTTTTGTGGAGGTACTAATCCGGGTATGCCAATCAATTTAACAATTGGAAATACCTATTTTGTGAATGTTTTTACAAATTCGTCAGCTTCAGGAGCTAATACAACGTTTAATATTTGTATTGGAACCAATGGAACGGCACCTCCTGCTAATGATGATTGTGCAAACGCAGAAGCAATTTTAGGTGCAAGCATGCCTTATAATGCTGATTATGATGCTACTACGGCTACAAATAACGCAGGGTTCATCACTTCTTCTGGTTGTATTGATATGAATGATGGTGTTTGGTATACCATAATTGGTGATGGTGGAGATATTACATTAACAGTTACTCCAGATTCATGGGACGCGGCAATAGCTGTTTATGAAGGTAGTTGTGGCTCATTTACTTGTGTTGGTGATAATAATGTTGGAGGTTCTGGAGCATTAGAAACAATTGTTATTACATCTACACTTAACACCACATATTATGTTAATATTGGATATCCTAGCGGTAGCGATGATAAGCCCGAAGGTGTATTTAACCTAGCTGTAACTTCATCCACATTATCAATTGAAGATATAGTAGCTAAAGGATTTTATTACTATCCCAATCCGGTTGAGAATGTACTGAAAATGAATGCGAATGAATCAATTAATCAAATTAGCTTATATTCTATTTTAGGAAGAGAAATTAAAAGCTCTTCTCAAACTGGTTTAAATGCGGAATTAGATATGTCAAGCTTACCTTCAGGCACTTATTTTGTTAGAGTTGTGGTCGGTGAATCAAGTGGTTCATTTAAAGTGATAAGAAACTAAGAAATTAAAGTTTATTATATATATGAGGCTCTCTCTCGAATTTTCGGGTTGAGAGCTTTCTTTTTGCTATAATACAAATTGATTAATTATATTTGAAGATTAATTATATCTATATTGGATTTAGAATTTTCCATAGTTATTCCGGTTTATAATCGCCCAGATGAAATTGATGAGTTGTTAAAAAGTCTCAGTCAACAGACTTATCAAGAAAAATTTGAAATTATTATTGTAGATGATGGCTCTAGTTTGAAATCAGAAGAATGTATAAAAAAATATCAAGATCAATTAGATATAGCTTATTTCTATAAAGCAAACTCTGGTCCCGGATTAACTAGAAATTTTGCGATGCAAAAAGCTTCCGGTAATTATTTTATTATACTAGATTCTGACTGTATTTTACCCGAACATTATCTAGATGAAGTTTCTAAATCGTTGTTAAATAATTATACAGATGCGTTTGGCGGACCTGATACAGCACATGAATCTTTTTCAATACTACAAAAAGCTATTAATTTCACTATGACAGCCGTCTTAACTACAGGAGGTATAAGAGGTAAGAAAAGTGCGCATAATAAGTTTCAACCAAGAAGTTTTAATATGGGGATGTCTAAATTAGCTTTTGAGAGCACAAAAGGTTTTGGCAGTCAACATTTTGGTGAAGATATAGATTTGACATTTCGGTTATGGGAGAATGGATTTGAGACGCAGCTTTTAGAAAAAGCATATGTTTATCATAAGCGTAGAATCAGTTTTAAAAGTTTTTATAAACAAACATTTAATTTTGGAGCAGCTCGTCCAATTTTAAACAAACAACATCCTAAATCGGCTAAAATCACCTATTGGTTTCCCAGTGTTTTCTTAATCGGATTGATTGGTGCAATAGTCTTACTTTTTTTAGGAATTGAAATTCCTTTACTACTTTTCGGAATATATTTCTTATTAATTGTTATAAGTGCTCTTATACAAAGTAAAAGCTTAATTGTTGCTATCTATAGTATTTTTACTACTATAACTCAGTTTTTAGGTTACGGATTGGGGTTTTTAAGGTCTTTTATAAAGCTTCATTTGTTTAACATGACTACTGAGCAAACATTTCCTGAAATGTTTAGTTAAGCTTTACCTAGGATTATTAATGACATTTATTATTTTTGCGAATAGAAAATTATGTAGATGCAATACGCTAAAAATATATTAGAAACTATTGGTAATACACCTTTGGTAAAAATAAATACAATAACTAAAGACGTTAATGCTTTGGTACTGGCTAAAGTAGAAACTTTTAATCCTGGAAATTCTGTTAAAGATAGGATGGCTGTTAAAATGGTTGAAGATGCTGAAGCCGATGGCCGCCTTAAACCTGGAGGAACAATTATTGAAGGCACTTCTGGTAATACCGGGATGGGATTAGCCTTGGCAGCAATTGTTAAGGGCTATAAATTAATTTGTGTAATTGGAGATAAACAATCTAAAGAAAAGATAGATATTTTAAGAGCGGTGGGTGCTGAAGTGGTAGTTTGTCCAAATGATGTTGAACCTGATGATCCACGTTCTTATTATTCAGTTTCTAAACGATTGTCGCTAGAAACACCAAATTCATGGTATGTAAATCAATATGATAATGCCTCAAATTCCATTGCACATTATGAACAAACAGGGCCTGAAATTTGGGATCAAACCGATGGTAAGATTACACATTTTGTGGTAGGTGTTGGTACCGGAGGTACTATTTCGGGCGTAGGGAAATATTTAAAAGAGAAAAATCCGAATATTAAAATTTGGGGAGTAGATACTTATGGTTCTGTTTTTAAAAAGTATCATGAAACCGGAATTTTCGATGAAAACGAAATCTATCCATATATAACAGAAGGTATTGGTGAAGATATATTGCCTAAAAATGTTGATTTTAATATCATTGACGGGTTTACTAAGGTTACCGATAAAGACGGAGCAGTTTATACGCGAAAATTAGCCAAGGAAGAAGGGATTTTTGTAGGTAATTCTGCTGGTTCTGCAATAAAAGGTGTATTACAATTAAAAGAACATTTTAGCCCTAACGATGTTGTTGTAGTATTGTTTCATGACCATGGAAGCCGATATGTTGGTAAAATGTTTAATGATGATTGGATGCGTGACAGGGGCTTTTTAGATAAAGAAATAACAAATGCATTAGATTTGATTAAAAATCATATTGATAAACCTTTAATTTGTGCCAAAACAGAAGAGTTGATATCGCATGCTATTGATAGAATGCGAAAATATGATATCTCTCAGATTCCGATTAAAGATAATAACGGTTTCGTCGGTTCTGTTGATGAAAGCGATATATTTAAATTATATTTTGAAGATAAAAATATAGCCCAGACACCCATTAAGGAAGTAATGCGAGATGCGTTTCCAATAGTACATAAAAATACGCCAATTGATGAAATTTCGAAATTAATTACCAAAGATAATAAAGCTGTATTAGTAGATCTAGATAATGGTAATCATCATATTATAACTAAGCACGATGTTATTAATATGATAAGCTAAATTTAAAAATTTGCTGAATATAATAAATGAAAATCACATGAAAAACACACTTGTTACTAAACTCATCACTTTAAGTTTTTTATTAATGCTGAATATTTCGTTTAGCCAAAAATTGACTAAAACCGAAAAGAAAATTATTAAAAAAGTAACCGTCAATACTTCTGAGTCAATTGATTTCTTGAAAAAAGTGGTAAATATAAATAGTGGAACAATGAACCATATGGGCGTAAAAGAAGTCGGTATGGTTTTTAAAGAAGCATATGATCAGATAGGTTTTAAAACTGATTGGATAGATATGGCCGATGTAAACAGGTCTGGCCATTTATTTGCGGAAATTAGTGGAAGCAAAGGAAAAAAATTACTATTAATTGGTCATTTAGATACAGTCTTTGAAGAAAATAGCCCTTTTCAAGAATTTTCTATGGTAAATGATAGCATTGCGCATGCACCGGGAGGGAATGATATGAAAGGTGGAGATGTTATTATATTATATGCATTAAAAGCCCTTTCTGATAATGATTTGTTGAAGAATACACAAATAATCGTTGCATATACAGGTGACGAAGAAAGTACCGGTAAACCCTTAGATATTAGTAGAAAAGATCTAATTGAAGCTTCTAAAAAAAGTGATATTGCATTGGGATTTGAAACTTCAACAGGGTTTGGTTACGCTACTGTTGCAAGGAGAGGCTCTTCTGGATGGAAAGTTGAAGTAAAAGGGAAAAGAGCGCATTCTTCAGGAATTTTTAATAAAAGAGTAGGGGCAGGAGCAATATTTGAGATGTCAAGAATCTTAAATGAGTTTTATAATGAAGTTAAAGGGGAAGAATATTTAACGTTCAATCCAGGAGTAATTTTGGGCGGAACACAACTATCTTTTGAAAGTGCTTTAAGTAAAGGTACTGCTTTTGGTAAAAGTAATGTGGTTGCTCAAACCGCTGTGGTAAAAGGTGGCTTACGTTTTATTTCTGAAGATCAAAAAGAAAAAACCAGAGAGAAAATGAGAGCCATTGTTGCTAATAATTTACCACATACCTCTGCAGAGATTAGTTTTACAGATAGCTATCCTTCTATGGGGCCAACAGAAGGAAATAATGCATTGTTAAATGTGTTGAATCAAGTTAGTTTAGATTTAAATCAAGGTGAAATTGTAGCATATGACCCTGGTAAAAGAGGTGCAGCCGATGTGTCTTTTGTAGCAGCATATGTAGATTGTTTAGATGGGTTAGGAACTATGGGTACTGGTGCTCATACACCTCAAGAAACTGTAAATTTGAATACTATTGAAGCTTTAACTCAACGAACAGCAATTTTAATATATAGATTGATAAATAAGTAACTTATTTTAAATTATTATCTAAAATTTTAAAAAAGGTTTCTGGTTCGGGTCTAACTCTGTAATTATCAGTTAGGTCAGCAAAGATAATTTTACTATTTGAATCTGTAATAAGTATTGTTGGCATTACTGTATCATTTTTATAGCCAAACATTTGCATCCCCAATGGCAAACCATTTTTATGAAAAATATCTAGTTGTTTTGCTACTTTGTTTTCAACATCTACTAAAAATTGAAAATTTACATTGTATTTTTTAGCTAATGATTTAGAAAAATGATGAGGTTGAGGACTTATCAGTACCATCGTAGCACCACGATTTTCTAATTCTTTATACTGTTTAGCAATTTCTTTTATTTGTGCCATACATAATGGGCACCAATTGCCTCTATAAAACATAAAAATAGTTGACTTGCCTTGAAATGATTTTGACGAAATTTTATTTTCATTAGTATCCTCTAATTCAAAATCCGGTAAATATGACCCTACTTCAAAATTATGAATTCTTTTATCAAATCTTGAATACCAAAAAACATAGATTAACCATCCAATTAATAATATAAAACTTGGTGAAGAGCCTATAATTTCGCCATTTTCATACATTCCCCCACCTATCATACTGATCAAAAATCCAGCTAATATTATAGCAGTTCTAAACCATAAATTAGCACTTGTTCTAGCCGTATTGTGTAAGGTCATAGCCTTGATAAATAAAAAAGCAATTGTAAATGAAACGATCAACCTTCCGATATATCGATAAGAAAATCCATGATTAAATAAATGGATACTACTTTGTAATACTGAAAAAAGAGCATACATTATAAATGAGCTTACAAAAATGGATTTGAGTATATTTTTCATAATATAATTGTCATTACAATATTAACTAACTTACAAAAAATTAAATATATTTATCTTTTAATAAGGCTATTGTGAAAGAAGACTTGCTACATTATCTCTGGAAAAATAAATTGATAATTTCAAATCAACTAGAAACTACTCATAAAAATAAGATCCAAATTATTAGCACCGGTGAACATAACCATAATTCTGGGCCAGATTTTTTTAATGCACAAATAAGAATAAAAGATCAACTATGGGCAGGAAATGTTGAAATTCATGTAAAATCTTCAGATTGGTATATACATGGTCATGAAAAGGATAGTAATTATGACGCTGTAATTTTACATGTGGTTTGGGAGCATGATCTTGAAGTTTTTAGAAAAGACAATTCATCAATTCCAACGTTGCAACTTAAAGATTATGTCAATAAAGACATATTATCGAAGTATCAGCGACTTTTTTCATCAACCCAAAAATGGATTAATTGTGAGAATGATATTCATTCAATAGATAAATTTTCATTGAATAATTGGTTAGAACGCCTGTATATTGAAAGATTAGAGCAAAAATCTGATTTAATACAACGCTTTTTGAACGCTTCTAAAAATGATTGGGAGGCAGTCTTATTTAAAATGCTTTGTAAGAATTTTGGACTGAAAATTAATGGTGATGCATTTTTAAACTTGGCAAATTCAATAGATTTTTCGATAATAAGAAAAGAAAGGCATAATTTATTAAGCCTTGAGGCCTTACTTTATGGTCAGGGGGCTTTGTTGGAGGATGATATACAAAATGGGTATTATCAAAATCTTCAAAATGAACACAATTATTTACAAAAGAAATACCAATTAACACCGATTGATAAATCTCAAGTGCAATTTTTTAGGCTACGACCTAATAATTTCCCAACCATACGATTGGCACAATTAGCTAATTTGTTTCACTTGCATCAGAATCTATTTTCGAAAATAATTGAGATAACAGAGTTAAACGATTTTTATAAGTTGTTTGATATTTCAGTATCACCCTTTTGGAAAACAAACTATTCATTTACATCATCTTCTAAAAAAACGAATAAAAAATTGACAAAAACTTTTATTGATTTACTCTTAATAAATACTATTATACCATTGCAATTTATGTATTTAAAGCAGACTCATAACTTAAATGAGGAAAAATTATTTACTACTATCAAACAAATTAAATCTGAAAAAAATACCATCACTGAAAAGTTTAAAGCGTTGCAGGTTGATTCAATTAATGCACTTGATAGCCAGGCTTTATTACAATTAAAGAATGAATACTGTACTAAGCAGGATTGTTTACAATGCATAGTGGGTCATAAAATATTACGATGTTAATAAAAAACTACCATTTTTAATAACAATTAAGCAGTTTTTTAATAGAAAAAAAGTATATTCGGCAGAATTTTAATCTAATATTAACAAATAACATTTATTAAAAATGAAAAAAACAAATTTAATTACCAAGTTATTCTCCCTTTTAGTAGTGTCATTATTATTAGTAGCCGTAGGTTGCGATAGTGACAATAGTTCAATTGAGGATACTCAGGCCTTTCAGGAGAAGGCTTCCGTCGCTAAGTATACTTCAACTCCAATAGAGGGTCAGTATATAGTGGTTTTAAATGATAGTTATCAAGGAAAATCTAGTTCACTTTCTAATTTGAAATATAGTGACAAAATGGCAATGCTCGAAACCGAAATTCCGAATAATTTCGCGAAATCAGGAATTTCAAAAGAAAATATTAAAAATACATTTGGCTATGCCTTAAACGGATTTGCTGCTAAATTATCAGTAATTCAATTGTCAGAATTAAAAAAAGACAATCGTGTTAAAAGTATCGAACAAGATTATATGCTTACTTTATCGCCAATAAATGCCTATAAAGGCAAGCCTGGAGGAGGAGGAGGAGGATCTGATCCTGCACAAGAAATTCCATGGGGTATCACTAGAGTAGGTGGAGGAACTACTTATAATGGTGGAGCTACCGCTTGGATCATAGATTCGGGTGTAGATTTAGATCATCCAGATTTAAATGTTGATGTTGCAAGAAGCGCAAGTTTTTTGAGAAGAGGTGATGCTGATGATCAAAACGGGCATGGTACTCACGTTGCTGGGACAGTTGCGGCATTAGACAATTCAATTGGTGTTGTTGGTGTTGCACCTGGAGCAACTATTGTTGCTGTTCGCGTTTTAGATAGAAGAGGTAGCGGTTCAACATCAGGTGTAATTGCTGGTGTAGATTATGTTGCTGCTAATGGTCAAAATGGCGATGTGGCAAACATGAGTTTGGGTGGTGGTGTGTCTACTGCTTTAGATGATGCAGTGATTGCAGCGGCAGCAACTGGAGTTAAATTTGCGCTAGCAGCAGGAAACGAAAGTGATGATGCAAATAATCACTCACCTGCAAGAGCTAATCATGCAAATATCTATACAGTTTCTGCAATGGATATCAATGATAATTTTGCTTCTTTTTCAAATTTTGGAAACCCTCCAATTGAGTTTTGTGCCCCTGGAGTATCTATTTCTTCTACGTGGAAAAGCGGTGGTTATAATACTATAAGTGGTACGTCTATGGCGGCACCTCATGTTTGTGGTCTATTATTGTTAGGAAATGTTGCTTCAGATGGTACCGTTAATGGTGACCCTGATGGAAATCCTGACGCCATTGCACACAACTAAAATTTATTATGTATTGATTAAAAGCTGCCAATTTGGTGGCTTTTTTTATGGTTAAAATTTAATTTTTAATTAAGATTATTTCGGTTAAAATATAGACGATAATATTGGTTAATATACTTATATTTAAATATTTAACTTTGTGATAAATTTGTTATTTTCATATGAACTGAATGCATACCCTGAATTCAGGGGTGTTATTTCCACGGTTTATGGTACGTTTTTTGTTTTAGTAAAATAAGATATTTGTACTTTAAAATAAGTTGAAATATTGAACCTAAAAGATTGCGGTTTCAAAACGATAATTAATTTATAAATTTGGACCCCAAAATTTGCTATGAAAAACACACTATTTTTAATATCGATTTTATTATTTCTTTTTTCATGTTTAGGCGTAGAAAAGAAGATAGAAAAGGATACTGCCAAAAAAAATGTAAGGAATTACAAAAATGAACTAAATCAGTATTTTAGTACTAATTATCTAAGCATCGTTAAACCAACTATTAAGGATGTTAAACTTGATAGTATTGAATGGGTCCATAAATTTTACAATGACGTTAATCATTCAACAATTTGGATAAATGATTCTATCCAATTATCAGATAGAGGTAATGCCTTAATTGACCAATTGGCTAATGCAAAAAATTATGGATTAGAAACTAGAGTGTATAAACTCAACACTTTAAATGAGTTAAAAAAAGGACTAGATACAATACTATTAAAAGATAAAAAGTTTAGCATTGCGAGCGAATTAGAAGCGTTATTAACATATTTCTATATGCAACATGGTAAACAATTAAACTATGGAGTATTAGATTCTATTAGTAATGTAACTACTATGTCAAGAAAAAAGTTTAAAATAAATTTACCTGATTATTTAAAGACTGCTTCAAAATCTGATAGTATCATTGAGAAATTATTAGACTTACAACCTAAACATGCAGAGTATAAAAACCTTCAAAAAGGGTTGGAAAAATTCCTAAGCCATTCTAGTTTATCTACAGATAATGTGAATGTTCAAAATTTTAGAAAAGATTCTTTAAAAGCAATACAGCAAGCAAAGAAGGCATTAATAATTCATCAATATTTAAGTGATGAAGAAAATGACACTTTATATTTTAATGCCCTAGTAAAATTTCAAGCAGATCATGGATTAAGTCCTGATGGATTGATAGGTAAGAATACTGCACTAGCTTTATCGGTTAGTCCATATGAATATTATCGAAAAATTGTTGCTAATTTAGAACGATGGCGATGGAGGGAAGACAAACCCTTAGATTATGTGTTTGTAAATATACCGAGTTATAAAATGCAGGTGTATAAAGATGGAAAGCAAAAAAGAGAACATAAAGTTGTAGTAGGAAATTTCAAAAACCAAACACCTGAAATTGTTGACACTTTAGAATATATTATCGCATATCCGTATTGGAATGTACCTAGAAAAATTTCTGTAAAAGAAATTTTGGCCAAGGTTCAAAAAGATTCAACTTATTTGGTGCGAAATAATTATGAATTATTTGATTATTCTCGAAATACGATTGAACCTAGTTCAATTAATTGGAGTGAAGTCAATGAAAATAGTTTTAAGTACTTGGTTAGGCAAAAAGGAGGCAGGTCAAATGCATTAGGTTTGGTAAAGTTTATTTTTCCGAATAAACGAGCGATTTATTTTCATGATACGCCTTCAAAAAGTCATTTTAAAAGAGAATATAGAGCTTATAGCCATGGTTGTGTTAGGGTAGATAAAGCGTTAGATCTTGCTGAATATTTATTGGAAACAGATAAGAATAGATTCACTATTGATAGTGTTAATGAGTATATTAAAAAGCAAAAACAAAAACCCATTGAGCTCAATACAAAGTTGCCGGTATATATTTATTATACAACTACAAGTGCTGATAATTTTGGGAACATCACTTTTTACAATGATATTTATAAGGTAGATAATAAATTAATATCAGAATTAGCGGTTAGTAGCAACTAGAGATGATTCATTGGCTAATTTTGAATTTTTTAGATATGAATTATTGGGATAGTAAATAAACAAACAACTACCATTTTTAATTTTATTGATAATTGTAGTGTAGTCTTTTTTTGGTAATGAAGGACAACCATAGCTTCTGCCTAATCTTCCATTTCTTTTAATAAAACTAGGGTTGGCATAATCGGCTTCATGAATAACCACAGCTCGTTTACGAGCGTTATTATTTGAAAATTCTAGTCCGTCAAGTCTTAAAGAAAAACCATGTTTACCAATATAAGTTTCTGCAGTCTTATAAAAGCCTAAACTAGTTTGATGACTATTAATTTTGTTTGAAAATTGTTTAGCAAAAGTTCCGCCAGAATTTCTTCCATGCGCCACTAAACTTTTATGTTCTAAGTGCTGAGTATCCATATTGATGATAAAAAGACGCTCATTATTGGCAGAACTACTCATATCAATGATGGTTAAATATTTAGAGTTGATTAAATTTCCTTCTTTTTGAAGTTTTAAATATCCTTTTAAACCATATTTGAAAGCATCAAAATTTAAGTCATTGTCATTAATTTTATCATAAAGAGTTAGAGAATACGAAGTGAATGAAAATTCAGAATTGTTATTTTCTAAAATGATATTATTTGAAGGAACAACTGCAGCCTTCAATGAATAAACAGAAAAAGTTAATACAAAAAGGATTGATAAAAGGAAAAGTTTTCTACACATAAATTAATCAATAATAATTTTAGATATAACAATTAAAGTTGTGAAATTCCCATCTTTAATAGTAGTACCGACAAATATTTAATTTTTAATTCATAGCAAAACCGAAAACATTCGGAGAATAAATAACAGACTATTTATTAATTTATTGTGTAGTATTATGTTAAAACCAAAAATTTCAGCAAAAAATTGACAATGGTGAAATTAACGAGATAACTGTTACTTATTTTTTCTTTTTATCAGCTTGTTTGGCATATTTTTGCCTATTCAATTCATCTTGAAGTTCACGTCTTAACTTTTGTTCTCTTTCTAAAGAACGCTGCCTGTGATCATCGAATTCTTTTTCAATTTCAGTTTTATTTTTTTTAGACTCAACAGTTATAGCATTACTCCGTTTGAATTTTGAAATAAATAATACTAATGCTGCAGTCAGTCCTGCAATAATTGTCCATAATATACTATTATAGCCTCCCTTACTTAAAGGTATTCCTAAGAATTTGATGCTGTCTTTTTCTTTAGTAACAGAAGTTAAATTTTCGTTTGTTTTACCTAAATCTAATTTTAACGCCTCAATTTCACTTTTTTGAGAAGCGACAACTTTTTGAATTTCAACATGTTTTTTTCTTCCCAATTTTAAAGAATCAATAACATTATTTTTGAATTTAAATAAGTTGTTAACTTTAACGGTTTTATATCTTACACCTGTATTAGGATCCGTCCATTTAGGAGATTTCTTATATAAATAATCAAATTGACTTTCTATGACACCACTATTAAGAGAACCTTCGTTGTCTTTACTATCTTGAGCAAACCCAGCAATAGAAATAAATAATAGAAAAATAAATGAGATTAATATCTTAGATAATTTCATTTTGATTAGTTTAGAGTTAAAAATAGTTTCCAAAAGTAAATAAATACTTCTAAATTAAAAACTTAATATTTAAAAAACGTTTAATAAATTTTTTTATAAGTGGTTGGGTCCACTTCGTGCATTAATGCATAAATTTTTTCAAAGATGTCTTCAATAGATGGTTTTGAAAAATAATCGCCATCAGTTCCATAAGCAGCTCTGTGATTTTTAGCAGATATAGTTATTGGCTTACTATCTAAAAATTCATAAGCATTTTGCGTGTTTAAAATTTCATTTAGGAGATATCCTGAAGCACCACCCGGAACATCTTCATCGACTATTACTAACCTGTTGGTCTTTTGAACACTCTTAAGAACATCATGATTTATATCAAATGGTAATAAGGTTTGGGCATCTATTATTTCGGCATCAATACCAAATTGAATTAATTCTTTAGCGGCTTCTTCAACAAGTTTAAGTGTTGACCCGTATGAAACTATGGTTAGATCATTACCTTCCTTGATGGTTTCAACAATTCCGATAGGTGTAGTGAAATCACCTATATTATTGGGTAGTTTTTCTTTTAAACGATATCCATTAAGATTTTCAACAACTAAAGCAGGCTCATCACTTAGCAATAAGGTGTTATAAAACCCAGCAGCTTTGGTCATATTTCGGGGTGTTAATATATACATTCCTCTAAGTAAATGGATAAAAGCCCCCATGTGTGAACCTGAATGCCAAATACCTTCAAGACGATGACCTCTGGTCCGTACAATTAATGGTGCTTTTTGTTTTCCAAATGTCCGGTAATGTAGTGTAGATAGATCGTCACTTAAAATTTGTAATCCATAAAGAAGATAGTCTAAATACTGAATTTCAGCAATTGGTCTTAACCCACGCATTGCCATACCAATACCTTGTCCCATTATGGAGGCTTCTCTGATACCGGTATCAGCTACTCTTAATCTACCATACTTTTCTTGGAGCCCTTCTAATCCTTGATTTACATCCCCAATTTTTCCCGCATCTTCGCCAAAGATCATCACTTCTTTATGGCGAGATAGAATAGCGTCAAAATTATTTTTTAATATAACCCTAGCATCAACTAATTCTGAATTTTCATCAAACGTAGGTAAAACCTCCTTGATAGTTTTTGCATTGTTTTTTGATTCACTAAATAAATGCGTGTTATAATTATGTAATTGTTGTTCGCTGTAATTTTCTATCCAAATAAGAATTTGTGTCTTTTCAATATTATTTTCATCTATTAAGTGCCTCAAAGAACGTCTAGCAGTGGACAATACATCTTTTTTAGAAGGATCCTTAATCGCTGACAATTCATCTTTTAATTTTAAAATGAACGGTTTATTATCACTTTTTTCAGCAACTTTTACTAATAAACTAACAACTTCTTTTTGTGCTTGCTTAATATCTTTTAAATAGTTATTCCAAGCATTTCGTCTGGCAGTATTTACTTGTTTTTTTACATCTTTTTCTATCTCGATAAGCTCTTCTTCATTTTCAAACATGCTAATGATCCATTCTCGCATCTTTATATTGCAATCAAACTTTGCTTCCCAATTTAATCTTTCCTCATTTTTATATCTTTCATGTGAACCCGAAGTTGAATGACCTTGAGGTTGCGTCAGTTCTTTTACATGGATTAAAACAGGAACATGCTCGTTTCTGGCTATTGTTGAAGCTTGATTGTAAACATCAATTAGTTTTGAATAGTCCCAACCATTAACTGTAAAAATTTCAAAGCCTTTGTTATGCTCATCACGCTGAAAACCTTTTAGAATTTCTGAAATGTTTTCTTTTGTTGTTTGGTATTTAGCGGGTACTGAAATACCGTATCCATCATCCCAAACGCTGATAACCATTGGAACTTGTAATACTCCTGCAGCATTAAAAGTTTCAAAAAAATGTCCTTCAGAAGTACTAGCATTACCAATGGTGCCCCAGGCTATTTCATTGCCATTATCAGAAAATGAATTAACTCCTTTTAGCTCGTCTATATTTCTATACATTTTTGAAGCTTGGGCTAACCCTAATAAACGTGGCATTTGACCTGCTGTTGGAGAAATATCTGCGCTTACATTTTTTTGTTGTAAGTGGTTCATCCAAGTTCCATTGTCATTTAAGGTATGTGAAGCAAAATGTCCACCCATTTGTCTTCCGGCAGCATTTGGTTCAGCTTTTATATCAGTATGCGCATATAAACCTGCAAAAAATTGCTCTGGACTCAACGCATCTATGGCCATCATAAAAGTTTGATCTCTATAATAACCCGAACGCCAATCCCCATTTTTAAAAGCTTTGGCCATTGCTAATTGTGGAACCTCTTTACCGCCACCAAAAATACCAAATTTAGCTTTTCCGGTTAATACTTCTCTTCTGCCCAAGATACTACATTCTCTACTTGTTACAATAGTAGTATAATCATGTAAGATTTCTTTTTTAAACTCTTGATATGATAATTTTTGCGTTTCTTCTGCAAATTTTTCTGTCATGTACTACGCTTTTAGAAGTTTGGCGAAAGTACAAATTTTGAGGGAGAAATAAAAGTCCATGAGTTTTTCAATTATGAAATTTCATTATTGAAGCTACATAGTTGATTATGAAAGTTAAGCTTTTAAATTTAGAAAAAACCTCTTCTGGCCGAGTTAATAATTCTTTTCGGATTTACAGTCAATACAAATCTGATTTTAGTACCATAATCAGGTAATGATGGTTCAAAACCTAAACTAGATTGCAACGGAAAATATAATTCCAATATATTATGTACTAAATTTAAACGGATACCGCTATCATATTTGAAAATTGGGTCCATACTTCTATTTTTATAAAATCCTCCATCTGCATATGCTTCAATCCATCTCCAAATACTGATACTACCGTTTGTGGTGAACATCCATTGATTAGCATAAGCATTTTCGAACATAGATTTAAATCCACCTTCGGCAATAATAATTTGTTGGCTAAAAAAACCATCCTGCTCTGATCTGCCTAAAAAACTGTAATCAAACAAATAGTCCGAAGGTCTGTCTAAAGAGAAACTGAAAAAATCTCCGTTAGTTTTATTGTGCAAAAAAGTACCTAAGTATGCCCTGAAATCATATTGCCTGTGTGTATCGGTTAGTCTTCTATATCTAAAATCTACTGCCAATTTACTGAAGTTGTTGGCTAATTGCACATCAAAATTATATCGTAAATCTTCAATAATATCTGGTTTAGAATAACTATACCTTAAATTGAAAACATTGTAATTGTCAGACTCCAAAGGAGCAGCACCAAGTTCAGTTTCCCTGTCGATAATTACATATCTGGCACTTAAACCACTACCACCAACATCTCTCAAACTCTTTCTTTTAAATTCCAAACTCATAAATGGCACAAGTTTTTGAAACTTAAGCTCTGGGGCATAATGAAAACTACTTCCAGCGAGGCCTGCAGTATATCTATAAACAGCCGTTTTTTCCGGAATATGTTGGTATTTAAGTGAAAAAAAACCTGTTAATTTTTTACTATTAAAGCCATAAGTGGGGGTAATTTTATACAACCATTTCTTTTTGAATATAGCTTCATTATAAATTTTAGGACCTAACAAAAGTCCATCGTAAAAATTATAATCCATAAATAGATGATAAAACACTTGATTGTAGTAAGGGTCTTCAACATCCTTTAAAAAACGAAATTGAATGGGTCTATTTAATATACCATTTAAATGTTTCCAATTATCGCGTAAGTTTAGTTCTGGGTACAAATATTCATAATTTAAAGAAAGCCTATCAAAATCTCCTTTTGGGATAGTAATGCTAGCCGTAGAATCAATATTAGTTAGCCATTTTCTAAATTTGATATCTTTTTGCTGTAGGCCATAAAGAGCAATAGGTGCTGTAAAATCACGCTTGTTTTTTATAGTTACAGTTATAGAATCGTTGGTCTGATCAACTTTTTTTATAGTATAATCTATCTTCTTTTTAGAATGAAGATAGTCCCCAAAAAACCAAGTAAGATCTTTAGTTGTTTTTTGTGTAATTATATCTTTAAATAGATCACTATTGGTCTTTTTTAGCAAACTTTTTTTATAAAACTGTTTGATAGAACTAAAAACAATACTGTCATTTAAGAACTCATCTAAATATTGTAGGCCTAGCCCTGATTTGTATTTATTAACTATCTTACGATTAAAATTTGATAAGGAATCAGCTCTTGTAGTGAGTGCTTGATCATAATTTTTTCGTGCCGCAAATTGATATACAAAAGGATATTTTTCATTAAAATCTAATTTTGCAATTGTAAAACTTCGAATACCCCATATTTTTGAAACATTACCCATCGCTTTTATTTCGGGATAATATTTTTCGACATATTTCATCATCAAAAAAGTTTGGATACCATCAATAATCCAACCATCCTTTCGTTTGTTTACCACAAGTGTATTTTCAAGATATTTTCTGGTAAGTACCTTAAACATTTTTATATCCCACTCAAAGGCTCCTGAAAATGGGTTAAACATTTTGGGTAGTTGATTTAATCCATAAATAGGATTCTTATCATAAGAAATTTTATTTACAAATATTTTATCAAAAGGATAAGTACCTAAATGATTCTCAATAAAAGCTAGTTCTCTACTTATAATATTATTCTTAACCGTATGATTTAAGATGGTTCCATTTAAGTTGGTAATAACTTCGACATAATCAGTTTTAAAATGTGTAAAATCGCTTAGAACAGTTAGATTTAATTCAATATCAACCCTATTATTACCAGTTAAATGATACGTACTAAAAGGTGTGTTAATAGTTTTTTTAAGATCTAGATCCGTATTAATCTTTAATCCTTCTGGAACTGTAAAATTGATAACATAATCTGACGGATTCATATATAGATCATCCATATTCAAATTACTCATTAACTGCCATTGTTTATCAAAAACAGCAGGAGTTATATGCCAGAACCTTAAGTTATAGATATTACCATTACTACCATAATTGGTAAAATTATCTTCAGGAATTTTGACGATATAAGTGAATGATAAGGTTAAGGAATCATTCGGTTGTAAAGAATTATTTAAAATAACACTAGCAATGTCTGGTGTATTTTTATCTATATTCCACTTGGATGCAATATAATTGCTTGATACTCCTTTAATAATAGAACTACCTCGTTTTTCAATTTTAGCGAAGTATAAACTCTTGTCATAATCCTCAATTAATCTTTTTGATAGGGGTGTGTGTTTGTCTTTATAACTATTAGCCCAATTGTGAAAGTATAGTGTGTCTAATTTTTTACCTACCTTATTATGATAGACAATTTCTTGTTGAACTTGAATTTGTCTTTCAGAATAATTTAGTTTAGCATCTATTTTTATGACATCATTTTGAGCCTTGCCAACTGTGGCTAACAAGAGAAAAATAATTATTATGTACTTACTAATGTTCAAATTAAATAGTTCGTTTTGGTGATTAATTATTATTTATGGATTGATAAATTTTAGAAGATTTCTGATTTGTGAATTTCCCAAAGCTATATAGTAGATGCTTATCTTAAAATTAGTTGCGTTTATATTCATTATAGTTTCAATTTAAGGTATTAGATTTAATTCTTTGTCGTATACTATTCTCTAGTATTTAAAATAGACTTATTTCTTTGATTGTAAATTATCAGAAAGGTTTAAAACTTTACCAATTTTAAATTGTGTTATAATAAGTAAATGATCGCTTACCCGAAATTAAAATAAATACAAAACATATTATTAATAATCATAACAAGCCCAGTTGAAATACGAAAGTTTAATAAAAACTGAGTTTGTTAAATATGTTGCACACAAATGTCTAAAACAAAATGGCTAATTTAATTATAAAAATTAAGCACGTATAAAAATTTCAAGACTAAACTTCTTTTTTGTAAAATATTCATGAAACTAAATATGTTTTTAGACTTATTAACAGTTTTATCAAAAATTGATATTTATAACTTGTGTTTTAAGATGTTATTTAACAAGAGTTTAAACTTAAAATAGGCACTTATTAACAATTAATCACACTTATTAACACAATTAATATCTCCTTAACATTTTTTTTAAATTCGCATAAATGAATAAAGGTTTATTATTGATTGAAACGTAAAATCAATAATATTTAGAAATATGTCGCTAAACAAATACCTTGGCCTTAAATGTAAATTAATTATTGTTTTATTAGATAAACAATAATATTCTTGTGCTTTTTATTTTGAATTAATATATAATGAAACTGGATAATGAGCAATACTTATAAGCCGTATTAAAATGAGCGTTGCATTTAAATTAATAGACAATTACAAGTTAAATCAAACAACATGATAAATTTTTTTGTGAAAAAGGAAAAAGGATTAAATACGAATATTTTTAATACCGCATTTTTAAAAGAAAGGGAAAACATTGGAATTTGTTTTAATAGTTTCATTTTAATTTTAGTTTTTTCATTAAGTGGTTTTTTAAACAATTTAAATGCGCAAGCAGGTACTATTTATGATGCTGCTACACCGGCTACAAATCCATTAGATCCTAACGGAGATGGTTTTGTAACAGCTTCTGGTGCAATTTTTAATACTTCAAGCCTTGAAGAATCTCAGTTTGAAATTCCATATACAAGATTGCTAAATTTTGGTGATGAACCCGATGCCGATTTAGATACAGGAGCAAATTGTGGTAATTCTGAGATTGTTGAGAATACGGCTAATTCGGCCAATGGTTCTTACTATTATATTTCTGATCCTGACGGGACTCCAGACAATGGAGACGAACTCATGTTATATAGAATAAGAATAGCAAAAAAAGGAAATGGAGCTTTCGGGTATAGTTTTTTGTTTGATACAGATAATAAATTTGGATTTACAGGTGCAGATGCAGACCCAAATGCTGTTGCTGGTAATCCCGGATTTGAAATGGAAGTAGTGATGGGAACTGGTGGTGGAAATAATGGCGTATTGGTATTAAATGTCGACGGAACTACGTCTGGTACAACTGTTAACTTTTATGCTCCAGGTACAAATGTTCAAAGAGCTGAAGCATTATATAATGATCCTGACTGTTCTTCAGACCCGGTTTTCCTAGATTTTTATGTGCCATTGTCAGACGTTCTACCAGGTATATCCTCATTTTTTAGAGTAGTAGCAGCTACATCTTCATCACCAAGTACCGCTTTAGGTGGTTCTGCTTCTGATATTTCAGGAGTTGATGGTAATGTAATTACAACAGGTGACGATGATCAATTTGCGGCAGCAATCTCTGCTTATAATACCAATACAGATACTGATGGTGATGGAGTGACAGATGCACAAGAATTGCTAGACACAACTGATCCAAATGATGGTTGCGATTATAATATTATTAATCAAGTAATAGCTAATGTAACGGTAGCTTGGAATGGGTTGGATTGTGATGGGGATGGCGTACCAAATGGAACAGAAATTATTGACACAACAGATCCGCAAGATCCATGTAGTTTAATTATTGCTAGTCAAACCGGAATCCAGGATGTCGCTTGGGATGCTAAGGATTGTGATAATGATGGCAATCAAAATAGTACTGATTTAAATCCTTTAGTAGCTACGGCGGTGGCAGATGCATTTACCGCACCAATAGGTAGTTCTACAACATTTAATATTCTAACAAATGACGATTTCTCACCTAGTGCAACGAATACTTTTATGACCGATTTAGGCACAGGATCTGCGGTTGGAACTGTAAATTTTGATGCTACAACAGGTGAAATAACATATACACCAACCATTGCAGAGGTAGGTAATATTGTAACAATTAATTATCAAGTATGTAATGATATTGCTCCTGTAGGAGCTGGTGCAGAGGACGTATGTGCAACGGCGATAGTAACAATGACGATAACTGCACCTGAAATAAATGTTTTAGGTAATGGAGTTACCATTGTAGGTGATGCAACCAATACTCCAAGCACAACAGACGATACAGATTATGGACAAGTAACAGTCGGTAGTTCAGTTGAACATATTTTCACAATAGAAAATACTGGTTCTGCACCTTTAACAATCAACTCATCTTTTATTTTGGGAAGTTCAGATTTTACAATTACAACTGCAGCAGTTTCACCGATTGCATCGGGAAGTTCTACAACCATTGGTGTTACTTTTACAGCACCTGTTAGTTTAGGAATAAATACAGCTACTATCTTAATTTCAAATAATGATTCAGATGAGAATCTATATCGAATAAACTTACAAGCAGAGAGTATTGCCGTACCGGTTGGACCGGAGATAAATGTTTTAGGAAATGGTGTTACCATTGTAGGTGATGCAACCAATACTCCAAGCACAACAGACGATACAGATTATGGACAAGTA
>Ga0209633_10000741_pt1 | contig 36599 bp, 41 predicted proteins | sample Cruoilmetagenom1_FD_187290 | JGI IMG/M metagenome (GOLD analysis project Ga0209633, IMG submission 187290) | Oil polluted marine microbial communities from Coal Oil Point, Santa Barbara, California, USA - Sample 1 (SPAdes) (version 2) | ecosystem: Environmental > Aquatic > Marine > Oil seeps ...
GCCCATTGCATCCTGTCGTTGGGCGGCCGGGTGGGGGAGCGGGCTGGTGCGAGGCGCCAGCCACGAAAGAACACGGGCGGCTCCGCCGGTTTTTCCGGTGGAACCGCCCGCAAGGTCGGCGCGGCACGCCAAGGGGGAGTGGGGGAACGCGCCGCGCCGTGGGGAGGACCGTGTGATGCTGCCGATCAGGCGATCAGCATGGGAACAACGGTAACGTCATTGCTGGCGGGATCGCCGGTGCCGACCGAGACGATGTACATCTTCACCTCCTCGGTGCCGCCGACGCCCAACGAAGCGATCAGAATGTCGCCAAGATTGAGCGCGGTGGTGTCGAAATAGGCGCCGGCCTCGACAGCGGTATCGGCATCCGCGGTGGCGTAGTGCCACAGCTTCTTGACCGAACCGGACCCAGTGCCGACGGCGCCGCCGCTGTTGAACTGCTGCAGGCCAACTGCGTTGAAAGCCATTGATTAGCCCTCCGGGTTAGGTTGTCGGGACGCTGGCGGTGTCGTCGAGGGTTCCCTCGATCACGCCCGCATCGTCGATAAGGCACGCCCCGCCCGACATCATGTGATTGATGAAGTGCGCCGCGCGGTCGCCGTGCCAGGTGATGTCGGCTGAAACGCCGGAGTTACTGGCCACGTTGCCCGCCGACTTGGCGCTTGCATAGCCGACCGAGCTCTTGTGCCAGGCGAAGACCTTGGCCGTGGCCGTGCCCTGGCCCGGCAGCCCGGTATGCGCGCCCCACAGGACGTTCATCCACGAGAGCCACTTGCCATGGCTGCGCATACCCTCGCGGAAGGGCATGCCGTTGGAGCCGACGAAATCGGAGGAGGAGAACTCCTCGACCGTCATCGCCATCGCGTAGGCCCGCGGCGTCAGCAACGCGTAGCGCATGCCGTCATTGGGCACGTCGTTGGCGTCGAGCGCCTCGACCATGCCGAGCAGCGCATTGCGCACGGCGACCGAGGAGGTCACCGTCCAGGCAACCGCGCCTTGCGTGGTGGCGTCGAGTGAGGTGATGATCTGGTCGTCGACCTTGCGGCCGAGCGCCCAGGCGCCGCCCGATGCAACCGCGCGCCGCTCGTCGGCGTTGGTCTTGGCTTCGTCGAGCTTGTCGACCCAGTCGCCGGCATAAAAATCCGCCAGCGTGCACTCGATTGGGGTGTGGGACTGGTTCATCGGCGTAATGGTGCCGTGGCGCGCCTTGGTGGTGGCAACGCCCGAACCGACTTTCTGGAAGGTCGAGGTGGCGCCGACGACGTCGGTCTTGTGACGCACCGCCGGCAGAAGAAAAGAACCGCGCCGCTGGAAGACGTCATGGACGTCGGCGACGTAGTTCTTCACGAACGCTTGGTCTATCGAAGTGCTCATCGCTGCATCTCCGTTCCGTTTCGTTTGAGAAGAGGGCTTGAGGAAATGGAGAGCACGCGCCGTTCAGTGGGCCGCCCGTATAGGCCACACGCCGCGCAAGCGCGGTGAGCTCGGTCCGAGCCCCCGTGGCGCCCTCATCGGATCGTCATGGATCCGGGCGCGCGAAAGCTCGGCCCAAGGTCGCGCCGGACGGCGTGCCAAGAGCGGGATGTTCGGGCAATGCAAGGATCGCCGGCGGGTCGAGCGAACGGTGGGCCGCCGGCGGGAGATTAAGGAACTAAGGAATTAAGGGATGTGAAAAATATTTACAGACTTGTCTTCCGGGAACTATTTGCGCTGTCCGTCTGTAATTCGGGCGCCGGATGAGCGTGGCAGTCAACACAGGTTAGTAGTAATCACCGAGCAACATGTGCTGGCATCACATTGATCTCAATGACGATACGTTACGCTCCATGAAACGTCCTGTCCTTTACGCTCGACATTCGTCCAAAATTGTAAGCGAGTCTCAAAAATGAACATAGAGCCCAAATAAATAAACAAAACCAGAATGAAATCAAAATACTTGAAATAGACCAAGGTATTGTTATTTTCGGTGTCAATATAATTAACGGAATGGAACTAAACGTTAGCGTAAATCCAGCAATATTGGCGCGCTTTATATAACCGACGAACCTTTCCATTGTTATTGTGCCTTGAAGCGCGCCAATGAACCCATCACTTCGCCCGGCAACAAGCCCATAAACACCAAAAGCGAAGCCAGTTTGTATCGCGGACCAACCGAACACCGCACCGTACAAGCCCTCGCTACTCCAAGCCTGTGTTGCAAACCGTGTCACAATGTCACTTTGGAAATATACTATCAGTGCGAGCACAATCGCGGCACTAATAGTCGGTCCAAATTGCTCAATAATCAGCGCTAAGGACCATTTATCGCGTGCAGGGTTCGTGTCATCCATGGCCGTGCATTTTGTCTCGAAGGAAATTACGGCGAACTTCGTAGTTCCTATCAGGATCATTGTCTGGCAGCGCAAGCTCGTCCTTCTCAGAGAGAATCTCATCAATGAGATTGATTTCGTCGTTTCTCTCGCCCGCCTCTGTTTCTGAGACCGCTTTCATTTTCCTGACGTCAGCCTGATCGTTGGCGAAAAGCGCGAATACTTGGCTTGCCATTTCTTTTGTGGCAGCAGACAGTTCGCCATTTCTGCGGCCCATGCCAAGTTCAATTGTCACAAAAGGAGCACTGTATGCTTCTCCAAGCAATCTGATAGAATCGCCGACCGCCGCACCTGCGTTCTCTATCGCACCAAGATGGTCCGGGCTAGCAATCGTAATCGCTAGTTTTCTAAGTGGATTCTGCTGCATTCGGAGCCAGTTAGATTCGTCAACTTTTGGCCGATAATCAAAACTTGCGTCGCCTCGCATGGCTCTGAGATAGGCAAACATTCTACCTGGTGACAGCACTCGCGTATCGTACTGTACCGCGAAAACGTGATCAACTTGGCGGAAACGAAATGCCACGCCATGCCCTAGAGGAGTGCCGATAGATAAGGACCTCGTACCGTCTACGTGAACTTCCGATAGGAAGTTGGTACTTTGAATCCTCGTAAACTCTCCGGTGAAGTCATTGCCTTCCAGTTCAAATCGCTCTAGACGGGCACTAAGCCCCGTCGCCAATCGCACCTCCCTTTCGGGTATGTCCTTTGCGAAGATCTCCTCAAAGACTTCACGCAACGATGGTCCTTGCGGCAGAGACTTCCCAACCGAATAAAATCGTATCGTTATATGCCTATCCACAATAACCTTCCCGTTTTGCGGGAAGATTATTCGGGCAATTCAACACTGTCAAACAATACCATCAGATCGACACGTCAACTCTTGGGGCGCACTCCGCTCTCAATTGGGGATAAGCAGCACGGGTCATTGAATGCGGAGTTGCGATCGTCGCAAGCGTCAACACCCCCTCACAAAACCCGAGCCCCCTCCCCCACGATCGGTGCGGCGCCGACGAGTTGGCGCGAGATCTGCGTACGTTCGTGGTCGAGGCGGTTGGCCAGGGCGTGGTCGCCGGCATCGAGCGCGTCGTTCATCTTGGATGTCAGCGCCGCGTGCCGCGCATCGAGGTCGGACGAGCGCATGCCGCCGCCGCCGACCAGCGGCGCGGCCTCGCCCATGCGGGCGCCGACCGCCGCCATCGTGCGCACGAAGGCTGGATGGTTGCCTAGGCGGATGCCGCCGATCTGCGCCGTGTCGAGCAGGTTGAGGAAATCCTCGTCACCAAAGGCCGCCGTGGCGCGCGCCGCCGTCGTCAAGGTGCGGTCGAAATCGCCGCCCAGCTCGGACCGCAGGTCAGCGACCGCCATCTCCGTCTCGCGGCGTTGGTGGCCCGTCACCGCCCCGTCGGCCGAGGCCAGCTCGTGGCCATACCAGTTGAGCGCCGCGTCGAGTTGGCTTTGCGTGAAGCCGGCCTCGTGCGCAACCTCCAGAAAGCGGTCGAGCCGCTCGCCACCATCGGGGCTGTGCAGCGCATCGGCAATCTGCGGCGGCAAATCGTCGGGAAAGCGTGTTTCGTAATCGCTCGACGAGGCCGGTACGCCGATGGCGTTGCGAAAGGCCTCGCTCTCAGCGCCGTCCGCACCCGGCGCGGGCACCGAGCGACCCAGTTTCTGGCGCAGCTCGAAGGCCGCCTTGGCCGCGTCGGCCGGCCCGGAAAAGCGCTCGGAAAAGGCTCGTACCCGCTCATCGGTGATATCCGCCCGCCAATCCGATCCACCGTCCAGGCCGCAGTCCATTTCTACGCCGCCGGGGCCATGCATCGCATCTTCACCGAACGATCCAGCTCCGGGCATTTCGCCGTCGTCGACAAATCCCTCGCGCTCGTCAATCATCATTCGTGTCCCTCATTCGTGACTAATTGCCAGAGCTCTGTTCGGCGGGAGCTTGCCGGCGCGTATGGGCTGGCGCGGACTGGCTGGTGCACCGTCTCAACAACACCGGCCCCGTCAGGCTGACGAAGTCAATCAGTCTCGCTTGTTTATCGTCTGCGCCGGCGCAGGGGCGGCATCTCCGGGCACTGTCGTCAGCACAGTCAACAGCCAACGTCCGATCTCCTGCTTGCCGATCCGCGCATAGGTCAGATGCGCGTCGCCCACACCGATCGGCGTGTGAAACAGCCGTGTCTCCTCGAAAATCTGCCACAACACGCGCCGTGCTTCGGCGGCGCTCGCCCCGCCCTCGATCAACACCTTGCGAAAATCGCGATACCTGTCGGCCGGGTTATAGCGCCCCACGCTTGGCGCATAAGGCGGCAAGGTTTCAAACAGCCCGATGGCGCGCTCGGTCGGCGTGCCGCCAGCGAGCGCGCCGTCGGTCGTCTGGTCTACTGAGGCCGGATCTTTGGGTGGGCTTTCATCGGGCGCGGCATCCTTGAGAAGCGGGCTTTCAGCCGCGCCTGCGCGCACCACCCCCTTAGCCGTCGGTGCCTTCCCGCTTGGTGCATTGCCGCTAGCTGCTTTTTTTGCCTGTATCGCTTTGCTCCTTGACTTATCGCCCGACGCGATCGCCGGGGAGGCGCAGTCGGCGGGCGCTGCCGATTCAGCCGTACTTCTTCGCCGTCCGCGCGTCTTGGCTGCACTCACTCGGCGGGCCCCGGGGCGTTTTTGCCAGCGGCGTCCTGGACCATCGCGGCGTCTTCGTCATCGTCGTCGAGCTCGGACAGCAGATCGCCGTCTTCGGAACCTTCCATCAGCGCGGCCAGATCGACGCCGCCCGATCCGTCCTGCCCCGCCGAGCCGCCCGGTCCGAACTGGCCGCCAAGGCCAGCGGGTCCATTCGGGCCGCCGGGCCCTCCCAATCCGGGCACCACCTTCGCCAGCTGGTCGGAAAGCTGCGCCAATTGATCGGGAGGCAGTTTGCTCGCGATCCCGGCAACTTGGTCCGCCCCGGCAAGCGCCAGCTGCGCCTGCTGGGCCTGGGCCGCCAGTCCACGCCGGCGCTCGACTTCGGCCAGCGGGCGCAGCCAGCGTTGCGGTAGGCCAACCGCCTCGGGCACATCGCGCGCAATCGCGTCAGTGTCGAGATGATCGAGCATGTCGGGATTTGCCTGCACCAGTGGCCCCATGATCTCGATCGCGCGCGGCAATGCGGCAGCCTCGATCTGCTTGGCGACACGCTCGATGGTCGAACCATAGGTGAAGCTGACGCCGCTGATCAGCGACTCGGGCGCCGGCGGCAGCGCGCCCGCGCGCTGCATGATCGAAAAGCTGCGCGTCGTGATCACGGCCGGCCCATCGGGCTCGAGCTGGCCCAGCGTCGGGCCGACGGTGCGCATGAATTCCTGTTTGCGCTCGAGCACCTCGGTGGCGGTCATCTGCGGGCCGTCGACCGGAAGGTTGAGCACGTTCTTGAAAAAGGCCGACCAGATCTGCTCGCGGGTGTCGCGCTGCATCTCGCGGCCAAGCGGGAAGTTCGCGCCGCTGATCGCCGGGAAGATCGCGCGTTGGCCGCCCGCCCCCGCCAGCGCATCGGCGTCGTAGTATGTGATGCCGCCGGGGAAGGTACGCGGCGCCGAGGAAATCGAATCCGACGGCGCGAACCAGGGCGGGTCAACCGCCTTGTGGCCCGACTCCAGCATGGTCTTGCCCATCTGCATCAGCGTCTTGGCGTCGGGCAGCGCCAGCATGCCGGGCGAGCGGCCGTAATCCTCATCGGCATCGGTATCCCAGCGCAGCACCGCGAAGGGAAACTCGTGATAGCCGCTGTCGTCCATCATTGCTTCAGCGTCGATATCGATTACCCGCGCGGCGAAGGGCAGGCCCGGTGCGTCGAGCCGGCCGGGCGCCGCGTCATCGCGCGGCGTCACCGCCTGCAGGAAATCGAACTCGGTTTCGCGGTCGTTCTCGTTGGACGCTTCGCGGGTCCGCCCGGCGAGCTTGTCCGGGCCGAAACGCCTGGCCGCCTGGGGCGCGGTCAGCCTTTCAACCAAGAACATCGTATCAACTGCGCCCTCGGCGTTGGTCGCGATGTAGGTGTCCTTCAGGTGCAAAGGGCGGAATACCAGCCCGTCCTTGTCGGCTCGCTCGCCCATGAAAACGATCGCAGTGCCAAGTGTGACCAGGTCGAGATAAGCCGTCGCGAAGGCTTTGACGAAGCGCGCATGGGGATCATAAATCGCGCCGAGCAGGCGTTTTTCGGCCAGATCGATCCAGGCCTTTACCTCGTCGTCGTCATTGAGCGCCTCGTCGGCCGCCTTGAGGGAAAACCAGCGTTCGGACTTCGGCGTCAACAGCCCACCGACCGCCACAGCCAGCCCGCGCGCGGCCAGCATCGGTGCGCTATCGAACTGCTCGTGGGTGCGCTTGGCGCCCGGCTCGCTTGAGACCGTGAAATCGGCGCGGCGTGGACGCATGAGTTCGGCCAATTCCTGCCAGTGCGTTTCCCACTGGCCGCGCACGTTCTTGCGCTTATCGAACCGCTCGAGCGTCTCGGTAATGATTGGGTCGGTCATGAACGATTACCCATCTGTAAGGCGAAGAATTGGAGTGTCTGAAATGAAGGCCCGAGCGCTTCACGCTCACCCGTCACTCAACTGCCGTTAGCCCAATGTCGGCCGATCGACCGGGGCATCGCCGAGCACACCCAGCGCGCCGGTGAGGATGGTCGAGCGCGTGCCACGCCGGCGTTTTTCCGCCAACAATCGCTCGCGCCGCTCATCCTCGCCCGCGCCGGGCTCAGGCACCGGAGGCAATTGCGGGATATCGGGCGTCTTGGGCGAGGAGAACAGCGCGCCGCCGGGCGACCTGAGCGAGAATGTTCTCAGTCGCGCCTGTATTCGCGCTACCACGAGGCAATCGCGCAATCGATTGAACATACTATTGCTCCTTGTATCAGCCGAACTCGCTTGGCGTTCCGGCGATGCCTCGTGGACCGCCTTTGGGGCCTCGACGTAACCCAAGGGGCCGGCGCGGGCGAACGTTGAGGCCACGCGGGTGGCCGGTCGCCCCACTGGTCAGCAAAGTGGGCACCTGCACGATCTGCGGCGCGACTTGCACCGCCGAGACCTGCGCCGGTGCCTGCGGCGCGCCAGTGGCGCTGCTCGGCGCGCTAGACCGCCGGTCATCGTCGTCATCTGGGTTGATGATTTGTTGTATCGGGTCCGCCTTCCTGAGAGTTTCGAACAGCGACCCGCCCGGCAATCGGAATGAAAAACGCATCATCGGTTCTCCTGTTAGCGGGGTCGGCGACTGTCTTCCTAGAGGTCGAGCTGTTGCGCGCAAATACGCCGCCGCCGGCCACGACGACGCATCCGCCGCGTCAGTGCGCGGTAAAGCCCGTGCGGCGTCACTACCAAGGGCAGCGACAACGCCAGCGCGGCCTTTACCATGCCAACGCAATTGGCGATGGCGAACGGCCCGCGCGGCGGCTCCAACCCCGGCGCGACGGCGAGCACGGTGAAACCCTGGTCGCGATAAAAGCATTCCAGATCGTAATCGGCGCCGGCGACGACGGCGATTTCGGGCACGCCCATCTTGCCGTCGACGGCGATCCAGTAGTGCCCGTCATTAACGGCGCAGAACACATGCCGAAAGCCGGGCCTCAGCACCCACGACAGCCTGTGATCCCCATGCCCGTGAAAAACGACAAGGGCGTGCGGGATCGCTTGTTTCATGCGCGGGTCATCAGTTGGTAGTGGGTGAATGAGGGGCGGTATAAATGCAGGCTGGCAGCAGGTTCTGCGGTGGAGATTTCATTCTTTCTTCAACCCCCCCTCACCGTCCAAATCGGTCATACGCGCCATCTGTGCACGAGGGGCCACCGAGACCGAGCAGTGCGCGGACACGCAGCCGCGCTGTGGGTTCGGGCGCGCGGCCCATGGCCCGTTCGGCCGAAGCCGCGATCTTCTCCAGCTGCACCGCCTCGCGCTCGGCAAGATAGGCCGCAACGGCCTCGGGATTGGCGAGCGTGCCGCCAGTTGCTGCCTGGGGGCCCGTTTCATTGGAATTATATGGAGTGCCGCCGTGGAACGCGTCGTCTTGGGCGGCGTCATCTTCGACCTCGCCCGCGCCGACAAAGCCCCGGCCGGGCACGAAGACATCATCGCGCGAACCGGTCATAGCCACCCTCCGTGCGGCCGGGCGCGGACCGTTTGCCACTGCGTGCGGCCGGGAAAGTCACTTTCAGCGCCGGATCCAGAATGCGCGCGCGGGCGTCAAGCATGTCGTCATGGGCACCTACCGGAAAGGCGAGATACTCCTCGTCGATGAAAACTTGCGTCAGATCGACCATGCCGTCGGCGCGGCTTTCGCGCCAACTGGTCTCCAGCTCGTACCAGCGCCCCTGCTCGAAGATCGGCACCAGCGCCCGGATGCGGTCGGCCTTGGCCAGCGCGCCGCCCAGCGGCGTGAGGGCAAAGCGGTAGTTCTCGCGGCCCATGCGGTCCTCGATATGCTCGATGTCGGCCTGCAGTCCGTATCGCTCGTAGCCCACGCCGAGCGGCCGGTGCGCGCGGTGGAGCGCGAACAGAACGTCGGCGCGCTCGGTCAGGCTGAGGCGGTCGCGCACCCGATCAACAGTGTAGTAGTTGCGGTCGGGGCCCAGACCGATCACCTCAAAGACCGTGTAGTCGGAGCCCGGCTTCTTCGAACTCGCGGGGTCACAGACGATATAGAGGTTGAGGCTCCCCACCCGTTTTCCGGGCCAGTAGTTGAGCCAGGCGCGGTCGAAGCCGTGGGTCTGATCGGCGGTCGGGTCGAGCAGCATCTGACTTCCGAACACATGGGGGCCCATGTCGCGGCGTTTTTCTGCCAACGACGCGCGCGTCAACAGCACCGGTGCGCCGTCCACCGAGCCATCTTCGGTGGCCGCGTGTACCCGCGCGACAGCGGCGCCCCGGCCGATGATCTCGCGGTAGGTGTCGGCGTAGTGATAGCGCGTGCCGACATAGCGCTGGCGCGAGCCGGCCGCGCCCAAATTGAGCGAGAGTGCCCAGGCGTCGGTCACTTTTCTGATCATTTGCGGCGTGGTGACGCTCGCGCGCGTGACCACGTCATCATAGACGAGGCGGTCGAAATGCTTGCTGGTCGGCTGACCGTCGACCAGCCCCCAGGCCTCAACGGTCGATTCCTTTGGGTTGCCGACGCGCCGCAAGACGACACCGTCATCCTCCGACCACTTCGGAGCTTGACGGCGCGGCTCCTGCCAGACCACGTCGGCGTAACACAGCTTCAGGTAATCGTTGGCCTCGAACTCCTGCATGATCTGACGCAGGAAGCCCTTGGCGATCGGCCGCGTGTGGCTGAACAAGCCGACCGTCAACTCCGGGTTGGCCAACACCTCCTGGATCGTGCCCGCGAAGGTGATGATCGAGGATTTGAAATGCGCCCGCGCCCATAGATCGAGCCGACCGTCCGGCGCCGCCTCGACCTCGCGGCAACGCTCATAGACCCATGGGTGTAACGCATCGGGCCGACGCAAGAGATGTGTCAGCAGAAAGAAGCGGTCGATCAGCCCGAGCGCTGCTACCGTGGAATTGTCGGTTTGCTTGAGCGTGCGCTTGTAAAAGCCAAGGAGCTCGGCCCCGTAAGTTGCCTGCGGCAACCAGCGTGCGGCCTTTACCAGAAACGGCCCGTTACGATCAGTCCGGTACCGCGCGATCAGGTCCTTAGCCGTGTCCTGTATTGCTTCGTTCTTCTCGGTCGTCGGCAGCACAGGATCGAGGCTCATCTCGGCCATTCATGCACCCGCGCGAAGTCACAATATCGTCGCTTATTGGATCGGCCGACCCGCCCGAACTGATCTGCCGGCCGGTCCGGATCGATTCAAAATCGAAGATTTCGCCAATATGCCCGTCTCCGCCTGCATCATCTGAGCGTGCCGCCCGCGTCTTGCCGGTATACCGCTCGGGCCGAAGATGCTGGAGCCGAAACATCGCTGCGCGCGTGTCGAACTTACGCACCATCAACGGTATCGGAATGCCGGCTTCGTCGAGCCGCAGCACACCATCCTCGTTGCGCTCGTACTGGACTTTGCCCTGATAAATGACGGGCTCTTGGGTGCCGTCAAATCCGCGCTGGTCAAGCGCGTGCTCCAGGCCTTCGACATAGAGCGCCAACGCTTCGTCCCAGCGGGACCCAAATGCCGGCTCGGCCGTGCGCCAACGATAGACATTCGAGCGCGCATAGCCCGCTACCCGCGCCGCTGCAGCCGGTGCACCGGTCTTCTCCAGTGTCTCGAAGAATTGCTGATCACGCCGCGCGCTCCGTTTCAGCCTTCGGCCCATAAGCCCCTCCAATATCAACGGCACGAGCGGCGATAAAGCGTCACGTTGCAGAGCCAGCATTCGCGGCGTCAGTTGGTCGACGTGACAATTGCACTGAAACGCCCTGCACCGCACGGGCACAAAAAACCCGGCGGCCGAAACCCGGCGCCGGGCACGTTAATTTGCTGCAACCGGCCACACGCGCGACCTGCCGAGCATGCATCAATCTATGCCCCGAATTGCGCAATCGTGTCAATCCGGAACCTTTTGCGAACTCAAAAATGCTGAAACGCGCTGCCCCACAAGGGCACAAAAAACCCGGCGGCCGAAACTTGGCGCCGGGCACTTTTTCTTGCTGCAACCGGTCACATGCGCGACCTGCCGAGCTTGCATCAATCTATGCCCGGAATTGCGCAATCGTGTCAATCCGGAACCTTTTGCGAACTCAAAAAAATGCTGAAACGCACGCCCCACAAAGGCGCAAAAAACCCAGCGGCCGAAACTCGGCGCCGGGCGCTTTATCTTGCTGCAACCGGCCACATGCGCGACCTGTCGAGCTTGCATCAATCTATGCCTGGAATTGCGCAATCGTGTCAATCCAGAACCTTTTACGAATCCGGTATGCCGGCAAAAGGACGAGCAGATCCAGAAGCATCCGCCTTTTCCACTTCGATGCCGAGCGCAACGATGTCGAGTGCACGCGCGAACCAGCCGCGTACCGCACTCTCGCTCTTGCCAAACCGCTGAGCGATGCGCCACCAAGGCGCGCCGTTGAGCCGTGCCCAGACGATTTTTTGGTCACGCTGATCGAGCCATGCCAGCCAACCCAGTGCCTCATCCATCTCGTCGATTTCACGACCGTGAGGCGGCACCGGAGGGATTGACGCTGCATGCCAGCCGTAACTCTCCAAGGTGGTCCGCACGACTGCCGGCCACGACGAGCGAATGCCTTTCGGGCCGATCGCAACCCAAAGGCGGTCCAGGACATCGACAGCCGATTCCAAGCGTTTCTTGACATCCTTGCGGGTCATCGTCATCGACCGCCCTCCTCGTCCATATCGCCTTTTCGAGTTCCGTCGCCGAGATCGGGTTCTTTGCCCGGCGCACCTTTTGTCGCTTGCGTCGTGCGCCCCCTCGACTGCCTGCGGCCATAGCGCGCCTCGGCAAGATTGATCAGCGCCTGACGCAACCAGTCATCGCGGATTTCGTGCGGCCGGACGGCAATCACACCTTGGGATTGCCACGCGGACCGCCGCATTTCCTCTAACTCTTCAGCGTTGCTTGCCCGTTCGGGCATGAGCTTGGCCAAAATATCGCGCATGGGACACCTATATCTTCCCATTTTGTTCTCTCTATTTACCGCATACACGCGCGTTTGGATCATGCACCGCCCGCATCTGATGCCGGTTGGGCAGATTACACAGCGGACCATGTCACTGCCCGATGACGCTCATACGCATCACGAAGAATGGCAGCATCAGCACCGTGGTTGAGCACCGCATCAACGGCGCCCAGAAGCGATTCGAATGCGGTGGCAAGCGCCGGCGTTGGCCGCCCATCGGGCAACCGCAAGACCTCTACTGCGCGAGCACGGAATTTTCGCCGCCGCACATAGCCGCGGCGTTCCAAGTTGTGCATGAGTGCGTAAACACCGGATTTCGACGCCAGGCCCAAATGTCGCTGCAATTCAACGAATGTCGGGGCGACGCCTTTGGTCCGAATGCATTCGCAGATAAAGCTATGAGCCTGATGTTGGCGAGGCGTTAGCATTGTCGGTCCTTCCCTGTGTCTGTGACCAATCGGTGTGCGCGGCATCGGTCTGGCCTTTTTCGATGCTGACCACCGATCACTGCCGATAGGATCGCGTTAACGATGATAATTGGAATAATCCCATTGTCAACGGGAAACTTCCCCCTAGCGGATGTTCTAGTCTTGTGGGACGTTTCCCACATGAGTGACACACCGCTGCAACGCGAGCTGCGCCGGCGCATGGTGGCTGGCGGATATAATCAGAAGAGCCTGGCCAGGGCGGCTCAGCTCAATGAAACCGCGGTCCGTGACATACTGAAGGGCCGTTCACGCAATCCCCGGGCGGACACGCTGGAGGCACTTGGACGGATCCTCGGCTGTACGATCGATGCCTTGCGGGGTGGGTCCGATGCGGCCGGCACGGAAACACTCAAGGTTAGTGTCATTGGCAAAGTGCAGGCCGGTGAGTGGTTCGAGGCATTCGAATGGCCGCAAACCGATTGGTACGCGATCGACTCTCCGATCGATGAACGCTTCAATGGCGTGCGCCGATTCGCTCTGGAGGTTCATGGGCCTTCGATGAACCAGGTCTACGCCGAAGGCGACGTCATTATTTGCGTCCGCTACGGCGATATCGGGCGTGAGCCACGCTCAAAGGAACGTGTCGTTGTCCAAAGAATCAACGACCAAGGGATGATCGAAGCTACCGTCAAGGAATTCGTAATTGATGATGATGGCGCTGTCTGGCTATGGCCCCGCTCCAGCCATCCCGAATTCCAGCAACCTTATCTGTTGAAAGAACGGCCCGGGCGGGACGAATTGCGCGAGAGCCAAATGCGGAGTCAATCCGGAGCCGGCTTTCGCGAAGTCTCTGCCGACGAGTTCGATATCACGGCACTTGTTATCGGCAGCTACCGACGCGAATAGACGAAATCGACCTTCGCGCAGTGTGCTGGTGTATCCATCTCGATGTTGGGCGCAAATAGACCGCTCTCGCGGGGCATTGACACCAACCTCCCGCCGACGAACGGCGGATAAGGGCATTTCATCGCGGCTGCGAAATTTCACGAATATCCACGTCTACGCATTTGGCATCGCGCGATAATTGCTGCCAACGCTCGCCTCACCGCTGGAATATCTATCGCTCCGCCAACGCTAGAATTCTGACTGGCATATTTTGTAGTGGTATTTATCCCATTATATTATCTTGAAAATGGGATTTTTCCTGTTTATGTTGCTGGCAATCTGTCCGTGAGGAATAAGCCAGTGGATACACCCAACATCATCCGCAATCGCCTGGTCGATCTCGAACGGCGGTATTCTGGGCCAATACCTCGATCGGCAAAACAGATGGCCAGCCTACCGTCCGGCGACGATGCAAACGAGATCGCCGACATCGAAAACTGCATTCGATACTTCAACTGGCTTTGCGCCAGCCGCGGCGCCCAGCTTCGTTGGGCCGCGCGCTGGGCCATCGCCAGTCGTGGGCAGCCCGGCCTCGCCGCGATCATCGATCTGGAGCGCTTTCAGATCTCTTGCCGACGTCTTCAGGAAGCGCGCCGCGCCCGTGACGCGTGGTTGGCCGCGCGCGAGCGGCACTCCGGGTCTACCGCCCGGTCATATCCGAGCATCAAGCTCGAGCATCCGCTAGCATGAGGCAAACTGCCGTAACCGCGACGCGCCTACCGCCTAACCGCTTCGGCGGCGGAAACCCGCTCGGCGCCGGAGGGAAGCGGGCGGGAACGGTCGCCGATCCAGGCCACAATGTCGCGGTAAACCGTTGCCGCCTGTTTGTCGCGAAGCAACATATGCCAACCTTGGGGATAAATGGCAAAGCGCTGCAAATTCGTTGGCATTCGGTTCGTGGCCGTCATTATTGGCTTAAGGGGAATAATCTGATCTTTCGCCCCATAGAGCATCAGTATCGGCACCCGCACTTTCGGTGCAGCCGCAAGAGCGAGATCCATAAGGTTAGTGACACCGTAAAGACTGTCGACGCGCACATATTTAATAATCCGAGGATCGCGGGACATTTGGATCAAGGCAGCACGATTGTCAGTGGGGATTCGGCGAATCTGATCTGAAGTGAGCTGAACACCAGGCGCGGCATGAGCGGCGATCCAGAGTGCCATACGATTCCCTGACGGCATTATTTCGCGTCCCCAGACAGCCGGCGCCAACAAGACAGCCCCCTCGACCATCGGCGCATCACTCTCCCCCAGCGAAGCCAGCACGACGCCGCCGCCCATACTCGATCCCAGAAGAAACACTGGAAGGCCCGAATGACGTTCCCTGATGAGCCGGACAAACACTTTCACGTCCTGGATCATAGCTTTCGCCCCGGCCCATTTTCCGCGATGGGGTGCGCCGCCGAACCCACGCTGATCGTACGCATAGGTCGCAATTCCGCGCTGACGCCAGGCTCGTGCCGGTTCAACAAAGGCGCGGCTATGGTCGTTCATGCCGTGCAGGGCGACAACGACCGCGGTGATGCGCCTGTCGGGCAGCCACGCTCTGTACGGCAACGGCACTCCATCGGCCGTAACAAATAGCGAAGCCTCCAATCGAGGTGAGCCTGGCGGAAGGTTTTCGGGATAACGCACGGGCGCACAGGCCGACGCCGCGGAGCACAATGCGGCAAACGCCAAGACACGCATCAAGCGTCGAAAAATGTTCATTTGCGAGATGGATCCGCCGGTGGATCGGTTCATTTTATGCACGACCAAGGGAAATACATTCCGCCACTATGGACAATAGCGGGCTCAAACTATGTCAACCATGGTTAACAAAATCTGGCCACCAGCCCGCCCACGCCATTGACCGCGCTCGCGCGTCGAATACGACACGGGCGCGTTGGCTTAGGCCACCGGAATATTGCAGGTAAACTGGCGACCCCAACGGGATTTGAACCCGTGTCTCCACCTTGAAAGGGTGGTGTCCTAGACCAGGCTAGACGATGGGGTCGCGTGGCTCTGTGACCTACGGAGCCTGGCCCCCAAAATCAAGCGGATTTTTGAGGATTATGGCCTGGCAGCGTCGGCTATGACCAATTGCACATCCGTGCGGCCGCGCCATTCATTCCGGCGCAACGCGCCAGCCAAATGCAGCACACCACCCCGCGCATCCAAGAGGGCGCGGCCAAGCTCTGTGTCCACCGATCTGAAGGCGATTGCTCCCAGCCGCCCCGACCCCTCATCCGACAAATGGCAGCGGATGTGGCTCTGCCCCACGACGTCAGCCTTGGCAATTCGAACCCGCGGAAACACAAAGCGAGGTTCGGGATTGCCATTGCCAAATGGCTCCAACTGCTCGAGTACTGCCAGAAACTCCAAAGTCGCCCCCCCCAGGGCCATTCCACCGTCCATGCCGAGGCTTGAGTCAAAGCCGTTGCGAGCCAAATCATTGGCGACACGCTGGCAAAGAAATTCAGAAAGCGCCCCGATGGCGTGCTCTTCAACGGTGAGGCCCGCTGCCATGCGATGGCCGCCGCCATTGACCAATAAGCCCGCCTGACGAGCAGCGATCACTGCGGCCCCCAGGTCGACACCACGCACCGAGCGGCCAGATCCCTTACCGACGCCTTCATTTACCGCGATCACGACAGCCGGGCGGCCGAATTTCTCAACAAGCCGCGAGGCTACAATGCCAATTACTCCCGGATGCCAGCCATTGCCGGAAACAATAACCGGGGAAAGGTCGGCGCTATCGCGCGATTGCGCCTGCCGGACCGCATCGGCCAGAACCGCAGCCTCAATTTCGCGGCGTTCAGTGTTGTAGCCATCCAATCGCTCCGCGATCGATCGGGCTTCGGACCCGTCCTCGGTCGAAAGAAGCCGCGCGCCGAGGCCGGCCTCACCCACCCGCCCGCCGGCATTGACGCGTGGGCCCAAGAGGAACCCGGCATGGAACGCTCCCGGCGCATCGCGCAGGCCAGCAATATCCGATAGCGCCGCGATACCGCGATTTCCACGACGCGCCATGATCTTCAAGCCCTGGGAGACGTAGGCCCGGTTGAGTCCGGTGAGCGGCACCACGTCGCACACCGTCCCGAGGGCCACCAGATCGAGCCATTGAAAGAGTTCCGGTTCCGGGCGGCCCTCGTACTGGCCCGCCGCTCGCAGCCGCCGATTGAGTGCCACAACCAGCATAAAGGCGACACCAACGGCGGCGAGATGACCCAAGCCGGGATCTTCATCCAGCCGGTTTGGATTGATCACCGCTATAGCCGGTGGCAGCTTGGGCTCGGCAACGTGATGGTCGACTACGATGACGTCGAGACCGGCGGCCTTCGCCTCCGCCAATGCTTCGTGCGCCGTGATGCCGCAGTCGACCGTGATCACCACACACACGCCGTCGGCCGCAAGGCGCTTCATTGCCGGCCCGTTCGGACCATAACCCTCGGCGAGCCGGTCGGGAATGTAGATGCGCAACTCGGCGCCAACGGCACGGAAGAAACCATGGAGCAGCGCCGCCGAAGTCGCGCCATCAACATCATAGTCTCCGAACACCGCTATCGGCTCGCCGTTTTCGATCGCCGTAACCAGACGATCGACAGCCTGATCCATGTCCTTCAAGCATGAGGGATCCGGCAACAACCGGCTAAGGGTCGGATTGAGATAGCTCTCGACTTCATCGATCGGGACATCCCGCGCCGCCAGGATACGCCCAACAATCTCAGGCAAGCCCGTACGCTGGGCGATCGCAAGCCCAAGCCGCTCGTCGCTCAGTCGGGCGCGCCAGCTCTTGCCCGAGATCGATCGTTCGACGCCGAGCACCGCAGTGGGCAGATCGCTTGCCTCGATCGCTTGCGGCATATCACTCGTCGAGCGGGTCAAATCCCGATTTGCGGGTGAAATCGTGTTTTGCCTCGATCATCCGAACGGTTCCCGTTCGTGATCGCATGACAATCGAATGGGTCATTGCCCCGCCGCTGAACCTGCGCACACCGCGCAACATGGAACCGTCGGTCACGCCGGTCGCCGCGAACATTACATCGCCGCTGGCGAGGTCGAGCATTCCGTACTTCCGGTCAAAGTCCTCAATACCCCATTTCTCGGCACGTGCGCGTTCATCGTCGTTGCGGAAAAGTAGGCGGCCCTGCATTTGTCCGCCGATGCTGCGCAGCGCTGCCGCCGCCAGGACCCCTTCGGGGGCGCCGCCGGACCCCATGTAGATATCGACGCCGCTTTCCGACAATGTCGTTGCGATAACGCCACTGACATCCCCGTCAGAGATAAGCTGGATGCGTGCGCCCGACGAACGCACCGCCCCGATCAAATCCGCATGGCGCGGCCGGTCAAGGATGCAGGCGACGATATCCTCGACATCGACTTTCTTGGCCTTGGCAAGTGATTTCAAGTTTTCCGCCGGCGACTGATCCAAGTCCACCAGGTCATCGGGCAAACCAGCGCCAATGGCGATCTTGTCCATGTAGACATCTGGTGCGTTGAGAAATCCACCTTCCTCGGCCATGGCGATTACGGCGAGCGCATTCTGACCGCCTTTCGCCGTGATAGTCGTGCCCTCCAGTGGGTCGAGGGCAATGTCGATTTTTGGACCGTCGCCAATGCCGACTTCTTCGCCGATATACAGCATTGGCGCTTCGTCACGCTCGCCTTCGCCGATAACGACGGTGCCCTTGATTGACAAGCTGTTGAGTGCCTTGCGCATTGCATCAACCGCGGCTTGATCGGCGGCTTTTTCGTCTCCGCGCCCCATTAGGCGCGACGCCGACAGCGCCGCAGCCTCGGTTACACGTACCGCTTCAAGCGCAAGATTGCGGTCCATGCCCGAATCGTCGGCCATTTGCTTCCCTTCACTTCGCCCCAATGGGCTGTGTTTTAAAAGTCTTCAATTCTTATCATGCACGGCGCTTCACGAACCGAATTCAGTGCCCCGATCCGGTGCAAGGCGCGACGAATGTCGGCCTCCTCCGTCGTGTGAGTTGTCAACACCACCGGGACCGCCATCTCCGGTGACCGCGCCCGCTGCAGCATTGACTCCAGCGACACCTGCTCGTCCCGCAGAGCCGCGGCGACGTCGGCGACCACACCGGGCTTATCATCAACCATCAGTCGAATATAGTATGAGCCGCGGTGTTGCTCCATTGCCGCCGGCGGAAGCGGTTTCAGCGACGTTGCAGGTATCGAGAAGGTCGGCGTGACCCGGTTCCGTGAAATGTCAATCAAGTCGGCGACCACAGCCGACGCAGTCGGACCTGCGCCCGCGCCTGGGCCAACAAGCACCGCACTGCCAATGGCATCGCCCTCGGCCACAACCGCATTGGTCACACCGTCTACAAAGGCGATGGAGGCGGTATTGGGAACCATGGATGCATGTACGCGCTGCTCGACGCCATTTTCGGTGCGGCGCGCTGTCGCCAACAGTTTGATCCGATATCCGAGTTCCTCGGCATACTCGATGTCGAGCGGTGAGACCTGCCGAATTCCCTCGACGTGCACCGCATCGAAATCGATTTCCGTGCCAAAGGCAATACTGGTCAGGATCGCAATCTTGTGAGCGGCATCAATGCCGTCGATGTCGAAACTCGGGTCTGCCTCGGCATAGCCCAACTCTTGGGCCTCTTTCAGCACTTCGCCGAATGGCCGACCACTTTCGCGCATGGTCGTCAGAATATAATTGCAGGTACCGTTGAGAATGCCATAGACGCAGGTCAAATTATTGGCCGCCAGTCCCTCTCGCATTGACTTTACAATTGGAATGCCGCCGGCGACCGCCGCTTCATAGGCGAGCGTCACTTCGGCCGCTTCGGCTGCCTTGGCCAACGCCGTTCCATGATGCGCAAGCAAAGCTTTGTTCGCTGTGACGACGTGGCGGCGGCTCTCTATCGCCGTCTCCAACACTGCTTTAGCAACGCCGTCTTCGCCGCCGATTAGCTCGACCAGCACATCTGCGTCGGCACTTTTCGCCATCTCGACCGGATCGTCGAACCAAGCGAACGCGTCAACGGAAATCCCACGATCTTTCCCGCGGTCACGCGCAGACACCGCCGATACTTCCAGTTGGCGACCACAACGCTCCGAAAGCATGGCCGAATGCTCGCTCAATATTCGGAGAGTTCCGGCCCCGACGGTCCCAAGGCCGGCAATTGCAATCTTCAGCGGCTGGTTCAAGATGCCGCTGCCTGCTTCTGCCCAGAGCCTTGGCTTTGATACGGGGCCAGGAAGGTCTTTATGTTGCGCGCGGCCTGGCGAATTCGCTGTTTGTTTTCGACCAGAGCCACCCGCAGCCAACCGTCGCCATACTCTCCAAAGCCGATACCTGGCGATACCGCAACGTCCGCTTGGTCGAGGAGCAGTTTCGCAAACCCCATAGAGCCCACCTTGGCAAACTGTGGAGGCACCGGAACCCAAGCGAACATGGTCGCAGCTGGGCTCGGCACGTCCCAGCCGGCATTGAGTAAACCCTTGACCAGTACGTCGCGCCGCTCGCGATAACACTCGCGTATTTCATCGACGCAATCCTGCGGGCCGTTGAGCGCCGTGGCGGCGGCCACCTGGATCGGCGTGAACGCCCCATAATCGGTGTAGGATTTCACATGAGCCAGCGCGCCAACCAACCGGCGATTGCCACTCGCAAATCCCACCCGCCAGCCGGGCATCGAGTAGGTCTTGCTCATGGACAGGAACTCAATTGCGATGTCGCGCGCGCCAGGCACCTCGAGAATCGAGGGCGGCGGCGGGCCGTCAAAGTAGATCTCAGCGTATGCCAGGTCGGAAATAATGAAAATCTGGTACCGGCGGCAAAACTCGACCAACTCGCCATAGAAATCGAGATCGGTGGTTTGCGCAGTCGGATTAGACGGAAAGTTGACGATCAATGCTATCGGTTTGGGCACCGAATGGCTGACCGCCCGTTCCAGTTCTCGCATGTAGTCGTGATCGTCGGTCATCGGAATGTGACGGACCGCGCCCCCAGCCATGATGAATGCATATGCGTGGATGGGATAGGTTGGATTGGGCACCAGGACCATGTCGCCCGGAGCAGTAATCGCCTGCGCCAGATTGACGATACCCTCCTTGGAGCCGAGGGTGACTATCGTCTCCGATTCGGGATCAATATCAACGTTGAACCTGCGTCCGTAATACGCGGCGACGGCTCTTCGCAGGCCTGGGATCCCTTTCGAGGTCGAATACCGATGCGAGCGAGGATTTCGCGCCGTTTCGGCTAGCTTCTCGACGATGTGTTCGGGTGTTGAGCTGTCGGGATTACCCATCCCAAAATCGATGATGTCTCGACCCTCGGCCCGCGCCTCGGCCTTCATCGCGTTGACTTCCGCGAACACATAGGGCGGCAGCCGTTTAAGCCGATAGAATTCGTCGTCCATTGAATTCCTACCTTGCTCGACCGGCGCCGGATGATTGGTCAACCGGGAATGACGCGGCCGACGCCCGTACGACCGGCCACGGGCCGGCGGGCGAGCCTTCGCACCATACTAACCGGTCCGTCAACGACGCATGAATATATCAACGCGCCGATTCAGGAAGGGCCTCCGCGGGTTGGTTGGCTCCGAATCACCGCGGCCAATAGCCTCAAGCCGTTTCTGACCCACGCCCAGTCGCGCGAGAAGCGATGTCACGGCATTTGCCCTGGCAAGCGACAGGGCATCCTTGGCCTTCTTGTCCTTCTCCGTATCGGCGCTGCGCTTCCGCCGCGAAGCGTGGCCAACCGCGATCACTTTCGCACCGGATCGCTTTTGGATTGCGGCAATCTGACGCATTAATCCGGCCGCACCCGGCGGAAGGCGCGCTGAGCCTGCTGGGAAACGAATGGTCGCCAACCGTGCGCCAGCCACGGTTACAGTCTGAACCTTCGGGCCGCCACCGACTTGATCGCCCGTGCCGACATCGGCCGTCTTGGGCCGCGCCCAAACCGGTGTCGCATCGGTATGCTTCGCGCGTGAGCGGTCGGCCAATAACCCCTCTTCGATCACCAATCGGCGCTCTTGTGACGTTACGTTCGGGCGACCCGGAACGGTTGACAGGTTGGGATATGGCTTCTTTTCGCCGCTGCGAGCGTCTGCCGCCTTCGTCCCCTCCGGTTTCGTATTCGTCTTGCCGGTCTTTGGCTTTGCTTCTTTCCGCTCAAAAGCTTTGCCAAGGGTCAGGGCATCACCTCCAGAAGAGCAGCCGCCAAGCACAACGGCAATGGACAACGCCGCCACCAGCAACGCACCAACTCGCCATTCGCCATTTCTTGGCGCCGCCGCGCCCATATCAGACATCATCACCATGTTCCGATCGTTGAAATTTCAGGTTTGTTCAGTTCCTGGGAGCTAATTTGAACATCCCGTGAGCATTGTTATATGACAAAATACGTGCCTTCTGTCCCGCTTACGATGTTCCATCATGATGTCCAAATGCCGGGCAAATGTGGCGAAAATCAATACCCTGCACCTTATAGAGGATAGGGCAATGGCCGATCAACCGGAGACGGGCGTCAATATACCCGACCCTGTAGAGACCGCACGATCCTTGGCCAGCGTAGCGGAACGCAGCCAAAAATTGATTGCTGACTTCCTCCAGAAGCAGGCGTCCAGCGGCCAAGCCGACATGGACCCGCTCAAGATCGGTCAGGCTTTTCTCGACTTGACGGCCAAAATGATGGCGGATCCCTCGAAAGTCTTCGAGGCCCAGATGGTACTTTGGCAGGACTATGTACGCCTGTGGCAATCGACGACTCAGAAATTCGCAGGCAATTCGGCACCGCCGGTCATCGAACCGGACGCTGCCGACCGGCGCTTCAAAGCCGAAGAATGGCACACGAACGCGCTGTTCGATTATTTGAAGCAGTCCTATCTGTTGACTGCGCGCTGGATGCAATCAACCGTCAATGACGTCGATGGGCTCGACGAAACGACATCGAAGAAGGTCGAATTCTACACTCGCCAGTTCGTCGACGCGATGGCGCCGACCAACTTCGCCATGACCAATCCGGAGGTCGTCAAGGCCACGCTTGAATCCGGCGGTGAGAACTTGGTCAATGGACTGGAGAACCTGATCGAGGATATGGAGCGCGGCAAGGGCCGCCTCAATATCCGAATGACCGATCCGGAAGCATTCCAGGTGGGCGGCAATATCGCCGTCACACCGGGCAAGGTCGTCTACCAGACCGATTTGATGCAGCTCATCCAATACGCGCCGACCACTGAGGAGGTCATGCGGCGGCCGCTGTTGATCATTCCGCCATGGATCAACAAGTTCTACATCCTGGATCTCCGCGAAAAAAACTCGTTCATCAAATGGGCGACCGATCAGGGCGTCACGGTTTTCGTGATCTCCTGGGTCAATCCCGACGAGTCGCTCGCCGAAAAATCCTTCGAGGACTACATGCTCGGCGGCCCGCTCGCGGCCATGGATGCGATCGAAAAGGCGACCGGCGAGCGTGATGTCAATGTGATCGGTTACTGCCTCGGCGGCACGCTGCTCGCCGCGACTCTCGCGGTGATGGCTGCCAAGGGCGACGACCGGGTCAAGAGCGCCACATACTTTACCTCGATGATCGACTTTGCCGAGGCGGGCGAACTCTCAGTCTTCATCGACGAAGAGCAGCTTTCTTATCTGGAAAGCCGAATGCAGGAAAAAGGCTATCTAGAGGGTGCCGATATGGCGACCACCTTCAATATGCTTCGCGCCAACGATCTGATCTGGTCATTCGTCATCAACAACTACTTGATGGGCAAGGACCCGTTTCCCTTCGACCTGCTCTATTGGAACTCGGATTCCACGCGGATGCCGGCGGCAATGCACAGCTTCTATCTGCGGAAAATGTACCAGGAGAACCTGCTCACCACGCCAGGCGCGATTACGTTGCAGGACGTTCCGGTCGATCTCTCGAAAATCGAGGTGCCAACGCTCATCCTTTCAACGCGCGAGGATCACATCGCACCCTGGAAATCGACCTATGTCGGCACGCGGGCCTATGGCGCCAAAGTCCGTTTCATACTGTCCGCCTCTGGCCATATTGCCGGTGTCGTCAACCCGCCGGCGGCTCAAAAATATTGCTATTGGACAAACTCAAAAAAGCCGAAGAATCCGGACAAATGGCTCGAGAAAGCGGAGCGCCACGATGGATCCTGGTGGCCCGAATGGCTGAAATGGCTCAGCAAGTACGGGGGCGGCAAAGTCCCGGCACGAACGCCTGGCGACGGGAAATTGAAGCCAATTGAGGACGCGCCGGGATCATATGTGCTCGTCAAATCCGATGGGTAAGAATTGGCCGCGCCAAGCCGGATAAAACGATAGAAAATCGCGGTCTATACAACCGGTTGCTCGAAGTTTTGAGCGGCGCGGATGATCCGCTAGAATAACCTCGTTTATGGATGGGAGCTTGGGAATGTTCCTGAAGAATGCTTGGTACGTAGCGGCTTGGGATAGCGAAGTTGGCCGCGAATTGCTGCAGCGTTGGATTATCGGCCAACCGGTCGTGCTCTATCGCACCGAAGCCGGGGAAGCTGTGGCAATGGAAGATCGCTGTCCGCACCGCAGGTTTGCGCTCTCGGAAGGCACGTTGGTCGGCGATCAGATTGAGTGCGGCTATCATGGTTTAGTCTTTGACTGTGCCGGCAAATGCCAGCGGATCCCGGGTCAGGAGAACATCCCGCCGCGCATGCAGGTCCGTACTTACCCTCTGGTCGAACGCTGGAAGTTTGTTTGGGTCTGGATGGGCGACCCCAAACTGGCCGACGAAGCATTGATACCTGAATTTGTCTGGAACAGCGATCCGGACAATTGGCACCCCGTGTGCGGCACGATCAACATAGCGGCGGACTACCGCCTACTAGTCGACAACCTTCTCGATCTGACCCACGAGACGTTCGTCCACGCCAAGACGATTGGGAATTTCTCAGTCGCCGAAACACCGATGACGTTCCGGATCGAAGCGCCGAGCGTACACATCGAACGCGTGATGCGCGACGTTCCGGCCCCTCCACTTTTCGAACAGGTGCGCGGTTTCAAAGAGAACATCGATCGTTGGCAGATCATAAGATTTGATCCACCCTCCAACATCATCATCGATGCCCGCGCGGTGCGGACCGGCACCAACGATATCGATCAGGGACTACGCTGGCATGTAATCAATTCGATTACCCCGGAGAACGAATCGAGCAGCCGCTATTATTGGAGCATATCTCGCAGCTTCGAGTTGGAGAACGAGCAGATCGACGAGCAGATCGAACGCCAGATCATCGCCACGTTTGAGGAAGACAAGGCAGTCTTGGAAGTCCAGCACGACATGATCGAGACGGACGATCCCGCCAAGCGCATCTACGACATCAATGCCGATGCGGGGGCCATCGCTGCGCGCCGCATCGTGCTCGATCTAATCGCAGAAGAGTCGGCGGCGAACTAGGACTGTTCTCTGGGCGTCACGCGTCTACGCGGCGCCTGGTCAACCCGCCATCGATAGACTGACGAGATCGGCTATTCCGCTGCTTTGCTGAGTCAAAGGCGATAAACCTGGGCATATCCGGCGTAGAGCCCGCAGGTTTCGAGCAGGCCGGCAACTTCATCGTCGTTCAGATCGCGCATGTATTTCGCCGGACTGCCCGCCCAAAGTTGTCTGGATTTCACCACCTTGCCCGGGGTCACCAGCGCGCCCGCGGCTACCATCGATTCCGGCTCGACCACGGCGCCGTCCATCACACAGGCCTTCATGCCGATCATTGCGCGATCACCGATAGTGCAGGCATGGACCAAACACATATGGCCGATCAATACATCGTCGCCAATGAACGTCCCGTACTTGCTCCGGTCGACATGAATGACCGAATTGTCCTGAATGTTTGTGTTTCTGCCGATTCGCACGACGTTGACATCACCGCGTACCGTGCAGCCAAACCAGACTGACGATCGCGCACCGATTTCGACATCACCGAGCACCGCCGCGGTTGGCGCCACCCAGGCATCGTCGGCGATCGACGGATAAACGCCCTTAAACGGAAGAATAGTCGCCATACGCGGTCTCGTTGTCTCCGGAAACCATATTTGCTGCTAGCGGGTTCAGCTGCAGGTTATGGGAACATCGGTGCCTGCTCGAGCCCCGTCGCTTCCGGCAGGTTGAACATGAGGTTCATATTCTGGATTGCCTGTCCGCTCGAGCCCTTGACCAAATTGTCGAGTGTGGAGATCAAAATGGCGCGGCCTGGAATACGGTCTTCAAAGACCGCCAGCAGGCAGTGGTTCGAGCCCCGGACGTGCCGTGTTGCCGGCACCACGCCTTCATCGACGACCCGCACGAAGGGTTCCTTCGCGTAGCGCTCACTAAGCGCTCTCCGCAGGTCCGCCGCCGTGACACCCTTGGCGAGCCGCACATAAGTCGTCAGCAGCTCGCCCCGGTTCATCGGTATCAGATGCGGCGTGAAGTTGATGATGACGTCGTGCCCCGCCGCGACGGAGAGCTCCTGCTCTATCTCGGGCGCGTGACGGTGGCTGGCGATGCTGTAAGGGTGGAGCCCTTCAGCGACCTCACCAAACAACATCGCCTCCTTGAGACCGCGCCCGGCGCCCGAGGCACCAGATTTCGCGTCGATCACAACGTCGTCGACATCGACAAGCTGTCCCGCAATCAGTGGTATCAACAGCAACAATGCCGCTGTCGGATAGCAGCCTGGGCAAGCAGTCAAGCGGGCTTTTGCGATTGTATCCCGATAGTGCTCGGTAAGGCCGTACACCGCGTCAAGCTGCAGCTCCGGAGCACGGTGCTCGTGGCCATACCATTCTGCGTAGGTGTCGATGTTGCGCAGCCGGAAATCGGCCGACATATCAACCACTTTTAGTGATCGCGGCAAGGAGGCAATGATCTCCTGGGTAGTTCCGTGCGGCAGGCCACAAACCACCACGTCGCATTGCCCCCAGTCAGCGTCGTCGACCTTGACCAGATCTGGTAGGCGATGTCCGCCGAGATGGGGGAAGACCGCATCCATCGGTTTGCCCGCATGGCGATCTGCCGTCATCAAAGAAATCGTCGCGTCGGGATGGGCAACCAAAAGGCGCACCAAATCAGCGCCGGTATAGCCGCTCGCGCCCAGCACGCCGACCCGCACCTGATTTGACAACTTCGCCATGGCAAACGCCTTTTTCTTCCGTTAGCTTCGAATTTGATGCGAGTTTCGTCCCGCAGCACTTACCGTTTCATTAGCACGGCGCCCAATTTGTAGGCGAGCGCCGTTTGAGGGGCCGCCGGCCAGCGTCACTTTCGTTCATGTCACGCGCACAAGACAGCTTTTCAATCCCCATATCGGTCGAGGCCGCGCACGCGGCCTGCATCGAAGCGGCCGAGAAAGGCGGGTGGCAGATCCAGGATTCCGACCTGGAGCATTTCTACATGCGCCAGAACGTCACATTGTTCGACCGCCTCTATCGATACCCATCGGATTGCGCCATCTTCCTCCAACGTGAAAATCCTCGCCTTACCCGGATCGAACTGCACGGGCGCATTCGAGGCTTCGGACCACTCCAGAGGCGGCGCGTGATCCGGGCCATTGAAACACTCCGCGCCGCGATCGAAAGAGCAGTCGAAGGCGGCGACCGCAAATTTTGAGCGCCGCCAGCGTCACTTGAGCTTGCCAAATTTGATCAAGCAAAAGAAAAGGGCCCGCCGAATGGCCGGGCCCTTTTGGCATTCCCAATATGGGCCCGCTTAACGTTTTGAGAACTGGAAGCTGCGTCGCGCCTTGCGCTTGCCATACTTCTTGCGCTCGACCACGCGCGCGTCCCGGGTAAGAAACCCAGCCTGCTTCAAAATCGGACGAAGGCCGGGCTCATAGTATGTCAGCGCCTTGCTGATGCCATGTCGCACGGCGCCGGCCTGACCGGAAAGACCCCCGCCCTTCACCGTGCAGATGACGTCGTACTGCCCCTCGCGCTCCGCCACTTCGAAAGGCTGATTGATGATCAGCCGCAAAGTGGGGCGCGCGAAATACCTTTCGAATTCGCGGCCATTCACGGATACCTTACCCGCACCTGGCTTTATCCAAACCCGCGCGACAGAATCTTTTCGCTTGCCCGTCGCGTAGGATCGACCATGCGCGTCGATTTTCGGCTCGGCGGATACTGCCGCCATCGGTGCCAGGGTTTCCGGCGCGATCGAAGCCGGCATCACCTCAGCGAGGGTTTCCTTTTCGTCCTCGGCCATGGCGTCAGCTCCTCTTGTTCTTTGGGTTCATCGCCGCGAGATCAAGCACCTCCGGCTTCTGCGCCTCGTGCGGATGCTCGGTGCCGGCATAAACACGCAAACTGCTCATCTGGGCCCGGCCCAGCGGATTGCGCGATATCATGCGCTCGACCGCCTTGGTGATAACCCGATCCGGGTGTTTGCCCTCTAGAATTGCCCCGGCCCGCACTTCTTTGATCCCGCCCGGATAGCCGGTATGGCGGTAGTAGACCTTGTTGGCCAGCTTCTTGCCCGTCAGCTTGACCTTCTCGGCGTTGATCACGATGACATTATCGCCGCAATCGACATGCGGCGTGAAGATTGGCTTGTGCTTCCCCCTCAGGCGCATTGCGACGATCGACGCAAGCCTACCCAGTACGACGCCTTCGGCATCGACCAAGACCCACTTCTTTTCCACCTCGGCCGGCTTGGCCGAGTATGTTTTCATGGCGGACATGACCCAACTTCCTTGGAACATGGGAAAAGGCGCCTGCAGGCAAGCGCCTTGGATACGAAACCTATATGGTCAAATATGACTTTGCGTCAACAGTATTTTTCTCTTTGATTCATAAAGTTACGATACAAGGTAATATAATACCTCATATTTTCCCACGTCGAACATTCGGGCGCCGCGACGCAATCATCGGCGCTCAATAGCTTGGAATACGCAATAGCGCTCACGCCCTCGGGAAAACGTAAGTCCCGGAGACCTGGGCCACAGGCTCCTCCTCGCCGTCCTCATAGATCAGCACGTCCATGACAACTTGGCTTCGGCCAGCCCGAAGCGAACGGGCCTCGGCGACCAGATCCCTCCCGGTCGTTTTGCGCAAGAAATACATGTTCAAATTGGTCGTCACCGACTGCGCGCCCTTTGGGTCGAGCCCCATGACCGCGGCATACATTGCAAAGTCAGCAAGCGCCATAATGACCGGTCCGTTCACAACGCCGCCGGGACGCAGGAGTTTCTTGGCGAACGGCACGCGCATCCTTGCCCGGCCGATACCGACCTCCTCCAGGCACAACCCCAATCACGCCGCCAGCGGACTGTCGCGCTCGATCATTCGATTGAACGCGATCGGCGTTGTGTGCTCGTCCATGCCGCCCCCACCCTTCTTCGTCAATAAAGATTAGTATTGCTTTACGTTTACGTAAAGGTCAACAATTGGGCGCCAGCACAATCTGCTTCGAACATAGGCGCCCACAAGGTCCAACAACGGTGCCTCCTTGATACATTCCCAATCATCATCGCCACGATCGACAATCTCTGGAGTGAGAAATGAGCGTTCGGACCGAGACAAAGTTGTCCGTAACAACAATCATTCACAGCCGCCCTGAGGCGCGGAATGCGGTGGACCCTGACAGCGCCGACGCCCTGGTGGATGCGCATTTCAGGCATTCGAGGCGGACACCGGCGCCAGCGTCGTCGTGCTCTGGGGCGAGGGCGCCGCGTTCTGCGCTGGCTGGGACCTCAAAGCTGGCTGGGACCGCAAATATGCAAGCGGCCTAAGCGGGCAATCCTCTCCCCTCGCCCATCTCGACTTTCCGGACAACACCTCGTCGCCGCCGCGTGGACCGCACGGTCCTACTCGGCTTGATCTCTCCAAACCCGTGATTGCAGCTGTCGCCGGCCCCGCGGTCGCAGGCGGCATGGAACTTGCGCCCTGGTGCGACATCCGTGTGATGGAAGAGGACGCATATTTCGGCGTCTATTGCCGTCGCTGGGGCATACCGCTGCTTGACGGCGGCACGGTTCGGCTGCCGCACCTGGTTGGCCAAGGGCGAGCCCTGGAAATAATCATGACGGGCCGCAAGGTACCCGCTGAGGAATGTCATAGGATCGGCGCCTGCGAACAGATCGTACCAAGCGGCCAGTCGCGCGCCGCCGCAGAAGCCCTCGCCGAGGAGATCGCCCGTTTCCCCCAGGAATGCGTGCGCGCCGACCGTCGCTCGATCTTCGCCCAACATGGCCTACCGGTGCGCCAAGCGATGGAGCGCGAGTGGACCGGTGGGCTCCTGGCCCTGGAGCGTGAAGGCGTCACCGGGGCCGGGCGCTTCACCGCCGGGGAGGCCGCCATGGAGACTTCGAAGAAATCTAGCACCGGTTGCTTCCAACGCCCCCACGAACTAGCGGACTGGGCAATGGTTCTTATTTGAATATCATCCGCCGAAAACCAAGCTGGAACGTCCCTTGGACGTTGGCTCCAGCGATCGGCCGTTCGATCGCATCAAAGACCATCAGCAGATGCGCGATTCCGGAGTCAACATTTTGTAGCAAAGCAGTGATTTATGCGTCATTGAGCGCTATATTTTGCGAATCAATTCTGTAAACTGGCTGGGGCCGAATGATGATCGGCTGCATTGGCTTGCGCCCTTTCAAACAGGAGCATCGAACCACGATCGAATCTTTCCGGATGTTCTGTCTCGATCGGATCAGCAGCGGCTTGGTCGCAGTCAAAGACATACTTAACGCGACATTTACCTTGTTACCGGAGTATGAAATCTGCCGCTCTGCGGGGCTCGCCGCCAACGGCCAGTCTTACGATGCCGTGGAAGACATTGATGCGTTCACCGAGTTGCGAAAGCCGGTCCGGCGCCATCGCTGATCTGCCTCGTTTGCTCCAGCCGGAGTGCGCGTGATGGCAGGGCATGACGATTCGCGTGACGACACACAGGTTCAGCGCGTCAAGGTCGTGGGAATCACCCACGCTCCCCTCGAATCGCCACCGAAGGAAGCACTAGACGACAAGGGGCCCAAGCCTGACCACTCGGAAATCGATATCGTAGGTCCAGCACTCAAAGATATGCCGGGCGGCGGCCTCTCCGGGAAAACGGACGGTCTGGGCGAGTTACCGCAATCCGCCGAGCAGGATGGCACAACCATGCCGGAGGCGCCGGAAATCGACAACCTGGATACGGCCGAGCCGTCACCGGAAGTTGCAGCCGCAAATACCAATGGCGTTTCTCCAGATGAGACGGCCACACCGAGTGACGACGCGCCGGCGCCTTCATCCACCGAATCCGAACAGAACGATACGGAAAAAAGCGAGCAAAGGCTGCGCGACGGGCTAATCCGCCATCAGGCCGGTGATCTGGCAGCGGCGGAGGCGATCTATCGCGAGGTCATAGCAGACAATGAGGAAAGCGCGGATGCCCGGCATCTGCTTGGCTTGGTGCTTCACCTTACCGCTCGTAATGCGGAAGCCGAGCCGCATCTGCGCCGCGCAATTGCGCTCCGGCCGCAGGCCCCTGAGTTCCACAATAGTTTCGGCGCGGTCATGATTGCCCTCGGCCGCCATGATGATGCCTACACTGCATTTGAGGCGGCGCTGGCGATCCGTGACGATCTTGCCGACGCACACTACAATCTCGGCTACCTGGATCATGCGGCCGGCCGTCTACGCAAGGCGGTTACGCGCTATCGGCAGTCGCTCGAATATAACCCCGACCATGTCCCAGCGATGATCAATTGGGGCAGCGTCCTGATGGATCAGGACCGCCTAAAGGAAGCCAATGCGCTTTTCCAGCGTGCCCTGAAGACTAATCCTGGGTCGATACCCGCCATCAAGAGCAAGGCCAGGGTCTGTCGTTCGACCGGAAATCTCAGCATGTCCCAGCAACTGTTCCGCAAGGCCATCGAGCTTTCGCCCGACGATGCCGATGCCCATTTCGGTCTCGGCGAGGCATTGCTGCTCGAAGGCGACTATCGGAACGGCTTTGAAGAGTACGAGTGGCGCCTGCGGTTGCCGGCAAAAGCCGAGCAGCCGCACACGGAACCGATTTGGAATGGCGCTTCGCTCGACCGAAAATCCATCCTCATTCGCACCGGAACGCTGGACGGCGAAACGGTTCAGTTGGCTCGCTACGCCAGTTTCCTAGCCGCGAAAGGTGCCCGGGTGGCCTTTGAGTGCCCGGCGCAATTGTGCCGCCTGATCGAAACCGTTGCCGGCGTGGGCAAAGCTTACAAGCCGGGCGATGACAAACCAGCCTTTGATTTCCAGGTTCCGCTGCTCAGCCTGCCGCGGCTACTTGGCATGGTAGCCGACGAAGTCCCCACCAGCATTCCGTATCTTTCGGTTCCCGAAGGCCGAGACTCCACCTTGCCGCCGCAGGCAAACCCGCGCATGCGGGTGGGTCTTATCTGGCGCGCTGGCGCGGCCGGCAGCCGCACCGACAAAACCGCTTTCCCGCTTGAACGCATGCTCGAGCTTGCAACCATGCCTGGGCTCGGCTTCGTCAGCCTGCAGACGGGCCTGAACGACGAAGAAGTGGAATTTCTGCGCGCACGCAACGTCGCGGATGCCGGGAGCGGCTTCACGGATCTGGCCGACCAAGCCGCAACTATCAGCGCTCTTGACCTCGTCATTTCGACCGACGCGCCGGCCGCGCACATAGCCGGTGCGCTGGGTCAGCCGGTGTGGCTGCTGATCCGCAGTTCAGCACATTGGGCATGGTTGAAAGACCGCGAGGATTGCCCGTGGTATCCCTCCATGCGCATCTTCCGCCAGGACACGCTCGGTGACTGGAGCAACATCGCTCGTCGCCTGCCCGTCACCCTCGCCATCGAGGCTGGCAAAAAGGGCGACGCCTCGAAATAGCCTCTGCCTGGCATTGCTCGATAGGAGGCTCCGCAAGCTCGACCGCGGCACCCTTGCCAAAGGGCCCGTAAGGCCGCAAGTTTGCGGCCATGGACCATGACACTTACGAAGATCGATACGTCCGTGAGGTCCTTGCGGCCACCCGAACCGTTGCCATGGTCGGCGCCAGCCCCAATTGGAACCGGCCGAGCTATTTCGTCATGAAGTACCTCCAGTTGAAGGGCTTCCGCGTGGTGCCGGTCAATCCACGCGCTGAAGGCGAGGCGATCCTGGGCGAGCCGACTTATGCCAGCCTTGAAGAGGTGCCGGATGCGATCGACATGGTTGACGTCTTCCGCTCCTCCAAAGAGGCGATGGAGATCACCAAGCGGGCAATTGCGATAAACGCCAAGTTCGTTTGGATGCAGATTGGCGTACGCAACGATGACGCGGCCTGCCTCGCCGAGGACGCGGGGCTTCGCGTGGTGATGAACCGCTGCCCAAAGATCGAGTATTCGAGGCTCCACGGCGAATTGAGCTGGGGCGGCTTCAACTCCGGCGTCATATCGAGCAAACGCAGGAAGATCTGAACGCATGTCCAAGCCGCGCGCGCCAGGATTTGAAACCCTTTCTGTCCATGCCGGCGCCGCGCCGGATCCCGTCACCGGCGCTCGCAACACGCCAATATTCCAGACCACCTCCTACGTCTTCGAGGATGTCGAGGATGCGGCCTCGCTATTCAATCTGCAGAAGCCTGGCTTCATTTATTCACGCCTCACCAATCCGACCGTGGCCGTTCTCGAGGAACGTGTGGCGGCGCTGGAATACGGCCGCGGCGCCACCGCGACCGCCTCGGGTCATTCCGCCCAGATCCTGGCGCTCTTTCCTCTCATGCAGCCGGGCTGCGAGATCGTGGCATCAAATAAGCTCTATGGCGGCTCGCTCAACCAGATGGCCCACAGCTACAAGAAGTTCGGCTGGCAGGCACGCTTCGTCGATCCCGACAGGGCCGAAAATTTCGCCGCCGAAATCACCGGCAATACGCGCGCCATCTTCATCGAAAACCTCGCCAATCCCGGCGGCGTGATCGTTGATTTGGAGGCCGTCGCCGAGGTGGCGCGTGATGCCGGCGTGCCGCTCATTGTCGACAGTACGATGGCTACGCCCTATCTCAACCAACCCTTCGAATGGGGCGCCGACCTGATTGTCCACTCCACGACCAAGTTCATGTCGGGCAACGGCTCGTCGGTCGGCGGAGTGGTCGTCGATTCCGGCCGCTATGATTGGTTCGCCCAGCGCGAAAAATGGCCCAGCCTGACCGAGCCGGCGCCCGAATATCACGGGCTTCGATTTGCGGAAACCTTCGGCGATCTCGCCTACACGGTTTATGGACATGCGGTGGGCCTGCGGGATCTCGGACCCAGCCAATCGCCTTTCAACGCCTGGATCACCCTGCAAGGGCTGGAGACCCTGGCGCTCCGTATGGAACGCCATTGTGCGAATGCGCAGGCTGTGGCGGAGTTTCTCGAACGGCATCCCGCCGTCGAATGGGTTTCCTACGCCGGCCTCAAATCGAGCAAGTACTATGATCTCGCCCGGAAATACATGCCGAAAGGCGCAGGCTCTGTATTCACCTTCGGCGTCAAGGGTGGCTACGAGGCTGGCGTTCGCCTCGTCGAGGCAGTCGAGATCATCAGCCATCTGGCAAATATCGGCGACACCAAATCGCTGATCTTGCACCCCGCCTCGACCACCCACCGCCAACTCACCGAAGAGCAACAGACCGCCGCGGGTGCCGGACGGGACGTGGTGCGGCTATCGATCGGCATCGAGACCGTGGACGATATCATCGAGGATCTTGACCAGGCGCTGCACGCGGCCACATCGGCAAGGGCGGCCGAATAAACTCAAACCAGCTCGCTGACCTCGATCAGATTGCCATCGGGGTCGCGAAAATAAACCGACCGAATGGTACCAGCGGCACCGATCCACTCGACGGGGCCCTCGATGATCTCGATCCGCTCGGCCGCCAGATGCGCCACCGCCGCATCGAGCACGCCCTCCAACAGGAAGCAGAGATCGGCCGACCCCGGCGCGGGCCGTTGCGCCTTCGGCTCGAATTCCGCCCCGGCCTTGTGGAGGTTGATTTTCTGCTGCCCGAAATGAAGCGCCAGCCGGCCATCGTCAAAACGCCGAACCTCCATCCCCAACGCGCGATCATAGAAATCGCACGAGCGCTCCAGATCCCGCACCGTCAGCACCAAATGATCGAGGGAGGCAACGCGCATGGTCTACTCCGCCGCCTCCACGCCCGCGACAATCTTCGGGCGGCCTCCCGGCAAGAACAGTGTCGCGAAAAAGCATGTCAGCGCGAAGCCGGCCAGCGCGATGAACAACCAATAAAACCCGCCCGATGCCTTGTGGATGGCGGAGACCAGAAAAAGCGCGAACGGCGCGGCGCCGAAGGCAAGCACGAACTTCACGCCGAACGCGACCCCGTGATGCTTCTCCGGCGCGTAGCGCGCGAGCAACATATTCTCCGCCGGCAGGGCGCCGATGCTGAACAGCACCATCAACGCCGAAACCGCCAGCAATGGGAGTCCGGCAAGGCTCGCTGCGAAAAACAGCAGCGGCACCTGCACTGCAAAAGCAGCTATGTAGATCCAACGCAAAGCGAATCGGTCAGCCAAATGCCCCCCAACCAACTGCATGATGCCGGCAAAACCGTAAACCAGCGCAACCAGCAACCCGGCGCCGAAGGCGCTGTTGGCGCCGACGTCTTGAAGCCGGACTGCAAAGAGCTTCGGCAGTACGGTCTGCGTTGATTGAAAAACGATCGCACCGACGAACATGGTGAGCAGCAGGATCGCGAACACTCGCACCATGTCTCGCTTGTCGCCGACGACCTGCCGGTCTTCCACAACCGTCTGATGCGCGATCAGTCCTTTTCGAACGCAAACCCAAAGGGCGATACCAGTAAGAAGCGAAACCGCGCCCGGCACGATGAAGGCCGCGCGCCACCCTCCCAGTTCGATCAACCCGCCCCCGACCGCCGCGGCGGAAGCGATGCCGACACTGCCGAATATTCCATTCACGCCCAGAATTTTTCCGCGGTTCACGGGCGCATTACGGATCAGCCAGGCGATGCCAACTGGATGATAAATCGACGCGAACAGCCCGATCCCGCCCAGTCCGACCGCCAGCATGACCGGACCGCTTGCCAAGCCGCATACGATCGAAGCCCCGCCCATTCCAATGAAGAACGCGACCATCATGCCGCGCGCGCTCCAGCGATCGCCGAGCCAGCCGGCTGGCAAGGCGCCGAGTCCAACGAGCAGCGCACCCGGGGTCCAGAGCGCGATCAATTCGTGATACGGCATGCGCCATTCGCGCTCGAGCGCCAGCACGATCACGAAATAGAAGGCGGTAAATAAATGGACGAGTGCGTGCCCGATGCAGGAAAACACCAGCGACAGGCGCGCGGAACCGGAGGCCATTGTACGAGCTGTCAAGAAGGGAACAGGTGGTCAATGGTGCCACCGCGCGGCGAACTGCACAAGACCTGCCCGCATATCATCAGAACCACAATCAAGGTGGATATTGTTTTTGATAACAGCGCCTTATGCATTGCAGCGGCCTAACCGGCGCGGCCGTGTCAACCATGTGTCAACTGCATGCCATTGCATTGCCGCATTTGCGCCGCCGCCAGTTCACAAAGCGGCTCGTATATATCGGCGTGAGCGCTATTGAGCCTATCAGACACGCCGCGGACCGGGCGCAAGCCAGTGAGCGGGAGCCTACGTTCGATATCGAGCGCGTGATCTGGGATGCACACTACCGGCGCGTGGTGATCGAATCTCTACGGCAGTGGCGCTTGCGCCGGGACCGGCAGGCCACCGGGGCGGCTCCGAGCAAGGAGGCCGCCTGACCCGCTACGCTGAAACGGTCTCCGCCGAAATCCAGTCGACGAAGGCGCGATTGCCATCCACGATCGGCATCGCAACCACGCAAGGGCAGTCGTAGCTGTGCAACGCCTTGACGCGTTCAACGATGCGTGGAACCAACTCCGCTCTGCTCTTGACGATCAGCGCAACCTCCTTGTCTTCCTGCACTGCGTCGTTCCACCAATAGATCGAATTGATCTTGCCCAAAAGGTTCGCGCATGCCGCGAGCCGCTCTTCGACCAAAGCGCGCGCAATTTTCCGCGCCTCCTCGCCAGATGAGGCCGTTATGTAAACCAGTTGGCCGTCCATAATATCTATCCCCACGAAGCGTATTTGGCGCGGCCATGATCCTAGCGTAGGATATCGACCTCGCACATGCGAAAGGGGGCTGGAGCATGAGCGATCAGAGCGCCGTACTTGCGGTGCGCCGGGTCAAGGGCGTGCCCAGCGAAGTGCAACTTGCCTGGCTGAGACGCGGACTTGGACAGCCTGGCGGCAAGCTGCCGCTGTTCGATCTGGAGGGAAAGCGGA
>Ga0209633_10000742_pt1 | contig 36584 bp, 33 predicted proteins | sample Cruoilmetagenom1_FD_187290 | JGI IMG/M metagenome (GOLD analysis project Ga0209633, IMG submission 187290) | Oil polluted marine microbial communities from Coal Oil Point, Santa Barbara, California, USA - Sample 1 (SPAdes) (version 2) | ecosystem: Environmental > Aquatic > Marine > Oil seeps ...
TATCGCCGCTTTGGAAACAGAGAGGGTCAGGCGTCTGATACTGACACGCCCGGCGGTTGAAGCGGGCGAAAGGCTCGGTTTTCTGCCAGGCGACCTGGCGCAAAAAGTCGACCCATATCTCCGACCACTCTACGATGCCTTGTATGAAATGCTGGGCTTCGAGCGGGTCGCCAAGCTGATCGAGCGGAACGTCATCGAGGTCGCGCCGCTTGCCTTTATGCGCGGGCGCACACTGAACGACTCTTTCATCATTCTCGATGAAGCCCAGAACACGACAACCGAGCAGATCAAGATGTTTCTCACGCGCGTCGGATTCGGCTCGACCGCGGTGATCACCGGCGACATCACGCAGATCGATCTGCCGCGCGACAAACCATCCGGTCTGCGCCATGTGCTCGACGTATTGCGCGATGTGGAAGGGATCAGTTTCACCTTTTTCGATGCCCGCGACGTCGTCCGCCACCCCCTGGTACAACGGATCGTTTCCGCCTATGAAGCACACGAGCGCCGCCAAACCGACCGCGATGCTCCAGGTTGAGGTGCAATACGCTGCGAGCGCCGATCGCTTGCCAACCCCGAAGCAGTTTCGCCAGTGGGTTGATGCCGTGCTGGACGACAGCGACAAAGAAGCCGAAGTAGTCATACGGATTGTCGACAATGCCGAGAGCACCAGGCTCAACGAGCAATTTCGTCATCGTGCAGGACCGACCAATGTTCTCAGCTTTCCTTTCGAGGCCCCGGAGAACGTGCCAACCAGCCTGCTGGGCGATCTGGTCATCTGTGCCCCGATCGTGGAGCGCGAAGCACGCGAGCAGGGCAAAGGCGCCGAGGCGCACTGGGCGCACATGACGGTGCACGGCGTGCTGCATCTGTTGGGTTTCGATCATATCGTCGAACAGGACGCCGTGTTGATGGAAAAGAAAGAGATCGACATACTCAATTCGCTTGGCATTGCCAACCCGTATCAAGAGATCGCACGATGATGACCGACGAGCCATCGACCTCCCGCCCGCAGCAAAAAAAGTGGATCGACCGCATCAGCCACCTGTTGACGGGAGAACCGAAGGACCTGGACGATCTGATCGAGCTGTTGCGAGAGGCCCGCGATCGCCGCTTGATAGGCACCGAAGCCCTGTCGATGATCGAAGGCGTCCTACAGGTCTCCGAACTGCGTGTCAGAGACATCATGATCCCCCGCAGTCAAATGGTCGTGCTTCCTCGCGACGCGGAATTGGAAACCATCTTCCCTCTGGTCATCGAGTCGGCACACTCGAGGTTCCCGGTGATTGGAGAGGATCGCAGCGAGGTGGTCGGTATCCTGCTGGCAAAAGATCTGCTGCCCCATATCCAGGAGAACAAGAACCTCCTGGTCCAGGATATCCTGCGACCGGCGCGCCTCGTCCCGGAAAGCAAACGGCTGAACGTGCTGCTCCGGGACTTTCGCACCAACCGTTATCACATGGCGATCGTCGTGGATGAATACGGCACCGCCGCCGGCCTGGTAACGATCGAGGACGTACTCGAGCAGATTGTCGGAGAAATCGAAGATGAACACGATATCACCGAGGAGGATTACATTTTCCGGCGCAGCGACCGGGAATACACGGTGAAGGCATTGACGCCGATCGACGATTTCAACGACTACTTCTCCAGTCAGTTCAGCGATGAAGAATTCGACACCATCGGCGGTCTCATCGTCCATAAGCTCGGATATGTGCCTGAACGTGGCGAGCGTGTAAAAATGAACCGTTTTGAGTTTGAAGTCCTCCGCGCGGACAACCGGCGCATCCACTTGCTCGAAGTAATGCTTCTGCCCGACGCTGAATCGGACCGGGATGCCGAATAAAAGTCACTTTCCCATGACGGCAAGTCATCACACCCGCGCGAAAAGGGCAACTGGACAGTTACAAAAATTAATAAGCCCTTGTTGAAACACTGCTTGGCCCTGCTGGGCGGCGCCATACTCCCGCTGGCATTTGCGCCGTTTGATCTCGCGCCGCTCGCCCTTCTCTCTCTTGTTCTGCTGTTTTATTCCTGGCAGGGAGCCGGTCCATGGAAGAGCTTCCAACGCGGATATCTGTTCGGTCTGGCACAGTTCGGCGTCGGAGTCTCATGGGTCTATATCAGCCTGCACGATTATGGCGGTGCCAGCCCTGTTGCCGCCGTCGCACTGACATGTGCACTGGTAGCGTTTCTGGCCCTCTATCCCGCTCTGGCAGGAGCCGTCTCGGCCCGCTTTTTTCGAACCAACCCGATACTCCGATTGATCGTGGCCTATCCTGCACTCTGGACCCTTACCGAGTGGGTTCGCGGTTGGTTCATCAGCGGCTTCCCGTGGCTGAACGTCGGCTACAGCCAGCTGGATACACCACTTGCCGGTTTTGCCCCTCTCCTCGGAGTCTATGGCGTCGGATGGCTCGCAGCGCTGACCGCCGGACTCATCCTCGGCCTTTTTTATCTGCCTTGGCTGAAAGCGACCGGGGCCGGAATCGTCGTCGCCGCCCTGTGGGCAGGCGGCGCGTGGCTGAACCAGGTCGAATGGAGCAGCCCCGCCGGTAAACCCTTTAAGGTCACGCTGCTGCAAGGCAATATCCCCCAGGAGATCAAATGGGAGCCCCAGCACCAGCGGGAAACGCTTAAACTTTATATCGCCATGACCCGGCAGCACTGGGATTCCGACCTGGTGGTCTGGCCGGAAACCGCCGTCCCGGCTTTCTATCATCAGGTCGAGGAGAGCTTTTTACTGCCACTCCAAGAAGAGGCCAAGAACAGCGGGACCGATCTATTGATCGGCGCTCCACTATTGGAGCAACCCGGAACGCGTTATTACAACGCATTGATCAGCCTTGGGCAGACACCTGGAGTCTATCGCAAACGTCATCTGGTGCCCTTCGGCGAATATTTGCCGCTACAACCATTATCGAGCTTTATCCTGGACATCCTCCAGATTCCCCTTGCCGACTTCAGCGCCGGTACCGACCAGCAGCCGCTGTTGAAAGCCGCCGGATTTCCGCTCGTCGCCTCGATCTGTTATGAAGATGCCTTTGGCGAAGAGGCGCTGACGGGGATGCCAGACGGTGCCTATCTGGTCAATGTGACGAACGATGCCTGGTTCGCCGATTCGATCGGCCCCCTCCAGCATTTCCAAATGGCGAGAATGCGTGCGCTGGAGCTGCGCCGCTACATGCTGCGCGCCACCAACACGGGTGTGACCGGCATCATTTCGCCTTTTGGCGATGTCGTCGCGCGAGCGCCCCAGTTCGAGCGCACGACCATCACCGGGGAGATCGTTCCAATGCGCGGCAGCACCCCTTACAGCCGCTATGGCAACCGGCCGCTGGTGAGCGGTTTATTGATCGTATTGGTCGTCGCCTGGGCCGCGACGAAACGGCTCCGACTCACCAGGCGCGACAGCAGCCGTGGATACTGACCGCACAGGCGGCCCCCTGCACGACGCCCTGTATCGTCAACCCCCGCTCAGCTCCTCATGCAAGGCTCTGAATTCGTCGCTCAGCTTATGGTCCGGTGCATAATGAATCAGAGGCTTTGCGGCACTGTGTGATTCGCGGACTTTGACGGAAGGTGAAATCCGGCTTTTGAGCACAGGGTGGCCCTCCTCCTCGAGCGCCTCGACCAACTTCTGCGGCAGGTTGGCGCGACTTTGAAACTGATTGACGACAATGCCTTCGATCGACAACCCGGCGTTGTGGTCCGCTCTGACTTCTGCGATAACACCGAACAATGTGTTGAGCGCTTCACGCGAGAATGCATCGCAGTCGAAAGGAATCAGGCAGCGGTCGGCGGCGATCAGCGCAGAACGACTATAAAAGTTCAGCATTGGCGGAGTATCGATATAGATGCGATCAAAATCGTTTAATTTGTCGAGTGCTTCCTTTAATTTATAGATTTTATAGCGCGATTCCAGGCGACTCTGCAGGGGTTCCATATCGGAATGGGCAGGAATGACACACAAATTGGCGTAAGGAGTTTCCTGAACGAGCCCCATAAACTGCACATGCTGTGCTTTACCAAACGGATTGATGCTTAAACTGTCTTGGAAAAAACGCGCAATCGTCGCATCGGGATCGTCACATTTGCGCCCCAGCAGATATTGGGTCGAATTGGCTTGAATATCAAGGTCGATGACCAATGTGCTTTTCCCCTCCGCCGCACTGATGGCTGCCAGGTTGCACGTGATGGTTGACTTACCTACCCCGCCTTTTTGATTGAAAATGACCCGGCGCATCGATTTTCTCCCTCGGATAACCCGAACTGTCAGAATAAGAAAAACCACAAGTAAGATGACAAGCATCCACTTTGTCAAGCCTTTATAATATTATATTTTGAGGTGTGATACCATTTCAGCCAGCAGCCGATCACGCGCATTCACCGATCGCAGTTCGTTTTTGACCAGCAAATTTAAATTATGAGCCAGTAATGCAAGAAATCTACAAACCGGAAGAAATCGAAAAAGAGGCACAAGAAGCGTGGGACACAATGGGTACCTTTCGTGTTTCCGAAGACCCGGACAAGGAAAAATATTATTGCTTGTCGATGTTTCCTTATCCGAGCGGCCGCCTGCATATGGGTCACGTGCGCAACTACACGATTGGCGACGTTATCAGCCGCTACCAGCGCATGCAGGGAAAGAATGTTATGCAGCCCATGGGCTGGGATGCATTCGGCCTGCCGGCCGAAAATGCGGCGAGGCAGCGTGGCATCCACCCTGCCGACTGGACCTATGACAACATTGCTTATATGCGCGACCAACTCAAACGCCTGGGGTTTGGTTACGATTGGGAGCGCGAGCTGGCAACCTGCGATCCGGATTACTACCGCTGGGAACAATGGTTTTTTCTGCGCCTCCTGAAAAAAGGACTGGTGTACAAGAAAACGGCTCCTGTCAACTGGTGCCCGAACGACTTGACGGTGCTCGCCAACGAACAGGTGATCGACGGCGCCTGTTGGCGCTGCAATACCCCCGTCGAACGCAAAGAGATCTCGCAATGGTTCATGAAGATCACCGACTATGCCGATGAACTCCTGGCACCACTGGAGAAGCTCGACGGCTGGCCGGAACAGGTCCGCACCATGCAATCCAACTGGATCGGCCGCTCGGAGGGCGTCGAACTCGATTTCGCCGTCTCCGGCATCGAACAGCCGCTGCGCGTCTACACGACCCGTCCGGATACGTTGATGGGAGCAACCTATGTCGCCGTGGCAGCCGAACACCCGCTGGCGCACAAAGCTGCCGAACTCGATCCAAACCTCACCGCCTTCATCGAATCGTGCAAACAGAGCCAGTCTTCGGAAGCAGCTCTGGAAAAGATGGAAAAGCGCGGCATCGATTCGGGCATGAAAGCCATCCACCCGATCAGCGGTGAGAAAGTACCGGTGTGGATCGCCAACTTCGTTCTGATGGGCTATGGCACGGGCGCCGTCATGTCGGTACCGGCGCACGACCAGCGTGACTACGAGTTCGCACGAAGATACGGTATTCCCATCAAACAGGTGATTTTTCCGAGGAATGGCTCCAGTATCGACTGTTCCGAGCAAGCCTACACGGAAAAAGGTGTATTGAAGAACTCCGGCGAATTCGATGGCTTGACCTCGGGGCAGGCATTCGACGCCATTGCCGACAGGCTCGAGCAGAGCGGCAAAGGGCACCGAACAATCAATTTCAGGCTGCGCGACTGGGGCGTTTCGAGGCAGCGTTACTGGGGTGCGCCGATTCCTGTCATCCACTGCCCATCCTGTGGTACCGTACCGGTACCTGACGAGGAGTTGCCGGTGGTGCTGCCGAAAAACGTCGCTCTCGACGGTTCCGGTTCACCGCTCGCCAAGCTCGACTCTTTTGTCGACACTCGCTGTCCCGGGTGCCACGGGGCGGCACAGCGCGAAACCGATACATTCGATACCTTCATGGAATCCTCCTGGTATTTCGCCCGCTTCGCCTGCGCCGACAGCGATAGTGCCATGCTGGACGAACGGGCGGATTACTGGCTGCCGGTCGATCAGTACATCGGCGGCATCGAACACGCCATCCTCCACCTGCTCTATGCACGGTTCTACAACAAGCTGCTGCGCGATGAAGGACTGATCGGCTGCGACGAACCGTTCAAGAATCTGTTGACCCAGGGGATGGTGTTGAAGGGCGGAGTCAAAATGTCCAAATCGGCCGGCAACACCGTGGATCCACAGGCGTTGATCGATCGCTACGGCGCCGATACCGTGCGCCTGTTTACCATGTTCGCCGCACCGCCGGAGCAATCTCTGGAGTGGTCCGACAGCGCCGTGGAAGGGGCCTTTCGTTTTCTCAAGCGATTATGGAAGCAGGTGACCGCAGCGGTAAATACTGATAGCAGCGCTGTGCCGGCACTGCAGATCGATCAACTGAACGAAGCGCAGCGAGAGATGCGCCGACAGGTTCACGAAACCATCCGCAAAGTGTCCGACGACATCGGTCGGCGCTTTACTTTCAACACCGCCATCGCCGCCACGATGGAACTGCTGAACAGCCTGGCGAGATTCGACGATGGCACCAGACAGGGGCGCGCCGTCCGCCGGGAAGCGCTGGAATCGGTGGTGTTGATGCTGGCACCGATCGTTCCGCACGCCTGTCATGCGCTGTGGAAAGCCCTTGGCCATCGGGAACCGGTTGTCGACGCCGCCTGGCCATGGGTCGATGAATCCGCATTGGTCCAAAAAACGAGAGAGATGGTGGTGCAGGTAAACGGTAAACTCAGAGGCAAAATTTCGGTTGCTGTGGATGCCGGGCGCGACACGATCGAAACCATAGCGCTGGGCGACCCGAACGTACAGAGATTCATCAAGGGAAAAACGGTTAGAAAAATGATCGTGGTTCCCGAAAAACTGGTCAATATAGTGGTCTGACGATGACGAATGCACACACCCCCGCCAACCGCCGCGCACACCTGCTTTTGCTGCCGGGCTTAATGATCTTGATCAGCATTGTCAGCAGCTGCGGATGGCAGCTGCGGGGCGCCTCGAACCTGCCGCCGGAAATGGCTCATGTTTATGTCGAAGGCCTTTCCCGCAAGAACCGTTTCGTCCAAGACCTGAATGAGAACCTCTCCTTTGCCGGCGGCGGCGTCACCAAGGACCCGGCGTCGGCGGGTGTCATACTGAAAGTGCACAATGAGCAGTTAGAACGCCGCGTCGCATCTCTGAGCGAAGAAGGCAAGGCCACTGAATACGAGTTGATTTACCGCATCCGTTTCGAGCTTCAGAAACCTGACGGCAGCAACCTGCTGCCCACACAAACGATCGAAATCCGTCGCGCTTATTTCAATCCTCAGGTCCTTGTGATCGGAAAATCGGAAGAGGAAAATCAAATTCGCGAAGAAATGTACAAAGAAGCGGTCCGAACGCTGCTGCGCCGCACGGAAATTGCACTGAGTCATTCCCCTTCCTGACAGCGCCGGCCATGAAACTACGGGCTGACCAGTTGGAAAAGAGGCTGAGCAAAGGGCTGGTCCCGATTTACTTGCTCAGCGGCGATGAACCGCTGCAGCTGGGCGAAGCGGCCGATGCCATTCGCGCTGCAGCGGACAAAGTGGGGTATACGCACCGAGAGGTATTCGACGTCGGTACCGGCTTCGATTGGAACACGCTGTTGCAAGCGGTTGATTCGCCTTCGCTGTTCGCCGACCGCCGCATCCTCGACCTGCGCCTGGAGTCAGGAGGTCCGGGCCGGGACGGTGCCAAAGCGCTCCTGACGATTACCGAACGCCCGCCGAATGATGCCATCGTTCTCATCAGCGCCGGAAAACTGGCGGCGGGCGCACAAAAAACACGCTGGTTCCAAGCCATCGATCGACAGGGCGTGGTAATTCAGGCGTGGCCCTTGCAGGGGGGGCAACTGCTGCAATGGCTAGAACGCCGTTTGCAAAACAAAGGCATTCAAACCGACCCGGCCGGCGTGCGGATACTGGCCACCCGCGTGGAAGGCAACCTGCTTGCGGCCGCCCAGGAGATCGAAAAACTCTATGTACTGCAAGGCCCGGGCACAGTGGATGCCCATACCATTGCCGAGGTAGTGACCGACAGTGCGCGCTTTGACGTCTTTAATCTGGTTGACAACGCCCTGCAAGGCCATTTAGTATCCACTGATCGAATGCTCAGCAGGATTAGAGCCGAAGGCGTCGCGCCGGCGATCGTATTGTGGGCGTTGACCCGAGAGATTCGAATCCTCGAGCAGATAGCGTTTGGCAAAAGCAACGGGACACCATTGAACACCGCGTTGCGCCAAACCAATGTGTGGGAAAAACGCAAGCCACTGATCACTCGAGCAATAAAACGGCTCTCTTTGACCGAAATCAGTCGCCTGTTGGTCCAATGCGCACAGGCTGACCGGATCATCAAGGGGCTTTCGCAAGGCGACCCATGGATGGCACTGCTGGGGGTGAGCCACGGACTTGCGGGAATCGGGTATCAGGAAACAGGGATCAGAAATACCTGACCTGATACCTGTTACCTGTTACCTGTTACCTGTTACCTGTTACCTGTTACCTGTTACCTGACATCATGCACCACGATATAAGCGAGTACATGCACACAGTGGGCCGGCAGGCCGGTGAAGCTGCTCGTATCCTAAGCCGAACCGAGACTCGAGGGAAGGACCTCGCCCTGCTGAAAACCGCGGCAGCGATCGAAGATAACAAGGCACATTTGTTGAGCGAGAATGGCAAGGATATGGAGGCGGGCGAACATCGCGGTCTCGAACCGGCTCTGCTCGACCGCCTGGAACTGACCGATCGGCGAATTCAGTCGATGGCAGATGGACTTCGTCAAGTCGCCGCGTTGACAGATCCTGTGGGCGAAATCTCCGACTTGACCTACCGCCCTTCAGGAATACAGGTCGGACGCATGCGCGTTCCGCTCGGTGTGGTCGGGATCATCTATGAATCGCGGCCCAATGTCACCGCCGATGCGGCCGCGCTCTGCCTGAAATCGGGCAATGCCTGCATCTTGCGCGGCGGCTCCGAAGCCATACATTCGAATCGGGCCATCGCCGAATGCATTCGCCGGGGGCTGCAACAGGCGGGGCTTCCTGAGCACTGCGTTCAGGTGATCGAGACGACCGACCGGGCAGCAGTCGGCGAGCTGATCCGGATGGAACAGTATGTGGATGTGATCGTTCCCAGAGGCGGCAAGAGCCTGATCGAGCGGGTCTCGCACGAAGCGCAGGTTCCGGTTATCAAGCATCTGGATGGAATCTGCCATGTGTACATCGATGACAAGGCAGACATCGACAAGGCGCTTGCGGTCGCCTTCAATGCCAAAACCCAACGCTATGGGACCTGCAACACCATGGAAACGTTGCTGGTCGCAGGGCCGATTGCACCATCGGTGTTGCCGCAGCTCGCCGATCAGTACCGGCGAGCGGGGGTCGAACTGCGCGGCTGTCCAAAAACCTGCGAACTGATCACCGATTGCCGGCCGGCAACCGATGACGACTGGAACATGGAATACCTCGCCCCCATCCTGTCGATTCGAATCGTCGATGGACTGGAGGCAGCGCTCGACCACCTGTACAAGCACAGCTCGGCGCACACCGACGCCATCGTGACCGAGGATTACAGCCGCGCGCGACGCTTTCTGCGCGAGGTCGATTCAAGCTCGGTGATGGTCAACGCCTCGACCCGTTTTGCCGATGGCTTCGAATACGGACTCGGAGCCGAGATCGGCATCAGCACGGACAAACTGCACGCACGCGGCCCCGTTGGCCTCGAGGGACTGACATCGCTGAAATACATCGTCCTCGGTGATGGCCACATACGCGAATAGCCGTTCATGATCGGCATATTCGGCGGCACCTTCGACCCGGTGCACTTCGGACATCTGCGAACAGCGTTGGAAATCAAGGAGAGCCTGGAGCTGGCTCAAGTTCGGCTGGTTCCATGCCGTCGACCGCCTCATCGTGAACCCCCCGCCGCCAGCGCCGAACAACGCTTGATCATGCTGCGCAGCGCGGTTCAAAACGAGCCCGCAATAACCATCGATCCCCAAGAGCTGCAGCGCGAAGGCGCTTCCTTTTCCGTCGATACGCTGGCGGCGATACGGAAAGAGACAGGCGAGACGACGCCGATCTGCCTGATCGTCGGCATGGACGCTTTTGCCGGCCTGGAAACATGGCATCGATGGCGAACCTTGTTCGATCTGGCCCATATCGTGGTCATGCAGCGGGCAGGCATTGCGCCATCGCTTCCGCACACATTGACCGAATTCATCGAAGATAAAACAGCACAAACAGTCTCCATGCTGCACTCCAACCCTTCGGGACTCATCCTGTTTCAGGAGGTGATTCAACTGGACATCTCGGCAACGCGCATACGCCGCCTGATCAAAGAAGGGAGAAACCCGCGCTGGCTGCTGCCGGATTCCGTTTTGCAAATGATAAAGGAACAACACTTATACACGCAATCATGTCAACAGATCAACTATTGAAGATCGTCCTGGCTGCGCTGGACGACGGCAAAGGGAACGATATCAAAACCATCGATGTTCAGGGAAAAACCAGCGTGGCGGACTTCATGGTCATCGCCAGCGGAACCTCCGAGCGCCATGTCAATTTTCTTGCCGATCACGTCGTCGAAGCCGTCAAAAAGAAAAAGTTCAAACCGCTCGGCATCGAAGGAGAGAGCGTCGGCGACTGGGTTCTGGTCGATCTGGGCGATATCATCGTGCACGTCATGCTGCCTCAAACCCGAGCGTTTTACCAGCTCGAAAAATTATGGGAGACCGATTTTGCAACGGTCAGCGCCAAGGCGATCTGAACAGGCATTTCAACAGTCCCGGAATACGCCCACCCAATCTGTGATCCCGCATCCAACAATCGTCAGCACATGACGACTTCGCCGGTGTCATCAGTACCCTCGATAGGCGCACCGCCATCATGACGGTTCGCCTCCGCTGTCCGGCACGACGGGAGGTTCTTCAGGCGGCTCACTCTGTTGCGGAATTCGTCCCTGCCTCGCTTCATGAATCTCCTTGTCCAACGTAGCCCTCTGTTTTTCCAGCACCAGCAATTCGATTTCATGGCGCAGAAACACATCCGCCTGCCTGGTTGCTTCAAAACGCCGCTCCTTATCCCTCATATCGGCCTCCAACTCCATCCGTTTCAGCCGGCTCTCACGCATAAGCCTCGCTGCACGTCGCCTCTCCTCTTCCTCCAACGCCATTTTCAACTGCTCTGTCTCCTTTCCGCCCTTTTCCCGCTGGAATTCGGTCTCGCGGCGCATCTGTTCCTGCATAAGCGCCAGCTTGTCTCTCATCCCCGCATCCGCTTCCATCCGCTTCAGCCGGGAGCCGTGCCCCAGCCGTGCTTCATGACGCTTCTCTTCCTCTTCCAGAACCATTTTGAGCCGCTCCATTTCCTTTTTGTCCTTTTCCCTCTGCAACTCGTGCTCGCCGCGCAACTGTTCCGACAACTCCTCTGCTTTGTCTTTCATTGCCGCATCCCGCTCCATCCTTTTCAGTCGGCTTCCATGTGAAAGCCTGGCGGCGTGATGCTTTTCCTCTTCTTCCAGCAACATCCGAAGCTGTGCCGTTTCCTTCTTCTTCTTTTCGAGCTGAAGCACCTCTTCATGGCGCTGCTGTTCGAAAACCTTCTCCTCATGGACCAGACGCGTTTGATCATCATGCTCCAGTTGTCGAAACAGTTCGTGATTTCGCTTATCGCGAAATTCGTGGTGCCGACGCATCACCTCCAGATAAGCCGACCGATGACGGAAACGACCGTCCAGCGCCCAATCCTCTTCGTTGAGTTCTTGAAACACCGGGTCGAGACGACAACCGGTACGGCATTGAATATGCTGCACCATCAGCGACTCGTTGATACGATCCTCGATGCGGTGTTCGATCTCTGTCAGTCTGTCCGGTATCCAATGGTTTGCTTCGGCTGTCAGCAGCTCCTCTTGTATCGCATCCTCGAGCAGCATTTGGTAGTGGGACTTGATGTGCCGGGCGACATCCAGCAAGGCATCGAAATGCTCTTCGACGTAGGTCAAAGTGGGCTGAAACCGCACCGAGAGCTCCACATGCATCACACAGAGTCCGCCAAGCAGCTTCTGCTCCATGTTGACGGTCCAATCTTCGATGGCAAGATCATAAACCGTATGGTAGAACCTTTTGACAAAATGCCTTGGGCACCGGTACAAGCGTAAAAACGGCCCCAACCGGGCCACCACGATTCGCCGATCGCCCTCGAATCCAGGATCCCAGAGACGAAGAGCCGACGCGTCGTCAACGTCACTCGACATCATCCGCTCCTCGGGACAAACGGCGCACCACGTCGTCAGAACCGGCGCCTGATTGATCGGCTCTTTGACTCCTCACCTGACGCGCCAGGCGAGTGGCGATCACCGGATAAAGATTCGGTGCAAATTCAACGGCCCGATTCCCGACCTTGCGCAGATAGCCGCGACTCAGCAAAAAAGCGACTCCGAACATTCTGGACCAATCCGAATAGCGCCTGGCCTGCTCGATCGGACTTTTTTCGATCACAATCTCAAGCTCGTCGTTGTGATTGATTCTCAACTGAGAAAACTGGCTGAGGCATTCATACACCATGTCCTGTTCATGTTCACTCAGAGGCCCCGGCGCCGTGAATTCCAAACGATAAGACAATAGAATCGTGAAAAAATCCACCATGACTGCGCACAGGAAGGCAAACAGAGAAAAGGCATCCCACATTGCAAACGAGGGGGTCACTCCCTGCACAAACGCGTCGTAAGGCTCGAGCACCGGCGCGCTGCGAACACGCCGAACATCATCAAGGACCAGCGCATCGAATGCGCTCTGTACGCTGATCAGATCGGCAGCGACCTGATCGTAGATTTTCTGGTTCCGGGTATCGGTCGCCAAGCGCGCCACACGCTCTCGCAAAGCGCGTACCTGCCGCCCAAGAGACTCCGCGGCCTGCTCCAGCGCCTGAAGCCGTTCTTTTTCTTTCAGATAGAGCTGATTATAATGTCTCCAGAACGGCCCCCGGCCAACCTGGTTGCGGTAACGTGAGGTCACCTCCGGGTGTGTGCCCAGATAGGCCTGGTTCGCCTCCTCCGCCGCTTCATCGGTCTTCCCCCGCTGCTCCGCCACCACTTCCCGGCTCATTTGCATGGCATCATCCAGATACTCCTCCACCGAGAGCCGCAGCGAAGCCAGGTGTTTCAATTGAATGTTCTTTTCCTCGGAAATTTCATAAAACTTGAAATAGGAAAAGGTGACAGAGGCCGCAACGGCGATCAGCAGCGACAACATGACCGAAAGATAACGAACGCGATTGGCCTTCCAATGAATGCCGGCAATCTCCAGAGAGGCGATGACAATGATGGACTGAATGGCGATCGTGATGATCAACGCGATCCACCACGTGATAAAGTAGGACATCCCATAGTAAGTGGTGTAGCCTGACGCGATGCTCAGCATCACCACGATCGGAATCGACCATATTCGAAGCAGGCCCACAAAACTGGTCTGAGCCCGGTTGATCAACCTTGCCAACCCCCAGCGCTCAGTCATCGTTCCTGCCCTCCCGCCCACCTGCTGTTACGTCCGGCCAGTTCGAGGTGCGAGGCGTCCCCTTCCGTTCCGACAAGACGCTCATATTACTCCGGATCCTCCAGCGCAAATCCGATTTTCAGCGTCACCTGCCAATGCGCCACCTGACCATCGACAATATGCCCCCGCGTATCGACAACTTCAAACCAGCGCAGGCCGTGCAGCGTTTTAGAGGCCCGGGAAATCGCATTTTCTATGGCGTGCTGTATCGATTGCGTAGAAGATCCGGTTAATTCGATGCTCTTATAAACATGCTCGCTCATCACTCGTGCTCCGTTTCAGTTAGGTTGATCATTTTTTCATTCAGTTCATGCAGCCGTTCCTTGGTACCGCTATCCATCCAAAAGCCGTCATATCGCTCACCGGTTACTTTACCCCGGACCATCGCCTCGCGCAGAAGCGGGGCCAGACGGTGGCGGCCCGGCTGACAGGACTGAAACAGCTCCGGTCTGTAAACACCGACTCCGCTGAATGTCAAGCTGTGTTCGGCAGCAGCGACCACCCTGCCGCGGCTGATGGAAAAATCACCATTCTTATTGTGCCGCGGATTGGGCACCAGAACCAGATGCGCCAAATCCGTAGGCTGGTCGCGCAGGCGTTGAAATGGAAAATCGGTGACAATATCGCCATTGACAACCAAAAAAGGCTCATCGCCGAGCAATCCAAGGGCGTGGACGATACCCCCGGCGGTTTCAAGGCCGATCCGGCCTTCGTGAGAATAGCGGATCACAGCCCCAAAGCGGCGACCGTCCCCAAGCGCCGTCTCGATCAGCTCACCCAGCCAGGCAAGATTGATGACGATCTCGCCGACACCGGCGGCAACCAGCGATTCAACCGTATATTCGATCAACGGCCGACCGGCAACGGGCAACAGCGGCTTCGGCAGACGGTCGGTCATAGGACGCAAGCGTTCGCCACGACCGGCGGCCAATATCATGGCCTTCATTCCAATATATGCCTCTTGCTCATACGATTGAGCACCACCTCCTGCAGGAACCCGTGGAACTCGGCCAGTGTGGAATAACGGCCGCAAATGCGGCTGATATAACCCAGAGTTCTGGGAATATCGCCAACATAGGCCGGCCTGTTGTCCCGCAATTTCAAACGGCTGAAAATACCGACGGCTTTCAGATGACGTTGCAAGCCCATCCAATCGAACCACTGCATAAACTGTTCGAGTCCGATGTTGTCGATGAGTCGCCGCTCTTTCAACAAGGCATGATAATCCGCCGCCCACGATTCGACCCGATCTTCCGGCCAGGCGATATAGCAATCACGCAGCAGCGATACGAGATCATAGGTGACAGGACCGATCACCGCGTCCTGAAAGTCGAGGACGCCTGGATTGCTCTCTTCCACCACCATCAGATTTCGCGAATGATAATCGCGATGAACACAGACCATCGGCTGAGCCATCGCCGACTCGATCAACAGATCCTGAACCGTATCGAACATGCCTTTGAATAACGGGGCCGATTCGAGACCGAGCAACCGCCGTAAAAACCAGTCATGAAACAGATCCATCTCAGACCGCATCTTCTCTCTCTGGTAGAACGGCAGCGGGCATCCCTCGATCTCTATTCCACTCTGCAGGCGGACCAATGCGTTCAAGGCATCGCCGTACAGAAGCGATGCGCTGCTTTCGTGCAAATGATCGAGATAACATCGACGCCCCAGGTCGCCAAGCAGCAGAAAGCCCTGGCCGACATCTTCTTCATGCACTGCCGGCACATGAATGCCCGCCCGCTCGAACAATCGCGCAACCATTACGAACTGTGCAACATTTTCCAGATCAAGCGATGCATCCATGACAATGTACGAAACACCATCCACGACAGCCCGAAAATAACGGCGAAAACTGGCATCGCCGGCAGTCGCTTCAAGCGATTCCAGATGCAGCCCCAAGTCCACCTCCAACCACTGAAGGATCTTTTGCAGACGCCCGTCGTTTTCTGACATCTACGTAAACTGCCTCTGCGTTCGCTCACACTTTCCGATTCGTTGCACCATGACACTCAAAATTGCGTTGCCAATAAGGTAGAATATTAAATTCCCAAGCGATCTTGTTTACCAATCAGGAAAAACGCACACAAAATGAAGATATTGTGCTCTTCAGGTTCATACATCCGCAATCCTCACTCGAAAAAACCGTATCGGTTCGGGCTGTCCGGCGCTGTTAATCCGATTCATTGATTCGATTCGCCGCCGCTGTCAATTTCGTGCCGGAATCACACGCTCCCCTCAATTCCGACGGTGCCGGTATTGTATGCGATTTCATACGTTCTAGGCGAATCCACTTATGAAATCCATAAGCCTACTGATTGTCACTGCGCTGCTGGGCATGTCAAAAGCCTCGGCGGAAATCGAGGGCGGTTGGGATTGTCATCGTAGTGAGGATGACAAAGAATGGTTGTGCACCACCCGAACACCGAAACCGCCGCGCAAAATCGAGACGCCCGGTAAAGCCGTTGTCGACGACGTCGAGCAGGCACCCCCTGCAACCACGGTCGCCGGCCCGCAGGACCAGCCTGCGAGCGCTCCGGCAACCATTGTCACGCCCGAAGCCGAACCGGTCGACACCCGAGCAGCCGCTGCCGCCGCGGGAGCAGAACTCCTTGAGAGCGAAGCCGCCGAAGCAAGCACACCGGCTGAGGCGCAAGCAGCCGCTGAAGAAGCTGAACCGGCCGATGCCGTAACCCTGATCGTCAGCGAATACTACCAAGGCAAACCGATAGCCGACCCGGCATCACAAACGCTGGCCGCAGCCCCGCCAGCCGGCTGGTCCTGCGCACGCGAAGCAGATGGTGCCGACTGGGACTGCAAACTCTCCGGCCCGGACCCGCAAGGTTTTCCGCACCCGGTGAGAGACAAGGAATCAGAACCTTTGTTATCGCCCTCGTTTTCGTACACGCAGGAACAGCTGTTCCAAAACATGTTGGCCAAATCCACGATCGATCCCTGGGCCATATGCAGCCCGCAACTCGGTCCTCCGCCGAAACCGGCAGCCACGATTTCACAGGACGAGGCGCCGATCGAAATCAATGCGAATTACACCGATATCTTCCAAAAGGAGATTGTTACACTGAAGGGCAATGTCGACGTCACATGGGCAAATCAAAAGATCTATGCAGAAGATGCAACCTACGATACGGTTTCGACCACGCTGTCGGCGCAAAACAACGTCTACTACAGCGACCAAAACCTCTCCCTGTACAGCAACAAGGCTCACCTCAAGCTCGATACGAACGAAGGCCGCCTGCGAAATTCACTGTTCGTTCTCGACAACGTTCCGGCACGTGGACGCTCCAGCCAGGTCGATATCGACAGCAAAACCCGGATGCGTCTCAAAGATGTCGCCTACACCACCTGCGCTCCGGGCAACCAGGACTGGACGATGGAGGCCGCCAAGCTGGACCTCGACCGGGAAGCCGGCGTCGGTGTCGCCAGGGATGCCTGGCTGGAAATCAAAGGCGTGCCGGTATTTTATACCCCCTACATTGAATTCCCGATCGACGACCGGCGAAAATCGGGCATCCTGGCACCCACTTTCGGCAGCACCGATCAAGCCGGCTTCGATTTTACCCTGCCCTATTACTGGAACATTGCCCCCAACTATGATGCCACCATCGCGCCGCGCTATATGACTCGACGCGGCTTCCTGCTGGGGGGGAACTTTCGTTATCTGACCGAAATGACACAGGGAGAAATTGCGGCGGAACTGCTGCCGCAGGACCAAGTGAGCAAAAAAACCCGCGGCGCGATCTCCGCACTCAACCGAACCCACTTCACGCCGGATCTGAACGCCGATTTCGACCTGAACTATATATCCGACAATGACTATCTGAATGAGATTGGAAACAGCCTGGTGATCACCGATTTCAAACACATCAGAAGCCGAGCCAACCTGCGGTACGACCCGGACTGGATGTCGCTGCGCGTCCGGGTTGAAAACTTTCAGACCATCGACCCCTCCATCACCAGCGACAACCGGCCTTATCGGATGCTGCCGCAAATACGCGTGGACATGAATGAACAGCTGGGTGATCTTGACGGCCGCTTCAAGCTGCGCGGCGAGTACGTGTTCTTTCAGCGCGACAAGACGGTCACCACCAATCGCATCGACCTGAGACCAGAGCTCAGCTGGCCCATCCAGACCGCAGGCGCCTTCGTCAAACCCGCCGTCACCGTGCAGACCACACAATATTGGCTCGACAATCAGGATCTCGGCACACCGAATACGATCACCCGGGTGCTCCCTCTCATTTCACTGGACAGCGGCCTCGTCTTCGAACGCAACACGACACTGGGCGGCAACCCTTATATTCACACCTTGGAGCCGCGCATCTATTATCTGTATGTGCCGTTCACCGACCAGAACGATATCCCGCTGTTCGACACATCGGAAAACGACTTCACCGCTCTGCAGCTGTTCCGAAACAATCGCTTCAGCGGCGCCGACCGGATCGGTGACGCCAACCAGGTCTCCCTGGCACTCACCTCACGCCTTCTGGAATCGGCGACCGGGCGGGAACGCCTGGACGCAAGCATCGGATCGATCATCTTTTTCAGAAACCGCGGCGTCACCCTGCGTCCAACCGAACCGACCGAAACCTCGACGATCTCGAACGTCATCGGCGAGCTCAACGCGGAAATCACCGATCACTGGTCGGTCCGTTCGGGCCTTCAATGGGATCCGCCGAACAGCGAAATCGACCGCGCCCAGGTTGCCTTGCGGTACCGAGACGTACCGGGCAGGGTTTTCAACCTCGCCTATCGGTTTCGCCAGGACGAAAACAGCAACCGAATCAATGAGACAGTAATCAATCAAATCGATACGTCTTTCCGCTGGCCGGTCATTACCGATTTGCATTTGGTCGGCCGCTGGCAATTCTCTTTTCGCGACGACACCACGCTCGAAAGCTTCGTGGGAATCGAAAAGGACAGTTGCTGCTGGCGCTTTCGCATCCTCGGACGGCGTTGGATCACCAGCATCAACAATCAAATCATCGGTACGGGCGAGCCCAACACCGGTGTGTTCTTTCAGCTGGAATTGAAAGGATTGGCCAGCTTCGGAGACACCGTCGACAATTTCCTCGAACGAAATATTTCAGGCTACCAGATTCCCGAAAACTGAAGACAGGGATCAGGGAACGGGAATCACGCTTTTCTGATTCCTGACACCCGATTCCCGAATAATTGAATCAATCATGTTGAATAAACAATACCGCTCCGCACTGCGGAGCACACTTTTACTTGCCGTCGGCTTTCTGGCTGCCTTTTCGTGCGGCGCGCAACCGGTCGATCGCATCGTAGCCGTGGTTGAAGACGGCGTCATTTTGGAAAGTGAGCTCAACCGGCAGGTCGCCAGCGTCAAAGCCAGGCTGGCCGCAAATAATACGCCTTCGCCTGGCGATGACATCATCCGCAGGCAGGTCCTGGAGCGATTGATCATCGACAAACTGCAACGGCAGCTGGCCGACCGATCGAATATCCGCATCGATGATCAGACCCTGCACAATTCAATGGTCGAGATTGCTCAGCGTAATAATCTCAGCCTTCAGGAATTCCGGCAGGCCCTGCAGGCGGAAGGCATTCGTTATGAGGATTTTGTCGAGGAAATGCGCAATGAACTGATAATCAGACGCTTGCGCGATCAATTCATCACCAGCCAGGTCAAAGTCTCGGACCGGGAAGTTGAGCATTATCTGGAAACCCAGGATCAACCTGAAGGTGGCCGGAACGTACAGTATCACGTCGGCCATATTCTCATCGCCACGCCCGATGGCGCTTCCCCGAGCCAGATTCAGGACGCACGCGAAAGAGCCGAGCGCGTCATTGCCGAACTGGAAGAGGGGGGCGATTTCAGTCAAATGGCCATCCGCTATTCCAACGGCGCCCAGGCGCTCGCCGGCGGTGATCTCGGGTGGCGGACGCTGGGACAGATCCCTTCCCTGCTGGCCGAAAAGGTCGTCCACATGCAGGAAGGCACAATAGAAGGGCCAATCCACAGCCCGAGCGGGTTTCATATCATCAAGCTGTTGGGGCTCAAAGGCAGCGGCGGCAAACACATCGTCACGGAAACCCATGTCCGCCACATCCTGCTCAAAACCAGCGGGCTGTTCAATGATGAAGATGCCCGAAACCGTTTATTGGATTATAAGAAGCGGATCGAGGAGAACGCCGATTTCGCCGCTCTGGCACGCGCCCATTCCGATGACAAAGGCTCCGGACTGAAAGGCGGCGACCTTGGCTGGGTGACACCAGGCACCCTCGTACCGGCATTCGAAGCAGCAATGAACGCACTGGCCATCGATCAGCTCAGCGAGCCGGTGCAAACCCAGTTCGGCTGGCATCTGGTCCAGGTCCTCGGCCGCCGCGAACGTGACGATACCTCCGAATATAAAAAGGCGCAGGCGCGCCAGGCCATTCGTCAACGCAAAATCGAGGAAGAGACCGAACTCTGGCTGCGCCGCCTGCGCAGCGAGGCATACGTGGAAGTCAGGCTTGGCCGATGACCTAAGGGTATGTCACGAAATAAGTATCGCATCTTACTTGTCTTTTTGCCCGTCTTCTGCGTTGCGGCAACGGTTACATAACTTGGCTATGCGCCCATTGCCGCGCCTTGAAGACGAACAAAAATCCGGCGCAATCTGCAACACTTATTTCGTTCCATGCCCTAAGCCAACCCGCCGTAAAGAGTCCCAACGTTGAAGACATTCATACCGCGCATCGTCCTGACCACCGGTGAGCCGGCCGGTATCGGCCCGGATCTTTGCGCATTGATTGCGCAGCGGCCTTTTCTTTGTGAGCTCGTGGCCGTCACCGATCCTGATCTGCTCACAAGCCGCGCCGAAACGCTCGGTTTATCGCTCCATTGCCCGACCGTTGACCTGACCGCCCCGCCGGAACTGCACCGGCCCGGCACGATGAAAGTGCTGCCGACACGGCTGTCGAGCCCCGCCCGCTGCGGCAAACTGAACACAGGCAATGCAACGTTCGTTCTGGGAACCATCGAACAGGCGGCCAGAATCTGCCGCACCGGGGACGCTCATGCGCTGGTTACCGGACCGGTTCATAAAGGCATCATCAACGATGCGGGGATTTCATTCAGCGGCCACACCGAATACCTTGCCGATCTGACCGGGGCGTACCCGGTGATGATGCTGACCGCTCCCGGACTGCGCGTCGCACTGGCGACCACACATCTGCCGCTCGAGGCCGTCAGCCGGGCGATCACCTTCGAGCGCATCCACACCGTCCTCACGGTACTGCACAGCGATCTCATGACCCGCTTTTCGATCGAGCAGCCGCGAATCGGAGTGTGCGGCCTCAACCCGCATGCCGGCGAAGGCGGACATCTGGGCCGGGAAGAAATCGAGATCATCGAGCCGGCACTGAAAGCGCTCAACAGCGAGGGCTTGCACGTCGAAGGCCCATTTCCCGCCGACACGCTGCTCACACCCGACCGTATCAAGCACCTGGATGCAATACTCGCCATGTATCACGACCAAGGGCTGCCGGTACTCAAATATGCGGGCTTCGGACAAGCAGTCAATATCACGCTGGGGCTTTCCATCATCCGTACGTCCGTAGATCATGGCACCGCACTGGAACTGGCGGGCAGCGGCCGAATTAAAACAGGCAGCATGCAGGCAGCCATACAGGCGGCGATCGACCTCTCCATAAACCACGCTCATCACACCAGGCCATGAGCCACCGTGCGCGCAAACGCTTCGGTCAGCATTTTCTTCATGACCAGTCTGTCATCGACTGGATTTTGGCTGCAATCAACCCGCAACCCGATCAGCATCTGGTTGAAATCGGTCCGGGCAAAGGCGCACTCACATCGCGCCTGCTGCCACGGTGTCGCCGTTTGGACATCATCGAACTCGACCGCGATCTGGTCACTTTGCTTCGCAACCGGTTCGCCGGCGATGATAGACTGTCGATCCATAGCGCAGATGCACTGCGCTTTGATTTTTCCAGGCTGCGCTCAGCCGACGAGAAACTCCGCCTGATCGGCAACCTGCCATACAATATTTCCACCCCGCTGCTGTTTCATCTGGTCGAGCATCGACACTGCATCGCCGACATGCACTTCATGCTGCAAAAAGAGGTCGTCGACAGACTGAGCGCCGGCCCCGGCGGCAAACGGTACGGGAAACTGAGCGTGATGATACAATATCATTATCAGGTGGAACATCTGTTCGACGTGCCCGCAGAGCATTTTGAACCAAAGCCGAAGGTCCTATCCGCCATCGTCCGACTCATCCCACACAAAACACCGCCGGTCATCGTAGACAGTCTGAACATGCTGCAGCAAGTGGTCACACAGGCATTTTCGCACCGGAGAAAAAACCTGCGCAACGCATTGAGACCCCTTTTCTCGGAAACCGAAATGAAGGCATTGAACATTGACCCGACTGCGCGTGCGGAAACGCTGGGGCTTGAGGCCTTTGCGCGCCTGAGCAACTACAAATCGAAGAATTCCGCAGGAAACAACCCCAATTCACGAATCATTCACCATTAACATTCATAAGGCATTTATATGAAAAAAAACCTATCGATACTGATGCTTGCCGCCACCCTTTTACTGGCCGGCTGCGACCGGGGAAAATCCGGTCTGGAACAGGCATTGGCAGAAAACTTTCGCGACGACCAGGACTTGAAAGATTACAAGATCGATCCTGACGAGATGGCGGAGTGCGTCGCCGACGAAATCGCCGGATCCATCCCCGGGCTTCCCGGAGCTCCCCAGCGCAAAGCCTATTTCGAAGCCTATACGAAAATGATAAAGGTGACCACCAATGACCAAGACCCGCAACAGGTTCTGGAAGAAAACCAGGAAGTGTTCGGCTCCATCAGGAAAGCGCGGGAGGCAGCCTTCAGTGTCACCGCACACATTCTCGATTGTATCGGTACGCTGGTGGAGCAACAGGGCGCTCCATAGCCGCAACGCTTGATGTAATATTGTACGGAGGAAAAAACAATGCGTTTACTACACACCATGATCCGGGTTGGCAACCTGGAAAAATCCAAGCGCTTCTATTCCGAACTGTTGGGGATGAAGCTGCTGCGGCAGCTGGAATATCCGGACGGCCGATTCACGCTGGCCTTTATGGGCTATGGCGATGAAAAAGATCACACGGTCCTTGAACTGACCCATAACTGGGATACAACCGAATACGACCACGGCAATGCCTTCGGGCATATTGCCATGGAAGTCGACGATGTCTACGAAGCGGTCCAGAGAATCAAACAGCAGGGCGGAAAGGTGGTCCGTGAAGCCGGCCCAATGCAGCACGGCACGACCGTCCTCGCTTTTGTCGAAGACCCGGATGGCTATAAGATCGAGTTGCTTAGTCCGGAGGCGACTGGAGGTTAGGGAAGCAAGGCCCCCGTTACTTGCGGCGGAGCCGCGACGTCGAAGCACCGAGGCGGAGCTTCGGTGCCAGAAAAAAACACTATCGCTGAGGTAGCCTATGACAGCAGTAACAGTCTCCCCTAAATTTCAGGTCGTGATCCCTAAAGAGGTAAGAGAATCCATGGGCATAGTCTCGGGCCAAAAAATAGAGATTCTCACCTATCGCAACCGTATAGAGCTGATTCCCATTAAGCCAATGAAGAAAATGAAAGGATTTTTGAAGGGAATCGATACGGAAGTGGAACGGGAAAAAGATCGCATATGAATGTCGTGGATTCATCCGCATGGCTGTCCTATTTTGCAGACGACGGCAACGCGGGAGTGTTTTCAGCTCCAATAGAAAACATCGACGAATTGATCGTTCCCAGCATTACGATTGCTGAAGTTTTTAAATGCATTTTACGCCAGCGCGGCGAAGACATGGCTTTGGAGGCCATTGCCCACATGGAGCAGAGCAAGATCATACCGCTCGATAGTGGCTTGGCTATCGATGCAGCCCAGTATGGTGTCCGCTGCAAGCTGCCATTGGCTGACAGCATTATTTACGCAACTGCACGAAGGTTTGGCGCTTTGATATGGACGCAAGACGTTGACTTTATGTCATTGGATGGCGTCGAATATCATCCAAAGAAATAAACCAAGCCTTATTTCCGTCATCAGCGCAACTGCCGTCCTACTCCACTTTATGAGCACCGCCCAATCGACTATGATCGACTCGAGCGATCGAGCCCACCCGAGGGAAGGCCTTTTACCGGCCTGTCGGTAAACTTCGCCAGCCGTTTCAGCGCATCGATCTTGTCGCTGCGGTCGATTTTGGCACGTCCGAGCGCGGTGTGCAGAACATCGATGGTTTTGTCATAGGTTGTGAGATCGACTGGATACGGAGTACCGTCCTTGCCGCCGTGAGAAAACGAAAATCGCGCCGGGTCCCGAATACTGGTTGGCGTGCCGTAGATCAGCTCTGCTGTCAATGCCAGTGCGCGCAACGTTTTCGCTCCGACGCCCTGAATGCCGAGCAGACTTTGAAAATCGGCCGGGGCCTGTTCATAGGTCTTCAATAGAATCTTTTTGAGATAACGGGGATTGATGTCTTCATGGCGCACCCAGTGGCGCCGCGGCATTACCAGCTCAGGCAGTCGTGTGAGGACATGTTCGGTTTCCCGATCAGGCTGGGCGGCCAATTCGGTGACCCGCATTCTCGCCGCCTCACTTTCGTGCGCCACGAAATTGAGTGTGCTGCCGCGGTGGTCGCAGCAGATCGCCGCGTGCGGTTCATCGACGAAATCGGTGGAATCATCGCCCAGCCAGTGGTAGCGGCGGGCCATGCCGCTGCCTTCGTTCATCCCCTGCTGCACCACGCACCAGCGGCCGCTGAGGGTAAAGAAAAAGGCGTGATGGTAGATTTGATAGCCATCCTGGAGTGCCGAACTGTCGACCTTGGCCGAGAGCCGGCTGGCATTGATGAGAGGCGCAGCGTCATTTCCGGTTCGGTCGCAGTGTATTTCGATCTCCTCGGGCGTGCGGCGGGAAACCCGCCCTTTGCCGCCGGCCGCAAAAAAGCCCAGGTCCCGCTCCAGCCCCTTGATGCCTTCCTTGACGGCACCGCAGGTGGTTGTGGTGATACCGCTGGAATGCCAGTCGAAACCCAGCACGCAGCCGAAAGCCTGGAACCAGAACGGGTCGGCCAGGCGCTGCAACGCACCTTCCGCGCCGTATTCCGCCACCAGATGGCAGACGATCTCGCGCGCCAGCCGCTTCATACGCTCGAACAGCCAGCGCGGCGCTTTGCCGCCGTGGAGAGGAAGTTGGCTATATCCCGTGCGCATGGGTCAACCGTTTTTTTCTTGAGGACTCTGGTGTTTTTTTCATTGCCGGGGTTGCAGCTGCGGAGCAGATCCAGAATAGAAAGTGTTGGCAGAAATTATAATGCCCCCATCAACCAAGAGACCCGGAATATATCGAAGCATGCCGGTCTAACGGTAAAATGAGCTGAATTCCTTCCTGGTCAGCGCACAACACCATGCCGGCAACTGTTGGCTGCTGCCCCGATTGTACGCCGCCATTCAGGCGATCAAAAAATTGGAACGTCAGCACCGGCTTGTGTTCCTGACCGATGGGGAACAGACCGTCAACGAGCTGCACCGCCCGCCTTTGGCCAAGGTGGCCAATACGGTACAAGGACTGATCGTTGGCGTCGGGGGACTGAAGCCCGTTCCTCTCCCCAAGCTGGATCAGGAAAACCGAATGCTCGGTTACTGGCAGCGAAACGAGGTGAAACGAGTCGACCGTCAACCGCCGACGAATGAGGCAGCCATGACACAGGAGGATCGCATTTTTCGGTCGTTGCTGCACGAAGCGGAACTGAAACAGCTGGCCGGAACTTTAGGCCTGAGCTACCATCGGCTTGCAACCGTCGAGCGCTTCAGCGAAGCACTGCGTTCAGTCGATATGGCGGATCGGCGTGTGGTGGAAACCGATGTTCGCTGGCTGCTTGCCTTGAGCGCATTGCTCTTGATCGTGGCGGCCCATCCTATGTTCCCGATTTAATGCGAAAAGCTAGGAGGCTGTCCGAGAATAGCGATCGTAGCGAGGGCAAGACTGATCGAGTCAGATTTTTCGATCATTTGAGGCGAATAGTAGGCCTATTTAACGACAAATCCGCTGGGAGCGGATTTGGACCGCTGAAAGCGACCCCGAAGGGGTGAAATACAGGGATGTATTTCATCAAAATGATCGGTAAATCTGGCCGATCAGGCTTGGCCGCAGTAGATCAGTCTATTCTCGGACAGCCTCCTAGGAGGCTGTCCGAGAATAGGGCGCTTTAAATTCTTCATACAAGATATCGTGCTGCTGGGCTTTTGAAAGCACATGATATAGTATATAAAAAAGCTTGGTTTGCATTCTCGGACAGCCTCCTAGGCGCTCCCCTTCTTTTCTTCCCAATACAAGGCGAAACAGATGACACCGGGAAAGCTCTTCATTTTGATCGGTTCGGGACTGGTGCTGATCGGACTGATTCTGACGTTCGCCCCCGGCCTTTTCGGATGGTTCGGGCGGCTGCCGGGCGATATCAGGATCGAGGGTGAACACCGCTCTTTTTTCTTTCCGATCACCTCCATGATCGTCGTCAGCCTCGTCCTGACCCTGATCCTGAATCTCTTTTTTCGCCGGTGACAACAAGGATCGTTCAGCTGTTTCCCCTCTGGGCAATTGGTTTGTCCGTTGCCGCTTGGCGATGATCATCGTGCACGTATTTTGTAAAGGCCCAAAAGGCCGTTGGTCGAAGAATCGTGCTGCTCGGGCTGCTGCTCGCCTTCCATTTCGCTCAGCAGCGTCATTGCCAGCTTTTTGCCCAGCTCGACACCCCACTGATCGAAGGAGTTGATGTTCCAGATGATTCCCTGAACGAAAATCTTATGTTCGTATAGTGCGATCAAGGCCCCCAGATTATGTGGCGTGAGTTTATCCATTAAAATCATATTGCTGGGCCTGTTGCCAGGAAAACACTTGTGATTCACCAGTTTTTCCTGATCTTCCGGACTCATTCCGGCCGCGCTCAGCTCAACTCGAACTTCGTCCGCAGTCTTGCCTTTCATCAAGGCCTCGGCTTGAGCAAAGCAATTCGCCACCAGCATTCTATGGTGGAGAGTAAGGTTCGTATCACCCTCCAGAGCGACGATGAAATCCGCCGGAATGAGATGGGTGCCCTGATGGATCAACTGATAAAAGGCGTGTTGATCGTTGGTACCGGGACCGCCCCAAAGGATGGGGCCGGTGTCCACCGAAACCGGCCGTCCGTCCCGTCCTGTCGATTTGCCGTTGCTCTCCATGTCGGATTGCTGCAGGTAATCGGTCAGAAGATGCAGCCGTTGATCATAGGGTAGAACGGCATAAGTCGCAGCGCCGAAAAAATTTCGGTACCATATGCCCAACAGGCCAAGGATAACCGGCATGTTTTCATGAAACGGTGCGGTTCTGAAATGTTCATCCATCGCGTGCGCCCCCGCCAGCAGATCTTCGAAATAGTCCATCCCGATTCTCAGAGCGATGGTAAGACCGATCGCCGACCATAACGAATAACGGCCGCCTACCCAATCCCAGAACTCGAACATGTTGGCCGGGTCGATTCCGAAATCCTGCACCGCACGACTATTGGTGGAAACGGCAACGAAGTGCCGGGCAACCCCGTCCTGCTTACCGGTTTCGTCGAAAAACCATTGCCGGGCGGACTTCGCGTTGGTCATGGTTTCCAGGGTGGTATAGGTTTTTGACGCCACGATAAACAATGTCGTTTCCGCGTCCAGAGGGCCCAGCGTATGCACGAGATCGGAGGCATCGATATTGGAGATGAAATGGGCCCGGATGTCGGGGCAGGCGAAATCGACCATCGCTTCGGTGACCATATAGGGGCCGAGGTCCGAGCCGCCGATGCCGATATTGACGACGTCGGTGATCCGTTTGCCGGTGCAGCCGCGCCACTCGCCGTTGTGCACCGACCGTACGAAGAGACGCATCTTTTGCAGCACGCGGCGAACGCCGGGCATGACGTCCTCACCATCGACCAATACGGGAAGGGCTGAGCGATTGCGCAAAGCCGTATGCAGCACCGCCCGATTTTCGGTGAAATTGATTTTCTCTCCAGCGAACATCCGCTGGATCCAGCTTTTCAGTTCACATTCGTCTGCCAAAGCACGCAGATTGGCCAGCGTCTGATCGGTCATTCTGTTTTTCGAATAGTCGAGAAACAGGCCGGCGGCGCTCATGCTGTAGCGTGAAAAACGATCGGGATCGTCCGCGAACGATGCGCGCATCGTGTCATTCTTGATCTGTTCGTAATGCGTCTGCAGCGCACCCCAGGAAGGCAAATTAGATGGAGATGTCATATCAGATTGAGGAAACCGAAGTCTGTGGTTGGCACAAGGCCATAAGCGATGACCGGGCGAAATGTTAATCGGCCACCAAACCAAATGTAACTCGATGGATCAGCATGTCCGAACGATGCGCTGATTCGGTGGAGATAAGAAAACATCAGCCGTTGCCGACGGAGCGTGTTCAGGCGGCTTGCACAGGGATGGTATGGCTGGTGCGGATAATCTCATTTTTCTCATTAACATACAGCATCGTCGGTTTGAAATTGACCAGTTCGTGCTGGTTCAAGCCGGCGTATGCGCAGATTATGACACGGTCTCCCGGTATGGCAAGACGTGCCGCCGCACCATTGACCGATACGATGCCGCTGCCAGCCTCCGCCAAAATGGCATAAGTCGTCAATCGCTCGCCATTGTTGATGTTGTATATGTCGATCTGCTCGTATTCACGAATACCAGCCTGCTCCAGCAACACACGGTCGATCGCGCACGAACCCTCGTAGGCAATCTCAGAATGCGTCACACACGCCTGGTGCAATTTGGCTTTTAACATCGTTATTTGCATAACCGTACTTTAATTCGCAATCAAAGAACGGGAAATTATGCACCAATCCCCAATCCCTAGCAACCGATCTGACGATTTCAGCATTTATCAATTCTTTATGGAGCCCAGTCATCCTCTGCCATTAAACTGAGATATAGGCCAGTCTTTTCAACAGCTTGCGCTAACCGCGCGGCGGCAATGCGTTGAATGATCAACAAACTACACGTGCACTGCAATCCAACAGCAGCTTTTGCAGGGACTCCTTTTTCCAGGTAATGCTGTCGCTGATCCAACATATCGATTCGAAGCCGTTGTAACCCGCTGTTCACCATCCGACGCATGTGGTGGGGGGGCCTTGACTGAGGAACAAAAAAGGACAGGAGGGCACGCGTGGACGCCTTCAAGATGTGCGGGAAGAGGCTCCCCCCATACAAATACCAGAGCACCAGCAGACTGTCCGAGAATAGCGCTCCGGCCGTGGTCGATAAGCCTGTCTGTTCTTGGACAACAGCCTCCCGGATCAGGCGACCACGAAAATGGCGAGCAGCCGTGACGGCAGGACTATTCCCGGACGAACGCCGTTGCAACACGCCACCCGATGTGAATACCCCCTCCTTTCGGGTTCACATAAACCGGACAGTTTATTTGCTACAAAACCGGACAATATATTAATTCGTAACAATCGGCGGCTTCAGGGTCAGCAAAACTTCCTGCTCCAGGGCGATGGCTCGTTCGAGCAAGCCGGCATAAACCACGAAGGTCACGGATTGCAGATTCGCAAGCAAATATCCCTTTTTGCCCCTCGCAAGGTGAATCTTATCCACCATTTCCAGCGCACTTTCGGACGTGATACACGCCGCGACACTCATGTCGACAACGAACTCCGCCGTTCTGTCCAAACGATCCGTCGAATCAAACAGCAGCGAGAAGGCTTCAAACAGAAGAGCCAGCGGCAAGTCGGAAAAGGGCAAACCACCATCCGGATTTGTACTGTCCGTACTAAAAAGAGCTATTCTTTCCGTTTGGATCGCATCGGTGAGCTCATCGGTTGCATCTTCCAGGAGAAGATCACAAACAATGGCATTATCCGGCGAAGTCTCATCTGCCGGTGGCGGCGACTCCTGAGCCAGGACTCCCTGACAGAACACGAACAGAAACATCGACAGGATAAGCAGTGGAATGAAAACACTTGGTTTTTTTTGCATGACACCACCATTGGAATAGAACGTAGGAACTCACATATATGCAGTATAGAATCAGCTCAAATGCGAGTCAAAGCTTTAAATTCGGCTTCGGCATATCAGGCGCCCCATTTGTTCTACGCAGGACCGAGCCGCTATCGCGGGGGAAAGGGAGCGCATTTGTCTTTAAACTCAATTGTGCACACATTAAAGAGTCATACATAAAGGGACAAAAAGTGAGCAGATCTATTTTTGGATCTCGCGAGGAGGAAGAAAAAATCCGCCTGCTTTCAGCCTCACCACCGCGTTTGGATTAAGCTTAAGCCTTTCGAATACCTGCACGATGTATCACAAGGCCCCGGCTCACCCAAACCTGCCAGCCTACGGCTTATCGAACCTCACCGCCGAAGAGCACTCCCCTGCCCGTAGATTACATCATCGTGCGACCGCGTCACGACTCGGTGGACTGACTGTTACAAGGGCGATTTGAGTTTATGCGCCGCCGGCACGTCCTAAGACATACAAAATATCTAACCGCCTGCCCAATTGCGCAACCTGACCAACAAAGAAAAACCCGCCATCATCTGATAAAATGCGCGAAGGCTGGAATTCAGCGCCTTGGCGGACAGCAATTCTAAATATGGCAAATGCGTCTGTGTAGGTTGGGTAGAGCGGTAGCAAAACCCAACGACTTGGCTTGCATCAAGCCTGTTATGTTGGGTTTCGTTCCTCAACCGCAACCTACGATGGACCGCCGACAAACTATAATTAGAATTGCTGCTTGGCAGAGCGGCACGAGTACAGATACGAAAATCCTACAGCATCCCGGTAGCGTCAATCGTTCAGAAGAACTGACACACGCCGGGAAATTGCCCTACCGCATCACCCCACAATGAGTGCTTATAAAAAAAATGCGTTGCTGCTGTTGGGAAGTTGCTTTTTTGCATTGCTGCTGGCGGAGTTCTTGCTGCGGCTGATCGGCTATTCTCATGTCAGCTTTTATGAACCCAGCGTTTGTTGCGGCACTGCTTTGATCCCGAATACCGAAGGCTGGTGGCGGCAGGAGGGAGAGGCTTATGTCCGCATCAACAGCGCCGGCCTCCGGGACCATGAGCACGCTATCGCCAAGCCGCCGAACACGCTGCGCATTGCGCTCCTGGGCGACTCCTACGCAGAAGCCTTTCAGGTGCCGATGGAGCGGGCCTTCTGGTCGGTGTTGGAACGAACTCTTGCCGGCTGTCAGACACTGCATGGTAAGAATATAGAAGTGATCAATTTCAGCGTGTCCGGCTACGGCACGGCGCAGGCGTTGCAGACGCTGCGGCAGAAGGTGTGGCCCTATCAGCCGGATGTCGTGATGCTGGCTTTCGTCACCGGCAACGATGTGCGCAACAACAGCCGGTTGCTTGAAGCGGACGGCACACGGCCCTATTTTGTGTATGAAAACGGCAAACTGGTCTATGACGATGCGTTTCTTGAAGATCCTGCCTGGCTGTATCGGAACAGCGTTCCGGTTCGATTCATGAACGCCTTGATGAACCGTTCCAGACTGTTGCAATTGATCTATCAGATCAAGCACAGTGAAATTTTTCGATTTTCGGCCGCACACGCCGCCGACAGACCGAAACAGTCCACCGTATACCACGAGCAGGGGCTGGATGACACGATCTATCGGGCACCCGCAACAAAGGCCTGGCGCAACGCCTGGGCTGTCACCGAAGGTTTGATCGAACGGATGAACAGAGAAACCCGCAAACACGGATCCGAACTGCTGCTGGTGACATTGAGCAATGGCATTCAAGTGCATCCCGACCAAGAGGTAAGGCGAAACTATATGGCCCATTCAGGAGTCGATGACCTTTTTTATCCGGACCGGCGACTGGCGTCACTCGCCGAACGCCTCGGCTTGCCGCACCTGATGCTGGCGCCGCGCCTCCAGCAATGGGCCGAGACCAACCAAACCTGTGTTCACGGCTTTGCCAATGCGACGCAGTGCGGCGGGCATTGGAACGCGACCGGCCACCGGCTTGCCGGCGAGTGGATCGCCGATAGGATTTGCCGGGCGAGGGCTGATTGATTATGTGTGGAATTGCAGGATTCATCGAAACGCAAGGCGGTGACCGCAGCGCATTGGCTGAAATGGTCGGGCGTATGGCAGACCGGCTGAGTCACCGGGGGCCGGATGACCGCGGCGTCTGGATCGATGAACAGTTCGGCATCGGTCTCGGCCATCGGCGTCTTTCGATTCTCGACCTGTCACCGCTCGGCCACCAGCCGATGGAATCCCCCTGCGGCCGATATGTCTGCATATTCAATGGTGAAATCTATAATTTTCGTGAGTTGCGCGCCGAACTGGACCGCAATGGTCATGTTTTTCGCGGCCATTCCGATACCGAAGTGCTGCTGGCGGCAATCCGTGAGTGGGGCTTGCAGGAGGCTCTCGAACGCTGCAACGGCATGTTTGCCTTTGCCTTATGGGACCGCCTTACGGTGTCGCTGTCACTTGCCCGCGACCGGCTGGGTGAAAAGCCGCTCTATTACGGCTGGTGCGGGCAAACATTCCTGTTCGGTTCGGAACTGAAAGCGTTCGCGGCGCACCCATCATTCCATCCCACCATCGACCGCGATGCGCTGGCGCTCTATTTGCGATACAGTTTTATTCCCGCTCCGTACACGATCTATCAGGGAATCGCCAAGCTGCCGCCGGGAAACAGTATGACCATCAACCAGCCGCAGCCAGGTCAGATGCCCGAACCGGTTCCCTATTGGCGCGCAAAGGAGGCGGCTGAACAGGGTGTTACAAAACCCTATGAAGGGACGCAAGAGAGTGCGCTCGACGACCTCGACAGCCTACTGCGACAGTCTGTCGTCCAGCGCATGGTGGCGGATGTGCCGCTCGGCGCATTTCTTTCGGGAGGGATCGATTCGTCGATGGTGGTTGCCTTGATGCAGGCGCAAAGCAGCCGGCCGGTGAAAACCTTCAGCATCGGGTTTTATGAACAGGGCTACGATGAAGCAAAGTATGCCGCCGCTGTTGCCCGCCATCTGGGTACCGATCATACCGAACTCTATGTGACCTCCAAACAGGCCATGGATGTCATCCCCGCTTTGCCGCAGATGTACGACGAGCCTTTTTCCGATGCGTCGCAGATTCCGACCCATCTGGTATCGAGCCTCGCCCGACAGCATGTGACAGTGAGCCTTTCCGGCGACGGCGGTGATGAGCTGTTCGCAGGCTATGAGCGTTATTTTTACGGCGGCGGCATCTGGGACCGAACCCGCAAGGTGCCTTGGTTTATCAAACAGCCTCTGGCTGTTGGCATGACGGCTCTGTCGCCGGGGCAGTGGAACCGTCTCTATCACGCTCTCCACGGATTGCTCCCTGAGCGCCTCCGGGTCCGAAATCCCGGCAGCAAGATGCACAAACTGGCGCATGTGTTTCGGGCCGACAGCCAGGAGGCACTCTATTTGAGCCTCCTCTCTCATTGGGATGAGCCGACCGCCGTGGTCAAAGGAGCATCGGAGCCGCCAACGGTCATTACCGACCGGGCCCAGTGGGCGCAGCTGCCGGACTTCATGCCGCGTATGATGTTTTGGGATCTGATGTCGTATCTGCCGGACGATATTCTGACGAAAGTCGACCGCGCCAGCATGGCTGTCGGTCTGGAAGCCCGCGTTCCGTTTTTGGATCACCATCTCGTCGAATTCGCCCACCGGCTGCCACTTGCCATGAAAGTGAAAAACGGTCGGGGCAAATGGATCCTGCGCGAACTGCTTGCCCGTTATGTGCCGATGCCGTTGGTCGATCGGCCGAAAATGGGATTTGGTGTGCCGATCGGCGCCTGGCTGCGCGGTCCATTGAGAGAGTGGGCGGAAACGCTGCTGGCGGAGGAACGTTTGAAAAACGACGGGTTTTTTCATCCGGCGCCGATCCGTCAAAAATGGACCGAGCACTTGGCTGGCGCGTGCGATTGGCAGTACCATTTGTGGGACGCGCTTATGTTCCAGGCATGGCTGGACGCGCAGTCAGCTTAGAACCGTGCATGCATTAAGTTCGACAAGTTCATGCCGTCCGATTGGTGCGCGCGGCGCAGCCTACGTTTGACGTCGCCGCGCCGGGGGACTGTAAGGTGCGCTGTGCGCACCATGTTGGACCATACAATAACGATTGATATATCATCCTCCCTAACTTATTTCGTGCAAATTCCCTAGCCGGACCGCAATGCCGAACAAAACGCTGCTATACATCATCAATGTCGATTGGTACTTTCAATCGCATTGGCTGCAGAGAGCACAGGCTGCGCAGCAGGCTGGCTATCGGATCATCGTGCTGGCCCACTTCAGCCGCCCCGATTTGAAGCGCTTGTTCGAAGCACAGGGGCTGGAATGCATCACCCTCGATGTGTCCAGAAGCGGGCTGAACCCGATCAAGGAGCTTCGTACCATCGTGGCCCTTTATCGGGCCGTGCGGCGGATTCGCCCGGATTTGATTCAAACCATCACGATCAAACCCAATCTGTATGGCGGCTTGATCGCCAAACTGCTGCGAGTCCCCACGGTTTCCAGCATCACCGGTTTGGGCATCATCTTTTCCAGCGAAACCTTGACGCATAAAACCATCCGCTTTTGGGTCGAGAAAGTGTACCGCTTCATTTATACAAGACCCGCTTGTAAAGTGCTGTTTCAGAACGTCGACGACTGCGGACGCTTTGTCGCCGATGATGTCGTTCGGGAGGAGCAGGCCGTTGTGATACCCGGCTCCGGCGTCGATCTGGCCCAGTATGTCTACAGCCCGGAGCCGAACAAGCGTCCGCCGATCGTTCTTTTTGCCGCACGCCTGTTGAGAGACAAAGGTTTATATACGTTGGTCGAGGCCGTCAAGGAGCTGTCGACGCGTGGTTGTCATTTCACCCTCGAGGTCGCAGGCATCCTCGACCCGTCCACCCCGACAGCCATTCCCGAGCGGCAGCTGATCGAGTGGGACAAGGCGGAAGTGATTCACTGGCTCGGCCGGCGGAACGATATGCCGGCATTGATCGCCCGCTCGAATATCGTCTGCCTGCCGACCTTTTACGGCGAAGGCATTCCGAGAATTCTTATCGAAGCCGCAGCCTGCGGCCGGGCCTGCGTCGCCACCAACATACCCGGATGCAGAGAAATCGTCAGACATGAGGAAAACGGTCTGCTGGTGCCTGTTCACGATCCCGAAGCACTGGCATCGGCGCTGCAAACCCTGATCGAAGCGCCGGCGCGGCGTCGGCGCATGGGCGAATGCGGGCGGAAAATCGCCGAACATCGATTTTCGCTCGAGCGGATCGTCGAACAAACGCTGGCGGTGTATCGCGAGCTGCTGGCATGACAAAGGTACTCATAACAGGCGCCACCGGATTTGTCGGAGCGGCTTTATGCGGCCGGTTCGTTTCCGAAGGCTATGCCGTACGGGCGGCTGTGCGGACACTGCCAATCACTGCAGCCGGATTGGATGGTGTCGACAAAGTCGGCGTCGGCGGGATCGACGGTGCGACCGATTGGGGTGATGCATTGCGAAACGTCGATGTGGTCGTGCATCTGGCTGCCCGCGTTCATGTCATGTACGAAACCTGCTCCGCCCCCCTGGCAGAGTTCCGCAGAACGAACCTCGAGGGGACGGAACGGCTGGCCCGTCAGGCCGCCGAGACTGGCGTCAAGCGGCTGATCTATGTGAGCAGCATCAAGGTCAACGGTGAAACGAGCGGGCAGCGACCATTTACAACCGAAGACGCGCCCGCTCTGCGGGATCCCTATGCGATCTCCAAATGGGAGGCCGAACAGGCGTTGCTCAATTTATCAAAGAAAACCGGACTGGAGGTAGTGATTGTTCGCCCGCCTTTGATCTACGGCCCGCACGTAAAAGGCAATTTTCTGCGGCTGCTCAGACTGATCGACAGCGGTCTCCCGCTGCCGTTGGGCGCACTGAACAATCGCCGCAGCCTGGTCGGTGTCGACAATCTGTGCGATTTGTTGAGGGTATCTCTTGAACACCCCGCCGCCGCCAATCAGCTGCTTCTCGTTTCAGATGGCGAGGACTTATCCACCAGGGATCTTCTGCTGAGACTGGCGGATGCCATGAACCGCCCGCTGCGCCTGCTGCCGGCACCACGGGCGCTGCTGCGCATGGCCGGCATTGTTGCCAGGAAATCAGCCGAGGTGAAACGTTTGTGTGACACGCTGCAGGTGGATATGACAAAGACAGAGCGGACACTGGGGTGGCGGCCGCCCTTTTCGATAGCAAAGGGTTTGCATGACACCGTCGCTTGGTATTTGTCGGAACAAGCAGAGCAGGATGGCTGATTGGGTGTTGTCGATCCTGGTGCTGGCCGCTTCGTCGGCCTTGACCGGCGTCATGTGCGACTATGCAGTAAAGCGCAGCCTGATCGATATTCCTAATGCCCGCAGCTCCCATGACGCGCCGACGCCACGGGGCGGCGGTTTAGGCTTTGTTGCGGCTTTTCTCCTGGCCATGCTCGGATTGTTCTATTCCGATCGGGTGCCGGATGATCTGTTCACCGCACTCTCAGGCAGCGGTCTGCTGATTGCCGGGATCGGCTACTGGGACGATCACAATCATGTTCCGGCGCAGTGGCGTATCCTCGTCCATCTCGTGGCGGCGGTCTGGGCGGTCACTTGGCTCGGCGGCCTCGGGCCGATACCGTTTGGATCGTTGTGGTTGCCTTTGGGCTGGATCGGTGATGTTATTGCGGTCTTCTCTCTGGTGTGGTTGCTGAACCTGTTCAATTTTATGGACGGCATTGATGGCATAGCCGCTTCGGAGGCCGTTTTTGCAACATCGTCCGCAGCCGGCTTGCTGCTGCTGGTCGATCCCGACCAAGCGCCTGCAGCATTGTGGCTGCTGCTGCTCGCTGCGGCCGCACTGGGCTTTCTGCTGTGGAACTGGCCGCCGGCCAGAATATTCATGGGTGATGTCGGCAGCGGTTTTCTGGGGATGA
>Ga0209633_10000743_pt1 | contig 36523 bp, 35 predicted proteins | sample Cruoilmetagenom1_FD_187290 | JGI IMG/M metagenome (GOLD analysis project Ga0209633, IMG submission 187290) | Oil polluted marine microbial communities from Coal Oil Point, Santa Barbara, California, USA - Sample 1 (SPAdes) (version 2) | ecosystem: Environmental > Aquatic > Marine > Oil seeps ...
CACCATGCCAAATTGCACCTATATAAAAAGCCAATTCTGCCGTCAAATCTCCCATGAAAAAATGATCGACTATTAGACGGTTGGCCGTTTCATAAAATAAATTATCAGTAGAGCCTACTAAGGCTTTTGCCTGCGCTAACACGCTCAAGAATGCAAACCCGGCATGCTGTATTCCTCCAATCATCAACAAAGCATAAGCAAGAATTACACATGGCACGGTGGCAAGCCAAAACCCGGCACGTCTCATGCCAATCCACCAGAGGTAATATGACAGGGCGTAAATGGGGTAGAGCCAACCGGCTGTTTGTGCCATCATTATCATCCAATGAGGGCGGTGGCCTGCAGTACTAATCATCTCCCATGCTGCAGGAGAAAGATAATCAAGACCGCTGAGTGTAGGAGAATAAGCATAAATATAGTCACACACACCGTTCCAGAGTATCAGGATAGAAACAACAACGCCTATAAGGCGGAGACGATTTCTGAGAAAATTACTTTGTCCCATCATTCATTTACGGTTCCATATTTTTTATATCTATCAAGATTAGTTGCTATATAAACGATATTTATCTTTTTGTGCTCTTATCTAAAAACCTCATTAGGTGTAGTATAGCCCAAGCTTTTTCCGGGCTCCAGTCTGTCTGGAGTTTTTTTCGCACGAAATCCTCAACTTTCCTGGTGAATTTGACCTTAATCCGTAGATTAGATAGCTCTGATTACGTGTTAACTGCTTGTAAGCCATCTGCAACCTCCATAAAGAAGAGCAGCATAGTAGCTAACCCTTGTGTCTGACACAAAAGTTGCAGTTATTACTTGAATCCGTTACGGCATATACTTCTTGCAAACTAAAATTCCATAGTCTCCCCGTCTTGGGGAACAAGGAGCCTTCCGTTTGGGATATTTGAATTCTTTGCCAGCGCCCTAAGTTGAGAGCGTGACACTATGCAATGGTCTAGCGCCTCTAGGTGAGTGGCTACTATAGTGGCCTTAGGGTTCTCCAGGCAAACAGAGGTTGTCTGCTCTCCGTCCATTATAATAGGACCGCTTCCAAGAAACTGCGCTCCGCCGGAATGGGTGATAATAACGTCAGGTTCAATATTCTTTAAAACTTGCTTTACCTCATCAGTGAGAATCGTATCGCCCGCCCAGTATAGCGTCGGCTCGTCGGGAGCTTCGAATATAAAGCCCGACACATTCCCCATCTTCTGTGCCCATACGCCGCTTCCGTGCCGCCCCGGTGTGCGCTTGATTGTTACCCCTCCCCACTTGGTGGAATCAATTACCGCTTCTGCGCCGCTTAAACCGGATTGCCTCAGATACCGGTCATCGATTGGCTGACATAAAATAGGTGTATCCTTCGGAAGCAGGTCCGCCACTACCTGGTCAAAGTGATCGGGATGCAGGTGAGAAACAATCACGGCGTCAATGCCGTTTACAACTTCTTCCGGACTGCAGGGGAGATCTACCGTAGGATTAAGCGATACGCCCGCAAACGATTCAATCGTGTGCTTGGATGAGAGAAACGGGTCTAAAAGAAATTCCATGCCCCCGTAACTCAACCTCATGGTAGAATTCCTGATTAATCTAAGATTCATGGTATGTGTAAACTAAATGTAATTAAGACTCCGCCGATACCTATATGTACAATCAGATATATTGTAAAGTATACCTAAAACTCTAAATAAAAGCTTTTGTTTTCCCACATTTTCCTAATCTGCTAATCCGCAGCGATCAGGGTATGAGTTCTCCCAGCTCTCCCTATACCAAAAACTCTGTTCTCTCTAATTCCAAATTGCTATGCCTGCGTTCATCAATTCTGATATAATGTTTCTATAATGAAACACGAGCTGGATATGGAAGGCGCGCATGGATAAGGTGCAGATAATTATTCAGGTAGTGGGCGGAATAGGTCTTTTTCTTCTAGGCATGATTGTCATGACTGACGGGCTCCGCGCACTCGCCGGTAATGCCATACGCTCAGTATTAATGCGTTTTACAAAGAGCCCGGTTACAGGCGCTCTCACGGGAGCCGCGAGCACAGCCGTTTTGCAGTCCTCAAGCCTCACCACCGTTGCAGCCGTCGGTTTCGTAGGGGCTGAGCTAATAACTTTCCCCGACGCTCTGGGAATAATCTTCGGTGCGAATATAGGCACAACGTTTAAGGGCTGGGTAATCGTCATGCTGGGTTTTAAGTTAAGCCTCAGCAGTGTGTTCCTGCCGCTTGTTTTCTTGGGAGCGGTACTCCGTCTTTTTACCAAAGGGCGTCTCTCTACCCTAGGCTACACGATTGCCGGATTCGGTCTTATCTTTGTGGGCATTGCTTTTATGCAGCAATCAATGCTCGAAATGCACGACTTTATTTCATTCGAGAACCTGCCCGCTGATACTCTCTCCGGCAGACTGCTTCTCGTTTTAATTGGAGTTGCCTTCACGGCTATTACGCAGTCCTCAAGCGCCGGGGTGGTGGCTGCTTTAACAGCTTTATTTGCCGGTCTAATTAGTTTCAACCAGGCCGCCGCTCTAGTGATCGGAATGGATATAGGTACTACTACGACGGCCGTTCTTGCAACTATCGGCGGCTCCGTCGGTGCAAAGAGAACCGGATTCTCTCACGTGATATATAATTTGTTAACGGGGATGGGCGCGCTTTTTTTAATAACCCCGTATACCCGCGTTTGGGAATATCTGGCGCCCGGCGAGCTTATCAACAATGCTGAGATTGCACTTGTAGGATTCCACACGTTCTTCAATACTTTAGGCGTGATAATAATACTCCCTTTTACAAATCACTTCGCCCGTTTTATGCAAAGACTCGTTCCCGACAAACCATCTCCTTACATAGAGAACCTGGACTATGCCATGCTTGAAGACACCGATCTGGCGCTGAATGTGGTACAGTCGGCTATCAAGAACGAATCCATCGCTCTCTTCGGACACGTAAACGCTATACTCGGCAATGGCTGGACAGGCAAAAAGGTCGATTTAAATGAGCTTCAATCCGCATTAAACGATACGCACTCGTTTGTAGACCATATAAATATTAAGGCTGATGAGGGTGCTAAGTGGGAGAGGCTTGTAAATATCAATCATACGCTCGATCACTTACAACGCCTCCACGAGAGGTGTGAGGAAGATGAGGACCGCGCCGTGACCGCAAGGTATACGACGGAGCTGGCAGGGGAATGCCGCTTGCTTACTACCGCCATAAAAGAAATAATTGTGGATATTGAAAACAATAACTGGGCCCACGCTTATGAAATAGCCGACAGTGCAGGCTCGGCGATACACAAGAAAGTAAAACCATTTCGCGCGGACGTGATGTCAAGGGTGGCGAGCGGAGAGCTTGACGTCGGCCGGGGCACGAGCAACCTTGAGGCTATACGCTGGCTGAGGCGCGTAAGCCGCCACGTAACCAGAATCACCCAGCACACCCAGGCCTCACTCCTTGCGGCCGGGGAATAATTGTCAACAATTAAATAACTTGGTTATATTCTATCAATATCATATTGGAGGGAAATCATGAAGAAAATATTATTTAGCTTAGCATTGCTCTTAGCCGTCTCAGTATTTGGATACGCTGATCAGGCAACGGGGCCAAACTATCTGTTCGTTATAAACTTTGACAACGGCACGTATGCAGGCGGGAAGCTGACCTTAAACGGCAACGGGCAGAGTAATGTGATCTATTTCTCGGATAAGCCGCAAGTTGAGTCAGGACACATGGGTATTAAAAAGTTTGTAACCATCTGGGGAGAAGGGGAGCAGAATTTCAATTCTATCCCTCCAAACTGCACGCTGTCGATAATTAAAGATGAAGTGGAAAACAATAGTGTTTTTATCCTTTCAAACCCTGAGGTTAACGGTACGGCAATAACCTTTGATGCTGAGCTGGTACAGGGCAAGTCAGCTGCAAAGTTCGAAGCGGGCGGCTTGTTCTTAGATACAAAACTTGGAACGACAAGTAACAATTAGCTCTATTTCCTCGCCCTTGTGACTATCGTGGTGGGTGAGAACTTGTTAAGCAGAGTTTCTTCATCCGACCACCAGTCCTCGTATAAATCAATAATTGAGAACCCCGCTTTGGTCTGGCCGCCGATAAGCGTTTCGAGACTATGCCCGAACACAAGCGGTACTCCGTTGTCTATCATTTTCTGCCTTTTCTTCTGAGTTATAGAGGTGAAGTCCGAGTAGGGGAGTTTGTGTTTTACTGTTAGATTTCCTGACTGCTGTGCCTCGGCGTGATCGAAGAGAAAAAATGACGGGTTGATTACCCCAGAGAATAATTCACCTCCGGGCCTGAGCACACGGTAGAACTCTTTCCAGACTTTTATTATATCTCGTACGAATATATCTGAGACCGCGTTTATTATAAGATCGCAGCTCTCGTCTTCAAACACAGATAAATCTGACATGTCTCCCTTTATTGTCTGAAGTTTGAGTTTGTCCCGGCTCGCTACAAAAAGGTCTTTGTTTAACTGCTCCTGAGAGATGTCGTAGCTTATAACGTTAGCCCCGGCTGCTGCCAGGATTGGCGCCTGCTGTCCGCCACCTGAGCCGACGCAGAGCACGTCCTTACCCTTTATGTTTTCAATCCAGGAAGATGGCACAAATTTATTGGGCGTGAGCTTAAGCTCTATTTCTCCATTTCGAGCTTTCTCTATAACTTCGCTTTCCACGGGCGTGCACCACTGACTCTCCTCAATGGACTCCTCGTCCCATGCCATAGCGTTGTGTTCTGATAAATCGAATTTCTTCATAGTTATCCTCGGAACACTATTATACAGAATATAAGAGGTTAGTGGTTTTATGATTAGATAAAGAAAGATTTCTCGCGGAGCCTGCCCTGACAAAAGAGAGTAATTGCCTCAACCGATATTGCCGCGGGGCTGACCAAGAGAAATTAGAGAGGTTTGAGACGGGAACAATTGAGGTCTTCTGTGACGGCGAGGTTTGGACTGAGCTGCCTGAGTAAAGTTTATAGAAGATATACATTAAGCAGAATAGGCATTAAACTCCCGGGTGGTAAATATTCTGATAATAAACCTAAAATTAACCTTGACACTGCACCAGAATGATATATATTGATTTTGATAACGATTTTCATTTACTGCACGCCCGGGAATTGTTTATTGTTAAGAATTACTCGTGATATGAAGCTTTTCCGGGCTTAATAACAGCTCCACAAATGCGAATTGAGAGAGGTAATCAGAGCGAAATGACCATACGCGACTTAAATCACAACTCGGAAGCAGTTTTTATAGGCACAAGGGACTACCGACATGTCTGTCTTCAGAAACTCCGCTCGATGGGACTCCAGAAGGGATCGAAGATCAGGATAAAAAGTATTCAGGGCAGAAATATTATTCTCCACGTAATGGAGTTGGGTGTGGAGCTGGTTATCGATAAGGACCTTGCGGGTGAGATGGAGGTCTGTTAACTCTGATTACTGTAGGGCTTGCGGGTAACCCCAATGTAGGCAAAACCACAATACTAAACAGGATCGCCGGCAAGAACCTCAAAGTGGGTAACTGGGCCGGGGTCACCGTAGAAAAATCCGAAGTATACTTCACCTATAAAAATCACGAATTCCATATTGTTGATCTACCGGGCATATACGATCTCAAAGCGGGTACGGACGCCGAGAAGGCGGCGGTAAATTTCCTCAAGGGCGATGAGCTGGACGTGATCGTCAATGTTGTAGACCTTTCCAATTTAAAGAGAAACATTTTACTTACGCTCGAGCTTTTAGATATCGGCAAACCGGTTGTCCTGGCGCTCAACATGGCCGATGAGGCAGAGCGTAGCGGCATAGAAGTGGATTTACCCGGAGTCGAGAACCTGCTCGGCGCGCGGGCATGCTTTACCGTTGGAAAGACGGGCGAAGGCATCGATACTCTGCTGAATTATATGCTCGAGTCCCAACAGGGAGGGGTTACGTCCGGGGAGACGGATCGGACTTCTGCAGACAAAGATGCGCTTAGGCTGCCGAGCGGCGAATCCGACGAGACCGAGGAAGAAAGATGGAGGCTCGCCGACAGGGTCGTAAAAGATGTGACCAGCTTTGAAAGCAGAAAGAAGAGCAGGGTGACGGACAGGCTCGATAAAATACTACTCCATCCCTATCTCGGCATAGTTCTTTATATGCTGGCCTTCTATCTGATGTTCAAAATATCGTTTGATTTCTCGGCTCCGTACATGGACTGGATAGACGGCTTCATGAATAACTTCCTGTCCGCGGGTTTCTCGGATCTGGGCGCGAAAATCGGCCTTCCGGCTCTGATGATTAAATTCGTGAACGAGGCAATTATAGGCGGGGTAGGGTTCGTGCTCATCTTTGTGCCGCTTATCGCCATACTCTATTTCTTCATAACGTTTTTCGAGATGACGGGCTATCTGCCAAGAATCGTGTTCCTCATGGACAGGTTCATGCACCGTATCGGCCTTCACGGGAATATGATGACGCCACTTCTTCTGGCTTTCGGGTGCAACGTGCCCGCGATTATGGCCACGAAGAACCTAGAGAGCAGAACTGACAAGATACTCGTCACGATGATGATCCCTTTTATGAGCTGCCCGGCGAGGCTGGTCGTTTTCGCCTTTTTCTCTTTCATATTCTTCGAGCATCCTGCCGTTGTTATTTTCTCGCTTTATATTGTAGGAGTGGTGGTCGCGCTCCTTACGGCGCTCGTGCTCAGGCGCTCGTACCTCAAGGGGAAAAATTCGAGCTTCATCCTGGAGATGCCCCCATACCGGCTCCCCTCATTCCGCATTGTATCGTCTATCGTCTGGGCGCATGTGAAGGGGTTTCTTTACAGGGCGGGCACGGTGATATTCATAGTCTCGATAATCGTGTGGGGCCTCCTCAACCTGCCGCCCGGTATCAAAGGCCCTGACGAGAGCATCGCCGCCTCCATAGGGAAAGCCGTAACCCCGGTATTTAAACCCATCGGGCTTGAAGACTGGAGGGCCACGACCTCGCTTATACCGGCCTTTATGGCAAGAGAAGTTGTGCTGAGCTCTATGGCGGTGATATACAAGACTTCCAAAACGCAAGACGCAACCAAAGGGAGGAGCCTGCCGGAGCTTTTGAGGGAGCAGGGAAAGGGGCTTCTAGAGAGCGTGAAGGAATCTTTTCTCTCCGTAGCCACTTTTGGGATATCCACACTCGAAGTGGATACTACGGACGATTCGGATTCTCTGAGACAGTCCATACGGAAGGCGTTCACACCTGCCTCGGCATATTCGTTCATGATACTACTTCTGCTTTATAATTCCTGCGTCGCCACGGTTACCGTTATGATCCGCGAGATAGGCCGCAAATATGCGCTCACCTTTCTCGCCGGGAGCTTCGCCGTAGCGTGGGTGCTGGCGTTTATTATCTACCATCTATCGAAAGTGGTGTGAATGAGCGTAGGCGTGAGTGTATGTCCGCAGTTTTTATTTACAGATTGACCCTCCCTCTATTATAAGGTTATATAAATTGTTCTTATGAGACCTACCTGGGCAGAGATAAACTTAGACGCGGTAAAGCATAATTTTATGCTTACAAAAGAGCTTGTAGGCGAGCGTGTATCTGTGCTCTCCGTAGTAAAGGCAGACGCGTACGGTCACGGAGCGGTTGAGGTAAGTAAAGTGCTCGTAGAGTCGGGCACCGACATGCTGGGCGTGGCTACTGTTGAAGAGGCAATGGAGCTAAGGGATTACGGTATTGAGGTCCCGATACTTCTTCTCGGAGGAATAAGGCCCGCTGAAGCCGAGGTTGTAATTGAGAACGACTTGATCCCCTGTCTGTTTTCTATAGAAGTAGCCAAGGCGCTTAACAAAGCATCCGAGAAGACCGGCAAGCGTGGTAAATATCATCTTAAAATTGATACGGGGATGACAAGGCTGGGGGTAAGAGCGGAGGAGTTGTCTTCATTCCTAAACGAGCTTACCGGTTTTGACAATATAGATATGAAAGGGGCTATGACGCACCTTCCTTCCATTCATACAGAGCATGGGGACGATTCACTAAACCAGATTGATAGATTCCACAATTTAGTAGCAACTATAAGAGAAGCAGGGCTGGATCCCCGCTATCTCCATTCCTCAAAAAGCGCTTCCATTCAAAACTGTCCACCCTCACATATGAATCTGGTGCGCCCGGGGATAATGCTCTATGGCTCCGGGAATTACAGCGGGCTTGACTTGCGGGCTGTGATGAAGCTCAAATCAGAGATTATACAAATAAGGAAAGTGCCCGAGGGAACCCGGATTAGCTACGGCGGCACTTTTGTTACCAAGCGTCCGTCAACAATAGCGACTCTTCCTATAGGATACGCCGACGGCTATATGAGGAGCCTTTCCAACAAAGCCTTTGTCTCGGTAAACGGACATAAGGTGCCGGTCGTCGGAACAGTGTGTATGGACCTGATAATGATTGATGTTACCGATGTTCCAAATGTCGCGGTAGGGGGGCAAGTAGTGCTCTTTGGTGATGATCTCGTATCTGTAGACGATGTAGCCTCTGTTGCCGGGACAATCTCTTATGAATTACTCTCAAATATCGGAAAACGCGTTCCCCGGATGTATGTCTAGACTCTTATTTGCGGAAATTAAAATTTTTCATAGATATTACAGTTATTTAAGTTAAATTTAAGGGCATGAAGTCGCCGAAATTCCCCTTGTCTGCTCCGTTCTTCTTATTATTGTTCATAATTTTCCCCCTCTTTAGCGCCTCGGGAACGGAAACAATTAATCTCGGTCCACTTTTCTTTATGGAAAAAGATGAGGAAACCGGGGAGAAAAAGATAGACGCCCTGGGTCCTTTTATCTCTTATAAAAAACAAGCACATGAGACCGGGTACGGGTTGCGGCCGATATTCTACAACTATAAAAACTCAGAAAAAGATAGAACAGCATTTGATTTTCTATATCCGCTATCAACTTACCGCACATTTGAAGGAGACACCAAGTTTCAGGCTTTGATGTACATATTTTATTATAAAACGGATCTTAGGGAGAGCGGATTCAGAGAGCGTGAGTATACGCTGTTTCCTTTTGTTTTTGCCAGACACGCAGAGGATCCTGAAAGAAGTTTTTTCGCAGTATTTCCTGTTTACGGAAACATGAAACATAAATACGGAAAGGACAATATAAAGTTCTTTTTGTTTCCATTGTTTCTCCAAACAGAAAATTACGGTGTTACTAATACAAATTTGCTATGGCCGTTTATAGGTTATTACTCAGGCAACGGTGTTACAGGGGGAAGGCTTTGGCCAATTTATGGACAAAAAACAGCCGGTGACGCACTTAATGACAGATTTGCCCTATGGCCTTTATATATGGAAAGAGATAAAGATTTTTACGGCGAAAGAATAAGATCGCTCGCAATACTTCCTTTTTATTATGGGCTTGATATGCCGGGCAGAAAGCAAAGGACTTACGGTTGGCCTTTCTTTACATATATTGAAAATACCAATAAGAATTTTAGAAGATGGGATATGCCCTGGCCGATCATTTCTTTCTCTAGAGGGGATGTAACGACCAATAGAGTTTTCCCTCTTTTTTCCATAAAGAGAGAAGAGGACTATGAAGCGGGGTTCGCTCTCTGGCCACTTTACAGATGGAGCACGCTTACGCTTGATGATTACGTAAGGACCAGAAAGACATTCGTGTTCTTCCTATATAAAGATGTAAAGGATGTACCAATAGTAGAAGGCGGGAGAGAAAGCAGGGCTATAAACCTCTGGCCTCTATTTACCTACAGGAGAACCCCTGAGGGTAAAGCCTATTTTAATTTCATATCTCCGCTTGAAACTTTCCTGCAGGACAATCATCCGAGGGAGAGGAACTGGGTGCCGCTCTGGACTATCTTTAGATGGGACAAGGATGAGCAAGGCAATCATGTGTCCTCTTTTCTCTGGAATACATTTAGGACCGAGAGTACTAAAAAGGGTGTAAAGGTAGAGCTAAGACCTATTATTCCGGTGCTGTCATATGAGAATACTGACAAACGTGACAAGTTTCATATTCTGGGTGGATTGTTCGGCTACAGTAAAGATAAAGAAAATAACAAGAAAACACTAAAATTTCTTTTTATACCTGTTAATATTTCTTAATGGGTCAAATCTTGATATTCAAAGAGGAGTCTAATCCTTGAGAAGTGTGATGGTTTTTTTCAAAATTACGGGCGGATTACTCGGCCTGCTCATGGAGACGCTCTATTGGTGTAAAGCATCTTTTAAAAATAGCGAGAAAGTATTTGCACAGCTCTATATAATTGGAAACCAGACGCTTCCCGTAGGGGCTCTGATCGCTCTTTTCTCAGGCGGCGTTCTTGCGCTTCAGGCGGGTCCCACTCTGGCGCAGTTTGGACTGGAAGAAAACGTAGGGGGTCTTGTAGGCCTCTCTCTCGTAAAAGAGATCGGACCCATTATGGCCTCCATTCTGATTGCCGGAAGAGTCGGGTCGGCTATGACCGCGGAGCTTGCGTCAATGAGTGTGTATGAGGAGATAGACGCCCTTAAGACCATGGATATAAATCCTGTGCGCTACCTTGTAATGCCGAGGTTTATAGCCACGGTTATAGCGCTGCCGGTTCTGGTTATATACATGGACGTAATAGGCTGGTTCGGAGGAGCAATTGTGTCTGTGGTGAACCCGGAGGTTCATCTCTCCTTAGATGTTTATTATCGGAATCTGTCTGAGCTTGTAGATTTCACAGCGGTGATGAACGGGCTAATTAAAGCAATGTTTTTCGGTGTTATAATTTCGATTGTATGCTGCTATGTGGGGCTTAAAACAAAGGGCGGGCCAAGGGAGATCGGAAGCTCGGTTACCAAAGCGGTTGTGATGTCCTTTGTGCTGGTTTTGGTGTCGGATTATTATATAACGAGGATTTTGTTATTCCTCAATTTAGATTAAAATTAAAGAGAAAATGGAAAGAAAAATTCAAGAACAACATACTAACAGCGATTTGCCCGGCGCCACTGCTTCTATTGAAAACAACGGTTCAGGGCGCGTGCTGCTCGATTATTTAAAGTGCGAGGCAGTGGGTGTAAAGATCGATAATCTTAAGCGTTCATTTGGTGAGAATTATGTCTTAAGGGGAGTCACGCTTGATATAAAACCCAGGGAGACGGTTGTTATCCTGGGGAAAAGCGGCTCGGGTAAAAGCGTTCTTTTGCGCCATATTATAGGACTTGAACGCCCGGACTCGGGCCAGATATTTGTAGCCGGTGAGGATATTAACGATCCTGATTTCAAGAAGAACCATGTGCTTGCGATGGTGTTCCAATCCTCTGCTCTGTTTAATTCCCTCACGGTTTCAGAGAACGTAGCCCTTTACCTGAGGGAGCATAAAATATTCACCGATGAATCCAGGATAAAAGAAATTGTCTCAGGCGCTTTGGAAATTGTAGGGCTCCAAGGTAAGGAAGATATTATGCCGTCGATGATCTCAGGGGGTATGAAGAGAAGGGTCGCCGCGGCAAGAGCGCTCGTTATGAACCCGGACTTAGTGCTGTTTGATGAACCTACCGCCGGGCTTGATCCCATGATGACCAGAACAATGGGGGATCTTATTTGCGATCTGAAGCGCAAAGTGGAAATAACGCAGATAGTTGTGACGCACGATATTGACCTTGCGTTCTACGTTGCGGATAGAATCGCGATATTGAGTGAAGGGCGTATTTTAGAAGTAGGCACACCACAGGAGATCCGCAGCTCTACTAATTCGGCGGTAATTGACTTTATTAAACCTCAGTTCGAATAATAAAGGAGAGGAATAAATATGAATACCCAGGTTAAAGTCGGAATATTTTTTGTAGTCGGTCTATTAATCTTACTCGCCGTATTTGATTTCGTGGGAGATATCCCTTTTTTCAGAAATGACTACAAGCTAACGGCGTATTTTAATTACATTGGGGAGCTAAGAGAGGGTAATCCTGTAAAACTCGAGGGCTACGATATAGGTAAAGTCTCAACAATCAAAGTGGCTGACAGGAGAATAGAGGTCCAGATCAATGTTAGAAAGGAAGTAGGTATCAGGAAAGACTCTATAGCAAGCATTAGACTCACAAGCCTCCTTGGTACAAGTTATATAAATCTCACATTCGGCACCCCGGAGAGCCCTTTAGCCGTTAAAGGTGATGTGCTCCAAAGTCAGGACCCTGCTGACATAAACGAGATTCTAACAAAGGTCGAATCTGCCGTAGGCTCTATTGACGGCGCTTTGGGCGGTCTTGATGTATTTGGCGCAAACAAAGAGCAGCTCACAAATATTCTAAAGAATGTAGACATAGTTCTTGAGGACGTAAAAGAGGGGAAGGGCACAATAGGAAAGCTGTTTAAAGATGATTCACTGTACAACGAAGCCCAGATGACCTTTACCAATGTAAATGAAATCACTACTTCCATGAAAGAAGGTAAGGGCACAATAGGCAAACTGCTAAATGACGAATCCCTATATGATGACGCCAAGGTTGCGCTTACCAATCTGGGGCAGCTTAGCAAAAAATTAAATACCTCTAAGGGGACGATTGGTAAACTCATTAACGACGACACGCTTTATATTGAAGCCACCGGTGCGGCCACCAATCTGAACTTGATTCTGGAGAAGATCAATTCGGGCCAGGGCACTCTCGGTCAGCTTGTAAATGACGATTCTCTATATAGAGACGCCAAGGACGCACTGATAAAGGTGGATAAGAGTATTGATACTCTTGATGATTTAGCGCCTCTCGGAGTTCTTGGGACTGCGCTTGGTGTCGTTACCCTCTTCTAGATAAATGAAAGTCGTCCACATAGATTTGTCTTTAATCGACTTTAGCGATCTCACCTTTTTCACAGGAAATCTCAATAAAAACCTTATATCCTCACTGCGGGATTCGATAAAAGAAATCGGTTTGTTAAATCCTCCTATGCTTAGAGAGAAACCGGGAGGATACCAGATTGTTACGGGCTGGAAAAGGCTGTTTTCTTCACGCGAGCTGGGGCACGCCCAGGCTCTATGCCGTGTTTACGGATCAGGGGAAATAGATGATAAAGACTGTATCCGCATTATTTACCAAGACAATAAGGACAGGATATCTCAATTAGAGCTCTCAGAGCTCATAATGCGGTTTAGGGACATATGCTCTCTGGAAGACAAAGAGTTTATAAAAACCGTGCTCCCGCTTTTTGAACTACCGCCTTCCAGGAAGCATTTGGATAAGTTTATAGCTCTATCCTCTCTTGAAAAAGAGATAAAAGACTCATTTTATGACGGTAGTATCACCATTGAACAGGCACAGATGCTAAGTGAGCTGGCTCCAGAGAATCGGGGACCTGTACTCTCGGAAGTGATATTGAAATACAAACTGAATAACAATGAATCACGGCAGGTTATACCGTATGTTGAAGAAATAGCTTTAAGAGACTTAAAGTCGGTTGTTAAAGTGATTAACGATGCCCAAAACGCCATGGGCGAGGAAAAGAAGGGGAAAAACGAGCTTCGTCAAGAGTTAAAAAGAATGCGCTACCCGGAGCTTAGCAGGGTAGAGGAGAAATTTAACAAAGCGGTGGAAGAGCTCAAACTCACCAAGGATGTAAATCTGTTTGTAAATCAGTTCTTCGAAGGAAATGAACTAGAATTTAGAATAAAGTTTAAATCCTCAGAGGAACTCTCCCAAGTATTATCATCTCTTGAGGATTCTCTGGATTCTGGCGCAATAGAGAAGCTCCTTATATTAATAAGAGAGGGAAATTGATAACTTCTATAGGCCCTTATCTTACGAACACCTACTCCCTTCATCATTATGTTCTTCCCCTATCGTTAAGTTCACTTGAGATATTGAAACAATTTGTAAAATATTAAAAAAAACCTGAAACCGGATCAGATTTCTAGCATCTAATCCTAGAGCTAAATATTATTTGTTTGAGGAGGGGTATGATGAAGTATATCTTTATCTCGCTTTTTCTGTTTTCGTTTGGTTTTCATTCTGTGAAGTCAACAAACGCCTTAGAATGCTTGCCGACTTGCAGCGCTGTAGATGACAAGTTCCTGTCAATCGCCGGTACCGGTCTTAGTACCATAGTCGGGGCAGAGATTGTTGTAAATCTTGCATCAAAGGGAGCGAACCTCGAGTTTGGAGTATTCGATGGTGAAGCGCGTGGGGTGTGGGATGCTTTTTTTGGCGGAGAAGATATAAGTTTGAATTTCGAACTTCATGCTGATCCTGCGGGGGACGCTTCAGGATTAACAGGACCTATAATTGCCCTGTGGACTGGTGACGGAAGCGGCGGACTTAATACCGGTGTGCCGATGACTGATAACAGCTGGTCTGACTTTACTTTCCCAAACTTTCCTAGTGCGCAAGCGGCTAACGGGGACTTTGTTTACACTTTGCTTATAACTCCAATAGACCCTATGGTTGGGGGAAGCATTACTAATACCTTCAAAATCAGGACCACGGATATGATGTACGTCCCAGCTATGTTTCCTGTTACTTTTATCGCGGGTATAAATGGAGAGACTGCAGAAGATGTAAGAGTCCTTCTTCAGACTTTATATCCGAATGTGACATGCGATGATGCAGCGTGCACGACGGTTTGCGGCGGTTTTAGTGCTGTTAATTTATGTGATCTTAATGATCCTGCCTGCTGTTTCTTTGAAACAACTTATGACGGCATGTGGAGCTTCTTTATGAATGTGCCTGAAGGAGAGACCGCTCTGGATGTATGGGACGGCGATTTAGACTTCGGGGACGGAATGGGAACCGTTTTTGATACGGATGATCCTAATACGCCCGGGGACCCCTTTATACCGGATTGGTCAATTGGAACAGATGTTGTTTTTGAAGGAGCGGCAGGTGCAAACCCTGACGATGACAATAACAGCTTTCTTCCGAATATCTTCGTCAGGAGCCCAAGTGTGAATTATCTTGTGATAGACCCGCTAGGAAATCAGTACACAAACACCAACCCGTCTGGGGACAGGGAATGGGAGCTTTATAGGCTCGACACTGCTACTTCTGATCCTCAGATCGCCGATGTTCAGGTCAGCAGCATTCCTGCAGGACTATGGGAGGTTAAGTTAATTGGAGTCGACATGTCAAACTTAAATTCGATCGTTCTTCCCTTTGATCTGCGTGGGGAGAAAGTGGACGACCCGGATGAGCCTCGTCCCATACCCACGTTAAATGAGTGGGGACTAATAACGCTTGCTACAATGGGATTGTTTCTTTCCCTTTTCTTTATCAGACGTAAGAGAAATGTAGCAGCTGAAATTAAATAGTAGTATGAAAATTTATTTATCTTAAATACACAAAAGTTTTATATATCAAATCCCGGGTTGTCCAATAGCGATTACTCGGGATTTTTTTATTTTCCAGTACCAATGGGCTAATATATTCTAATGCGAATTAATATCACCCGGGAGAAGTAGATGGGATTAAATAGAGATTTTATCGGACGCGAATTCGCCCCTGAGGTTCATGTAGTTGATAAATATGAAGTTATGGCTTACGCCTCTGCCATCGGGGCGCCATATTTGAATTATCTCGATGATGACAGTGGGGCTAATAACATTACGCCTCCAAGCTTCTCTGTTACCTATGAGCTCCCGCTAATATATAAGTTGTTATCTGACGCTGATCTTCATGGGAGTAAGGAGCAGGTTAAGAAAAATATGCTTATGCTGGTACACGGCGATCAGCAAATGAATTTTTATAAACCGATCATGCCGGGTGACAAAATCACTTGCAGGGCGAAAATCTCAGATATTGAGGATAAAGGCAGTGGAGAGATTGTTAAAATAAATATGCTCAGCACTTTTGGCGATGGCACCAAAATGGTCGAGTCCAATTGGGGTTTATTTATTAGAGGGGCAGGCAGCGGACAAAGACCCGCCAGGCAAAAAGCGGCGTCAAAAAAAGTTGCCGAGTCACGCCCGGTAGTATTTAGAAAGCTAATCAAAATGCCTCAAGATATAACATTTAGATACTCAAAAGCGTCCAATGATATGAACCCGATACACATAGATGATGAGGTTGCCAAAAAAGCGGGTCTAAAAGGAATAATAGTCCATGGCCTATGTACAATGGCAATGACGACACAGGGAATTATAGAGGCATACTTAAATAGCGATTCATCAAAACTCCTCTCTCTGGGCGTGCGTTTCTCAGCCCCTGTGTACCCCGGAGATGAATTGGTAGTCGAGGGCTGGGAAAACGGAGGTGAAGACTCAATGGATTTGATCGGGTTTGAGGTGACAAGAAAAAGCGACGGTGTAAAAGTTATAAAAGACGCTACGGTAAGGATAAGAGTATAAAGATACAATTTGAATCCTATACTGACCTTTTAAAATTAAGCAGGATTAAGCTGTAGCTCGATCTTTGATTCGTCAGGGCTCGGGTCTACTAATTTATCCAGGAGTGTATCCAAGAGTTCCAGTACCTCAGGAAGATTGGTTTTATCCTGTGCGGAGATAACCAGAGTTTTATAAATTCTGCCAAGTCGGGCTGAAACGGGCAGTGTCGTTTTGTCCGCTTTATTAAAGACTATTTGCTGTGCTATGAAATCGTACCCGGTAGACTCAAGTATTTTTTCAACCGATTCTATGCGCTCCTCTACCAGAGGGTCACTCGCGTCCGCAACATGAAGAAGCAGCGATGAGCCTCCAAGCTCCTCCAGTGTCGCTCTGAAAGCGCTTACCAATTCTTTGGGCAGCTCGCTGATAAATCCCACAGTGTCGGTTACAAGTATCTGTCTTCCGCTTGGGAGCCTCATCTTTCTCGTGGTCGGGCTTAATGTTGAGAAGAGTTTGTTTTTCACCGTTACGCCGCTCTTGGTAAGGGCGTTAAACAGTGTTGATTTGCCGACATTTGTATAGCCGATGAATGTTACGGTTGGAATTCCCGTTTCATACCTTCTTTTCCTCGTATGCTCTCTGCGTCTGCTAATATTATCAATTTGTTTCTCTAGTAGATCGATCTGTTTTCTAAAAGTTCTTCTTTGCTCCTCAAGTTTCATCTCCCCCGGTCCCCTTGTCCCGATACCGCCTCCTAGCTGTGAGAGTTCAACTCCCTGACCAACTAGTCGAGGCAGGTTGTATTTGAGCTGAGCTAATCTAACCTGCAATTTACCTTCGCTGGTAGTCGCGTGTTTGGCGAAGATCTCAAGTATAAGCTGGGTTCTGTCCTGCACCTCTAAATTTGTCTCGTCAGATATGGCTTTAACCTGCGCCGGGCTAAGCTCTACATCAAATATTATCTTCTCTGCGCCTAAGTGCTTGGCCGCTAAGACCACCTCATTTATTTTTCCCTTACCTATCAAGTATCTGGGGTCTATCTTCTTTCTCATCTGAACCGTAGTATCAAGCACCGCTTTGTTGGCTGATACGGCAAGCGCTTTAAGCTCTTTTATCGATTCCTCAGCTTCTGATCTGTACGTCGTGGTAAATCCTACCAGCAGAACTCCCTCTTTATCACGCTCTCCTCCGTGCTCATAGTAGCTTCTTTGAAGCTCATTTTCTATGTCATCTATAAGCTCGTCACATTTGTGATTGACTTGCCCCAGGTCATGGTAAGTTTCTATCTCCCATTTCTTCTCTTGTGGGTTAGGGGGGAGAATGTATGCGAGCTGGAATTTTCCCGGCAGACCTTCCTGCTTTACTTCCAAAAGACCAATCATGTCCAATCTTTCGTTAAGAAGTGTTACCAAGTCGGGCTGTGAGAACTCGGGGTTTTTCAGATGGGTATGAATTAACCTGTACCCCCTGAGTCTGAATGTAGATTCCCTCGAGCGTCCAAGGAGCTCGTCAAAAGGGAACTCGTGACAGTCGCCCAGGAATATAACCCTCACCTTGCCCTTTCTGTCTATCAGCAGGGATATGCCTTTTTTTAGTTCATGAGAGAAATTTGTAAGTGTCCTGGCTAATTCGAGAGTAACGATTTCTTTAGGGGGAATTTTTCTTCTGTAAAGCCTTTCAAGATTGCTTATCTCACTTCTGGTTAGACCTAATGTCTTTCCGTAAATTTTTGGTATGCGTACGCCTCCTTAGACGATTTAGTATATACAATTAAGATAGCAACTAAATAACCCGAGTCAAGGGGGGGGGATATTGTACTACTTCCCGGTTTAAGTTGAGGGGTGAGGTTAATCCGCGCACCTGAGGCTCTCGAAGGGTGATATCTTTATAATCACCGTCATCTCGACCACAAATCCGAGCGTGTGCAGGATTTGGACACTCAAATTCTAATGGAGAGATCTAATCTTTTAAAATAATACGGCAGCACACCCCGTAGAGATATAGTTTCCCCTGTCACCCTGAACCATTTATAATAAGCTCAATGATGGAGGCAAAATATTTAATTCTGGGAGCGGGTGTACGATACGAATCGTCGTAAGTGCAACTGAGTGACTCGAAGTCGAGCATCGGGGCGCGGGTGATCCCTTCCCGGATCTTAAAGAGCTTAAGGATCCAGCGTACTAAGGCTATGAATAAGGATTTTGAAAACGAGATTAGAGCTATTGCCGAGAGCAATAAAGACCGCAATAAAAATACTGCTGTCACTCCACAGGCTCATTTAGACGATCTTCCTTTTATAGAAGTAATTGAGGAGTTTTTCTCAATCTCAGAGAAAGCCGCAAATATATATAATTCTAATTCAGGAGTAGAAGTCCTTTCTGTCTGCATGCTTCCTAAAGAATTTCTGGAACTGTTTTTAGAGATACCGGGCAGGCGGGGAGGGGGCTGTATAATTTCCCCTTCTAAACTTGTGATCTTCTTTGATGAAGACCCGGATCTACTGACGGTAATAGGAAAGATAAGAAATTCCGAGGGCGGAGGAAGCAATACAACCTCTAAAGCAACACAGCTATTAAAGATCTCTTTCTCTTCTCACAATGGCAAATACGAATACAAGGATAACACGGGGGGTAGGTTGAACCCCTATGAAATAGTCTCTCTATTAATAAGGTGGGTATCAGCTTAAGCTTAGGGTACCAGCACGAAGTGGGTTAGCCCTGCAAGGAATACAATCAAAGCTATTAGAATAGGCACTCCCATTACATACCAGAATGCTTCTTTTTCATGTGGTTCAAGCGCAAGCGGTGATTTGTTTTGTTCTTCACTCATAATTGGCAGGAATTATAACAACTCCTTATATTTTGTAAAGTATTTGAGAGTGAATTTGCAAATATCCCTCTTTTTTGTTAATTTACAGGGTGTGATTGAGTACGTAAATCCTTTCTTCAGGCCCCCAAGCGAGGGCAAAAGCTTTATTCTCCAGGCAACAATCGGATGCTCACATAATAGCTGCACATACTGCGCGATGTACCGCAAGGAAGAGCAGAAATTCCGCGTTCGCCCTATGGATGAGATTAAAACGATTATTGATGCTGCGACAGACGGAGGTCTAATTAATGACCGTGTATTTATAGCCGATGGAAACGCGCTTGTTCTCTCTAAGAAAAAGCTCATAGAAATTATGGATTACCTAAAGGAAAAGAACCCCGCAATTCAAAGGATCAGAATGTACGCGAACGTGGGCGACATATTGCGTCAAGGCGTCAGCAATCTTAAAGAGCTTAAAGAGCACGGTCTTGATATGGTCTACATAGGATTTGAGAGCGGGGACGATATTGTTTTGGAGAGAATCAAAAAAGGCGCCAGTCACGAGCAAACCGTAAGCGCCTCTCTGATGTTAAAGGAAGCGGGAATTATGAACTCGGCCATGGTGCTGCTTGGAATGGGAGGAACCGACAGGAGTCTTGAGCACGCCGAAGCCACAGGCAAGCTCCTGACAGGATGCGATCCTGAATACGTCGGCGCGCTGTCCCTGCAAGTTCGCCCCGGCGCACCGCTTTACGAGGAAATGGAGCGGGGAGAGTTTGAGCTCCCCAATAAATTTCAGATCATAAAAGAGCTTGAAGTACTTGTAGAGAACACAGAGCTTACAGATGGATACTTCTTCTCTAATCACATTTCAAACTATTTGCCCATTAAAGCTAAATTTCCAGAAGACAAAGAAAAAGTATTAGGCGAGATAAGAACAGTGCTCAATAGTGGAGACGAATCTTTACTTAGATCAGATTATTATAGAGACGTTATAAATCAGTATTAAAAATTATCCTAAAGGAGAATTCCTATGTCGAGAATTGCAACTATTTCACCGGTTTGGGGATGTAGTGTTGACGATTTGCGGGCGCTTGCCAAACTAGCCGAAGGGGGAGGATTTGAGGCGATTCTTTCACCTGAAGTCCCGCCTTTTAATGCACTCTCAAACGCGCAAGTATTTGCCGAGGCTACTTCAAATATAAAGGTAGGAACATGGATTACTAATATCTATATGCGCCAGGCCGTTATGGCAGCAGCCACCGCGCTCACAATTCAGGAAATTACTGGCGGCAAGATGATGCTCGGATTGGGAGTGAGCCACAAGCCTGTTAACGCACGTTACGAGATCGAAATGGGCGACCCCGTAGATACAATGAGGGACTATGTAGGGCAGGTTAAAGCCTTTATGGACGGCACAGCGCCTCAATTGTCACTAAAACGTGATCTTCCGAAAGTACCCGTATATATTGCGGGGCTAACAAAGGGGGCCGCAAACCTGGCAGGGGAAGTAGCGGACGGACTTATGCCGTATATGGCAACGATTGATTACGTAAAGGAATTAAGAGGATATGTTGCGGAAGGCGCCGCATCTTCAGGACGCGATGCGTCTGAAATAGACATAACTCTGGGAATTCCTTCTATAGTTTCTGACGACCTGGAGCTTGCCCAAAAATCGGGGATAAGAGGGTTCTCTCCATATCTGAACTTCCCGTTCTATCAGAGGCTTATGATTAATAATGGATACGGCGATGCGATCGATAAAATTCGTGCCGGAGAAAAACCCGGTGATGTATTTACGGCTGAGATGCTCGATTCCGTAGCCCTGGTCGGACCTCCCGACCGCTGCCGTGCTAAGTTGGATGAATACAGAGATGCCGGAGTTGATCTCCCAATCATCGTTCCCGGGGCAGCCGGAAAACAGGGTAACGTGGAAGTGATGGAAAACACGGTAGCCGCTTATTCGGGATAACTTCTAAAGATTTCTATATAAGAGAATAAAACCTGCTTTTTCTTCTTCAAATTACAGAGAGAGCGGGTTTTTAATTGCGAGCAGAGCGAAGCATTCTCCTCCCTTCTCTGTCATTCTGAATTTATTTCAGAATCTCGTTGTTAATTTGTAGGAGCGGACTCCCCCTGCCGCGAACACGCCATCTCATTTTCTTCTATTCTTCCTTCTCAACATCACCAAGAGAGGCAGTAGCATAAATGGGGCAAGCAGACCGAGCAACTCAGTCTTTCCGGTATTACTTGAAGCAATCGAGCACCCGCTGCTTCCTCCGTCACCGTCACTTACAACGGCATCTTCCTTTACGATCACTCTTATACTGCTGGAGAACTCTTGTCCGTCAGAAGTCATGACCCGGAATACTACATCATATACTCCCTCTTCCTGGGGTGCTATCATATCTAACACTACGGTCACTACTCCTCCAGCGGCAAGATCTCCAATCAAACAAGTCCGAGTATCAAAATCGCAAGTGCCGACGGAAGATTGTAAATCTTCAAATTCAAATCCTTCCGGTATCTCCACTATAAACTCCAATCCGCTTGCAATTTGTCTTCCTTGAATAACGGAATTGATGTCTGTCGTCAGATTCCTGATAGTCACAGGAATACTCATCATATCTCCATTAATAGTTTCTATCTCGTCAAATTCGGTATCAATATCAAGTAAATCTATTGGCGTATTGCCACATCCTTCTATTTCCTCATTTCCACAGCCGCATGTGCCGGGTGCTATTTTATTAGGATCGTTAATACATTGATCGTTACAATCGGGCGTACCATCACCGTCGGAATCAGTATCTGGAATATTGCATCCACATACTCCCGGTTGATCTTTGTTTGGGTCATTTATGCATATCTCATCGCAATCCAGAGCTCCGTCTCCATCATTATCGACGTCTGCAACTCCGCAGCCACAGGCTCCCGGCTCTGTTTTATTAGGATCGAGCGTGCAGCTGTCGTTGCAATTGGGTGTCCCGTCACCATCCGAATCAGTATCCGCAACACCACAACCACAAGTTCCGGGTGCTACCTTGTTTGGATCATTAATACATTGATCATTGCAATCGGGCGTACCATCACCATCCGAGTCGGTATCCGCAACACCACAGCCGCAAGTTCCAGGTGCTACCTTGTTTGGATCATTAATACATTGATCATTGCAATCGGGCGTACCATCATCATCCAAATCAGTATCCGCAATACCACAACCACAAGTTCCGGGTGCTATTTTATTAGGATCGTTAATACATTGATCATTGCAATCGGGCGTACCATCATCATCCGAATCAGTATCCGCTACTCCGCAGCCGCAAGTTCCGGGGACAGTTTTATTCGGGTCTGAAGGGCACTCATCAGTATTCGTGAAGGTGCAAACCATAGTGTCGTCTGACTGAAGGTCTACGGTTACACTGTCTCCAGTTTCACTAAACGATGAATTTCCTATACAGTCAATGTCAGAAATTACAAATCCATTAGAGTTAGTTTCCTGAACGGTATATGACCTGGGAGCCAAGTCACATGCGATAAAACTAGTTCCGGCAGGTGCATTGTCGTCATCGAGTGTGAATGAGCCATCTAGCCCGCAACTTTGAGAAAAGCCGGTGCCTTCAAAACCGAAGCCGGTTCCCCCATCTGGTCTGTTTCTTTTACTATTGTTAAATTGCCGCTTTGTTCGAATACATAAGCTGAGCCTGAGTTGTTGAAGCCACCAAAATCAGCTTGGCTTGCGCCAATAAAAATCCGTTCATCGGATATCGAAACACTCTCTCCGAATCTTTCTTGAGTACTACCACTTGCGGGAGTTAGGATTTGGATTAAATTCAATAAACCATCTTGATTTATCTCAAAGAAATGCGCCCCGGATACTCTGCCACCAGCTGTACCTCCGACAACTACTTTATCTCCAGAAATTGCTATTTGGTGTATGAAACTACTTTCTCCGCTGAAAATATCAATTATAGTAACTTCTTGTATTTCACTCCAGATACCCGTGTTTAAATCTTCTTTAAATACATACACAGATGATGGTGGGTTAAATGTATTTGGAGCACCAACAATAGCTGTATCACCTGAAATAGCAACACTTTGTCCAAATAGATCATTGACAGGACCTCCATCTGATTTAGTCAGCCATTGTAGTTCATTCCACACTCCAGTAATAGGATCCTTTTCAAAAATATATGCCGAGCCTTGCTGATTACTATCTGGCATATCTGTAAACATTGCACCAACAATAGCCCTATTGTCATGAATATATACGCTATTACCAAAACGGTTGTCTGAATAATTTGGTAACATTTGTGTCTCAACCCATTCTCCTGCTATTTCATTTCTTTCATATATAAAAGCTTGCCCCATTTCCGGAGCACCTATAATGGCCTTGTCACCATCAATAGAAACAGATCTTCCAAAATTTCCAGATTTGTCCGGAATTATTTGAATCTCACTCCATATTCCTGTTGCTATATTTCTTTCAAAAAAATAGGCAGTACCAGAAACTTTTGCAAACTCATCTGTAGCGCCAACAACTGCATAGTTGCCAGACATAGAAACACTATGGCCAAAATTATCTCCGATCGATCCATCACTGGCTGTAAGGATTTGTACTTCATTCCATATCCTTGTTGAGTTGTCCCATTCAAATATATATGCTTTGCCAACACAACATATTCCATTTACGTCCGCTTCAGGAGAACCTACAATTGCGATATTACCTGAAACCGAGACGCTTCTCCCAAGATTATCCCCAGGCTCAGGATCACTTGCCAAAAGCATTTGTGATTCTATAAAGGAGCCCTGTGCAAGAGCAAAATCGGTAGTTGATAGAAAAGAAACAATTAAAATCAAAGAAAAAACATAGAGCAGACCACTCTTGTTTAGAAAGATTGAATTCATCCCACTCCTCCTTTCATCATGCTGCCAAGAATTTACTTCTATTGATATTAACGACTATACAAAAGATGCATATTTATATGCAAAGTAGTAACAAATTAACTGATTACTGTAGTTATTGCAAAATTCCTATATTCACAGCCTGAAAGCAGGGTAGGCGCTGGTTTGAGGTGCTGTTGGGAATACACAAATTTATGGTTGGAGACTCGGTCAAAGCTGAGAAATATCTATTGATACGTAATAATTGGGTTTAAAATTACAGGTGTATCTTAATACAAAAACGGCACATTGAAGCGTTTCAAAAATGAAGAGATTAACTACTTTTGCTCAACCTCAAGCGTTCTGAGACGGTTTATCGCGGCTGCGAGTTCGAGTTTTCTAAACTCCGCGTAATCGCCTGATAATCGGGGGGTTAAAACATCAAGCCCGGCTCGTCCTATGTCCAGCATCACGAGGCTTGTTACCTGTCTGAATGTTTTCTTTCCATCCATATACTTTTTGGCATACTGTATGGCGTCGCCAATTGCGTTTGTCTGGCTATTTGCCACAAGCTGCTCAAGTGAATTAAGGTCAATCTCGTGAATCCCAAAGGCTATAGTATGAAGCCCCTTGGGAGATATCTTCACTTCCCGCTTTCCTTTAGCGGCGTCCAGACTCTCAGGCAGGGGAATACGGTCTCTAACTGTTCCGAAATACCCGTCTCCTTCTATCCTACGCCCGGTGGAATTATTCTGGACTATCTCTTTTGCCTCCAGGGTGACATCCTCAGCCTTGTAATCTGTCATACGGATCACGAAATTGGCAATATCGAAATAGTCCCCCGAGCCTCCGACAACAAGTATCGTTGAGACCATATACTCTCTAAACAGCATCTCTGCCTTGTCTATAAAAGGGGTTATAGGCTCATTTTCTTTTGATACAAGCTTCTGCATACGACGATCACGGATCATAAAGTTTGTAGCTGAAGTATCCTCGTCAATTAAAAGCACGTCGGCTCCAACTTCAACTGCTTCCAGAATATTTGCCGCCTGTGATGTGCTGCCGCTCGCGTTCTGTGTTGAAAAAGAGGCTGTATCGATATTAAAAGGCAGGTCTTTTAAAAACGGCGATACATCTACGTTTTTAATACTCCTTCCGTCCTCAGCCCTTATTTTGACAGAGTTTGGATTGCTTACCACATATTCGCGGCCGTCCCCGGGGATGTGGTTATAAATACCAAGCTCAATGGCTTTTAATAATGTGGACTTGCCGTGATAGCCGCCCCCCACAATTAGCGTTACGCCTCTGAGGATACCCATCCCTGTGATCTGTCCCCAATTGGGCAGCTCCACGTCCATTTTTAAAGTCTCAGGAGATAGAAACGGTATTGCTTTATCTTCCGCCAGGGGCAGCGCGCTTACGCCTGATTGCCTTGGCAGGATGCTTCCCTCGGCGACAAAAGCGATAAGCCGCAAGTTTTCGAGTTCCTTTCTTAGAAAATCAGCGTCTTCACAAGTTTCAATATGTTTGTATAGCTCGTCTTTATCTAAATTCTCAAAGAATAGGGCACAGTGTATTATCTCGGGAAGCTCATCAAAAAAAATAGCCTCTGCTTCCCCACCCGCTATCTTTCTTCCAAATGCGGGTAGTCCCACAGTGAATCTCACCTCTACAAAAGATTCATTCACAAAGGCGGAAGTGCGCTCAAGTATCTCCTGTCCCGGATTATCAATAGAGATAAGGCCACTTTTCCCGGAGCCTCTCTTGCCTTTTGAGAGCTTGTGAATTGCCTCATGGAACCTGCGCGTGATAAAATCCCTAAGAGCAATCTCACGTGATCTGTGCGTATATGTGTCAGCTGGGAACCCCGCTATGTCTTGCCCGACCCTTACCCGCACCCTGCTAGGGGGAGCGAAGGGGTCTCCCTGCACATGGTCTATAAATAGAGTGTATTCACCAAAGAGGTATTCGCCTTCAATCTCTTTGTAGGATTTATACCCCTTGGCGTCAATGCTCTGAAGTATATTCTTAAGTTCAAAATGCGCTTTCATAATTTTAGCAGTTCCTGGTGCCGGATTGATAATTATTATCCTGTTTGTAAAGAACTATCAAAGAATCTGATCGAATTAAAGTAACTGAAAGTAACTTGCATTTAGAATCGCGGTTATACTATATTACTAAAGAGGATATTGCTTTACCCATCTTGCTTTACTCATGTGGAGGAATAAATAAATGAGAATAATTTTTGCTTTCTTAATATTGTCAGTGCTTTATACAGGAGCGGCGTTGGCCCAGACTTATTTTGTTAACGAAGGATCTGATAGCGTCGGTGTTAACGAACTATCCAGTCCACCTGATGTGGTTGTTGGTGAGGGTCCTATACTGCTCCCCATTAAGAACGAAGTATAGTTAAGTTGGTAGAATATCCGTAATACACAGCGGGAGAGCAGACATGAAAAGAAGGAGATGGGACTCTAAAACAAAGACTAAGATTGTTCTTGAAGGTTTATCAGGACGACCAGTATCAGAGATATGTAACGAATACGGAATACATCAGAACCAATACTACACCTGGCGTGATAAGTTCTTATCCGAAGCTTATAAGGCATTTGATTCTAAGAAAGACGGTGTAGAAGTAAACCGCCTACGTAAGAAGAATCGAGAGCTAACCCAAATAATAGGCTCACTTACCGTTGAATTAAAAAAAACAGAGGGCGAGTTCATATGAGAAAGCCTTCTGATTCTGTAACCCTTCGTAACGAATGCATACTTAAAAGAATAAAAGCTATAAAAAGAGACCATCCCTTCTGGGGGTATAGAAGAGTATGGGCATATCTGAGATATATAGATGGCTTAATAGTTAATAAGAAGCGTGTATACAGGCTTATGAGAGAAAATAATCTTACTGTTAAGCCAAACACAAGACTTATAGCAAAGAGAGTATCACAGAGATCAAAACCAAGAGCAGACAAACCTAGGCGGTACTGGGGAATAGATATGACAAAGGTTATGTCTAATACAGGCTGGGTATATGTAGTTATAGTACTGGACTGGTATACAAAGAAGATAGTAGGACACTACTCAGGAAAACAAGCAAGAACACAAGAATGGCTAGAAGCTCTAAATAAAGCACTAAATAGAGAATATCCACAGGGAGTAAGAGGAAATGGACTAAAACTCATAAGTGACAACGGAAGCCAGCCAACATCTCTAAGCTTTATAAAAACCTGCTCAAACTTAGATATACAGCAAATATTTACGAGCTACAACAACCCAAAGGGAAACGCTGATACAGAAAGAATGATAAGAACGATGAAAGAGGAGCTATTTTGGATAAGGGAATGGAGTAGCGAAAGAGAGATAAGCCTAGAACTGGATAGATGGGTCGAATATTACAACAGGAATTACCTTCATTCAGTTCTCGGATACCGTACTCCAATGCAAGTGGAAGAAGAGTATTACAGGAATGATGATTCAGAATCATATGCTGCTTGACCAAAGAGAAGCTGTAAAGAACTATTAATTTCTTACAAGTTATAGTATGATAGAAATTGTAAGTTTTACGTAAGAGAGGATATATGGAATGAATCATAAAACCATACCGATTTTACTGAATATACTTCAGCATTCTAAAAAAGCTTTTAGCATTTTCACTTTAACACTATTACTCTTTTCATCATTTTTATTAATCTCAACTCAAACTTCTATCTCTCAGCCTGTTGATTTTGATTTTACGTTTGGTTCATTAGGTATTGGAGCTGGGCAGTTTAATAATCCTTTTGGCATAGCAGTAGACAGTATGAAGAATATATACGTGGCGGATTTTGGCAATAATCGAATCCAGGTGTTTGATTCAGCAGGTAATTTCCTGTTCATGTTTGGTTCATTCGGCAGTGGAGCTGGGCAGTTTAGAGCACCTTTTGGCATAGCAGTAGACAGTATGAAGAATATATACGTGATAGATCAAAATAATAGTCGCATCCAGGTGTTTGATTCAGCAGGTATTTTACTATTCGCGTATGGGTGGGGAGTAGATACTGGTGCCAGTATGTTTGAAATTTGTACCATTGCCAGTGGATGCCAGGCAGGTATAAACGGCAGTGGAGCTGGGCAGTTTCATGCACCTAATAGCATAGCAGTAGACAGTATGAAGAATATATATGTGACAGATCAAAATAATAGTCGCATCCAGGTGTTTTCACAGTCCCAGGCGCATGTTAATATTCCAATGCTTTCTGAATGGGGCTTAGTAGCAATGGCAGGAGTATTAGGAGTTATAGGCTTCATGGTTATTAGAAGAAGGAAAGTGAGTGCTTAAAGTCTAAAACACTTCAAATTGAATACTACTAAGGGAGCCGAAGCTCCCTTTTTTATTTGTCATCTTTCCAACTTAATCCGTTATTGACAAATGGGGTGCAGTACAGTCCTTTCAATTTGGTAGTGAACGCTAAGGGTGATTTTCTTTATGTTGCTAACCTAGCTTCCAACTCCGTATCTGTAATAAAACTCCCGGAGTTTAAGTTGTTTGATACTGTTGTAAATGTAGGTTCTGAACCTTCTGATCTTGTCTTGAGCCCTGGGGGTGATCTTCTATATGTCTCTCTCTTTGATGAGGAGGCTGTATCTATGGTTGACACTACAACTAATAAGGTTGTTGGCTCATCTATTGCTGTAGGGAGTGACCCTACCGCTGTTGCAGTGAGCCCTGACGGTAATTTTGTATATGTCAGTAACGGCAACCTGGGAAGTACCGACAATGGCACTGTAAGTGTAATACAAACCTCGGACAATACAGTGGTTGCTACTGTAGAAGTAGGTCTTGCACCTAATGATCTTGTAGTGGTCCCTGACGGTGGTTTTGTATATGTTGCTAACCTAGGGTCCAACTCCGTATCTGTAATTGATACTAATACTAATATGGTGGTTGATACTTTGACTGTTGGTGATAGACCTTTCAGTATCACAACGGTCAGTACGAACCCAGTTGCTTCCATCGCTCCTGAAGTATTTGTATTTGTCGCTAACCAGGGATCCAATACCTTATCTATAATAAACGCCTCTGAGAGGAAGGTAATTTCTACTTTTAGTGATGTTAGTAACCCTACTGGCATTATAGGGTTTAATGGAGGGATATTTGTCACTCAACAGACCGGCCAAATCGGCGGGGGTTCCTTTAATGTAATAGCACTTTCTTGTAGTGATACTAAAGATACCTGGGCTAGCTGTGCTGTTGCAGGTACTGGTGTAATGCCGGCAGGTATTGCAGTAACTTTAGCAAATAACGATGCAGACGGAGTATCAGGCACCGCAGATACCGACTCGGATAATGATGGAATTACTGATGATGACGAAACATCTGTAGATAGCACAGCAACGCAAAGTGCTATTGGTCTCAGCAATGAAGGTTTAAATGACCCTGATGGTGACGGGCTAATAAACTCATTTGATCTTGATTCTGATGGTGACTGCATACCTGACCATTTTGAGGCTGGGGGTGGAAACGACATTGATAGAGACGGGCTTTCCGATGACTTCGTAGATGTAGATATGGACGGCCATCACGACGAGCACGACCCTGATCAGACCGGGAATAAGTTGCCGTTACCGGACACGGATAAAGACGGGATTCCTGATTTCCTGGACCAGGACTCTGATAATGATGGCAGGACTGATGCAGAGGAAGCAGGCGGCTTAGATGAGAACGGAGATGGGATACACGACGAGCTCAGGGATTTTAATCCCGGCACATTATTGTCCGATGGATTAGCTGATGCGTGTCAACCTGGTACGGGTGCGCCGCTTCCTATATTGGATATGAACTCTAACGGAGTACCTGATCATCTGGAAGCCGAATCTAACAACGGGAGTTCCAGCTGCGCGCTGGCAGCACCCGGAGCTGGGGCCTCAATTCCTCTATATTTATTAATCCCGGCATTTATTCTGATTAACCGACTCTGGAGAAAACGAACTAACTAAAAGAGGGAAGATATCTCATAAAAATCATACACAAAGGCTGCACTCATTCATTAATTGGACTCTGAGCACTGTGGCACTATTGTTAAAACGCCGTCTGCATGATCATTCGCCGTAGACCATATAGCAGAACAATTTTCCATACTACATTGCCCTCCGAGCGTACCTCCTGACTCTCCGCTTCTTACATTGCACGTGCATATCGCAGTCGGGATTTCATGCGCGACACCTTTTATGTCGGTAAGAGAAACCGTATCTCCTGTAAGAGTGCAGGGCGCATCCATACAGCCAGCGTGAAATGTTTCACCACCCTCACATTTCGTAGCATCAAAACCAAAGTTGTTGCTCATTACCTCTGAGTAGGTTGAATATACGATGTTTCCGCTTGGTTGGACTTCGCTGCAAGGCTCATTGTAGGAACATGATTTGCCTTCAAATACATAACAATAACCGCAGCTGCCGTCTGTTTTATCACAGTGACCGCACTCTATTTTGGTATCGGTCATGGTACCAGGGTCACAGCTGGCAGCGATACAGAGTGCGTATTTATGATTACATAGCTCTGCTGTCTCATTATTTATACATCTGTTCTCAAACTCCAGAAGCTCACTATCATTTTCCTCTGATTCACAGCTCACAATTATCTGAGCACCTAGTACTAGAAAAATGATAGAAACCAATCCTAAAGATAATTTTTTCATACTTCCACCTTTTAGTATTAATGATACTAACTTAAACTCTGCTGAACAAATAGGGAATAGTACCCTTTATATTTGTTTTCCGTCTATAAAGGGGTTAAGCTCAGGCGATGCCTAAGCCTGAGGGAAAAGATATTCCGAAAAGCGGTACTAGCCTGTTTTTATACATAGCTGTATCCATTTCCTCACTCGGCGGGATGATTTACGGCTATGACCTCGCCGGGATAGCAGGGGCGATTCTTTTCATTAAAAAGGAGTTTCATCTCTCTGACTTTGCTCAGGAGCTGGTACTGAGCTCTGTTCTCTTCGGCGCAATGATAGGAGCTGCGCTCGGAGGCAGACTCACGGATAAGCTGGGGCGCCGTAAGATCCTGATTATATGCGCCGTAATTTCATTTCTCGGAGTCCTGGCCACGGTATTGGCTAACGGTGTTTTATGGCTGTTAATTGCCAGAATAGTAGTCGGTGCCGCTTTCGGTGTGCTTTCTTTCGCCGTGCCGCTTTACATCTCCGAGATATCTTCCGCGACCAACCGCGGCAAGCTGGTATCGATTTTTGTCTTTGCCATTCTAAGCGGTGTGCTGATTTCTTACCTAGTGGATTATTTCTTTTCAGCTCATAGTGAATGGCGTCTTATGTTTGCCGTGGGTCTTGTACCCGCATTCTTGTTGTTTGTAGGCATGTTCTTTTTGCCGGAAAGCCCAAGGTGGCTTGTCAAACACGGCTATGACGATAAGGCCAGAGACATCCTTATGCGCATAAGGGGGACAGCCCGGGTCGATCAGGAATTGTCCTCTATTAAGGATGCTCTAAAGCAGGCCAAGCCCGACTGGCACGAATTGATAGGTCCTGTGATAAAGCCGGCGCTGGTGCTCGGTTTGGGACTTGCTATGGTAAGGCAGCTTACCGGTCTTTCTCTGGCTACTTTTTACGCGCCTACTATTTTTGAGCTTGCAGGTTTCCATTCGGCGTCGACCGCGATACTCGAGACCGTGGGCATAGGTGTCGTGTTCGTAGTTATGTCCGTTGTAGCGATGAATCTTGTGGACAGGATGGGGAGGAGGCCGCTTATGCTTTTGGGACTGGTGGGAATGTGCGTCGGACTAATCGTTCTGGGAATAACTTTTTATCTTCAAAAACCCGGCGGAGAGCTCCTGGGCTATCTGTCTGTAGCGAGTCTCATCTTTTTTGTCGCAGCGTGGACTATAGGACCCGGAACCATAGTTCAGCTTGTGATTTCGGAGATATATCCCCTTAACGTAAGGGCGGTTGCTATGAGCGTGGTAACCGCGGTAATCTGGGCTACTTACCTGGTTGTCACGTTGACCTTTCTTAGTTTAATTGACCTGCTGGGAAGACCGGACACTTTCTGGCTCTATGCGGTACTGTGCGTGGTGTCATTTGTCTACGTATATTTCTCCATGCCGGAGACAAAGGGGCTTAGCCTTGAGGAGATCCAAGAGCATTGGCGCAGCGGTAAAAGCGGACGGAAAATATAAAATTGATATAAATAGTACTTCAATATCCCCCCTGTTTTTTTCACTATAATAAGTCCATAGTATAAGTCAGTTTTTTGACGGAAGAACTTATCTTTATTCTTCTCTCGGACACCGCTCTCCATTAAGAGCTTGGCAGATAAGAGCCTTGTAGGGGTGAAAGGTGCAGGATGCACGGCGTGTGTTTTAACCCGCTCACCCTGAGGCTCTCGGAGGGTGTCATCTTTTTACTTCTTCCTTTTCCAAAGGGAGATTGAGGGGAATTTGTTTTTTGCCATTCTCCACACCCCCTTATTGTCATCCTGAGCGTACATCTCGTGTGCAAGCGAGAAATCTAATTTTAAGTTCCTTCCCCCTCAACGGGGGAAGGTTAGGATGGGGGTGAATTCATTCTGCATTCTTCATTGAAGCATCTTAGAACGCGTACGCTTGCGGGCGCTACCCGCATTCCAACTCGAACTCGGCTTGAGAAAATAGAGACAGTTCAAAATTAACCTGTATAAGACAAAAAATGAGTAGTATTTTGCCCAAAAATGTTATAATCTGGATATTTAGAATGAGAGAAGAGCCGGAGATATCAGAAGTTATAATCTGAAATCAGAAGTTATAATCTAAAAAGGGACCAAACCATTATGACGAACTTATATAAACTTTCTATTGCGCTTGCATTCGCTTTTTTAATGTCGGTGCTTGGTATATTCAGCCTAGGGCCGTTAACTGCCGATACCGCATATGCCCAGGGGGAAGAGTCTTACCCTGAGCTGGAAGATGATTACGAAGTTCCTCAGTATGATGATACCGTTGATACCGATGACTTTGATAATAGTCAGCCACAGAATCCTGATCCGGAATTTATGGAAGAGCAGGAGCCGGGCGAGTTTGACCAATCTGACGATGTGACGGAATTAGATGAAAATAACCCTTGAGCAAGCTCAAGCTACTTTTACTAATTTTAAATCGTTGTAGATTTTGGCACATAAATATTGTAAATTGTTAAGGGGTCAAATTAACTGCCCCCTGGTTGGAAATTCAGATATATTCAGAAAAACTTAAAGGAGGTATTGGTTCTATGTTAAGAAGCTTCATTTTATTTGCTGGACTAGTTCTAGCTCTAGGATTGGCGGGTTGCCCGCAACAGGCAGAGGAGCCTGCAGATGATACTGAAATGGTGGAAGAAGGTGTTATAATCGAGGAAGTCCCAGCAGATGCTGAAGAAGAAGCACCTGCGGATGCTGAAGAAGCACCTGCCGCTGATGCGCCTGCTGACTCTGGTGATGATGCTAGTGACGGAGATGACAGCAGTTATTAGTTTTATTTGTCATCCTGGTACAGAGCTGGGGAAAACAATTTAAATTAAAAAAGGAGAGGGGGATAAGATTTTTGTCCCCCATTTTCCAAAATTATTTTTTATTAGTTAAACGCGGTAACCGGAATCTTTAAAAGTTTGGAACGTATTATATTTTTACAATAAATGTGCTGTGTTTTTATAATAGTAGTAATTTATAATTGCACGATTTGTAAAACGACTATAAGAGTCCCTTTCTCAAAAATTGGGACTTTTCTTTATTCCTGCGATATTCTTAAAATTCCGCATATAAACACAAACATCAGCTTTAACTTTTAATAGAAACTTTAGCGCTATATAACAAATACTTTCTTGTATACGAACCCTATCGAAGATAAAATACTTCTATATGAAATCATTTGAAAATTCGATGACTGAGCTAAGAGAAATAATAGATAAGCTTCAAAGTGGGAACCTGCCTCTTGAAGACTCTCTCAAACTATTTCAGGAGGGCACTAAATTAATTGCCTATTCTCATAAGAAGCTCGATGAGATACAGAAAAAAGTAAAAATTCTAATAGAAGAGAAAGATGGTGAAATTACCACACAGAATTTTGATGCCGAAGAATAGTTGCTATGGAATTTAATATTAAGGGTTATCTCGCCTCAAAAAGAGAGCTTGTAGATAGAAAGCTGGACTCGCTTCTCAAATATTCTCCCAAATCTATTACACCGCTTGAAGAATCCATACGTTATAGCGCTCTCTCGGGCGGCAAAAGGCTAAGACCCATTCTAATGATAGCCTCAAACGAGGCTTTTGGCGGCAAAGAAGAGTTAGTGCTTCCCATAGCGTGCGCGATAGAGATGATCCATGCCTATTCGCTTATCCACGATGACCTCCCGTGTATGGATGATGATTCTTTAAGAAGGGGCGTTCCTACTAACCACAATGTCTACGGAGAGGCGGTTGCCGTGCTGGCGGGTGACGCTCTTTTAACGGATGCGTTTACCGTTATGGTAAGAGAAGGAATCTCAAGCGGGCTCCGTCCCAGGGTCCTTACTGATATTATTGGCGATATATCCCAGGCCGCCGGATCAAAGGGAATGATAAAGGGCCAGTCTATCGATCTTGCGCTTGAGGGGATAAAAGACGTATCGGTGGCGCAGGTCGAAAAAATGCACTCTCTTAAAACCGGAGCTTTGATTGAAGTCGCGGTAACTACAGGCGCGAAGATAGGCGGGGCGAATGAGAAGCAGTTAAAGAAGCTGAGCGCATACGCAAAAGCTCTCGGACTCGCTTTTCAGATAGTGGATGATGTTCTGGACATAGAGGGTGGAAAGAGTATCGGAAAAGAAGTTGGAGCGGACGCTCGAAATAAAAAAACTACCTATCCTGAGCTCGTCGGACTAAAAAGGTCTAAGCGAAAAGCTCTGGAGCTTACTAAAAAGGCGTTAAAAGCCCTTAAAGATTTTGATGATAAAGCGACTCCGCTTAGAGAAATCGCACTCTATCTTGTGGATAGAAATTTTTAGTTGTTTAGTATAGATCAGGCGCCGTATCAATAACAAAGTGAAATCCTCTAAAAAACAAAGACTTGATATTCTATTAGTAGACAGGGGCCTTGCTCCCACCAGGACCCGTGCGCAGTCGCTTATTATGGAGGGGGTTGTTTTTGTTGACGGCCAAAAGGTCGATAAATCGGGAACACTTGTAAAACAAGAGTCGAATATCTCTATAAAAGATTCATCTCTAAAATACGTAGGCCGGGGCGGGCTTAAACTCGAAGGCGCGCTTAAGCACTTTGAGATTGACGTACGGGATAAAATAGCGCTCGATGTGGGCGCCTCAACCGGCGGCTTTACGGACTGTCTGTTACAAAGCGGCGCGGCTAGGGTTTACGCGTTAGATGTTGGATACGGTCAGCTAGACTGGAAGCTCCGAAACGACGAACGCGTGATTGTGATGGAGAAAATAAACGCCCGGCACTTAAAGTGCGAAGACATACCGGAGCTGGTGGATATCATTGTTATAGATGTATCCTTTATCTCGCTTACAAAGATAATTCCACCTGTAATCCAAATACTTAAACCCAGCGGCGTCTTGGTCGCTCTTATCAAACCGCAGTTCGAGGTTGGAAAAGGTGAAGTAGGGAAGGGTGGCATTGTTAAAGACGAGGATAAGCATAAAGAGGTTGTCGAGAAGATTACAAAATTTGCAGATGAACTAGACTTGGATGTACGTGGAGTAATCCCCTCTCCGATTACGGGAGCGCAGGGGAATAAAGAGTTCCTCATCTCAGCGGTTAAAACCCTACAGTGAGATAATTTAAATTTATAATCATCTTATTCTCTTACAATGTCCTTATTGCCATTTGACAAACGCCTAATTCCCTGCAAACTATAGCGAATTATCTCTTTAAGGAGCATTAATTAATGGCCGAAAGAATTAAATCAGGAATCAAGAGACACCGTCAAAGTTTGAAAAAAAGAGAGCGCAACACTGAAGTTAAGTCTGATCTTAAAACTCAGCTTAAAAAGTTTGAAGCGGCAGTTGAAAGTAAAGATGTAACCGCAGCTCAAACAGTGCTTAAGGAAACTGAGATCAAGCTCCGCAAAGCAGCTTCTAAAGGCGTTATGAAGAAAGAAACTGTTTCAAGAAAGGTCTCAAGGATAGCAAAAAGAGTATCCGCTCTTTCCTCTGAAGCGTAAGTAGCGCTTCTTTTCTCTCAAACCCGATATTTTTATACCAGCTAGATTCCCCTCTTTTTATACGCCTGGCTTAGAATGGTAAAGACTGGATTCCCGACTACTACGCTCGGGAATGACAGTGGTTGCCGGACAATGTGATCACAAAAACACCCGTCATTTCGAGCCGAGAGGCGAGAAATCTTTCTTTGTTTTAAATGGTGAAGATGGGATTCTTCGGTCGTTTCACTCTCTCGGAATGACAGCGCCCGCAGCTTGGAATGGCAGCGCCCGCGGCTCAGAATGGCAAAGGAGGGATGCTATCGTCTATTTGCTAAAGAGTTCCGCGACGAGTTTTGTAAGCTGGTACTTTCTAGGCACATAGCTGCTTTTCAGCTTCTTGTCGCACTCTGAGAAAAGCCCTATT
>Ga0209633_10000744_pt1 | contig 36504 bp, 29 predicted proteins | sample Cruoilmetagenom1_FD_187290 | JGI IMG/M metagenome (GOLD analysis project Ga0209633, IMG submission 187290) | Oil polluted marine microbial communities from Coal Oil Point, Santa Barbara, California, USA - Sample 1 (SPAdes) (version 2) | ecosystem: Environmental > Aquatic > Marine > Oil seeps ...
GAGACGGCGGTCGACCACTACGCCCATGTCCATGCCGTGCAGGCCCGCAGCGAGCCGATGCCCGACGCCGAAGCGCTGGTCCGGCTAGCAGACGCCTACGGGCTGGGAGATGCGGCGCTGACCGGTCGTCGCGTCCTGGTAGCTGGTTCGGCGCTCGGCACCGAGGTTGCCATGATGCTGGCGTTCGGTGCGGGCGAGGTGTTCGCGCTTGATTATGCCGGTCACATTCGCACCCTGCCAGCCCGGCTGAATGCGCCTAAGGGGCGCGTACACTATCTCCAAGGCGATGTCTGTGCGCTTCCATTCGCCGCGCGCTACTTCGATCTCAGTTTCAGCTCCGGCGTGTTGCAGCATACCCCTAGCCCCGAGCTCGGTTTCCGCGAGATCTATCGGGTGACAAAGGAAGGCGGCAGCATCAACCTCAGCATCCCCTACCCGGATAGTCCTAAGCACCGCAACATCACTCGCGCGCGTTTGAAGCCCATGTCGCCACAGGAGGCGGAACGACGGCTGGCACGCCGCTTGCGCCGACGCATGGCGTTAGAGAGGATCGGTCTTGCCCGGCTCGACTATCGTCTTTCCGGAGGCATGGCGTTTCCGGCCCAAGGCGCCAGCTTCGCGGTCCGGCTGGGCGCGGCGCTTGATACTTACTATCCGCCCTTTCGCCACACGCTCGATCCAAGGGAGGTTCGGCGCTGGTTTCTCGCACTCGGCATGTCGCCAAATTTGCCGCGTAACATCGCCGGACATTTCGGTGACGTTCCGGAGGACGCGTTGGGCGCTCCTAAATCCTACACGGCCGTACGACCGGCGCGGTGAATGGATCATGGGCAGTATCGCGCTCATCGACTATGGCATCGGCAATGTCCAGTCGGTTGCGAATGCGTTACACCGTGCGGGCGGCGAACCGATGGTCGTTCGCGACGGCGACGGGCTGCGCGCGGCAGCCGCAACGTGCATTGTCATGCCGGGTGTCGGCGCGGTCGGCGAGGCGCTTCAGCTGCTGCGCGATCGCGGCCTCGATGCGGCCCTCAACGATGAGGTTCGAGACAGCGGTGTGCCGTTCCTTGGCATCTGTGTCGGCATGCAAGTGATGGCGGAAGTCTGTGAGGAATTCGGCGAGCACGCGGGCCTCGGTTGGATCGCCGGCCGGGTGCGGCGCCTGGCGCCGGAAAACAGCGGCCTGCCGGTGCCCCATGTCGGGTGGAATACGATCGCGGTCGACGACAGGCCCTCATTTCTTAAGGGGCTCGACGGGAGACATTTTTATTTCGTGCATTCCTATGCGCTCGATTGCCCCGAGGCGTTCGTGTTGGCGACCGCCGACTATGGCGTGCCGTTCGTCGCCGCCGTCCAACGGGGACGCATCTCCGGTGTTCAGTTCCATCCTGAAAAAAGCTCCGGTGTGGGCGAAACGCTGCTGCGCAATTTCCTCGCATCTGCCATGCGACCGGCTGAGGCAGGACTATCATGTTGAAACGCCGATTGCTGCCGGTGCTCTACCTGCTCGATGGTTGGATGGTACGCAGCCAAGGGTTCACTGAGCATCAATATATCGGCGACCCGGTGCTGCACGTCGAGCGCATGGTCGATTGGGATGTCGACGAGTTGATCGTACTCGACATCGGGCGCGGCGAGATGAGCTTTGACCACCATCGCCAGGACTACCGGCACAAGCCGGTCCGTACGCTGCTCGAGTTCATCCTGCGAATTGCGGTGGAGTGCCGTATCCCGCTTACCTTCGGCGGTCGCGTGCGCTCGGTCGACGACGTTCGCGCGCGCATCCAGAATGGTGCTGACAAGGTCAGCTTCAACGCGGCGCTGGCCGAGGCGCCAGACGTGGTGACCCAGTGCGCGCGCGCTTTCGGCAGCCAGGCGATCGTCGCCAGCGTCGATTTTCGCGTGGTGGACGGCAGCGCGCGGGTCTTTTTCGACCATGGCACGACGGATGCAGGCGCCGGTCCCGCCGATTGGTCGCGCCGTGCACAAGAGCTTGGCGCGGGAGAAATTCTGCTCAATGCGATCGATCGCGATGGAATGGCGCGCGGCTACGATCTCGACACGATCGAGCAGGTGGTCGACGCGGTCGACATCCCGGTCATCGCCTGTGGTGGCGCCGGCCACCAGCGCCATTTCCTTGACTGTTTCGCGCGCACCGGTGCGCAGGCGGTGGCGGCCGGCAACATCTTTCACTTTACCGAGAATTCCTATCCGCGCGCCAAGCGGTTTCTGGCGGACAAGCGCGGCGACGTGCGCCCGCCCGAGACGGTGGCGGCGTAGGTGGCGATGGCGGCGATGGCGGTCTCAGAACATCTCGGCGCTGATGACGGCAACGCCGCGCGCCGTATCGAGCTCGGCGTCGCCTTCAACGAGGCGGACTGGCGGTATCGTGCCGACGCCATCGGCGAGCGCGGCGAGATGCGGCAACAGGCCTTCGCCATGGACCTCGATCGTCACGCCCTCGGCCGCCAGCGCCGAGCGCAAATCAGGAAAAGCGAGTGCCTGGCCAAGGAGTTCCGGCGAGGTCGTGAACCTTTGACCCGCGCAGTCGACGGTGAGGCGGTGGTAGCCGATATCGTCGGCAACGCTGCGATAGGCGTGGAATTCACCCGAAAAACTGCTGTCGCCGCCGTACAGCGCGATCGATCGAAATCCGAGGACGGCCGCCATTCGCAGACAGCGCAGCACGACAGTATACCCGCCGCCCACGAATCCTGCCGCCGGAGCGGCCCCGGCCGCGCGCATCGCTTCGCCCAGACCGTCGACCGAGGGATGCCACATAACCACCTCATGCCCGATCAGGCGGCGGAACGCCTCCGGCGGACAGATCGAGGCCATGTAGTAGCGGACGCCGGTGATCGGCGCGCCCAGCGAGTGTATCGTCAGGTCGACCGGACCGACATGAGCGGCCGCCCACGGTCTGATCCCGTGGCCGGCGAGCAGATGCGGCACCTCGTTTACGGCGAGCAGCTTTGCGCCATCGCGTTGTGCCGCGCCGATTTCACCCAGAGCGTGGATCAGCGAGGGGCCGCCGCCCGCAATCAATATGGTTCCGGCGCGGGCCGACCCGAGCTGCAACTCGGCATGGCGAGGAGCAAGGTTGGCGCGGATATGAGCGGTAATGACGGTTGCCGGTACGCGCGGGCGATACCGTACCTCAACGGCAAGCATGGCCGACGTGGCGGCCGATGTGGGGGCCGGCGCGTTGCCGGTGGGATCGGTCATGGGACGTTGTTTGCCGGACGCATCATCTGCGGCGGCATTCTAACGACACCGCCGATCTACTGGCTAACATCATCGGAGCCTCTTGGCGCCGGGGGTTGAGGGTATGGCACGCGAGCTACGGATCCTGTTGGCCGATCTAGTCCACGACTACCGGCCAAACCATTTCTGCACGCCGCTTGGCGTCGGCTTTGTCGCCGAGCATCTGCGGACCCTCTACGGCCGCGAGGTCGAGGTGCGCCTGTTCAAGTCGCCGGCCGCGCTGCTCGAGGCGATCCGCGAGACGCGGCGGCCCGATATCATCGGTCTCTCGAACTACTCGTGGAACTACGAGATCAACAAAATGATCATGCAGCGTGCCGCGGCGGAAGCACCCGACGCGATGATCGTCCAGGGCGGCCCGCATATCCGCATCGACAATCAAGGCATCGCCGATCATCTGGCGGCGCATCCGCACGTCGACTACTACACCATGTTCGAGGGCGAATACCCGATGGCCCATCTCGTCGGCATGCAGCTCTCCGAGGGAGGGATCGTGCGGCCGGAGGCCTGCCGGGAGACCCTGCCGGGCGTCGCCTATCGCCGTGGCGGCGAGCTTGTCTACACGCCGCATTTGTCGAAGAAGGGCGACCTTGAGGCCATTCCCTCGCCCTATCTTACCGGCATGCTCGATGAGTTCCTGGCCTCGCCGCTCTATCTGCCGTTGCTCGAGACCAACCGCGGCTGTCCCTTCGCCTGCACCTTCTGCGCCTGGGGCATCTCGGTGCTCAACAAGGTCCGCAAGTTCAATCTCGATCGGATCTGCGCCGAAATCGACTACGTCGCCAAGCGCTCCAAGGCAACGCACTGGTACTTCACTGACGCCAATTTCGGCATGTTCGAACGCGATATCGAGATTGCCCACGCCATCCGCAAGGCGGCGGATGAGAGCGACTATTTCCAGCGGCTCTCGATCAACTGGGCCAAGAACTCATCGCGCTTCTGCGTCGAGATCCAAAAGATCCTGGAGGGTGTCTGCGACCCCCTGGTCGCCGTGCAATCGACCGATGCAGCGGTGCTGAAACACATCAAGCGCGACAATATCCGCATGGACACGATGATCGACCTGGTCGAACAGGGCCGGCGCGACGGCATCGGCATGACCACCGACGTGTTGGCGGGTTTGCCGGGCGAAACGTTGGAGAGCCACCTCAACACCCTACGCGATGTGTTCGCGATCGGTTTTCAGTCGTTCAACGTCGGCCAGATCCGCATGCTGCCGGGCTCGGAGATGGAGACCGTCCAGGACCGCGAGCGGTTCGGGCTCAAGACGCAGCACCGGCTGATCGCGGGCTTCTTCGGCATCTATGACGGCGAGCCGATCGCCGAGTACGAGGAATCGGTGGTGGAGACCGCAACCATGTCACGCGAGGACATGTACACATTGCGGGTCACCCACTTCCTCGCCTGGGCGATGTGGAACTCGGGCATCGCCCAACCGCTGCTTCGGCATATGTTCAAGACCGAAGGCGTCAATCCGCTCGACGCAATCCTCGCCCTGGTCGAGGACGCCCTGCCGCCGGTGGTGCGCGCATTCATGGATGACTACGTGGCCGAGGCGCGTTCAGAATGGTTCGACAGCGCCGAGGCGCTGACCGAACATTTCAAGGCGAATGCTGACGAGATGCTGGCGAACGAGTACCTCAAGCTCAACTTGAAATATCTTGCCAGGATCTTGCTTGATAAGCGGATAGCCAGCTCGATGCTCGAGATCATCGCGCGCCGCAGCACTTCGCCTGCGCGCGATGCCTTGGTCACGTTCTGTCTTGATCGGATCTTCTTCATCGAGGACCGCGTCCACGAGAAGCGCGGCCACTATTCCCCCGCGCTGGTCGCCGCCTTGGCCGCTGTCTATCCCAGCGTCCAGCCCGACAGCACCACGATCTGCCGCTTCAGCGTCACGGCCAAGCAGTTCCGCGCCGTGGAGCTGGAGATGGAGCGCTTCGATTTTGCCGAAAATCCGGTCCGCGCGATCGCGCTGGCGCTGCAGAACTACGGCGACAAACTTTACTATGATTTTGCCTTTGGCGACGAGGTCGAGAAGACGGGAACCGAGACGTTCTACGATTCCTTCGACTACGCCAACCAACAGAAGACCTACGCCGGCCGCGGCTGATCACAGGCCGGTCGGGGCCCCCGACCTCAAACCGCAAGCGATGTCCGTCCCTAACATCCCGCACGTAACTTGGTGCGCGCGCTGCGTCTATCCGTCGAGCTCGGCGATCCCGCTCAAGTTCGACGAAAACGGCGTCTGCAGCGGCTGCCGTGTCCATGACCAGAAGATGGACATCAACTGGGACGAACGCCTGCGCTGGCTGCTCGAAGATATCGAGCCCTACCGAAATTCATCGGGCTACGAGTGCGTGATCGGCGTCTCCGGCGGCAAGGACAGCTACTACCAAGCCCACTTCGTGAAGGAGAAACTTGGCCTTACCCCGCTTCTCGTCACGTACAACGGCAACAACTATCTCGACGTTGGGTGGCGGAATCTGATGCGGATGAAGGAGGTATTCGGGGTCGATCACCTGATCATTTCACCGTCGGTCGACATGCTGGTCCGCATGAACCGCCTCGGCTTCCGCAAGACCGGCGACATGAACTGGCAGGCCCATGCCGGCATCCTCACCACGCCGATGAAGGTCGCCTGCCAGTTCAACATTCCGCTGGTGTTCTGGGGCGAGCATGGCTGGACCGACCTCGGCGGCATGCTCTCGATGCACGATTTCCCCGAATACACCTACCGTTACCGCAAAGACCAGGGGCTGCGCGGCTACGACTGGCAGGACTTCGTTGGCGATGAGGAGGACCCGGTCGCCGAGAACGAGCTCGAATGTTTCAAGTATTCCTCCGACGAGGAGATCGAGCGCGTGGGGTTGCGCGGGCTTTTCATCGGCAATTTCGACCCCTGGGATTCGAACGCGCACGCCAAGCTGGTGATGGAGAAGTATGGCTGGGAGCCCTCGCCGGTGCCCTTCGAGCGTACCTACCGACGCATGTCCAACCTCGACGACCGCTACGAGAACGGCGCGCACGACTATCTGAAATACGTGAAGTTCGGCTATGGGCGGGCGACCGATCATGCGTGCAAAGATATTCGCCGCGGCTACATGACCCGCGCTGAAGGTATCGAGGCCGTGCGGAAATACGATCACGTTCGCTCCTCCGACCTGGACTACTGGCTCGACTATGTCAGCCGCGATGCGGCTTGGTTCGAACGCATCGCCGACAGTTTTCGAAGCCCGCTCGTCTGGGCGCGGGACGACGCCGGCCGTTGGCACAAGCAGAACATTTGGGATGACCAAGACTGAGCCTGTACTGAAGGTGGGCGATATTCGTCCCGATGACGCGATGGCCGATCAGCAGGCGGCCCTCGACGCCGATATCGCTTGGTTGGCCGGGCGCAGCGACCGTTTCGTCACCGTCGCCTGCCCGGCCTGCGGCGGCACGGACAGTACCGCGCTGTACGAGAAATTCGCGATGACCCACTGGCTCTGCGCAGGCTGCGCCACGCAGTTCGTATCGCCCCGTCCGGACCTGCAAACGCTGGCCAAGTTCTACGCCCAGTCGCGCAACTATGCCTATTGGGCGGAGCATGTGTTTCCGGCCAGCAAGCAGGCGCGGCGCGAGCGGATCTTCCGGCCGCGCGCCGCGATCGCGGCCGATATCGTTCGAGCGTGCGGCCCAATCGATCCCGTTCTGCTCGAGGTCGGGGCCGCCTACGGTCTGTTTTGCGACGAAGCCAGGCAAACGGGCGCGTTCGGGCGGATCATCGCTATCGAGCCGACCCCGGCGCTGGCCCAAATCTGCCGCGAGTTGGGACTGGAGGTCATCGAAGCCGGCTACGAGGAAGCCCGCCCGGACGCGCGCCCCGACATGATCGCCGCTTTTGAGGTGATCGAACACTTGTTCGACCCGGGCGCCTTCCTCCACTGGTGCCACGAGCTCCTCAACCCCGCCGGCCACATACTCCTCACCTGTCCCAACATCGCTGGCTTCGAGACCACGCTGCTCGGCAAGGCATCCGGCGCCGTCGATCACGAGCACATCAACCTGTTCACCCCGGAAAGCCTCGGCGCACTGGCCGAGCGTTGCGGCTTCGCCGAGGTCGAGGTAACCACGCCGGGCGAGCTCGATGTGGAGATCGTGCGCCGCGCCCTCGACGACGGGTCGGTGAAGCGAACTGCGCTCGACCCGGTGCTGCTGCGCCTGATCGAAGACGGCGACGATGCGGCGCTGCAATCGGCGATCCGCTCGGCCAAGCTGTCGTCCAACATGCGCCTGATTGCGCGCAAGCCGGCCGCGACGGGATCGATATGATCTTCGTCTTTCTCAATAACAAGCTGATCGCGCTCGACACCGTGCTGCCGCTGATGCTCGAGCTCAAGCGGCGGCACCCGAACGTGCGCCTCGAGTTTCTTTGCTTCGAGCCGCGCACCGAGACGGCGATCCGCGAGAACGTCGTGCTGTCCGATGCGCTCGATTCAATTGGCCGGCTGCGCATGGTCGGACGGCGAAAGGCGGGCGCGGCCCACTGGTTGGGGCACCGGCTGCGGTCGATCGCGATGCTCTCGCGCATCGCGTTTCTCGCCCTCGTCGGAGGCGCACGCTTCGTCCATTTCAAGGCGTTGAACGAATGGCCATTCCGGCTGCTCTACGTGCTTGCCCCCAATCGCACGTTCTTCGCCCAGGCGAGCAATACCGCCCAGACCGCGACCGAGCGCAGCGTCGATCAGATCAACAAGAAGCGTTCCTATCCGTCGATCGTACCGGCGGCGGGTCAGCTGATCGGTTTCAATGGAGATTGGTGGGGCTTTGCCGATCCACGGCTGGCGGACAAGCCGCACTTCCTGCTGCCGCCGACGATCCAATTGCCGGCCTGGAACGAGCATCTCGCCCAGGCAGCTCCGCGCTATCTGCGCGACGCCCTGTCTTACGACAGCGCCGTTGGCGCGGGATATGCGGTCTACATCCTGAGCTCGATGGATCATGCGCCGATCCTCCAAGACCCGGACGGGTTTCCGGATCTGATGGAGGAGACGCTGGCTGCGCTGCATAAGGCTCGGCCCGAGCTCTTCGTCCTCGTCAAGCCGCACCCGGCGACCCGGCCAACCTATCGCGAACGCGTGGCCGCGATCATCGAGCGGCAGGTGGCGGCGGGTCAGGCGGTGGCCGAGACGCACCTTCACCCGCAGCTACTGGCTTCCAAGGCGCGCTTTTTCATCGCCAACGTCTTCAGCTCTACTTTCATCAACGCGGTATTGAGCGGCACGCCGACCATCGAATTCACGCGTTACAGCGAGACCACGCTCGCGGTCACCGACAATGGCTCGATGCGGCCCGACCTCGTCGATCATTTCATAAATGGCGATGCCGAACGCTTGGGCGCGCTGGTCGGCGCGATCCAATCTCGTGGCGAGGACGCGCGGCAGCCGGTGACGCCAAGAATCGCGGACGCCGTCTGGCGTCTCCTCGATACCTTGGCCGGCGCCGCGCCGGCTGCCGGTCATCACGGCGCATAGCAAAAAAGACCTCGCACCATGGAATCACAAGACCGAACCTCTGGCTTGAAATACACCAATCGGGAATGGCAGAGGCATCTCCGCGCGAAGGGGATCATCCCGTTCTTCCTCGACCGCTTGCAGCAGCATGCGCTTTCGAGCGCATGGCAACACGCGCGCGGCGCCTTTGATTTTCCGATCGACGATCCAGAGCTGGAGGACGAGCTCAGCCGCGCATATTTCGCCTTCGCCGAGGCGTTCCCCTACGAGTTCTATCTGGAGCTCACGAACCACTGCAATCTCAGCTGCACCATGTGCGCGCGCCCGGCGATGAATCGGCCCATGGGCGTCATGTCGCGCACGCTCTATTGCAGGATCATCGATGAGATCGCCGAGAAGCAGCCTCATGCCTTCATCCACTACTACGGCATCGGCGAATCGACGGTAGACAAGACCTTGTTCGAGCGGCTCGCTTACTCTCGCGACAAGGGGTTGCGCAACTCGCTGCTGTTCACCAACGGTCAGCTGCTGACGCACGACGAGACATACAAAAAGCTCGCCGATTCCGGACTGACGGTTATCGGGGTCGACGTCGACGGCTTCGATCAGGAAACCTACGGCAAGATTCGCATCGGCGGCGAATTCGCCAAACTCAAACGCGGTGTGGAACTGCTCCATGACTATATCCGCGAGCGCGGCCTACGAGTGCGGGTCGAGCTTGCCTATCAGGTGGTGCCGCAGGTCAACGAGCATCAGCTCGGCAAGTTCGTCGGATGGTGTGTGTCGAACGGGTACGAGTACAAGATCGTGACCATGCATAACTGGGCCGGCTTGCGCGACGACATCGAGCCGTCAGGCCTCGATGCGGCAGACGACATGCACCACGCGCAGCGAACGAGCCCGTGCCCGTTCTTGTGGAATGGCTTCACCATAGCTTGGGACGGGCGGGTCCCGGTTTGCTTCCAAGATGCCGCGCTTCAAGAAAGCTTCGGCGATCTCAATCGCCAAACGATCGAAGAGGTTTGGTGCGGCGCCCACCGGGCCAAGCGCCGGGCCCAGGTCGCGGGATCGTTCCAGGGGCTCTGCGACGGCTGCGGCTCCGGCACCGGTATTCGGTTGCCGCCGTTCCAATCGACGCTCTATCCGCCCGAGCTGCGCGACGCGCCCTGACATCCGTGGGCATGAGCAAGGATCCGACCGAATGATCGTCCTCGGCATAAGCGAGGCCCATGAGGCTCATGCCAGCATCGTGCGTGACGGCGAGTTGGTGGCCGCGATCGCGGAGGAGCGCCTGTCCCGGATCAAGGCCGACAGCCGATACCCGCGGCGAGCCATCGACGCCGCGCTCAAGATCGCCGGAATCGAACCGGCCGAAATCGACGCGGTCGCCTTTGCCTCGCGCAGCGACTGGCTGTGGCAGACGCTTTACAACAAGCATGCCATGTTCTCAGTCCAGGACTGGATCGATGAGTGCGAGTTCTACTGGAAACCGGTGTTGCTGGAGGGCAAGGAGGTCTCGCCCTTCGCGATCTTCGATCGGTTCCGGCACCATGGCGGCGGGACACTTGAGGACGAGCCCTATTTTCCCTTCCTGGAGCAGGCCCGCAACAGCCCACCGGAGCAATGGCGCGCGATGGGCGACGCGCTCCGCGCCCGGACGATCGAACGCCATCTCGGTATCGAACCCGGCAAGATCCATACGTTCCGCCATGAGGATTGCCACAAGGCCTACGGATTCTATTCGTCGCCGTATCGCATGCGCGAGACGCTCATGCTGACCATTGAGGGCGGCGGCGACGATTCCTCGGCCACGGTCAGCACCATGAACGCCGATGGCGCGATCACCGAGCTGTGGCGTTCCAACCGCGTGCAGGCCGGCCGCCTCTACGCCTATGTGACCCTCATCCTCGGCATGAAGCCCTGCCAGCATGAATACAAGGTGATGGGCCTGGCGCCCTATGGCACCGAGTATCACGGCCGGCGCAGTCTGGAGTTTTTCCGCACCATCAACCGCGTCGCCGGAACCGAGATCGTAAACGACGGCAACATTCCCGATCTCTACTACTCGGTGCGCGAAGCCCTGCGTGGCGAGCGTTTCGATGGGATCGCCTGGGGGCTGCAGACCTGGCTTGAAGAGTTGATGGGCGAATGGGTGGTCGCCAACATTCGCGATACCGGCATCGCCAACGTTGTGTTGTCTGGTGGGGTTGCCCAAAATATCAAGGCCGTCAAGGCGTTGGCGTCCCTCGATGAGGTCGAGCAAATCTGGGCCGGTCCGATTTCCGGGGACGGCTCGATCGGCGTCGGGGCCGCTTGGTTGGCTACCCGGAAGCTGGACCCGCAGGCGGAGATCAAGGGTTACACCAGTATCTATCTCGGGACCGAGCATGACGGCGGTGCTGTGGAAGCTGCGGTACGAGCCCGTAAGCTGAATGGCGGCTTCAACACCGTTGACAGGCCGACCGCCGACCAGGTCGCTGGATGGATTGCCGACGGCCATGTCGTCGCCCGTTTCTCCGGCCGCATGGAATTCGGACAACGCGCGCTCGGCAACCGCTCGATCCTCGCCGACCCGCGGCGTAGGGAATCGATCGACAAGGTCAACCGCAAGATCAAGTACCGTGATTTTTGGATGCCGTTCACGCCCTCGATGACAGAAGCGGAGGCTGAACGCCTGCTGGTCAATCCCAAGGGTCTGTATTCGCCCTTCATGACCCAGGCCTTCGACCTTAAGGATGGCTATGCCGAGAAGTTGCCGGCGGTCATTCACCCCTCGGACAAGACGGCCCGCCCGCAGATGCTGAAGCAGGCCGACAATCCGGGATATCACGAAATACTGACGGCATTCGGTGCACGCTCCGGTTTCGAGTGCCTGATGAACACGTCGTTCAACCTGCACGGCGACGCGATCGTCGAATCGCCGGACGACGCAATCCGCACCTTCCTCGACTCGGAGCTCGATATCTTGCTGTTCGACGACTTGGCGGTCTCCAGGCCGAAGTTGTCCTAAGCGGGATGGCAGACCGGGTTCCATGATCGACCTCGATGCGCAGCGCCAGTTCGTGTATCGCGAAACGGCAAAGATCGGCCGTTGCCTTGGGCTCGGCGAGCTTGCCTGCTTCGTCGACGAGCTCGACCGTGACGAAGCGATCAAGCCGGCGATCGAGGATAAGGTCGCTGCGGTCGAGTTCTTCAGGACCAAGCACTGGGATAACCTGCTGCGGCTCGGCCTTTATCGCGTTACCCAGTATGCGATCGCGCGCGCCCTGGGCGCCGACGCGGTCGTCGAAACGGGCGTGCTCCACGGATTGTCGACGCTCTTCTCGCTGGCCGCGCTGGAGCGAAATGCCGAAGCTAAAGATGATGCGGGGGCTCGCATGATATCGATCGACCAGCCCTCGCATTTCGAGGACGGGCCGAGCAATCAGGACGGCTTCACGGACACGCTGCCGCCCGGCCTGCAGCCCGGTTGGGCCATCCCGGATGCGCTTCGGCGGAAATGGAAGCTACGCCTGGGGCCGTCGTCGGATCACCTGGCTTCGGTCGCGCAAGAGCTGGGCGGCATCGATGTGTTCATCCACGACAGCGAACACACACACGCCACAATGACCTTCGAGTTCGAAACGGTCTGGCCGGCCTTGCCGGATGGCGGCGTGCTGATCGCCGACAACATCGACGTCAACACGTCATTCTTCGATTTCGCGATCGCGATGGGGCGCCAGCCGCTGGTGCTCCCCGTTGATCCCGACCATCTTTCGCAGGGCGGATCGGGTATCCGTTTCGGCGTGTTGCGGAAATAGAGAGGCCCGCCATGGCTCTTACCGACGAACAGCGCAAAGCCTATCGGCAGGACGGTTACCTGCGTGTCGAGGCGGTTTTCTCCGAGGCCGAGATCGATTCGCTGCGTGGTCTTATTTACCGGCTTTATCGCAAGTTCGAACCCGAGGATCGGTCGCTCGACGCGATCGATGTGCCCTGGAACGACTTGGCCTTCGATCGGGCCATGATCGCGCTCCGCACACGCGACCCCAAGACCTTCGGTGCGCTTTATGATTGCGCGCAGAGCGCCGTTGAGCTTTTACGGCTGGTCACTGATCTGCGCCTGGTCGAGATTGCCGCCGATTGTCTCGACGATACGCCCGCGACGCTGTCCTATTCGGGCATCATGCTGCGCATGGATCCGCCCCTGGATACCAGGAACTCGATCGATTGGCACCAAGACCGGTCCTACTACCCGCAGAACTGGGACGGCAACAACGGGCTTGTGGCGACGATTGCGATGCAGGACATCACCGCCGAAAGTGGAGCGATTCTCACCTGTCCGGGAAGCCAGCGCGAAGGTCTGGTCTCGCCGCTGATCGGCGAGAAGTCGGACTACGAGACGACCGAGCAACGCAAGGTCCCCGACGATGTCGCCGCCCGCTATCAGCAACGCGCCGCCGATGCGCGCCGGGGCGACGTGCTGCTGATGAACATGAACCTGGTCCACCGCTCCGGGTACAACGAACAGGAACACATCCGCTACACGGCGCTCTGCCGGTTTCACCGAATCATGGCCGAGGACTATGTCCCGTTCGGCCTGCTTTACAATTTCAACGACTTCATGGGAGCGCGCGTGACCAGCGCGGCGCGCGACGAGTAGAGCTTTGTTCGCGTGCGCGGTGGCGCCAGCCCGCTTCCCTGATTTGCCCTTCAACCGACCCCGACACCGACTGAACCAATGTGTGGCATAGCTGGAATCGTCGGCGAAATCCGCCCGGGCGATGAGCAACGGGTGGCAGCGATGACGCGTGTCTTGGGTCATCGCGGACCCGATGCCGAGGTCGTGCGCGGCTTGCCGGGCGCTGTCCTTGGACATCGGCGCCTTTCGATTATCGATTTGTCGGATCGGGGCCTTCAGCCGATGCGCTCGGCTGGCGGCGCCTGGCTCGTCTTCAACGGCGAGATCTACAATTACAAGGAACTGCGCCTGGAGCTGCACGATCGCTATCCTTTCGAGACCGACAGCGACAGTGAGGTATTGGCGGCGGCTTGGGACGTGTGGGGCGAGGATTGCCTGGATCGACTAAACGGGATGTTCGCCTTCTGCATTTACGATCCACGGACGCGGCGCGCGTTCTTGGCACGCGACCGGTTTGGTCAGAAGCCGCTTTACTTCGCCGAACTCGACGGTCGGTTGCTTTTCGCCAGCGAGGTCAAGGCGCTGCTCGCGGCGGGATTGAAGGCGCGCCCCAATCTCGATTGCTGGGCGCGGTATCTGGTCAACGCTTCATACGACGACGGCGGCGATAGCTTCTTTGCTGATGTAAGGCAACTCCGCCTGGGCGAGAAAGCATGGTTCGACCTAGGGCGCGGCTTGCGCCTGTCGCGTTATTACGACTTGGCCGACCATGTGGCGCTGCGGGACGTATCCGCCGAAGCTGCCGCAAAGGAAATACGCGAGCTGCTGGTCGACGCCGCGCGCGTGCACATGCGCGCCGACGTTCCGGTCGGCGTTTCGCTTTCGGGCGGGCTTGATTCATCCGCCCTGCTGGCCTGCCTTGATCTCGCGGGCGAACTTCACGAGGGCGTTCAGTGCGTGTCGGTCGATTTCGGCGGTGACCTCAGCGAACAGTATTGGATCGAGGCGGCGGCGCGCCATCACGGCCTGCCGTCGTCGATCGTCGGATATACGCCGGCGCAGTTTCGCGAGCATATCGGGCCGATGACCTGGCACCTGGAGGGGCCGATCGGCGGGCTGATGAACTGCGCACTGGCGTCCGTCATGGAGGCCGCGCGGGCAGCTGGCATGACGGTGATACAGGACGGCACCGGGCTCGATGAAGCCTTTGGTGGCTACCGCAATCACCACAACCTCCATCTGGGGCTCTTGATCGCACATGGCGATCCCAGCGCCGATCAGGCCTTAGCCGATTACGCCGCGAACTGGGGTGTCGGCGTCGATGATGCACGACGGGCTGCGCTGTCTGCGACGGATGATCCGTCGGTTGCAATCGACGGCACGATCGCGACCCGGCCGGCGTTGTTGGACGCCCGCTTCCTGGCGCAGCATGACGGCGGCGTTGAGCGCTCCCCCCGTACAGGGCATTCGCTTCGCGACGCCCTGATCGACTACCTCGAATGCCGTAAGATTCCCCGCAATACGCGGATGAAAGACCGCCTCAGCATGGGGTTTGGCCTGGAGCTGCGGTTGCCCTTCCTAGATCACCGGCTGGTCGAGCTCGCCTTGTCGCTGCCGCCGGAGCACTACTTCATCGCCGGACGCTCGAAATCCATCCTGCGCGAGGCGCTGGTGGGGGCCATGGACGACGAGGTTCGGCTCGCCGCCAAGCGCAGCATCCAGGCGCCACAAGGCACCTGGCTGCGCCGTGAGCCGATGAAGTCCTACGTCGCCGAACTGATCGCTAGCGAGAGCTTCCGGGACCGCGGGCTGTTCGATATCGCGGCGGTCCAGGCGTCGTTTGAGCGGTTTTGCGCCGGCGCATTCGACAACTCCTTCTTCGTCTGGCAATGGATCAACGTCGAGGAATGGTTCCGTACCTTCATCGACGGCGATGCGGTCGGGCGCCCGATGCCCCTCTGCGCCGATCTTGCGCCGGTTCCACAGTCAGCTGCCCGGACGGCGGCTGCCCACTGATCTCGCTGCCAGCCCCGCTGCCACTATTCGACAAACGGATATCCCCATGCCAATCCCCCAACCCGTAATGCCCGCACCCGACCTCGACTTCGACGTCAACGACGCGGCCAAACGCTATCTTGACGCCGCTCGCAACCTTGGGGATCGCAGCTATTGGCCAGTCAGGATGTTCGTGGCCACCAACTTGTTCCTTCGCCATCTCGATATATTCGATAATGACCAGGATCCCGGTCCGCAGTTCGTAGAGCTGTTCTCCGATGCGGCCCAATTGCTCGAGCAGGCGCGCACGAGCGGCGTCTGCGGCGATTACTTCTCTGCCGCGGATGCCCCGGCCATGAACGATGACCGGTTCGAGAAGGAGATCTCTGGCTTGTTCAGTGACATATGGGTTGGCCTGACTGACGACATCTACTTCGATCAGTCTTACAACTTCACCAGGACACGCTTCGAGAGGAGCGACGTGGATCCGGTGGCCTTCTTCACGGACAAGGTAGTGCTCGATGCGGGCTGTGGCAGCGGAAAGTTCTCCGCCGCTATCGCGCGTCTGGGGGCGGCGAAGGTGATCGGCATGGATATCGGCGAGAAGGGGCTCGACTTCGCGCGGGAGCAGGCGCGCAAAGTGCCCTACGGCGACCGGCTCGACTATCGATTGGGCTCGCTGCTCGATATTCCGCTCGATGACGCGTCGGTCGACATCGTCTGGTCGAACGGCGTCATTCATCACACGCTGGGGTATGAACGATGCATCGAGGAATTCGCGCGCGTAACGCGGCCGGGAGGACATTTGTTCCTTTACGTGAACGGCCGCTACGGGCTCTTCGAGTTGTTGCTGGACACGATCCGCCCGGCCAATGAAGGAATTCCGCGGGCGCTCTTTCAGCACTACCTGCATCTCCTCGGCATCAACTCGGGCCGCATCTATTTCATGATGGACTGCTTCTACGCGCCCTATGAATGGAAGGCGGGCGAAGAGGTCAAAGCCCTGCTGACCAAGCACGGCTATTCGCAGATCTTGCAGTTGCTCCGCGGCGTGGAGATCGACGCGATCGAGCAGATCACGGCCGGGCGACCCTATGCGTCGGCGAAGTACGGCGAGGGCCAGCTCAAATATATCGCCCAGAAGGTCGCCTAGCGGTCGCGCGGACGACCGGTCGAAGCCAATGCCAGCCGCGGGGCGCCCGCTACGATTGGCTGTGTTGACGACGGATACGCTGCATCATCGCTATTTCCTGCATCGGCTCGATAGCGACCTGCCCGAAGGTTTCGAGATTGCCCAGATTGTCTTCGAGGAGCGGCCCTATCCGTGGTGGCGCAATCGGCGGCGCCACTTTATCCGAACGCTCCCCAATCTCGTTTCGGGGGTTGTCTTCAACCCATATTTTCAGCCGCGATCGGCGGCTCGCCTGCAGGATGCTTTCGAAGCGCCGCGGTTCTTCCCCAATGGTCTGCCCAAGGGCCGGCTGTCGGACCGTGCGATCCGCTGCCACAGCGCGAACGATACCGCCGTTGTCCGTCTTCTGGAAAACGATCCCCCGGATGTCATTTTTGTCTATGGAACCGGCAAGCTCGCGCCGCAAGTTTTCAGAACCGCTCGAGCCGTCGCGCTCAACGCCCATGGTGGTCGACTGCCCACGTACCGGGGTCTCGACACAAATTTGTGGGCGGCGCTGGCGGGTCGGCCCGGAGATATGTGCGTGACCATTCACGAGCTTGAAGCCGAGCTCGATACCGGCGCGGTCATGATCGAGCGGGCAATCCCGCCGGCGCGGGAGATGAGCATCCACTCGCTGCGCTACTTCACCACGCTGGTTTGCGTTGACTGTGCCCTGGAAGCGTTGTCGCAGGTTGCAGCCGGCGCCATGAGGCTGCACCGAAATGACGGACCCTCCAGATACTACGGACCCATGCCCTGGTTGCTGAAGCGCCGCGCGGACCGGTTTCTGCGAAGCTGGGCCACGAGCCAATGCGAGGCGGGATGACCGGACACGTCAAAGGCCAGCGGGGATCGTCCTACCAGGTTTTGCTCTATCACGGCGTCTATGACGACGCGACCGGTCTCGGTGGGCGCAATTCTTCGGGCAAGCATATCCCGGCATCGCGCTTCGAGACGGAAATGCGGGTTTTGCACGAGATGCGTCCCGTCGTCTCGATGGCTGAAATCCAGGCTGCGCATTGGGGCGAGACGACGTTGCCGGACGGCGCGGTCGCCGTGACCTTCGACGACGGGTATCTGAACAACTATGAAACCGCCTGGCCTATCCTGGAGCGGCACCGGATTCCGGCGACGATCTATCTTTCCACCGGTTACATCGGGACCGGGGCGATGATGTGGACCGACCGGCTCGAAGCGGCGATCCTGGCCGCCGATCGGGCCGAGGTGAATGTCGAAACGCGCGACCGGACCCGTGACTATAAGCTGGACGGAATGACCGCCCGGCTTGAGGCGCTCAAAGCGATCAAGGCCCTGTGCAAGCGGTTGCCCAATCATGTGAAGGATCGCGTCGTCGACTCAGTGTGCGAGCAGCTGGGCGTCGGCGAGTTTCTCGACCACCCGCTCTATCGGTTCATGGACTGGAACCAAGCGCGCGAGATGAATGCCTCCGCGTTGATCGAATTCGGCGCGCACACCGAGAACCACGTCTCGCTGGTCAAGGTTCCCGAAGACGTCATGCGTACGGAGATCAGCCGGTCGATCGAAACGGTTGGCGAGGAGTTGGGCGGAACCTGCCGCTATTTTGCCTATCCTGAAGGTCAGGCCGGTGATTTCGACGAAAATGTCATCAGCTTCCTCAAGAGCCTCGACCTGGACCATGCGCCGACTGCGATCGAGGGGATCAACTGGACTGGCGAAACGGACCCGTTCTACATCCACCGCGATATGGTCGGGTTCGAAGACCGCCCGTTCCCGATCGCCAGGGCCTCGGTTGCCGGACAGGCAGCGCGCGCGTCGTCCGATGGGCCCGACAGCTTCACCCTGTTCGGCCGCGACCTCGCCAGCGAAGTCGGGGTGATCGCGGAAATCGGGGTCAACCACGAAGGCGACCTAAAAGCTGCGGAAGCTCTGACCGAGGCCGCCGCAGGCGCCGGGGCGGATGCGGTCAAGTTCCAGAGCTACACGCCGGAGCGCTTTTCGACAACCGACGACGCGGAGCGGTTTGCGCGCATCTCGCGCTTTGGCTTGTCGAAAGATGACCATCGCCGGCTTGCCGAGGTGGCAAAGTCTTGTGGGATCCACTTCTTCTCATCGGCCATCAGCGAGGATTGGGTGCCGCTGATCGCCGAGCTCGGTTCGGCGATCAAGATCGCCAGCGGCGATCTGAACTTCGAACCCGTGATCCGGCTCGCGGCCCGAACCGGAAGACCGGTCGTGCTGTCGACCGGCGGCGGCACCGCGGAAGAGGTCGCCCGCGCCGTCGACTGGGTGCAGGAGGAAGTGGCCGCCGAAGGTGTCCCGCAACGCCTGGTGATCATGCACTGTGTCTCGAGCTATCCAACGCCGATCGAGATGGCGAACCTGCTCAGTATTCCGTTCTTGCGCGAACAGTTTGGCGTTCCCGTCGGGTGGTCGAATCACGTGATCGAGCCCGAAGCGTGCTTGGCGGCGGTGGCGTTGGGCGCGACCACGGTCGAGATTCACGTCACCGATCGCCGGGAAGGCCGGGATTTCCGCGACCATGAGCTGTCGTTCGAGCCGGATCAGCTGGCCGAGCTGGTCGCCGGGCTGCGGCGCGTCCGGAGCTCGCTTGGGACATACGGCAAGGTGCCGCAGCAATCCGAGCTGGAGGTCCTCCCGCTAATCCGAAAGGGGATCGTCGCCGCGCGAGACCTTCCTGCCGGCACGGCGCTGAGTCGCGACGACCTCATGTTCGCCCGGCCCGCCAGTGAGTTTTCTTGGCACGATATCGATCTCGTTGTCGGCCGGATGTTGACCGCGCCGGTGTCGGTGGGCGGGCTGATCCGCAAGCACAACCTCGCCTGACACTTCGGACGCGCTTTGCTTGAAGGAAGACCCATTTCGACACGCAAGACGGCGATGATCGGCTTTGGCCGGATCGCGGCCGGGTTCGCCGCCGACTCCAAGGTTGCCAAGACGCACCGCTTCGCCAGTCACGCCCAAGTGCTGGCGACGCATCCACGGTTTGAGTGGATCGGCGTCGCCGAGCCCGATGCGGCCAAGCGCGCAAACGCGACTGGCGACTGGATGGTTCCGCACGCAACCGAGAGCGCCGGGTCGCTGTCGTCGCTGGTCGCGCCCGAAGTGGTCGTTCTCGCCATGCCGCCGCGCGGTCGTCTGGAGGCGCTGGAGGTTTTCGAAGCGGTGCGCGCGGTGGTGGTCGAGAAGCCGATTGGCGCCAGCGTCGTCGAGGCAGAACGGTTTCTCGCCCATTGTCGCGACAACGATATTCTAGTCCAGACCAACTATTGGCGTCGCGCAGAGCCGCTGTTTCGCGATCTCGCGAATGGCGGGCTTGAGGATCGGATCGGCCGGGTTCAGGGGGCGACGGCCGTCTATGGCGGCGGTCTGCGTAACAATGGCTCGCACCTTATCGATTTGTGCAGGATGCTGTTCGGCGAGATCGTGACTGTGCAGGCGCTTGGTCCGGTCAAGTCCGCGGATCGTTCGCCGATCGACGGTGACATCGAGGCAGCCTTCGCGCTGGGCCATGCCGCCGGCTTGACGGTCTCGGCGATGCCGCTCGATTTCGGAGCATACCGGGAAATTGCGCTTGAGATTTGGGGCATGAACGGCCGAATTTCCCTGACGCAGGAGACCACGATCCTGCGCGAATACCGGACCACGGCACACCGCCAGCTTGAGGGGGCGGTGGAGATCGCCGACGATGATGCGCCGCATGCCGAAGCCCCTATCTCCGGCACCGCGCTACGGGCGCTCTACGATAACTTGGTCGATGCGCTCGATGCCGGCGCCAAGCTGTGGGCGGAGGGTGCCGAGGCGCTGGCGGCGGAGCGCGCCATCGAGGCGGTTGTCAGCTCTGCTGCGGCGAGCGGCGTTCGGGTATCGCCGCGGTCATGAAGCGGAAGCGGATCAACGCATCGTGACCTCTGAACTCGCCATTCTGGGCGGCGCGCCGGAGATCACCGAGCCCCTTCCAGCCTACCGGTCGATCGGCGCGCGGGAGACCGCCGCGGTCGCCGCGGTCATGGAAAGCGGCTGTCTCTCAGGTTTCTTCGGCTCGCCCGGCCCGGCATTCTATGGCGGGCCCCGGGTCCAGGCGTTGGAAGCAGCGTGGCGGGATACCTATGGGGTCGCGCATGCGATTTCGGTCAACTCCAACACCTCCGGTCTGGTGGCGGCGATGGGCGCCATCGGGCTCAGCCCCGGCGATGAGGTCATCCTGCCGCCCTACAGCATGTCGGCGACGGCGATGGCGCCGCTGTTCTATGGCGGTATCCCGGTCTTCGCGGACATCGAGCCGGTGACTTTTGGGCTCGACCCGGATCGAGTGCGCGAGGCGATCACGCAACGCACGAAGGCGATCCTCGTGGTCAACCTGTTCGGACATCCCGCCCGCCTCGCCGAGTTGCGCGGTATCGCCGACGAGCATGGGATCCATCTGGTCGAGGACAACGCCCAAGCGCCTTTCGCCCGAGAAAATAATCGGCTGGCCGGGACGGTAGGCGATATCGGCGTGTTTAGTCTCAACTACCACAAGCATATCCACAGCGGCGAAGGCGGCGTGTGCGTCACCAACGATGATGATCTCGCCGAGCGCATGGCTCTTATCCGCAATCACGGCGAGAACCTCGTCGAGACGCTCGACATAGCCGACGCCAGCAACCTGCTCGGTCTCAACCTGCGCATGACCGAGCTCAGCGCTGCCGTCGCAACCGTACAACTCGAGGATATGGAGCATCACCTTGCCGCCAGGGAGCGCGCTTGCGAGGCGTTGAGCGCGGCAGTGACACCGCTCGACGGGCTGACGCCGCCGGTGGTGCGCGCCGGCAGCCGGCACAACTACTATTGCTGGGCGCTACGCTTTAACGATGAAGAGCTCGGCCTGTCGCGCGATCTGTTTTCCGAGGCGCTCAACGCCGAGGGATTTCCCAACCGCGCCGGATACCTGCCGCCGCTCTACACCTTGCCGGTCTTCACACGGCGCCAGGCGATCGGGCGGGACGGCTTCCCCTTTACCCTGACCGAGCGCCGCTACGAGCCGGGTCTCTGCCCCGTCGTGGAAGAGATCGAGGACCGGCGCATGGTCCTTTTCCCGCCTTGCCCCTACGATCTTTCGCCCGAGATCACGGAATTGTTGACTAGCGCCATTCGCAAGGTGCACGCCGCCATTCCGGTGTTGCGGAATCTCGAGGCGGAGCGCGGACGCGCCCGCGCTGCAGGATAGCCGAACCGTGGCCCGCCAGATCGGGAAGGTGGTGGCAAGCGTCGAGGCTCGCATGGGATCGTCACGTTTTCCCGGGAAGGTCCTCGCCGACATCAACGGAAAGCCGGCGCTCGGCCGGCTGCTGGAGCGTCTGCGGGAATGCCGGACCCTCGACGACATCGTCATCGCGACCAGCGTAGATCCGGCGGATGACGCGATCGCGGCCTGGGCGATGGGCGAAGGCGTCGCGCTCTCCAGGGGCAGCGAGGACGATGTGCTGCAGCGCGTGGTCGACGCCCAGCGCTCGCGGGGCGCGGATACGGTGGTCGAGATCACCGGCGATGCCACCCTCACCGATCCCGCGATCGTCGATCTAGCGGTCGAAACCTACCGAACCAATGACTGCGACGTCGTGTCGACGGCATGGGTTAAGAGCTATCCCATCGGCATCGATGCTCAGGTCTTCTCGTTTGCCGCGTTGGTTGAGGTGGCGCGGACGGTCTTGGACCCGCCAGTTCGCGAGCACGTCTCGCTTCATTTCTACGAGAACCCCGAACGCTACCGCATCATCAACCTCACCGCGCCGCCCGCCGCGCGAGAGCCGGAGCTGCGCTTGACGCTCGACTACCGCGAGGACCAGGCGATGATCGCCGCGATCTATGCGGCGCTCGAGCCGCGCCACGGAGGCTGCTTCGGCGTGGGCGAGGTGGTGTCGCTGTTGCGCGCCTCGCCGGCCCTGTTGGGCGCGACGCAGAACCTCGCCATCAAGGCGGTGCGGTGATGGCGGGTGGGCACAAAGCGTCCGAGGCCGCGGGCAGCCGGCCGGGGGCCCTCGTCTTCGGGGAAGACACAGGCGCAGCAAACTACCTCGCCGATGTTCCAGGCATGCTGGGTAAGATGGATCTCGCCTGCACCGTGGTCGCCAACGATCACGCAGCCCGTCATTTCGCGCGGCTAGGCATCGAATGCGATAACCTGACCGCGGCGATGAGCTCCGAAGAGTTGGTGGCCGCCCGGCCAATGTTGGTCATCGTCGGGGCAGGGATAAATCTTGACAGCTTCGGCCTTGATCTGATCGCCGCCTCGAAGGCTGCCGGGATCGTGACCGTCGGGGTCGTCGATCAGCGGCAGAACCTCGGCGACCGGTTTCGCGGCCGGACAGACGCGCCACTTGCCTATACCCCCGATTGGGTTCTGGTGCCCGACAGCAGTGCGCGTGCGTATTTCGTCGATGAGGGCGTGCCGCGGGATCGCGTCGTGCTATGCGGCCATCCGCACTTCGACAAGATGTATGCTCTGCGCGATACCTGCGACGCTTCGCAACGAACCGCCTTGCGTGCGCAGCTCTTTCCCGACTGCGCTCCGGGCAGGCACATCGTCATATTTGGAACCGAGCCGGCCAAATCGGTTCGCGGTTCGGTCGGTGCCTATCGCCGCGACAGGGACTACACATTAGAGGGGCTGAGCGGGACGCCATACCGGACACAGATCGCGATCGAGGAGTTCCTCAATGCCCTCGGTTCTGTCGAGGACCCGGTCTACACCGTTCTGCGTCTTCACCCCCACGACCCGGACGATACTGAATTTGCCGACTATTACGCCGAATTCGACATGGTCAGCGACCGCGGCCTGCCCCAGCAGCTCATGCTCGCGAGCGACCTGGTGGTCGGCGTGACGTCGATGTTGCTCGTCGAGGCTGTCATTCTCGGCCGGCCGACCCTCTCCATCTTGCCGCGGCGGAGCGATGCCGCAATGCTCGCCACGATCGAGCGCGGGCTGACGCCGCATGCCAGCGAGCGAGGCGAAGTGGGTGAGCTTTTGGTCCGTTTGATCGGGGCGCCGCAAATCCAGTCGGCGGCGGCGGTCGAGGATGTGTTCCCGCGCAACGCCGCCGGGCGGATGCAGGACTTCCTCGGGCGGCTGGTTGGTGGGCGCCGCGCGCTCGGAGTGGCCTGACGACGGGCGCTCAACAATGGATCGCAAACACTTGATCATTCTCGGCATTCACGAAGGCCATGACGCGCATGCCTGCATCGTCCGCGACGGTCGGCTGGTGTCCGTCGTTGGCGAGGAGCGGCTAAACAAGCTAAAGGCCTGCCAGGGCTATCCGAAACGCGCGATCGATGCCGTGATTGCGCTCGCCGGTATCGATCCTATGGAGATCGACAAGGTTGCCTACACTCAGCGCAGCGACTGGATCTGGAAGAACACGATCAACAAGAACGCCAAATTTTCGATCCAGGACTGGATTGAGGAATGCGAGATCTACTGGAAGCCGCGGTTGCTCGAGGGCGCGGACATCCCGGAGCTGTTCCTGTTCGATCATTTCAGCCATTTGGCCGAGCCGGAACTGCACGACGATCCCTATTTTCCGATGGTCGAGATGGTTCGCAACGCCCCCCAAGAGCAATGGCAGGCGATCGGGGACGAGATCAGGCAGCGGACGATCAAGGCGCATCTCGGTCTGCCGGCCGACCGCGTCGCCGTGTTCCGGCATGAGGACTGTCACAAGGCTTATGGGTTCTTCTCGTCTCTCTACCCGCGTGAACGAACCCTGGTGATGACGCTGGAGGCGGGTGGTCAGGATAGCTCCGCCACCATCAGCACGCTCGATCCGACCGGGGCGATCGACGAGCACTGGCGCTCCAACAGCGTCAATGCCGGACGGCTCTATCTATACGTCACCCTGCTGCTCGGCATGAAGCCGAACCAGCATGAATACAAGGTGATGGGCTTGGCGCCCTTCGGCACGGAGTATCACGGGCGCCGGAGCCTGGAGTATTTCCGCAAGGTGAACCGGGTCGACGGTACCGAGATCGTCAATGACGGATTAGTCCCGGAGCTGTATTACACCGTCGAGGAGGCGCTGCGCGCCGAGCGCTTCGACGGCATTGCCTGGGGCTTGCAGACCTGGCTGGAAGAACTGCTCGCCGAGTGGGTCGACAACAACGCCAAGACCCGTGAAATCGACAATGTCGTGCTGTCGGGCGGGGTCTCCCAGAACATCAAGACCAACAAGGCGATTGCCGAACTGGACAGCGTTCGCCAGCTCTGGGTCGGCGCCATCAGCGGTGACGGCTCCCTTGGGGTCGGCGCCGCGTGGCTGGCAAGTCGGCGGTTCGCGCCCGAAATCGAGATCGAGGCGCCGACTGACATGTATCTCGGCACCGAGCATGACGGCAGACAGGTCGCCTCTGCGATCGATCGCCACAGGCTGCAACGCAGTTACAAGCTGATCGAGCGGCCAAGCGCTGATACCGCTGCCGGGTGGATCGAGGACGGCAAGGTTGTCGCCCGTTTCTCCGGCCGCATGGAGTTCGGTCAGCGGGCGCTGGGCAACCGGACGATCATGGCCGACCCGCGCCGCGGCGATACCGTCGAACGGGTCAACCAGAAGATCAAGTACCGCGACTTCTGGATGCCATTCACTCCATCGATGCTGGCTGAAGAAGCCGAGCGGATGGTCGAGAACCCGAAGAACCTCTACTCGCCCTTCATGATGATGGCGTTCGATCTGAAGGAGGCGTTTCGCGATGCGATCCCGGCGGCGACCCATCCGGCCGACCGAACCGTCCGGCCCCAGATGCTGCGGCGCGAGGACAATCCGGGTTACTACGACATCATCGCCGCGTTCAAGGACCGGACCGGGCTGGGCTGCGTCATGAACACGTCCTTCAACCTGCACGGCGACCCCATCGCGGAGTCTCCCGACGATGCCATCCGCACCTTCGAGAATTCCGATCTCGATGTGTTGTTGTTCGACGATGTTGCCGTCGCGCGCGACGGGGTTGGCGGTTAAACGACGCGATGCCGGCCAGAATGCGATCCCATTCGTACGGGCCTCCGGTGCTGGAAAGTCCAATGGTCCGTCTTGCGCCCTTCACCGAGGCCCTCCTGAATGAGCGCACCGTCGGGTGGCTCAACGACCCGGAGGTGCTCCGCTATAGCGAGAACCGACACCGCCGGCAATCGCGCGAGACCTGCAAGGCGTATCTGCGATCGATGGACGAGGGCAGACATTGCTATTGGGCGATACACCACGAGGCTCGCCATGTGGGCAACGTCACGGCCTATATCGACTGTGACAACCAGACCGCGGATTTGGCGATCCTTGTGGGAGACAAATCGGTGTGGGGCCGCGGCGTCGGACGGGAGAGTTGGCGGCTGGCGCTCGACTGGCTTCTCGACGGCGGAGGGATGCGCAAAGTCACCGCGGGAACAATGGCAACCAACAGCCCAATGCTCAAAACGATGATGGCGACTGGAATGACCGAAGAGGGGCGTCGAACCGGCCAATTCATTTGGGAAGGTCAGGAGGTTGACCTCGTTCTGCTCGCAAAATTTCGCAAGGCCGGATAAGCGTCCGCGCCAAGCTCACAAATCAGCTTTCTTGATAGGCGACGATGACAGAGACCAAGACGATCGAAAAATCCCGGCGTGGCGCGGCCGCGACCGATGCCGAGGCGCGCGTCATTCCGAGCGTGGTGTTACTCGATCTGACCGAAATTATTGGGGACCTTTACCCGGCGCTGATCCGCCTCTTGCGCGATCAACACGGAACGAAGTTCCTAATCCTCGCGCGCGATGCCGCCAACACGGCGTTTTTCAAGCAGCACTGCACGGATACCGATGTGCCGGTCGATCTCGCTGAGATTGAGCGGAAAGCGGTCGACGAAGGCAAGGGCCACGATGCGGGTGAAATCATGAGCGCGGCGCGCGCGAATGAAGAGCGCTACAGCATCACTTATATGCGCGATATCGTACAGCTCGACCGGCGCATTTCAACCCGGTTCAACCCGGGTGCGACGCAAAGCGTCCACACCGATCACGACGATGGCACGCTGACCGAGATTTTCGGTCAGACCAATAGCTACTTCGCCGACTTTGAGCGGCTCCTGGATGAGCATGGCGTCGATCTCGTCATCACCCGGCCCGACTCACGCTTCGGGGCTGCGCTTACCTACATGGCCGCGCAACGGAAAATCCCGGTCACCGTACCCGGCGCCTCGAACTTCGAGACTTTCATCACCTGGTTCTGCGGTCCATTCATGGCCGATGACTATCTGCGTGATAGGACCGAGGCGCTCGCCGAGGCGCCCGCGCCGGCGCAGATCGAAGGCTCGCTGGTGCCCGGCGCTGCCAAACGCATTGCCGAGCAGGCCAACAAGATTGCCACAATCTCGCACATGCTGCGTCAATGGTACCTATTGAGCAAGTTTCGGGTCGGCCATGTCCTGCTCGACATCAAGCTACGCAAGCGACGCAAACGGCTCGGTTATGTAAAGATTATGTGGCAGCAGTGGCGCACCTACTGCGCGGCGCGCTACTTGATCCGGGTTGGCAAAGGCAAGATCGAGGCGCTCGGCGACCGGCCGTTCGTCCTGTTCCTGCTGCAGGTCGAGCCGGAATACTCGACCCTCTGCCTTGCGCGCGAGTTCGGCTACACGGAGGCCATCGTCTATCAGCTCGCTCTGTGCATGCCGGCTGGTGTCACGCTGGTGCTCAAGGAGCACGCGCCGAATATAGGCAATCGCGCGATCGACTTTTATCGCCGCCTGGGCAAGCTGCCCAACGTCGTATTTGCCGATTATCGCCTCCCGGGCAACGAACTGGCCGAGAAAGCGAGGGCTGTCGCCACGGTCAGCGGTTCAATCGGCAAGCAGTCGACGCGCCTGGGCAAGCCGGCACTGATATTCTCCAGCCACGTCGACTACGCGTTCATGCCCAACGTCAAAGTCATCACATCCTTCTACGATCTGCCTGAAGCTGTGCGTTGGGCAGTCAAGGAGCGAAGCGAGGAGGAGATCGCGGAATGGAAGAAGGCGGGCGTCCGCTTCTATCAGGCGCTCCGGTCCGCCTCGTTTGATGCACCTGGCACGAGACTGTTCGGCGGCACCGTGCCGAACTTGCCCGAGGGCGAGGCGGCGCGCGCGCTGGATATCCTAATCGACGTGTACAATTGGCAACTTGAACACGGCTTCCGGTTCTAGGCTGCCGGCGCAGCAATGGCACGCGTCGCAATCTAGAACTCGGCACAAAGGCTGCAACTCTTGAACCCACAGATAGACCCGGCTCGTGACGAAGTGGTCTGCGTTTGCTTCGAGACCACGCGCGGCACGATCGAACGGCACCTAGCCGATCCCAACAACAACTACGACACGTTGGTCGAATCCACCGGCGTCGGCACCAAATGCACCGCCTGCCTGCTCGATCTCGACCTCGTTGTGCATGAGGCGACGGGACAACATGCCGACAGCCGGGTCGTGACGGATGCGCGGCCGGTCGCCCAAGGGCACGGGATCAAGGTTCCCTTTGACCAATCGAACAGTGGCCTGCTGATCAATCGCGACGGTATCACCACGCATATCCGGGTTGCCAACTTCGGCCCGATGTTCCAGTCGATGCCCTATTCGGTGAACTACCGTTATCGGGTCTTGGCGGTTACCGAGGATGGTCGGGTCACGGCCCGCGCACGGGGCGCCTTCGGTTTCGGCGAGGATGTGTCCATCGACCTCGGGGCGCTCCCCGGCGTTCCAGCCGACGGCTGGTTCCTTTTTGATCTCTACCCTCAACAGGAAGGCTTCATGGGCTCGATCCGGCCGCAGATAGCGCTGGTCGGGCCAGGCTGGGTAACTACCTACCACCCGCAATATCAATCGGTCGCTTGCCGGGGACGCGGCATTGTGCTCCAGGGCGTCGATGGCCGGTTCGCTACCGCCGTGCACCTGATAAACGCCGACCGCCGGGAGACGAGGCTGGAATTTCGCTTGCGCAGCCTGGAATCGGATTTCACGGCTAACTTCACCCGCACACTCGGCCGATACGCCTCCGCCTTGCAGGACCTGGACCAAGCCTTTCCCGGTGCGCCGCGCAACGAACTCCTCGATGTCTTCGTCGCCAGCGATCATCCGGTCCGCAAGCATGTCGTCAACCGCCTAAGCGACGGCGCCATGAGCGTCGACCATTTCCCGAACTTCAAATGATCCTATGACCCAGCGCCTTTATCAGTACGTAACGCCGTTCATCTACCCGCTGTTCCCGGCCGAGGTTGGCGCGCTGGTCGTCAATTACAGCGTCCAAAACGTGTTGACCTTTCTGACCGCACCGAATTTCAACGGCGAGTTCACCTTGAACCTTGCAATGTTTTCCGATGGGCAGGAGCGCTCGCGCGAGGCCGTCGCGATACCAGTCGAGGATGGCGTTGCCGAAATCCCAAGCATTGTGCGGCGGTTCCAGGGCGAAGGTCTGGGTTATGTCGAAGTTGGGATCGTCGCCGACCGACCTGCCTTTACGAAGGTGATGACGGTGCAGGGATATGGCCTCTTCGTCCAGCCGGGGCGTGGCTCAATGACCTTTGGCTCCGACCTCAAATTCGCCCGCGGGCCGATCATCGAGCAGATCGCCCGGTTCGGCGTGTTCTGTATGCAGCACACCGCGTCCTACGTGGACAAGTCACGCAACATCGGCAATTCGCTCTTGCTCATCAATCCCTACCGCCAGCCGATCCTCGCCCGGCTCGCCTCCTCGTCGGGCGGCCAGCTGCGTCAGCGGATCGACAGCCACTGCGCCGTGATGGTGCCGGTCACCACGCTGGTCGAGAATGGCAACTGGGAAACGGTCATGATTACAGCCAACAACCGGACCACGGTTTTCGACGTCCGCCATGCCTACGATGATCCCAACTGTCTGAACAACATTGACCACATCGACTTCATGAACGGCTGGTCCACCCATGACCGCCGCAGTCCGCCACGGGTCGCCCGCCTCGTGGCGCGGCGCCTCGGCCGGGCGGCGGGGATATATCTCAGTTGAAACCAAATACCGCGACCAACACAGCCGCTGGATCCCGTTAGCCGCTGATGCTCGTCGACACGCTAAAACTACTGTCGTTCTCCGAATGGCGGGCGCCGATCGCCAAGGCCAGGCGGTTGGGCCTTTTCCAGCGCCGGGAAATCGCCGTCATCGGTGTGATATCGGTGATCACTGTGATGTTCGAGGCCTTCGGCATGGGCATGCTCCTGCCGGTGCTGCAGTTCGTCGAGCATGAAGGGCGGATCGACCGGCTCATCGCCGACTCGCGCTTGTGGCGAATCCTGGCCGATGCGTTCGATTTTGTGGGGCAGGATATTACCCTGCTCGGCCTTTCGGTCGTGGTGTTGTTCATGCTTGTCATGCGGCAAGCTGTCGCCACCGGTCGCACGCTACTGGTCGAGGTGATACGCGCGCGCGCGGCCAAGAGCCTGAGCGAACGGTGTTTCGCGGCCATCATGTCGGCCCGCGGCGAATACATCCAAACCGTGGGTTCGGGTAACTTCTCGGTCATTGTCGCAACCCAGGCGCAGTCCGGCGCTTCGATACTGCGGTCGCTTTCCGAAGTTTGGAGCAACACCGTAACGTTGTTCGGCTATGCCGTGATTATGGCTCTGATCGCCTTTGTGCCGGCCTTGATCGCGCTCGCTGCCGGCTTGCTCATTATGCTCGGCATCTCGGGCTTGGTCGGCATGACGCGCCGCGCCAGCCAGAATTTCGTGGACACCAAGGCGGCGTTCTCGCAGCACCTGGTGGAACGGCTCACAGCATGGCGCCTGATCAAGACCACCAATTCCGAGAAATTCGAACGCGGCCTCGTCCGCCGCCACGCCAACAAGCTCGCCGGGCTCGACATACGGATCGCCAAGATATCCAACGCAATGACCTTCGTCATGGTGGCGGGGCAGGCATTCCTGTTGCTGCTAATCCTCAATATCTCGGTCGGCGTGCTCAAGATCGAACTTTCTGCGATCACTCTTTTGTTCCTGGCCATGTTTCGCATGATGCCGATCGTTACCAGCTTCGGTCGGCTGCGGCAGGCGACCGCCGCGAACGAAGCCTATCTGACCCAGGTTTTGAGCTACATGGATGCCGGTGTCGCGCACGGGGAGATCGATACTGGGATGCAGGCTTTTCCCGGTGTCAGCAAAGGCATCGAGTTCTGTAACGTGGAGTTCACCTATGCGCGCGGTGGCGCCGCAGTCTTGCGCGACCTTTCGGTAATCGTTCCGGCCGCGCAGATCACCGCCATTACCGGACCGTCCGGCGCCGGCAAATCGACACTTGTAGACATGCTGCCCCGCTTGATCGTCCCCCAGCGCGGCGAAGTGAGGATCGATGGTGTGCCGATCAACGAGATCTTGCTGCCGCAGCTTCGCGCCAACTTGCACTATGTCGGCCAGACGCCGTTGCTGATCAACGGCAGCGTGGCCGACAATGTCCGTTACGCCCGCCAGGACGCGAGCCTTGATGAAGTCGTCGAAGCCTGTCGCCTGGCCCGCGCCGATGAGTTCGTGTCGGCAATGCCGCAGGGCTACGACACCGAAGTCGGTGAGAGCGGAACGCTTCTCTCCGGCGGACAGCGTCAGCGCTTGGCGATTGCGCGCGCTTTTTTGTCGGACGCCCAGGTGATCGTGCTCGACGAGCCGACCAGCGCCCTCGACTACGAGTCCGAAGCCAAGATCCATGATGCATTGCGGGATCTCGTCGCCAAGCGCAACGCGACCGTCATCGTGATCGCCCATCGCGCTTCGACAGTGCTGAACTCGGACTACGTGATCGCGCTCGAGGAAGGCCGGCTGGCGCGCTGCGGGGCCACCAAAACCATTACCAGAGAGCAGGGCTGGCTGCGCGACATGGTCGATGGCGGCGAGCCGTTTGTGCCCGAAACAGTGGAGCCGAGTTGACGAGATGACGCATTCGAACCAATTGGACGGGAAGTCGGTTCTGGTCACGGGCGGTACCGGATCGTTCGGCAAGGCGATGGTCGAGCGGTTGCTCAACGAATACCGGATAGAGCGCCTCGTCGTATTCAGCCGCGACGAACTCAAGCAGTTCGAGATGGCTCAGCAGTTCTCGGCCGAGCAGTATCCGCAGATCCGATATTTTCTCGGCGACGTGCGCGACCGCGACCGGCTGATGCGGGCTTTCTCGGGCGTTGACGTGGTGATCCACGCCGCGGCCATGAAGCACATCACGGCGGCGGAATACAATCCGACCGAATGCATCGCGACCAACGTGCTCGGCGCCCAGAACGTCGTCGAGGCTGCGATATATAACGACGTGGAAAAGGTGATCGCGCTGTCCACCGACAAGGCGGCTAACCCGATCAACCTTTATGGCGCCACCAAGCTGTGTTCCGACAAGCTGTTCATCACCGCCAACAACTTGGCCGGGCGTCATCGCACACGCTGCGCCGTGGTGCGGTACGGCAACGTGATCGGCTCGCGCGGCAGCGTGATCCCCTTCTTCAAGACGCTCGCCGCCAAAGGGTCGACGAGCCTGCCGGTTACCGACCCTCAGATGACCCGGTTCGCGATCACCTTGACCCAGGGGATCGATTTCGTCCTGCAGTCGCTTGAGGAGATGCTCGGCGGCGAACTCTTCGTTCCCAAGCTGCCGAGCATTAGGGTGACCGACTTGGTGCCGCTAATCCTCCCGGACGGCAGCTACGAGGTGATTGGGATCCGGCCGGGAGAAAAGCTTCACGAGGTGATGATCCCACGTGAAGAGTCCCGCAATTGTGTCGATATGGGCGACTACTACGTCCTTCAGCCGGCCCATCATTGGTGGAACGTCAGCGAGTTCCTCGAGCGCGTGCGGACGAAGGGCAAACGTATCGAAGAGGCATTTGAGTATTCGAGCCACGATAATACGAGCTGGATCGACGGCGACGAGCTGAAGGCGCTGGTCGATCAGGTCGCTCCGGGCGGATAGATGCCGGGCTGGGGCTTTCGTGTTTCCACCGATCCGAGGGCGGGTGCGGGGCATGTTTCACGGTGTACAGCGCTCGCCGGGGCGCTGGGGGCCGACATCGTCTTCTTTGCCGACCCGGACTGTCCGGACCAACCCGAGTTGGAGCGGAACGGCTGGCGCGTCGTTAGAGAGCGGTGTCGCGATGACGCCAGCGTGGCAATCGCGACTCTGGCAAATGCCGAGCTCGCCGGTCTGGTGATCGACAGCTACGCGCTTAGTCGCGATACCGTCGCGGCAGCGGCGGCAACCGGTTTCACCGCGGTATTCCGTGACAGTGAAGCCAAGGGGGCGGAGCATCTGAGCATTGATGTCGGCGCGGCGGAGGCGGCGGTCGACGCAGACATGATCGCCGGTCCCGCCTATGCGCCGCTTGCGCCGCGCTATGCCGAGGCTTGGCGCCGCGCCACCGCGGCGGATTGCACGATCGCCGATCGGGCGCGGATCCTGATTGCCTTCGGGCAGCACGACAGCGCCGATATGACAACGCTCGCGCTTTCCGCCGCTTGCGCCATCGAGCCCGCTCCGCGCTTGACCTGTGTGCTGGGCGCCGCCGCCCCCCATCTGTCTGCGGTCGAAGCCTTGGTAAGGGCAATAACCGACGCGGCGCTTTTGGTGTCGCCCGCCGATATGGTCGAGATTTATCTGGGTCACGATCTTGCCATTGGCGCACCTGGCGTATCACAGCTGGAGCGGCTGTGCTGCGGGTTGCCGTCTATTCTCATGTGTCAGTCCCCGGCCCAGTTGCCTGCCGCCGAGGCGTGGCAGCGGCGGCAATGCGCCGAGCTGGTGGACCGCGACGCCCGTACGCTGACGGTAGCCGCGAGCCGGCTGATCGCGGATCGCGCCAGGCGTCGGGCGATGCGCCAAGCAGGACTGTCGCTGGTCGACGGCGGCGGCGCGCAGCGCCTCGCGGCGCGGCTGGAAACGGCGCTGGCGTCGCTATCGGCGCCATTTGAGTGTCGCCGGATCGACTCTTGATCAATGCTTTTCAACTCGCGCGAATTTCTTCTGTTTCTGCCGGTCGTCCTGGTAGCGTTGTTCGTGCTGCCGCACCGGTTCCGCTGGATGCTGCTGTTGTCGGCGAGCTTCGGCTTCTACATGGCATGGCAGCCGCAATACGGCTTGCTGCTCCTTTACATTTCGGTCGTCACCTTTTCGGCCGGTCTGCTCGTTGCCAGGGCTGGTTCGGGCCGCGGCAAACGTTATCTGGTGGCGGCGGCGATTATTGCCACGCTGTCGCCGTTGCTGTTGTTCAAGTATTTCGACTTCCTGGGCGGGAGCCTGAACCATGCCGTCGGCGGCGCCGTCGTGCCGGCGCTCGACCTGGTCCTGCCGGTGGGTATCTCGTTCTTCACCTTTCAGGGGCTCGGCTACGTACTCGACGTGGCCCGCAAGAACCAGCCGGTGGAGCGCCACTTCGGTCACTACACGCTCTACGTCTCCTACTTTCCCCAACTGGTCGCCGGACCGATCGAGCGTGCTCACAACCTGCTGCCGCAGCTCAAGGCCAAGCACGGCTTCGAGGCGGAGCGGGTCTGGAGCGGTCTTCGCCTTATGTTGTGGGGCTTCGTCAAGAAGGCGGGCATCGCCGACAATCTGTCGGGGCCGGTGAACGCGATCTATGCCGATCCTTCGGCCCATACCGGCTTGGCGTTGATCATCGCGACCGTGTTCTTCGGCTTTCAGATCTATTGCGACTTCTCCGGCTATACCGATATCGCCCGAGGCATCGCCCGTATGATGGGCATCGAGTTGATGCGCAACTTCGATCGTCCCTACGGCGCCGCGTCGATCGTCGAGTTCTGGCGGCGCTGGCACATTTCGCTGACAACTTGGTTTCGCGACTACGTCTACATTCCATTGGGTGGGAACCGGGTGGCCCTGCCGATCCATGTCGGCAACATCATGATCGTATTCCTGTTGAGTGGTTTGTGGCACGGAGCCAACTGGACTTTCGTGGTCTGGGGCGCGCTTCATGGCGGCGCCCTGATTGCAGTGGTGTTGTTCGGGCGATTGCGAAAGAACGTCGCGGCGGTTGGTGCGCTACGTCTGCCGGGCGCGATCGCCGGGCCGCTCGCGGTCGCGGCGACCTTTGCGTTTGTGTCTTTCTGTTGGATTTTTTTCCGCGCCCAGTCGATCGACGATGCCTTCTATGTCGCAGGCAACCTGACCACCGGGCTCGGCGGCCAGCTGTTCGATGGTGCGTATTGGTCCCAAATGATCGCGACAATGAGGCTGGACGCGACGGAATTCGTTATCGCCTCGGCGCTGGTGGTCGGGGTCTTCATCCTGCATCAGCGCAAGATCGCCGCCGACGTCATCGACCGATTGGCCGGCTGGCGTCCGCCGATCCGGTGGGCCGTCTACTATGCGCTGGTTTTCCTCATCCTCTTCGCCGGACAGATCGATGAGCAGGAGTTCATCTATTTCCAGTTCTGATCTCCGGCGGTTCCTGAAGGCCGGTCTCGCCTTCGCCGTGGTCGGAGCTGCGCTGTTTGTGGGCGCCTCGATTTACTATGAGGTCCGCGTCCGGCAGCGCGACAACTTCTTCATCCATTATTCCCATTTCGCCAAGCCGTCGGTCAGGCCGCGGGTGCTGATTGTCGGTGATTCGCGCCCGGCCATCGATTTGAAGCGCGAAGTCCTGCCCTCGACGATGCACAATTTCAGCCATCCCGGCGAAGGGATGCGTCAGTTCCTCCTGAAGATCGAATACGCGCTCGCCACTAAGCCAAGCATCAAATACGTCGTGCTCCAGATCGACGACTACGTCCTCGGCGAGTATCGCGCATTCAACGCCCGTTACGGCGCTTATCTGAGCTTTGCGGATATCGGCCTGATCGAACGGTTCTTCCCGACAAGCCGTCCGCGGATCGTGAGAAACGTCATGGCCTTCGCCGTGCCACTGCTGTCCCACGAGGAGCGCCAGATCGTGCGGCGGGTGTTTTTGAACGATGTTGCTGCGCTCTTGACCGGGCGGAGTCCCAAGAAGAACGTCCGCCTCGATCGCTGTCTTGATACGGTGTTCTCCGGTGAGAAGAGCTGGCAATCGCTGGAGCCGAAAAAAAGGACCAAGCAAGTCGAGCGGCGCGCGCTCAACCAATATGACGGCAAGCAGGTGACCGAACCGCTGCGGCGGTCGCTCCGCGAGATCTTCGCCATTGCCCGACGGCACAACGTGCATGTGATCGGAGTGCGCTATCCGGTGGCGCCCGAATACAACGCACTCAACAGCAAGCGGAATGTCGATGCGGTCCGCCGGGTCATGACGGCGCTTCCATTCCACACTGTGCTCGATTTCCGCCGCCGCTACGAAGACAAGCCCAGGCTCTTCAACGACCCCGATCACCTGAACGCCCGCGGCGCTCGAATTTTCAGCAAGTCTTTCGTGAGCGCGATGAAGAAGATCGTGACGGTCGACCTCAGCGGACCGGCGGCATGCAGCGGCGGCAGCACGATGGAGACCGTGCGGGTCGTCGCATGGCCGTATCGAACGCGCCCTTGGTTCGTCGAGCAGGCGGCCCCGAAGCGTGCGGTCGGGAGCGCGTCCCAGCGGCGAGCCACACGATGAAATACCCTTATGCCTGCCCCGACGTCGTCCAGGCGGATATCGATTTGGTCGCGGCCACGATGCGCGGCCAGTTTTTGACACAAGGCCCGCGGCTCGCAGAGTTCGAGGCGGCGTTGGCGGACAAGTTCGACGTCCGACACGCGGTGGTGTGCAATTCGGGCACGGCGGCGCTGCATCTCGCCTATGCGGCGCTCGGCGTCACGGCTGACAAAGGTCTCGTCACCAGCCCGCTCACGTTCCTCGCGACGGCGAACGCGGCGCGCATGTGCGGCGCCCAGGTTGCCTTCGCCGACACCGAACCTGCTACCGGCAACATGACGGTTGCGGGCATGGGGGCAGCGCTGCAGGCGGCAGATTTCAAGGTCGGCGCCATCGTGCCGGTCCATCTTGGCGGTCGGCCCTGCGACATGC
>Ga0209633_10000745_pt1 | contig 36392 bp, 30 predicted proteins | sample Cruoilmetagenom1_FD_187290 | JGI IMG/M metagenome (GOLD analysis project Ga0209633, IMG submission 187290) | Oil polluted marine microbial communities from Coal Oil Point, Santa Barbara, California, USA - Sample 1 (SPAdes) (version 2) | ecosystem: Environmental > Aquatic > Marine > Oil seeps ...
TAATTTTAGTGTCAGAAATCATAAGCAGATAATTTAGTTAAATATTTGAATTTCAATTGCTTAAATATACTAAATTTTCTGCTTTTTTCTTTGTGTTTTAACACTTTTTTATGTCGAACTCACGTTAAATACAACAGTTTCATCATTAATACCTATTTTTTTAAAATGAACTTAATGCATTATATGTTAATTTAATGGAGGTAATTATAATTTTATTTTTTGCACTTGTTTTAATTATTGTTGCTACCGTTAAACTTAAAGTGCATCCTGTTTTTTCATTGGTGATAGCTTCTATAGCTGTTGGTTTCTTATTTGGTTTTGATGCAAAGCTTATTGTTACCTATATTTCTGAGGGATTTGGTAAAACATTATCAAGTATTGGTTTAATAATAGCTTTTGGCACTACAATAGGAATATTTTTAGAGAATAATGGAGGGACTAAAGTTATCGCTGAAAAAATTTTACATAGTATACCTGTAAAAAGATCTCCTTTGGCGATGAATATTATAGGTTTTATAATTTCTATACCTGTATTTTGCGATTCTGGTTTTGTCATATTGTCTTCCTTAAATAAAGCACTTCATAAAAAAACAGGAATATCTTTAGCGGTTTTTGCCATTGCCCTATCAACGGGTTTATATGCAGCTCATGTTTTTATTCCACCAACTCCCGGACCTCTTGCTGCTGCTGCCATAATTGAAGCTGACCTTGGTCTGGTGATGCTTTTAGGGTTTGTTGTAGCGATTCCGGTTTCTTTAACCGGATATGTATGGGCATCATATATTGGAAAAAAGATGATTATTGCAGATGCTTTAATTGAAGAGAAAGCTGAGACCAATAGTATAGAGGATGGTGAATCTAACATTAATTCAAATTTTTCCTTAGTATTATTACCACTACTCATTCCTATTGTATTAATTGCCTTAAAATCATTTGCTGATTATCCAACCTATCCTTTAGGAAAAGCTTGGGTTTATGAATTACTCATTTTCATAGGCGAACCAATGATTGCTTTATTGATAGGTGTTTTTTTAGTATTTATGTCTTCATGGAACATTAAATCAACAACAAAAAATGAATGGGTTTTAAAATCGTTAAAAGAGTCAGGTAGTATAATTTTGGTAACTGGTGCCGGAGGCGCTTTTGGTAATGTGTTGAGGATGTCTGATTTACAAAGTATTATTGAGCCGAATAATTCTTTTGTAATGAGCGGTTTGTTAATTGCATTCATTCTTTCTGCTTTATTGAAAACGGCTCAAGGTTCTTCTACGGTGGCAATTATTACAAGTGCAGCTATAATATCTCCATTATTAGTTAGTTTTGGTTTGGATACGGAATTGGAAAAGGCATTAACAGTATTGGCTATTGGTGCTGGAGCGATGACGGTATCTCATATTAACGATAGTTATTTTTGGGTGGTCAGTCAGTTTTCAAATTTAAATGTGAAATCAGCATTAAAAGGGCACACTATGGCTACTCTTTTTCAGGGTATTGTAGGAATACTTATTGTATTAATGTTACAATTTTTATTTACTTGAAAATTTATATAAATTAATATCGAATCAATTCGTAAAAATAGATAAATGAATAAATCAACAATAAGTACAAAAAACAAGAAAAATAGTAATCGATTGATAGGTAATATTTTTTTTACTTTATTATTAGTTCTGTGCATTATGAATCCGTTAATGGCACAAAAGTCAACTAAGGTTAATCTAAAAAAATTAGATAATTATTATGCTAAAATGGCCAAAGATTGGGAGGTGCCTAGTATTACTATTGGTGTTGTAAAAGATGGAGAACTAGTATTTACGGGAAATTATGGCGTGAAAGAAGTAGGTAAAGAGGCTGAGCCTAATGCGAATACATTATATGCCATTGCTTCAAATTCTAAGGCTTTTACGGCAACAATTTTAGGCATGTTGGTAGAGGAAGGAAAATTAAAATGGAATGATAAAGTGAAAGATTATTTACCATATTTTGCTTTATACGATCCATGGGTAAGTAATGAGGTTACCATTAGAGATTTATTGAGCCATAGAGTAGGACTGGGAACTTTTAGTGGTGATGTAATTTGGTACAAATCTGATTTATCTTCTGAAGAAATCATAAAACGTATTAAACATATTCCTGCAGCTTATGATTTTAGAGCAGGTTATGGTTATTCTAATGTAATGTATATAACTGCTGGAGAAATAATTAGAATAATTACTGGTAAAACATGGGCTGAGAATGTAAAAGAACGCATTTTTGATCCTTTAGGGATGACTAGGAGTATTACCAGTCCTAATGGATTAGAGGGAAAAGGAAATTTTGCAACACCTCATGCCAGAGAAGATCATGTCAATATTCCTATTGAATGGGAAGATTGGGAAAAGATTGGTGCTTTAGGTGGGGTGATTTCTAGTGTAAATGACATTTCTAAATGGATGATTCTCAATTTGAATCATGGCATTTATGGTAAGGACACACTATTCTCTAAAAAGACTCGAAATATGGTTTGGCGTCCACATAATAGTCATTATATAGACCATACCAAAAAAAATGATTTCAACAGGCATTTTAATGCCTATGGTTTGGGTTGGGGATTGAGCGATTATCATGGGAATTTACGCGTTGGACATACTGGTGGTTTTGATGGCATGATAACAGCTATAACGATGATTCCCGATAAAAAATTAGGTGTAGTTGTTCTAACAAATGGAATGAAGAGTCCAATTATGGCAGCTACATATTATGCTTTAGATCAATTTTTAGGTATTGAAACTGTAGATTGGTCTGCAAAAATATTGGAAGATATAAATAAATACCAAAAAGAAGATAATAGAGTAGAAGAGAGAAAGGAAAAACGAGTACTAAATACCAATCCTTCAATAGCTGTTGGTGATTTTTTAGGTACCTATAAATCGGATATTTATGGTGATATTAAGATCACAAAAAAAGAGAATCATTTGCGAATGAATTTTGAACATTCGCCAGATTTATCTGCTACATTGCGTCATTGGCATTATGATGTTTATGAAATTATTTGGGATGCTAAGCATGCATGGTTTAATTTCGGTACTGTTAAGTTTAATCTTGACAATAATCTAAAGGTAAAAGGAATTGATTTTGATGTACCTAATGATGATATCTTTTTTGAAGAATTGAAACCGTATAAAGTAGGTTTATAATTTATGCCCCTTATTTTTATAGGAATCTAAAACTTTTTTAGCCGCATTAAAAGGTGTTATTTGATGTTGTTGTACTTGTTCTAATACTTTTTGAAGTATTTTATTTACTTCTTTATTGGCATAAAAATCTTGTTTTAATTGTTCATTTATGGTTTCGAATACCCAAAATTTATTTTGCTCATTTCTTTTTTCGTTGAAGTAATCATTATCCTTTGTTAACTTTAGATAAGCTTTAATTATAGCATAAACATTTTCTATACCTATATTATCAATGGCACTACAGGTAGTTACTTTAGGTTGCCAATTATTTTTTTTAAGAGGGTATAAATGCAATGCTCTTTTAAATTCAGCTTCAGCCAATTTTGCCTTTTTAAGATTATCACCATCTGCTTTATTAATCACAATAGCATCTGCCATTTCAATAACTCCCCTTTTAATACCTTGCAGCTCATCTCCGGCACCGGATAACTTTAATAATAAAAAGAAATCGACCATAGAATGAACAGCGGTTTCTGATTGTCCAACACCAACAGTTTCAATAATAATGGTATCAAAACCGGCAGCTTCACATAAAGTGATGGCTTCACGTGTTTTTCTGGCCACTCCCCCTAATGAATCTCCAGCTGAAGATGGACGGATATAAGCATTAGGAGCTTTTACCAGTTGTTCCATTCTAGTCTTATCACCTAAGATACTTCCTTTGTTAATAGAGCTACTGGGGTCAATAGCCAATACCGCTACTTTTTTACTTTTCTTTATTAAATAGAGGCCAAAAGCTTCAATAAAAGTACTTTTACCTACCCCAGGAACTCCGGTGATACCAATTCTAATGGCATTACTGGCAAAAGGTAAACAGGCTTGTAATATTTTGGAGGCTTTATCCCCATGCTTAGGGTTGGTACTTTCTACTAAAGTGATCGCTCTACTCAAATAACTAATATTTCCTTCTAAAATTTTCTTAACAAATAATTTGGTACTAGGTAACTTCCCTTTATTTAATTTAATTTTTTGTATTGAAGTTTCACTTGTTGATTTAGCTGGCTTAATACCATCAACTTTATGTAAAGCACCAGTATGTTCCTTTTTTTTGTCCATATCCGCGAAAGCGATAATATTTGTAAATTTAGAATAATTATTTTTAGAAAAGTGCAACACTGCATATATTTAATCGTATTTAAAGAAGAAGTATCAAGATAGGATGACCCAAACTAAATTTTTGCAATCGAGGTTAATTGCTGAGTGTAGGCAAAATAAACATAAAGCACAATTACAATTGTATGATATGTATTGTAAGGCAATGTATAATACTGCCTACAATTTAGTAAAGGAAACTGCAGTGGCAGAAGATATGATGCAAGAAGCATTTATCAAAGCATTTCAAAAAATTGCTTCTTTTAATGAAGAAGTTTCATTTGGAGCATGGCTTAAAAGAATTGTAATTAACCAATGTTTAGATTGGTTGAAAAAAAGAAAATTAAATATAGCGGCTATGGACGTTCAAGATATGCAAATTGCTTATGAAGAAGACTGGCAAGTAGATGACTGTATTACTATAGAATGTATAGTTGAGTCGATTAATAAATTGCCGGAAAAATACAGTGTTATTTTAAAACTGTTTTTATTAGAAGGGTATGACCATCAGGAAATTTCTGAAATATTAAATATTTCTGAAGTTTCTTCTAGATCACAACTATTTAGAGGGAAAAATAAATTAAAAGAATTGCTAAAACAATATAATTATGCCTAAAGATATAAGAGATATTTTGAAAGAGGCTCAATCTAATTCTAGAGAATTGAAAAAGAGCCATAGAGAGAGGTTCGAAGAACGTTTGACTAAAATACATAAACCTAAGAAGAAGAATTATTTCTTTTTAAAAATTGCTGCCTCAATGGTAGTGCTTTTAAGTATAGGGTATCTTACGATTTTTAATAATTCTGTAAGTAATGATCAACAGTTTGTCGAACCTAAAATCACTGATTTGAGTAGTGTTTCTCCTGAAATGAAACAAATTGAAAATTACTATTTAACCGCTATTAATTATGAAATGGCAAGTATAGAATTCAGTGATGAAAACAAAGCCATTTTAGATACTTATTTAGAGAAAATAGCAATGCTGTCTGATCAATATACGCAACTTACTGCAGAATTGGCTGAGACAGGCATAAATGAGAAAATAATTAATGCTCTCATTGATAATTTACAATTTAGATTACAAATATTATTAGAATTGAAGGATACAATAAACGAAATGAAAACACCTAAAACTATTGAAAATGAAAACAGCACAATTTAAAGTGATAATTTTTCTTGCATTATTTCTTTGTATATCGGTATCTGCCCAAAGATTTGATAAAAAATATAATGAGAAATTTGATACCAATTCAGATGTAAGTATTCATGTAGATACACGCTATACCGATATACAAATTGAAACATGGAATAAAAATACAGTAAGTATTGAAGCAATAATTGAAATTGAAGGAGCGTCAAGGGAAAAGGCGGATGAAATAATTAAAAATTGGAAATTCAAAGCTTTGGGAAATAAAAATGAAATTGAAATCATTTCTAAAACTAATGTTTTGTTAATGGAGTTATCTAGTGCTGAACGTCATCCGGTATTTGATAGTCAATTCAACAATAATTTTGATTTTGAATTTGATTTTCCTGAAATTTCTGTTGAGAATTTATCAATCTTAGATTCTTTACATGTGGTAATGCCAGATGCCTTGCATTTTTCAGAGCCTCACATTATGGATTATGATTCATTTCATTATGAATTTGATGCTCCTGAGTTTGATTATGAAAAGTATAAAAACGATGAAAATTATTTAAAGGAATGGCAAGAGAAAATGAAAAAAAGTTTAGAAAAAATGCATATTGAAATGAAGATGAACTCTGTGAAACTGAAAAAAAATACGGCAAAGTTAAAAGAAGAGCTAATAGCTGCTCAAGAGAAAAGAAGAAAGCTTTTTGAGGAAGATGTTGAACAACGTAAGGAAGCCATGAAGTTAAGACAGAAACATCTTAAAGAACGAGTAGAGGAACGTAAAGCTGCTCATAAGATGAGACAGCAAAATTATAACGAGCATACAAAAGCCAAAAAACGCATTAAAATTAAAAGCATATTAGAAGATAGAAGTAAAATTAAGATCAAAAGAATCATTAAAATCAAGGCTCCAAAAGATGCTAAATTTAATATGAATGTTAAATATGGATCAATGAGTTTTCCTAATTAAAATAAATACCGTCTAAGTTCAATTCAACCACTCTTTTGATAAAAAATGAGTGGTTTTTTTTATTCAATTTGTTCAAAAAATAGTTATTACCTTTATGGCTTCAAAAAAAATGAAAATTACATGGAGCTTTATAAACAGCATCAGATAAAATTATACAATTCACTTTCCGGCAAAAAAGAAATATTTAAGCCTATAATTGATGGTTATATTGGTATGTATGTTTGTGGTCCAACGGTATATAGTAATGTACATTTAGGTAATGTTAGAACTTTTATGAGTTTTGATATGATTTATAGATATTTTATGCATTTGGGGTATAAAGTAAGATATGTTCGTAATATAACTGATGCGGGACATTTGACAGATGATAATGCAGAAGATAAAATTTCTACGAAAGCACGATTGGAAAAACTTGAACCTATGGAGATCGTTCAGAGATATACTGTTGATTTTCATGAAGTTTTAAAAGAATATAATTTTTTATCCCCAAGTATTGAGCCTACGGCGACTGGTCATATTGTTGAACAAATAGAAGCCATTCAAACCATAATTGATAACGGCTTGGCTTATGTTATAAATGGATCCGTTTATTTTGATGTACTAAAATATAATGAAAAGGAGAATTATGGAATTTTATCAAAGCGTATTATAGAAGATGCTATTGAAAATACCCGTGAACTAGATGGACAATCTGATAAGAAAAATCCACAAGATTTTGCATTGTGGAAAAAAGCAGAACCCGAGCATATTCAAAGATGGAACTCCCCTTGGTCAGAAGGATTTCCCGGTTGGCATTTAGAATGTACTGTTATGAGTACCAAGTATTTGGGAGAGCAATTTGATATACATGGTGGTGGAATGGATTTGAAATTTCCGCATCACGAATGTGAGATTGCACAAGCACAAGCCTGTAATCACAAAGCACCTGTAAATTATTGGATGCATACCAATATGTTAAATCTAAATGGCAAAAAAATGTCTAAGTCTACGGGCAATTCTATTTTACCGGGTGAGATTTATAAAGGTAATAATGAAATTTTATCTAAAGCATTTAGTCCTAGTGTTACCAGATTTTTTATAATGCAAGCACATTATAGAAGTATTTTAGATTTATCTAATGATGCGTTACTTGCCTCAGAAAAAGGGTATAATAGATTGATGAATGCCCAACAATTGATAGACACCATTGTACCTAGTAACACATCAAGTTTAGATATTAATATTTGGAAACAAAATTGTTATGATGCTATGAATGACGATTTTAATAGTCCCATGCTTATTGCACAACTATTTGAAGGGGTTAAATTTGTTAATTTATTGGTTGAAAATAAGGCCACTTTAACCATAGATGATTTAGCCATATTTAGAAATACATTTAACACTTTTGTTTTTGATATTTTAGGTTTAGAAAGCCTTAATTCTGATAATAACTCTGATAAATTATCAGGTGTTGTAGAGCTAATGATAGCTATGCGTAATGAAGCCAGAGTAAATAAAGATTGGGCCTTATCTGATAAAATTAGAGATGAATTATTAGACTTGGGTATTCAATTAAAAGATGGAAAAGAAGGAACCACTTTTTCGATTTGATCTAAAAATATGAGTACCATTAAACGTATTCTTGCATATCCATTTATCCTTTTGGTAAAATTTTACCAAGTGGCTATTTCACCTTATACACCGTCAAGTTGTAGGTATACACCAACTTGTTCTCATTATACTGTAGAAGCACTACAAAAACACGGACTTTTTAAAGGAGGTTGGTTATCAATTAAAAGAATTTTTAGTTGTCATCCTTGGGGCGGAAAAGGTTACGATCCGGTTCCAGATAAGGATGACAACTAAGCAATCCCGCCTGCCCGCCTCCCGAATCCTCGGGACTAAAAATGTACGCCGTACATTTTATTAACGTTCCATCGCCTTGGGGAGGAGAGATAACCCGGTTCTCAAGTCTCTATAGAAGATTAAATCTTTGCAACTTTCAATTATAAATTTAACTATATTTACGCACTAAATTATAGCTATGCTTTTTTCATTGTCAATTGACTGGAATTTAAATCCGGATCTTTTTAAAATAGGTTCTTTTCCTATTAAATATTACAGTTTAATGTATGTACTGGCTTTCATAATTGGTTTACAATTAATGAAAGGTATATTTAAAAAGGATAATATTTCATTAGATAAACTCGATTCTTTGTTCATGTATACGGTCATAGCGATGCTATTGGGTGCACGAATTGGTCATTATCTTTTTTATGAAGATGATTATACCATTGCAGAAGTATTTTTACCGTTTAGAATGAATCCATTTGAATATACAGGATTTCAAGGTTTGGCAAGTCATGGAGCGGCTATCGGAATTATTTTAGCTATGTTTTTTTATAGCAAAAGAGTAGTAAAAAAACCTTTATTATGGACTTTAGACAGATTGGTAATTCCAACGGCACTTGGAGCTATGTTTGTTCGATTTGGTAATTTGTTTAATTCTGAAATTGTGGGTAAAGCTACAGGTACTGATTTCGGATTCAAATTTATCAGAAATGATATTGGTGAACATAAAGCAATGGCCATTACTGGTGCAAAAGAAGTCAATAAGGCTTACGATTTAATAGCCAATAGTTCTCGTTTTAAAGAAGTATTGGCAGAAGTCCCCAATAGATACCCTACTCAAATTTATGAAGCATTAGGTTATTTAGTGACCTTTTTTGTACTTTGGTATATCTATTGGAAAACAGACAAAAAAGAACAATTGGGTTATCTCTTTGGCGTATTTATGGTTTTATTATGGTCTATCCGTTTTGTCATAGAATTCTACAAAGAATGGCAAGGTGGTATAGAAACTGTATTTAAATTAAATTTAAATACAGGTCAACTCTTGAGCATCCCGTTAGTATTAGTAGGTTTATTCTTTATGATCAGAAAGAAAACGGCTCAGTCTTAAAAATAATTCACCTTCTATACATTACTTTATTAGTACCATAAATTTAATATTTATAGTATTAGCACTGAATTGTAACTTTTGTTACTAAAATGTTAGTATAATGTTAGTATAATGTTATAACTTGCCTACCTTAAACTAATACTAACTTAAATTTAATTTATGAAAACAAAAATTTACTCAATTTTAGCAATACTTTTGGTATCTATTTCTGCTTTTGCACAGTCATATGATGTTAGTGGTGTTGTTAAAGATGACACACAGCAACCTTTACCAGGCGTAACAGTTGTTGTCAAAGGAACCACAAATGGAACCTCAACAGATTTTGACGGAAATTATTCTTTAACTGTCAACAATGGAGATGTACTGATCTTTACTTTCGTGGGATTTGAAAAACAAGAAGTAAAGGCGGATGGTTCTGCAACAGTTAACATTACTATGGCGTCTGGTCTTGCACTAGAAGAAGTTGTTGTTGTTGGTTCTAGAAATCCAAACAGAACTGCAACTGATACTGCTGTGCCTGTGGATGTAATAGATGTTTCCGAACTGATTACAGCTGGTCCACAAGTTAATTTAAATCAAATTTTAAATTATGTGGCTCCTTCATTCACGTCAAACACACAAACTATTTCTGATGGTACTGACCATATAGATCCGGCTTCTTTAAGAGGTTTAGGTCCTGATCAGGTTTTGGTATTGATTAATGGAAAAAGAAGGCATAACTCTTCATTGGTAAATGTAAATGGTACATTTGGTAGAGGTAGTGTAGGTACAGATTTAAATGCAATTCCGGCTGCATCTATAGCACGTATAGAAGTATTACGCGATGGTGCTGCTGCCCAATATGGTTCTGATGCCATTGCAGGGGTAATTAATATTGTATTGAAAGAAAGCACAAATGAACTAACATTGAATGTAACAACAGGTGCCTATTTCTCTGAAAATTCAAATGATCAAACTGGAGGTAATGATGGTCAAACAACTAATGTTAGTGCCAATTATGGTCTAGAGTTGGGTGATAATGGTGGATTCTTAAATTTTTCTGGTGATTTTGATGTTAGAGAAGAATATAGTAGAATGAAAGAATTTGAAGGTGATATTTTTAATACTTATAACACAATAGAAAGAGTAGCTGCCAATTCTGGATATGACATAACAAATTTATTAGATGATGATGTCTCAGATGTCGTTCAATTTGGGAATGCAGCTGGTTTAAATCTGGACCCAAATTCAACTATAACTGATTTAATTGGAATTAATAATGGAGTTAACTCAGTGGCAGGTTCTTTAACACACCTTACCTTTAATAGTGATGGTGAAGTTACAGGAGTGGCTCCTAATGATAATACTACTGCTGAATTAGCGGCACGTGGTCAAACTAGAAGTGATTATAATATGAGAGTTGGTCAATCTGCATTAAGAGGTGGTCGTTTCTTTGCAAACTTTTCTTTGCCGATAGATGATAATGGTACAGAAATTTATTCTTTTGCAGGGATCAGTTCAAGAGTAGGTAACTCTGCAGGTTTCTACAGATTACCAAGTCAAAATAGAACGTATACACCCGCATATATTAATGGTTTTTTACCGGAAATTAATTCGGCTATTACAGATAAATCATTTGCTGTTGGTATTAAAGGAAAAGTAGGAGATTGGGATGTAGATTTTAGTAATACCTATGGTAAGAACAAATTTTTATATACCATTGGTAACACGTTTAATGCATCTAAGCAAAGTGCGTCACCTACTACTTTTGACGCTGGTGGGTTTTCTTTTGCACAAAACACTACTAATTTAGATATTAGTAAATTTTATGAAGATACCTTAGCTGGATTAAATGTTGCTTTTGGTGGAGAATACAGAGTAGAAAATTATGAAATTATTGCTGGAGAAGAAGCATCATATGCTCAATATACTGCTGATGGACAAGTGATTACTTTAGACAGTCAGACTCCTTCTGTAGACTTTTTTGATAGAGCTAGACCAGGTGGGTCTCAAGTATTTCCGGGATTTAGCCCTAGCAATGAATTGTCTCGAGGAAGAAGCAGTATAGCCGGTTATTTTGATCTAGAAGCAGATATTTCTGAAAACTTTTTAGCAAGTTTTGCGACTAGATATGAAGATTATTCTGATTTTGGTTCAACACTTAATTTTAAATTAGCAACTAGAATTAAAGCAGGTGAAAATATTAATATTAGAGCAGCGGCAAATACTGGTTTTAGAGCTCCTTCTTTACACCAATTGAATTTTAATTCTACCTCTACAATATTTGATCAAAATGGTGAGCCAATTGAAGTTGGTACTTTTGCCAATGATAGTAGAGCTGCACAATTATTAGGTATTCCTAAATTAAAGGAAGAAACCTCTAAAAGTATCAGCTTAGGTTTTACATCTAAATTTCCAAGTGCAAATTTAACACTGACTATTGATGGATATTGGGTAGGTATTGATGATAGAGTAGTATATACCGGTAGATTTCAACCAAATCAAACAAGAGATATTAATGGAGATTTAGTTTTTAATCTAGATGGTAGTCCTAACTATGTAGGACCACAATTAGAATTGTTTAGTTTACTTTCTCAGGCTAACGCTGGTGCTGCTGCTTTCTTTGCAAATGCAATTGATACCGAATCAAAAGGTTTAGATATTGTAATTACGCATGATGCAATGTTGGGCGATAATGCCAAATTAAAAACTGACTTGGCAGCAACATTTTCTAGTACAAAAAGAGTTGGTGAAGTTAAAGCGTCCCAAATTTTAATAGATGCTGAAAAAGTTGATACTTATTTTGATGAAGCCAGTAGAGTATATTTAGAAGAAGCTGTACCACGTACTAAGATTAATTTATCTAATAGCTTCACAACTGATAAATTCAATATCTTTTTAAGAAATGTTTATTTTGGTGAGGTTACTGAGGCTACTAATGATGTTGATAGACAACAGGTATTTGGAACTAAAGTTGTTACTGACTTATCTTTTGGTTACAAAGCAACTGAAAGTTTAACACTAACAGTAGGAGCCAATAACTTATTAGATGTATATCCGGATAGAGCCGTAAATGAATTTTCTGACGGAGGTACCAACAGAAGTAGTGGTAGATTTGACTGGTCAAGAAGAGCTCAACAATTTGGTATTGGTGGTAGATTTTTATTTGCTAGATTAAGCTTTACTATAAAATAATAAATAAAAAGGTTTAAATAAATAAAAAGGTTGTACTGAAAAGTACAGCCTTTTTTGTTGGGCTTGTCTAAACTTTTTATTGAAACCTGAATTAAGCATTAGAAAATCTATTACACCATAAAATCACTTCAACTACTGCCGCTTCGCTTTATTTTTTAATATAACCGTAGCCGTGCTACGCTGAAATTAAGAAAATCCCAGTATTTATTGTGCTTTCATTGTTCTTAACGAAGTTCTAATGCATAATCTAGATTAAAACAAAAAACTAAGATGGGCTCATTTAATAAACCTATATATTTGTTAAGACAATTTTAGTATTTTTCTTATTTTTGTAGAAGGATGATTTCTCTCCGGAAAGAAGGAATTTAATAAGTTCAATTAAAATAAAAAAATGATGGTAGAAATAGAACAAATTTCATCGAGAGATGCCATTGCATTAGAGGATAAATATGGTGCACATAATTACCATCCGTTACCTGTGGTATTAAATAGAGGCGAGGGTGTGTATGTTTGGGATGTAGAAGGTAAAAAATATTATGATTTCTTATCCGCTTATTCCGCTGTTAATCAAGGTCACTGTCATCCTAAAATCATCAATGCTTTAAAAGAGCAAGCTGAAAGCTTAACCTTAACTTCAAGAGCATTTTATAACGATAAATTAGGGCAATATGAGAAATATGTTACTCGGTATTTTGGTTTTGACAAAGTATTACCTATGAACACAGGTGCTGAAGCCGTTGAAACTGCCATGAAAATAGCAAGGAAATGGGGCTACGAAAAAAAGGGTATTCCTTCAAATCAAGCCAAAATAATTGTTTGTGAAAATAATTTCCATGGAAGAACGATCACTATAATTTCGGCGTCTAACGATCCTGTGGCAACAGAAAATTTTGGACCATTTACACCTGGTATAGTGTCTATAAAATATAATAATATTGAAGCTTTACGTGAAGCTTTAAAAGATAATAATGTAGCTGCATTTTTAGTAGAACCTATTCAAGGTGAAGCTGGAGTATTTGTGCCTGAAGATACTTATATTAAAGAGGCTTATCAATTGTGTAAAGACAAAAACGTGTTATTTGTAGCTGATGAAGTACAGACAGGAATTGCACGTACCGGTAAATTACTAGCGGTAAATTATTTTAAAATTAAACCGGATATATTGATATTAGGTAAAGCAATTTCAGGTGGTGTATTACCGGTATCTGCTGTGTTAGCAGATAATGAGGTTATGGAAGTAATTAAACCAGGAACTCATGGTTCTACTTTTGGAGGAAATCCGTTAGCTTGTGCAGTGGCGATGGCTGCATTAGAAGTTGTAAAAGATGAAAATCTTGCTGAAAATGCTGATAAATTGGGAAAACTATTTAGAGCTAGTATGGAAGAGCTCAAAAAAGATACTGAGTTGGTTATAAAGGTAAGAGGTAAGGGCTTATTAAACGCCATTGTAATTAATGATAGTGAAGAAAGTTCTACTGCATGGGATCTTTGTATGGCGTTAAAAGTGAATGGTTTATTGGCCAAACCAACACATGGTAATATTATTAGATTCGCACCTCCTTTAGTTATGAATATTGAGCAAATGAAAGATTGTATTTCAATTATTAAAAATACATTCCTAAATTTTAAAAAATAGAATGAGATTAGATACTATTCTTTTATTTGTAATTTTAGTTTTATTTGCTCCATCTATCAAAGCACAAGAAACTGAAGAAGATAAGATTAAGGTAGTAATTTCATTATTTTTTGAAGGTTTACAAAGCGGAGATACTTTAATGATTAAGCGAACGATTAGTACTGATCTGAAATTGCAGACTACATTTAAAAACAAAGAAGGAAAATCAGTATTAAGAAACGAAGAAGTTGCTAAATTTTTAAATGCCGTTGCAACGAAAAATCCAAAAGATATTTGGGAAGAAAAATTAATGTCATACCATATTCAAATTGATGGTACATTGGCTAGTGTGTGGACTCCTTATGAATTTTACTTAAACAATGACTTTAGTCATTGTGGTGTAAATTCTTTTCAACTATTTTTCGATGGTAAAAAGTGGAAAATTATATATTTAATTGATACCAGAAGAAAACAAGATTGTAAAAATAATATAAATGACAGATAATCAAAACGTAAAGTTAACCAAAGAAGAGTTTGAAGCTATCAGATCAAAAGAAGAATTGCTTCAGTTAATAAAAAAGAAAGGTAAAAATATTGATGCAACACTAAAAACCTTAAAATATGAAGAAGAACTTAGAAAGCTTCAAATAGAGATGGTAAAGTTGCAACAATGGATTTCTAACAATAAAAAGCGTGTAGTCATAATATTTGAAGGAAGAGATGCTGCCGGTAAAGGTGGAAATATTAGACGATTTACAGAACATTTAAATCCACGTTCAATGAATTTAGTAGCCTTAACCAAACCAACTGAAATTGAACAAGGGCAATGGTATTTTAGAAGATATATTAAGGAATTATCAAATCCTGGAGAGATTGTTTTCTTTGATAGAAGTTGGTACAATAGGGCAGTAGTTGAGCCGGTAATGGGTTTTTGCAATGATGAGCAATATTTTAGATTTATGTTACAAGTGCCTGAATTTGAACATATGTTGTATGAAGATGGTGTTAAAATCATCAAGTTTTGGTTTTCAATATCTAAAGAAGAACAAAAGGCAAGATTTGATTCTAGATTAGAAACGCCATTAAAAAGATGGAAATTTAGTCCTGTAGATCAAAAAGGACAAGAATTATGGGATAAATATACATTCTATAAGGAACAAATGTTTAGTAAAACCCATACTACCTATTGTCCCTGGATAATTGTTAAAGCTAATGATAAAAAAGTAGCAAGATTAGAGACGATGCGATATGTATTATCGCAATTTGAATATCCTGATAAAGATAAAGCATTAACAACATTATTACCAGATCCCAATGTGATTATGCGTTATTACAGATCTGCAAAACAATTAGACTTTTAAGAATTATGGAAAAACATACAGTTACAGAGAAAGATGCCGAAAAATTAAACAGCAAAAAAGGTATGCGTGTTTTACTTTCACAAAAACCTTATAATCTATCTAAGGCGGTAAGATATTTAGATTATGAAAAAAAACTTAAAAAATTACAAAGTGAATTGGTAAAATTGCAAACTTGGGCTATTCAAAATAATGAACGTGTCATTGTTGTTTTTGAAGGAAGAGATGCGGCAGGAAAAGGTGGAGCGATACGGAGAACAACAGAAAGAATTAATCCTCGTCATATTAGAATTGTGGCTTTACCAAAACCTTCAGAAGAAGAAAAAACGCAGTGGTATTTTCAAAGATATATTAGTCAATTTCCTAAGGCAGGTGAAATAGTTTTTTTTGATAGAAGTTGGTATAACAGGGCGGTTGTAGAGCCGGTAAATGGATTTTGTACAGATGAAGAATACACTATTTTTATGAATCAAGTGAATGATTTTGAGCGTATGATTACAGAATCGGGTATAAGATTGGTTAAGATTTATATGTCTATTTCAAAATCTGAACAAGCCAGACGTTTTGACGAAATAAAAAATGATCCATTAAAACATTGGAAAATGACTAAGGTAGATGAAAAAGCTCAAGAATTATGGGATACATATACTAAATATAAAAAATTGATGTTCGAGAATAATAAAAATGGAAATATTCCATTTAAAGTAATTAGAGCGAATAGAAAGACTTCAGCAAGAATTGAGGTTATTCAACATATTTTAGATTCAGTTCCTTATGATAAGGATTTAAAAATCTGAGGTTAAACCAATTTATATTGGTATTATTTACAAAACATTTAGAAATTCAATAAAAAAATCCCGCCATTTGGCGGGATTTAAATTTACTTTTTCTTCTTCTAAAAAAGTTAATACTTTTAATTTCCTTTTTTGAAATCGGCTAAAAATTTAGCCAAACCAATATCTGTTAATGGGTGATTTAATAAGCCATCTATTGCACTTAGTGGTCCCGTCATAACATCAGCACCAATTTTTGCACAATCCATTACATGCATGGTATGACGAATAGATGCTGCTAAAATTTGAGTTTCAAACCCGTAATTATCATAGATCAATCTTATTTCTTGAATCAAACCTAATCCATCTGTAGAAATATCATCTAAACGACCTATAAAAGGAGAAACATAGGTAGCTCCTGCTTTAGCAGCTAATAGAGCCTGTCCAGCAGAGAAGACCAGTGTACAATTGGTTTTAATACCTTTATCAGAAAAATATTTAATGGCTTTTATACCTTCTCTTATCATCGGAATTTTTACCACAATTTGCGGGTGTAATTTAGCCAAAGCTTCACCTTCTTTTATCATTCCATTAAAATCAGTAGCAATAACTTCTGCACTTACAGCTCCATCTACAATTTCACAGATGGCTTTATAGTGGTTAATGATATTATCATGACCTGTAATTCCTTCTTTAGCCATTAAAGACGGATTGGTTGTAACACCATCTAAAACGCCAAGTTCCTGAGCTTCTTTAATCTGATTTAAGTTAGCTGTATCAATAAAAAATTTCATTATTTTTAGTTTGGTTGGGCAAATATAATATATCCATAAAATTTGCTTATTATGATAACGCTTAACTTATTAACATGTTATACATACATGTACTATAATTTATAATGGTTCATCAATATTCTCTCATAGACCTTATCAGGAAGTATTCTTTTTAATACAATAGATAATTTTTCCATAAACCCGCCTACCTTATAATGTATTCTTTTATTATTTGACATAATAATTTTATAGACTGCGTCTGCCATTACCTTAGGTGGTTTGCCACTGTCAACATGAGAATCCATCAAAGCTAAATTTTCAGTGTATTTTTCCTTATATGCAGAATCTTCAAAAACCGGAGTGTGGTATCTACCCGCAGCAATGTTGGTAGCAAAATCTCCGGGAGCTACGTTACATACTACAATTCCAAAGCCTTTTACTTCCATACGTATGGCTTCGGTAACCAATTCCAAAGCTCCTTTACTGGCAGAATACATCCCCCGAAAGGGTAAACCCATATATCCTGCAATAGAAGTAACATTAATAATTAAACCGGAACCTTGTTTACGCATTTTTGGTAAAACAGCTTTCATAACATCAATTGCACCAAAAAAATTAGTGTTAAAGACCTTCCGCATTTCATTAGTTGGTGTGTCTTCAATGGAGCCGGTAATACCCATACCGGCGTTATTTATCAATACATCTAACTTGCCCTCTTCTGCAATAACTTTTGCCACTGTTTTTTGGATAGAATTTATATCATTTACATCTAAAGGTAGCATGATTACGCCTGAAGAATTATTGGTATGAGGTCTACGGCTGGTACCATAAACTTTCATTCCCTTTTTATTTAGATATTCGGCAATACTTTGGCCAATTCCTGATGAAGCTCCTGTAATTAAAACAACCTTGTGCATTATAAAACTAAAGATTAAAAACTTAATAAATATACAAGTCAAAAATACACTATTTGAAATAAATAATTAAGGACTGCATAATATAGAAAAGTACTTATGAAATTTAATAAGAAAGTGTGATTAGGAATTTGAGGAAGCGAGATTCTGATAGACATCAGAATTATCAAACTTTTGAAATAGTTTAAATAAAAATGGGCAAGCGACCTACATCACACCGCTACGACCTAATACCTTTGCTGCATTCCTGCCCTGGAGGATTCAAAGGGAGCTGGTTGTGTAGGACTTGCCCGCCGCAAAAATACAATCAATTTCTTGTTTTACAATGTTTTTTTGTTAGATTTTTAATTATTATATGTGTCGAAAAAATAAGGTGTTAATTGTTAATTAATTATATTTGTTTAACCAAACAAAACATATAACAATGGAAAATAAAAAAATTTTTTTACCTATTGCATTTCAATATGGTATCATTTTAGCCATTTTGAGAATTTTAATCGATTTTGGTTTAAAAATGGCTGATGTTAGCAGTATGATATATTACATAGGATATGTTGTTGGCTTTATTGTAGAAATAGTACTTATCTTTTTGGCAGTTAAAATTTTTAGAGATAAATTTAATAATGGATTACTTTCTTTTGCTGAAGCGATCAAAATAGGTATTGTTATGATGATCATTACAGCTATTGGAACTTTTATTTCAATGTCGTTTATAGATCCTGAATTTCAGATGAGGAAGGCTATAGAAATGGTTGAGCAATATCAACCTGAAAAATTACAAGAAACCATTGAGAAAATAGAAGAGGGAAAGAAAAACCCTAAATATTTATTATCCTTAAGCATTTGGATATTGTATTTTAGCTTTTTAGGTTTTGTTATTTCTGCTATATGTGGTGGAATTTTAGGAAAAAAAGAAGACCAATATTAATCATATATATTAAATATGGATATATCAGTAGTAATTCCACTACTTAACGAAGAAGAATCTTTACAAGAATTACACGACTGGATTGCAAAAGTAATGCTGTCTAATCAGTTTCAATACGAAATTATTTTTATTGATGATGGTAGTACCGATAAGTCTTGGCAAATAATAGAATCATTATCTAAAAAAAATGAAGCTGTCAAAGGGGTTTGTTTTCAAAAGAATTATGGAAAATCTCAGGCCTTACATGCCGGTTTTGATCTAGCTTTAGGTGATGTGGTTATTTCTATGGATGCTGATCTACAAGACAGTCCTGATGAAATTCCTGAATTATACCAACAAATTACTGAGCAAAATTTAGACCTTGTTTCCGGATGGAAAAAGAAACGATATGATTCTACTATACGTAAAAACTTACCTTCAAAATTGTTCAATGCTGCGGCTAGGAAAACTTCAGGTTTACATTTACATGATTTTAATTGTGGACTAAAGGCCTATAAAAATGATGTTGTAAAAAATATTGATGTTTCCGGTGAAATGCATCGCTATATTCCTGTTTTGGCAAAAAATGCCGGCTTTTTAAAAATTGACGAAAAAATTGTACAACATCAAGCACGTAAATATGGCACCACAAAATTTGGTATGGATAGGTTTGTTAATGGTTTTTTAGATCTAATTACCATTTGGTTTTTGTCTAAATTCGGCAAACGCCCTATGCATTTATTTGGTTTACTTGGTAGTTTTGTGTTCTTCATTGGCTTTTGTTTTGCCTTATATTTAGGTATAGATAAATTATTTATAAGTCCAACTTCAAGATTAATAACAGACAGGCCACATTTTTATATTGCCTTAGTAGCAATGATTATTGGTACTCAATTATTTTTAGCGGGGTTTGTTGGTGAGCTTATTCTAAGAGGAAAAAATAATGATGATCGTTATAGAATTAGTAAAAAAGTAAATATTTAATTTAAATGACCTGTTGTATATTTTGAATAGATATTGATAATTTATTTCGTTCAGTTAAGCTTCATGTTGCATAAATTTTATAGTTGAAATTGAATAAAATGGACCTAGTTGAGAGCTTTGGCGTATCCATATCTTTTTTTAGACCGTTGGTAAGCTTCTCTCTTCTTTAAATATTTTAATTATTCAATCTTTAAATTATTCAATCTTTTAATCATTCCTTACCTTTGTCTTAAAATAATCTAATTCTATGAATAAAGATCAAATATTGCAAAAAGCTAAACTTTGGTTATCAGAACCTTTTGATGTTGATACACAACAAAAGGTACAAGAATTAATAAATGATAATCCAGAAATTTTATTAGATAGTTTTTATAAAGATATGGAATTTGGTACCGGTGGTATGCGTGGTGTTATGGGGGTTGGTACTAATAGGATCAATAAATATACTTTGGGTAGAGCTACACAAGGATTGGCCAATTATTTGCATTTAGTTGCTCCGAAAAAGGAACTAAAAGTAGTAATTGCATATGATTGTAGACATAACAGTAAACCTTTTGCTAAATTAGTTGCAGACGTACTTACTGCCAATAGTATCAAAGCATTTTTATTTGAAGACCTAAGAACTACACCAGAACTTTCTTTTTCGGTACGTCATTTAGGTTGTGATGCGGGTATTGTGTTAACCGCATCTCACAATCCACCAGAATATAATGGTTATAAGGTATATTGGAATGATGGAGGGCAGATAGTGCCTCCACATGATCATAAAATTATTGAAGAAGTAAATGCGGTAGATTTTGCCAATATCAATTTTAATGCTAATGATGGTTTAATTACTACTATAGGAAAAGAAGTTGATAAAGTTTTTCATAAGGCTTGTGTGGCGAATGGTACTTTTAATACTCCAAATAGAGATAAATTAAAAATTGTATTTACATCTTTACATGGAACCTCTATAATGTCTATTCCTCAAGTATTAAAAATGGCAGGATTTACAGATGTGCATATTGTAAAAGAACAACGTAAACCGGATGGTGATTTTCCTACCGTAAAATCACCAAATCCTGAAGAGCCGGCTGCTCTTAAAATGGCTACAGATCTGGCTGAAAAAATAGGAGCAGACATTGTTATTGGTACTGATCCTGATTCTGATAGATTGGGTATTGCAGTAAGAGATTTAGAAGGTAATTTAAAACTTTTAAATGGCAATCAAACCATGGCGGTAATGACTAATTTTCTAATTAAGCAATGGCATCAAAATGGTAAATTAAATGGTAAGCAGTTTGTTGGGTCGACTATTGTGTCCACTAATTTGGTCAATGATATTGCTCAAAGTTATAATGTTGAAACCAAAGTGGGATTAACCGGATTTAAATGGATTGCTAAAATGATTCGAGATGCCGAAGGTACTCAAGAATTTATTGGAGGTGGTGAAGAGAGTTTTGGTTATATGGTAGGCGATTTTATCCGCGATAAAGATGCAGTTACTGCCACACTCTTGGCTTGTGAAATAGCAGCAAATGCAAAAAATAATAACACTACCGTTTATAAAAAATTATTAAATCTATATTTGAAACATAATTTTTATAAGGAACACTTAATTTCATTAGTTAAAAAAGGAATAGATGGAGCCCAACAAATCAATCAAATGATGATTGATTTACGAAACAATCCTGTAAAAGAAATTGATGGCTCACCCGTAGAATTTTTATATGATTATGAATCTTCTACCCAACAGAATTTGATAACTGGAGAACAGACAAGTATTGACATTCCAAAATCTAATGTGCTAATTTATCAAACAATTGACGGTACAAAAGTTGCGGCAAGACCAAGTGGAACAGAACCTAAAATTAAATTTTATTTCAGTGTTAATCTTCCGCTTGAAAAAACTGAAGATACTGTTGTTGTTGAGAAATTATTAACTCAAAAAATTGATAGAATTATCAACGAGATGCAATTGAATTAATGGAGTATTTTAAAAAAATAATACGATTTGCTAAACCCTATCAACTATATGCAGTTGGTAATATCATAGCAAATATTTTTTATGCATTATTTAGTGCTTTATCTTTTATAGCATTAATACCCATGTTGGATATTTTATTTGAAAAAGACAAAGTCAAACCGATAATTGAACCCATTTATACTGATATTTCAGGCCTAAAAGATTATTATAAAGATTTCCTGTCATATCAAGTGCATGTATATGCAGAAAATGATGTGTCTAAAGCATTGATGTTGGTAATCAGTTTGGTCATTATTTTATTTCTACTTAAAAATGTTTTTAGTTATTTGGCCATGTATTTTATTACATTTTTAAGAAATGGCGTACTAAAAGATTTAAGAAACGTATTATATAAAAAAACTGTAGACTTACCATTATCCTATTTTTCTGAAAAACGAAAAGGAGATATTATGGCTAGAATAGGAACAGATGTATTAGAAATTCAGCATTCATTTTTATCCATCTTAGAACTTATAGTACGAGAGCCTTTAACTATTCTGTTTACAATAATTATGATGTTAATTATAAGTGCAAAACTTACTTTATTTGTATTTATTTTTATACCGATAAGTGGTTTTATCATATCGAGAATAGGGAAAAGTTTAAAACGAAAATCAGATCGCGTACAGAAGGAGCAAGGTACATTTTTATCAACCTTAGAAGAAACTTTAGGAGGTTTGAGAATTATTAAAGGCTTTAATGCCGAGGGTAAATTCAATGAAAAGTTTCAAGATTCTACGTCTAGATTTTATGATTTCTCAAACAAGCTATTAAACCGTCAAAATTTAGCATCGCCTACAAGTGAATTTTTAGGCATTGCTGTAATTGCCATTTTATTGTGGTATGGCGGTAGAATGGTATTGGTAGATGGCAGTTTAGATGGCAGTTCTTTTATAGCCTATATGGGGCTAGCCTATAACATATTAACTCCGGCAAAAGCAATTTCTAAAGCCAGTTATAACATAAAGAAAGGTAATGCTGCTGCAGAGAGGGTATTAGAAATTATTGAAACAGATAACCCTTTAAAGGATAAGGAAAATGCTATTGTAAAGAATGGTTTTGAAAAGGAAATTAAATTTCAAAATATCTCCTTTAAATATGAAGATGAATATATATTAGAAAAATTTTCACTAACTATTCCAAAAGGAAAAACTGTGGCCTTGGTAGGGCAATCAGGAAGCGGTAAATCTACTTTAGCCAATCTAATTACACGTTTTTATGACATTAATAGTGGGCAAATATTAATTGATGATATTGATATAAAAGACTTGACGAAAAAATCGTTACGACACCAATTAGGTATTGTAACTCAAGATGCTATTTTGTTTAATGATTCTATAAAGAATAATATTTTATTAGGAGATGAAAATGCATCAGACAAACAGGTCATTGATGCTTTAAAAATTGCCAATGCGTATGAATTTATTGAGCATTTACCAAATGGTATTCACACTAATATAGGAGATGGGGGAAACAAACTTTCAGGTGGTCAAAAACAGCGATTAAGTATAGCGAGAGCAGTACTTAAAAATCCACCGATAATGATATTAGATGAAGCTACTTCGGCTTTAGATACTGAATCAGAACAATTGGTTCAAAAAGCTTTAGAGCAACTCATGGAAAATAGAACTTCTTTAGTTATTGCTCATCGATTATCAACAATTCAAAAAGCTGATGTTATTGTAGTTATGAAAAAAGGAAAGATAGTAGAACAAGGAAAACACGAAAAATTATTAGCTAAAAAGGGAGACTATTTTAAGCTAGTTACCATGCAATCTCTCAGCTAATGTATAATTAAATTAAGACCAACTTGACATATAATAGGTCGAATATATTGTTTCTTTTACTTTATGGAAACAAAAATAAATCAATTTATGGATAACAAATTTTACAATTAAATTGGTGTAAATTAAAATTAGAACATGTTACAATGAATATTATAGAAAAATTACAATGGAGATATGCTTGTAAAAAATTTGATGACACAAAAATTTTACCCGATAATAAAATTGATATTTTAACAGAGGCTTTTAATTTAACCGCTACTTCATTTGGTTTACAGCCCATTAAATTATTGGTTATTAATAACAAAACATTACAACAGAATTTGGTTCCGCATGCTTTTGGTCAACAGCAGGTGGCAAATGCTTCACATGTGTTATTAATTTGTATTCAAGACTATTTTACCCTAGAAGACATTGATGCTTATTTTGATTTGGAAAAAGAAATTCGAGGAACTTCTGAAGATATTATTAGTCCATATAGAAAACAGTTAAAAGATATTTTTGCGAATAAATCAACTATTGAAAAGCAAGAATCGGCTATCAATCAAGCGTACATTGTCTTGGGCAATTTAATGACGGTTTGTGCATTAGAAGGTATTGATGCTTGTCCGATGGAAGGTTTTAATGCTCAAAAGTTCGATGAAATACTTGAACTTAAAAAACACAATTTAAAATCGGTTTTATTACTACCTATTGGTATTAGAGCAGCAGACGATTTTATGAGTACACTTAAAAAAGTGAGAAAACCTATAGATGATATTGTAATTAAATTATAAGTTACAATTCACTGTATTCTTTAATAAATATTAATTTACATACAAACATTCAAGATGAACATAGAAATAAGAAACCTAGAACCTAAAGCCATTTGGAATAATTTTGCTGATTTGAATGCAGTACCTAGAGCTTCTAAAAAAGAAGAAAGGGTAATTCAGTTTATGGTTGATTTTGGTAAAAAATTAGGTTTAGATACCAAGGTAGATAAGGTTGGAAATGTCATTATTAAGAAACCTGCCAGTAATGGTATGGAAAATAAAAAAACCGTTGTAATGCAATCGCATTTAGATATGGTTCATCAAAAAAATAACGATACAAATTTTGATTTTGATACAGAGGGCATTGCTATGATAGTTGAAGGAGATTGGGTCAAAGCCAAAGGAACTACATTGGGTGCAGACAATGGTTTAGGTGTGGCTACAATTATGAGTATCTTAGAAAGTGACACTATTAAACACCCCGCAATAGAGGCCTTATTTACTATTGATGAGGAAACGGGAATGACTGGAGCAATGGGATTAGAAGGGGGTTGGTTAGCGGGTGAAATCTTACTGAATTTAGATACGGAAGACGATGATGAAATTGGGGTTGGTTGTGCCGGAGGCATTGATATTACGGCATCAAAATCTTATATTCCCATAAAAACTACAACTGATGTTATTGCTTATAAAATTACGGTAAAAGGTTTGAATGGAGGTCATTCCGGTATGGACATTCATAAAGGTTTTGGCAATGCCAATATTATGATGAATAGAATTTTATTTGCTCTTAAAGAAATCTCTGCTATTGCAAAAATTGATGGAGGCGGATTGCGTAATGCGATTCCCAGAGAGAGTAATGCCAATATTGTAACGCAGCAAACGGAATTGTTGGAAGAAGAATTTTATGGTATTGCTAAGCAGATTATTGATGAATATAGCACTATTGAACCAAATTTAGAAATCCTTTTAGAAGAATGTTTGGCTCCAACACAAGTGTTGTCTAAAAAAGATCAAGAAATCTTATTGAAAACCATTTATACTACACATAATGGTGTTTTTAGGATGAGTCCGGATATTAATGATCTAGTAGAAACCTCAAATAATATTGCTCATGTTTTGGTGAGTGATGGTGATATGAAAATTTTATGTTTAACCAGAAGTTCTGTAGAATCCGGAAAAAATAATTTAGTAAACAATATAAGTTCAGGTTTTGATTTGGGAGGATTTAGGGTGCAAACCTCGGGCTCATATCCAGGTTGGAAACCCAATCCTAATTCAGATATTTTAAAAGTATTAGATAAAACATATCAAAATTTATTTAAGGAGAAGGCTAATGTGATGGCGTGTCATGCCGGATTAGAATGTGGTATTTTAGGAACAAATTATCCTACAATGGACATGATCTCATTTGGACCAACCATCAAAGGAGCACATTCGCCTGATGAACGGGCAAGTATCAGTTCCACTCAGAAATTTTGGAAATATGTATTGGCTATTTTAGAGGATATTCCTGAAAGAGTTTAGAATTATAGTTTTCATGAACAAATTCAATTTACAATACCATAAATTATTTCAATTTTGGAAGAAAATAAGGGCACAAGAATCAACAAATATTTAAGTGAAGTAGGCTATTGTTCTAGAAGAGCTGCAGATAAACTTATAGAGCAAGGTAGGGTAACCATTAATGGTTTAAAACCTGAATTGGGCACTAAAATTCTACCAAATGATGTGGTAAAAGTCAATGGTGAATTAATTTCAGAATCTAAAGAAAAACCCGTTTATCTTGCTTTTAATAAGCCCATTGGCATTGTTTGCACTACAGACACCAGAGTGGAAAGGGATAATATTATAGACTTTATCAATTACCCAACACGTATTTTTCCGATTGGCAGATTAGATAAACCAAGTGAAGGACTCATTTTTTTAACTAATGATGGAGATATAGTTAATAAAATTCTTCGAGCCAGAAACAACCACGAAAAGGAATATATTGTGACTGTAAACAAGCCTATTACTAAAGATTTTATAAAAAAAATGAGTAATGGCATACCTATATTAGATACTATTACTAGAAAATGCAAGGTAAAACAACTCAATAAATTTCAATTTAATATCATATTAACGCAAGGTCTTAACCGACAAATACGTAGAATGTGCGAGTATTTAGATTATAGGGTAGCTCAATTAAAACGCGTTAGAATTATGAATGTCAAATTAGATATTCCCCAGGGTAAATGGAGAGATCTAACCCATCTGGAATTAAAAGAAATTAATAGACTGGTAGCAGATTCTTCAAAGATCTATGATGAAAATTAGAGATAATTGTATCCTAATAGCTATTGGGAGTAATAAATTTTCTATTGCGTAATGCGGGTTTAACGCTAAAAGGACCTCTAATAGAAATAAGGAATGTAAGTTCTATGAACATTGGTTGAAGTACAGCATCATATTAAATATCATGTCACCCTGAACTTGTTTCAGGGTCTTCTATTGTTGCATTGTTTTACAGCGTTATGAGATTCTGAAACAAGTTCAGAATGACGTACGTTGTAAATTTATGAGACTTAACGGACAATCAATAAAATTTACTTTAAACTTAACAAACTAGCTTTTATAGTTTCTATTTTTGCCAATGCATCCGCTTCTTTTTTCTTTTCGCTATTTACTACTTGTTCAGGAGCATTATTTACAAATCTTTCATTAGCCAATTTTTGCTGAACTGATTTTAAAAAGCCTTCTGTATATTTAAGTTCTTCAGTAAGTTTGTTTATTTCATCTTCAACATCTATGGCACCAGAGATTGGAATGAAATATTCATTAGATTTCACTCTAAAAGTTAATGCACCTTCTACTGCTTCATTTACGTAATTAATACCATTTAAGTTTCCTAATTTTATCAAGACCTGATCAAATGTAGCATCATTTTTTTCGTTATTAATTATGGCAAATGAAATAGTGTCTTTAAAAGAAATATTTTTTTCCTTACGAATATTTCTAATTCCCGAAACTACCTCTTTGGCAAAAGAGAACTGTTCTATTAAATATTCATCAACAGGTTTACTGTTTGGCCATTTAGATATAATTAAGGCATCTTCCGGACTTCGTTTCTCCATATATTGCCAAATTTCCTCAGTTAAGAATGGCATAAATGGGTGTAATATTTTCAGGTTATCTTCAAAAATAGTAATAATACTTTTAAAAGTTTTACTATCTATAGGTGCTCCAAAGGCCGGTTTTACCATTTCTAATAACCATGAACAGAAATCGTCCCAAATTAATTTATATGTTGCCATTAAAGCATCTGACAATCTATATTTACTAAAATGGTCTTCAATTTCAAACAATGTTTGTTGAAAGTTAGCTTCAAACCATTGTATAGCTATTTTACTTGATGCCGGTTGTTCAATTTGATCATTAACTGTCCATCCTTTAACCAATCTAAATGCGTTCCAAATTTTATTTGCAAACTGTTTCCCTTGTTGGCATAAGGCTTCATCAAATAATAGGTCATTACCGGCGGCAGAACTTAAAAGGAGGCCGACCCTTACACCATCTGCACCAAATTCTTTAATAAGTTTTAAAGCATCAGGAGAGTTTCCTAATGACTTACTCATTTTTCTTCGTTGCTTATCACGAACTAGTCCGGTTAAATAAACATTTTTAAATGGTTTTTCTCCTTTATACTCATAACCTGCTACAATCATTCTAGCTACCCAAAAGAATATAATATCTGGTCCTGTAACTAAATCGTTAGTAGGATAATAATAATTAATGTCTTTATTATCAGGATTTCTAATACCATCAAAAACACTCATTGGCCATAACCAAGAAGAGAACCAGGTGTCTAATACGTCAGCATCTTGTTTTAGATCTTCTATTTTAAGCCTTGGATTTTTAGATTTAGTTATGGCTAATTTCAATGCATCTTCTTTACTTTCAGCAACTACAAAATCATCTTTACCATCTGCAAAATAATATGCGGGTATTTGTTGTCCCCACCATAACTGACGAGAAATATTCCAATCTCGAATATTTTCCATCCAATGTCTATAGGTATTTTCAAATTTCTTAGGAAAAAGCTTAATGTCTTCAGTTTCTAGAACAGCTTTTATAGCAGGTTTAGCCAAATCTTCCATTTTTAAAAACCATTGGTCAGATAAACGAGGTTCTATAACTGCCTTTGTCCTTTCTGAGGTGCCTACTTTATTGGTATAATTTTCTGTTTTAACTAAAAAACCTTTGGATTCTAATTCTTTTGTGATTTCTTCTCTCACAACAAACCGGTCTTTACCTTGATAGTGCAATCCAAAGCTATTCAAAGTAGCATCTTCATTAAAAATATCTATAATTTCAAGACCGTGTTTTTCTCCTAAATTCTTATCATTTTCATCATGTGCCGGCGTAACCTTTAAGCAGCCCGTACCAAATTCCATATCTACATAATCATCTTCAATAATAGGTATTACTCTATTACATATTGGTACTATTGCCTTTTTACCTTTTAAATGTTTAAAACGGTCATCATTTGGGTTTATGCAGATTGCGGTATCGCCTAAAATAGTTTCAGGTCTTGTTGTGGCTATGATAAGGCTTTCATTCGTTTTAGGAGAATTTGCTCCTGCTTCATCTACAATCTGATATTTTATATAATATAATAGTCCTTGACGTTCTTCATAATTTACTTCTTCATCTGAAAGGGTAGTTTTGGCTTCCGGATCCCAATTTACCATTCTAAACCCTCTATAGATCAATCCTTTGTTAAACAAATCAACAAAAACTTTTATTACTGCTTCACTCATGTCATCATCCATTGTAAATTTGGTTCTCTCCCAATCGCAAGAGCAGCCTAATTTTTTCAATTGTTCTAAAATCACACCACCATATTGATGTGTCCAATCCCATGCATGTTTTAAAAACTCATCTCTAGATACATCATTTTTGTTTATACCCTGTTCTTTTAATTTTGCTACCACTTTAGCTTCTGTGGCAATAGAGGCATGATCTGTACCCGGCACCCAGCAAGCATTTTTTCCATGTAATCTGGCACGTCTTATCAGTACATCTTGAATGGTATTGTTAAGCATATGACCCATATGTAAAATACCCGTAACATTTGGAGGTGGAATTACAATAGTATAAGGCTCTCTATCATCTGGTGTAGAATGAAAATAATTATGTTTCATCCAGTAATTGTACCATTTACTTTCTACTTGGCTGGCATCATATTTAGAGGGAATACTCATATTTTGGTATAGTTTTTGAAAACAGTTTGCAAAGTTACAATTATAAACAATATGCCATAAATTTACGCGTTATAATTTTTAACTCAAAAAGCATTATATTTACACTTTAAAAAAATTCACAATACAATGAAAAAATTTGCACTCTTATTATTTATCGGATGTATAGGTTTTACTATAAATGCTCAGCAACCAACTGAAGTTAAAAAAGTAGATCCAAATGCACCAAAATTCAAATTTGAAACCAAAACGGTTGATTACGGTAAAATTGTACAAGATGAAGATGGGCTTCGTGTTTTAAAATTTACGAATGTGGGCAAATCGCCATTAATTATTTCTAATGTAAAAGGTAGTTGTGGTTGTACTGTACCATCTGCACCTAAAGAGCCTATTATGCCGGGAGAGCATGGAGAAATTACGGTAAAATATGATACACATAGAATTGGGCAAATATCTAAGTCAATTACAATTACTTCTAATGCAGATAGGCCTACTATAGTAATTCCGGTTAGAGGATTGGTAAAAAAAGAAAGTAGTTTGTCTATATTAGAAAAGCATGAAAAGAGTATGCTTTCAAAAGAAAAACAATAAATTATTTATTATATAATAATGCAAAAGGCGACGCATTGCGTCGCCTTTTGTGTTGATCTATAATAATTTTTTAAGCTTAAATTCGTAGAGCAATTCTCGTCCATTACGTTCTACTAACAATTTAATTTTTTTGCCTTCTTTACTAGAGAGTAAATAAACAATGTCTTGAAGTTTATAGTTATAAGCAGCATTTCCATTTATACTTAACAAGATATCACCTTTTAAAAGTCCGGTTTCATAAGCGGGAGAATTTTTTCTCAGTTCTGCTATTCTATATGAAGGTTTGAGGGCGTAAATATAGTTATAAACCAATTGTACGGTAGATTGTTTGTCATTACCCCTGCCATCTTTAACAAGAGCACTTTGTCTTTCACCTACCAATCTACTTCCGTTATGAATCACTTCCATACCGCTCATATTATATAAAAAGGGGTCTTTAAAATATTTGGAAGGTCGTTTTATTGTTAACTTTTTATTTGGATAATCATAAATAATTAGAAATCGCTTTAATATTTCTGAACCTATTGATCCATTTCTTTCTTTATGTTTGTATGCGGTTTCTATAGAACTATAATCAGGATAGGCCACATTGGCATCAAAAATGGAGTAATTACCTAAAGATATCTTTTTAATCTTACTGCGTTTACCATATACATTACCACTTAAGCCTCTGCCTAAATAATCATTAAAATGATTGGATGGAACTGTAATATCAATACTAGATTGATCAAACAACCATATGGCATCGGTACCACCAGAATCTATCAATAATTTAACAGGTATTTCCTTATCTATATCTACCGTTGCATAAATAAAAGGTTTGTTATTATAGAAATGTAAATCAAAACTTTCACATCTTTTACACTTCTTGTAGGCATATTTATCAGGATCATAGAACTTAATCCTTTTGGTACTATAATTTACTTCAACAATAAAATCTCTAAACAAATCACCACCTATAATACCGTTAATATCAATACCTAACCTTGATGAAAGGTCAAGTTCTTCGCTATAAATAGCATAAACCATATGGTTGTTATTAAAAATTTTACCCAGTTTAAATCTGTTATTTCTAGATTTAATAGCTTCTAAATATTCACCTTCTCCTAGTCCTTTTAAGCGTATTTCTTCGGTGTTTTTAAGATTTAAAGAGTCGGTGAGCTTTAAATTGAGTAATAAGGAGTTATCAACTCCGGTATCTAATAAAAAATTCAGTTCATGACCATTAACTTCTATAGGGATAATGATTAAATTATTGATCATTTTAAAGTTAAGTGAATAATTTTCCTTGCCTTCAAGAAGATTGAATTTATCTTGGGCAAAGCTGCTTAAACTAAAAAACAGGAGTAGGATAATATGTAAATACCTCTTATTAAAAAACATAACTTTGGTTTACACTTTCCTAAAAATACGAAATAATTCTATAAATTGTTATATTTTAAGAAAATTTAACGTTTTTAATATTCGTCATTTTGGTCTTTAAATTGAAGAAAAATTTGCAATTTTGTTATAAAATTTATTTGTATGCCTAGTATATCCCGTAAAGGAAAATTAATGCCCCAATCGCCAATTAGAAAATTGGTACCATTTGCAGAAAAAGCTGCGAAGTCAGGAAAGAAGATATACCATTTGAATATTGGTCAACCTGACATTAAAACGCCAAAAGTAGCCTTAGATGCAGTTAAGAATAATACCTTGGAGATTTTAGAATATTCAAGGTCTGAAGGTTCTGAAACCTATAGAAATAAAATTGCCAATTATTATAAGGATCATCAAATTGCTATAGATCATAATAACATAATTGTAACCACGGGTGGGAGTGAAGCCTTATTATTCGCTTTTGGAAGTATTGCAGATGTTGATGATGAGGTTATAATACCAGAACCATTTTACGCCAATTACAATGGCTTTTCAATTGCTTCAGGTGTAAATATTGTACCTATAATTTCTAAGATTGATACAAATTTTGCCTTACCACCCATTGAGGATTTTGAAAAATTAATAACACCTAAAACGAAGGCCATTTTAATTTGTAATCCCGGAAATCCAACGGGATATTTATATACTAAAGAAGAGATAAAAAAGTTAGCGGTTATAGTTAAAAAACACGATCTATTTTTAATAGCTGATGAGGTATATAGAGAATTTGTATATGACGGATTGGAACATTATTCTATATTACAAGAAAAGGGTTTAGAAGCTCATGCCATAATGATAGATTCTGTATCTAAGCGATATAGTATGTGTGGTGCAAGAATAGGTTGTTTAGTGTCTAAAAATGAAGCAGTTATTGCAACTGCTTTAAAATTTGCACAGGCTAGATTGAGTCCGCCTACCTTTGCACAAATTGCCAGTGAAGCTGCTTTAGAAACGCCACAAAGTTATTTTGATAATGTTATTGACGAATATGTTGTGAGAAGAAACACCTTGGTACAAGAGCTAAAAAAAATTGAAAGTTTAAAAGTGGGTATACCCAAAGGAGCATTTTACTGTATAGTTGAATTACCTATAAAAAACGCAGATCATTTTGCCCAATGGCTTTTAGAGGATTTTGATGTGGACGGTGAAACAATTATGGTAGCACCGGCGGCAGGATTTTACGCGACACCCAATGTAGGATTAAATCAGGTAAGGATAGCGTATGTATTAAACAAAGAAAGTTTAATAAAATCGGTTAACATTTTAAAACAAGCCTTAAAAGTATATAAAGACTAATGCAAATTCAGAAAGATTTCTCCTTAAAAACGTACAATACCTTTGGTTTAAATGTCAAGGCCAAAAATTTTATAGCTATTAGGACTATTAATGATTTGAAAAAACTAATTCAAAAAGAGAAAGATTTTTTTGTGTTAGGGGGGGGGAGTAATTTATTGCTTACTAAAGATATTGATAAATTAGTGATCCAAATTGCTTTTAAAGGAATTGAAGTTATTGGAGAATATGATGATCATGTATTGGTTCAGGCTTCAGCCGGAGAAAATTGGCATGAATTTGTTATGTGGTGTATTGATCATGATTTTGGTGGTGTAGAGAATTTATCTTTAATACCTGGTAACGTTGGTACAGCCCCAATTCAAAACATTGGTGCCTACGGTGTTGAATTGAAAGACACTTGCATGGCAGTTGAGACTATAGAAATTGAAACTGGCAATACCAAAACTTATGCTAATAGCGATTGTAAATTTGGCTATAGAAATTCAGTTTTTAAAAATGAATTAAAAGGGAAGTATATTATTACCAATGTACTTTTTAAATTGTCAAAAAATAAACATACACTTAATAGCTCTTATGGAGCTATACAATCTGAACTTTTAAAAAACGGAATTAAAAAACCTACAATTAGAGATATTTCTAATGCTGTTATAGCTATACGGCAAAGTAAATTACCAGATCCTAAAAAGATAGGTAATAGTGGTAGTTTTTTTAAAAACCCGATAATTTCAAAAGCTGAATTTGAAAAGCTACGAGAGAATTTTAAAGATGTACCACATTATACCGTTTCTAAAACTGAAATTAAAGTCCCGGCGGGTTGGTTGGTAGAGCAATGTGGATTTAAAGGTAAGCGATTTGGAGATGCTGGAATTCATAAGGATCAAGCCTTGGTTTTGGTCAATTATGGCACTGCTACCGGAAAAGAAATATATGATTTGTCTAAGCTGATACAAAGAACGGTATTTGAAAAATTTGGTATTGCCATTGAAGCTGAAGTAAATATTATTTAAAGTGCTAAAATTTATTAGTAAACGTCTTTCAACTTTGTTTTACCTCACCCAGAACTGCAAAAAAGCAGTTCTGACCTCTTCTAAGGAGAGGTGAATAGGAAACTTCGACCCAAGAGTCAGAGAATTTTTAGATTAAGTTGGTACTATATATTTTTCAAGAATATAGGCTCAACTGATTTCTTCGAATGATTAAAATTTCATCATCAGAAAATTCCATCCATGCAAAATCATAAACATGATGGTACATTTTACCACTTTTATTGATATGAAAATGTGTAATGTATTTAAAGTTAAATTTTTTTTTTGCCAACACAACCCTATTCACCTTTTTTTGAAAAGTGTTTTTGCCTAATAATTCCAACAAAATAGATCTGTTTCTATGTAAAATCTCATCTAATTCTTCAGCAACTTTTCTGGTTACCCTCCTTAAATTAACATGATAATAATTTTTACATTCTATAGAACAGAAAACTTTATCTTTTCTTCCTTTTAATGCTTTTTTACAAATTTTGCACTTCATATGGCTATAAAGGTACTGTTTTTGTTGATATTTTGTCTTATCCGTTATTAACGGTTAATAAACGTTTACAAACGACTAATACCGTGTATTTATAAAAAATAGTATTAGTTTTATAAAAACATACAGTTTTAAATTACAAATAAAACTTTAGTAATGAGACAACCTATAATTTTTGAGCCTTTAAAAAATGCCAAACGTATTAAAGTATATATTCCGTATGAATTACATCTTATTAGAAATTCATTTAAAGCGTTAAATTCAACGTTTTGGCACCCTAATCAAAAATTATGGTCTATTATAAATTCTAAAGAAAATTTAATTTTGATTAAAAAAGTATTTCATGAAGGCTTTACTACTTGTAAAGAAAAACCATATGTACCTATCAAAACCGTGACCTTAAATGAAGATGCGATGAATGCCTTATATGCATTAGAAAAAACCTTAGTGTTAAAACATTACAGCCTATCGAGCATAAACACTTACAAGAAAATGTTTACTGTTTTTTTAACAAAATTCATGAATTATGACCTAAAAAATGTCTCCAAAGCAGAGATAGAGCAGTTTATATTTGACTTGATCAAATTAAATAATATTAGTGAAAGTTATCAGAATCAACTCATTAATGCCGTCAAAGCATATTATGAGCATGTGCTTGGTTTGCCTAGAGAGTATTATGATATACAACGTCCTAAAAAAAGTAATTCTATACCTAATGTATTAAGTCAGCAGGAGGTTTTAAGTATCTTACAGTATCATAGCAATATTAAACATAAAGCTATATTATGGACTATTTATAGTGCCGGATTACGGATTTCTGAATTGATTAATTTAAGAGTTGTTGATATACATTCTGATGAAGGTTATATTTTTATAAAAGATAGTAAGGGTAAAAAGGATCATAAGACAATCTTGTCTAAACATTTAGTTGACCTATTAAGAAAATACTATAAAGTTCATAAACCTTCTTATTGGCTATTTGAGGGTCAAACCGGAGGTAAATACAGTACTACCAGTATTAGAAATGTTTTTAGAACAGCAGTTACGGAGACCAATGCTAATCCTTGGGCAACAGTACATACCTTACGACATTCATTTGCAACGCATTGTATAGAAAATAATATCAATTTAAGGCATTTGCAGAATATGTTAGGGCATAATTCGCCTAAAACCACTGAATTATATACAAAAACCATACAAATTAATAATAAAAATATAAGTAGCCCTTTGGATAATTTGTTAAAAAAATAATACCTTGCAACTATATACGATATAACCACAATAGGGTTATACTAATGTTAGGTTTAATGCCAGAACGGATAAAAAAAAGTTGGAAATTTGCTCACTCTTACTCCATAAAAATTGACTGAAAATTTGTACGAAATTATAGCGGACTATTCCACTCAAGCCCAAAAATCTTAAAAATCTTAAAACCAATCATTGCGGATTATCTTGAAAATCAAGACACAAATATTGTGGACTTTGACAATCACTGTAAAAATAATAGCGGACTGAAAATTTGAATGTAAAAATTAGAAAAATCTTGTGGAAAATGGGACAGCTATTGAGTTCATTAAAAGCGAAGCTTTCGATTTTCTTGGGTCTGTTAAGTAAATAATCTGCGGAAAAATGGAAAATGGAACGGAAATTTACTACGGGAAAATTAATGCACTAAAACCTAACAGTGTATAAAATTAATGCTAAAAAGGTATTAAATTTGATGGTTTGCGTATATTTATAGCGGATTTTCCTAGCGGAAAATCCTCGCGTGCTTTTACGCACTAACTTTATACCAAACGTTGGCATTAATTTAAACTGAATGTACTTTTTCGAAAAAATCAAAGACATCATAGATAGACGAAAATCTATAAATGAAATTTATGATGATATCAAAAATTTGGACGAAGTTCTATTGGATAAAAG
>Ga0209633_10000746_pt1 | contig 36367 bp, 35 predicted proteins | sample Cruoilmetagenom1_FD_187290 | JGI IMG/M metagenome (GOLD analysis project Ga0209633, IMG submission 187290) | Oil polluted marine microbial communities from Coal Oil Point, Santa Barbara, California, USA - Sample 1 (SPAdes) (version 2) | ecosystem: Environmental > Aquatic > Marine > Oil seeps ...
TGGATGGCGAAATTAAAAACAATATCCAGTTCGATGTCGGAGACGCGGCTACGCTGGTGGAATTAGTACCTGAAGGTTGGAAACTGGCTGATATAAGCTGCGGGGCTTCGGATTTTATCACTTATAATTTTAATGTTGCAGAAAACGGTGTATATATGACTTGTCTGACAACACAGGCTTTAGTGATTGAAACTTGCACTTTCAGGAATATAAAACTAGCAAGTATCCCGACCCTATCTGAATGGGGTCTTATAGCTATGGCTGGAGTATTGGGGATAGTAGGATTTATGGTGATGAGAAGAAGGAAAGTAACTGCTTAAAGCATAACAACCTTTCAAATAGTAAACTAAAGGGGAGCTTCGGCTCCCTTTTTTGTTTAGTTTGAATATCCATGATTCCAACTTAAATCCTGCTTGACAAAAGGGGAGCAGTACATTTTGTATATGTTTAAGTGAGATTGTACAATATTTGGCGGTTAAAATAAATATTTCAAACATATTATTATGCGGTAATTCTTCAAACTAATGGACGATAAACCAAAAGCATACAGTTACATACGTTTCTCCACACCTGAACAAGAGAAAGGAGACTCTCTTAGGCGACAGGAAAGTGAAGCAAGGAAATATGCTGAGGAGCATGGATTAACTCTTGATGAAAATCAAAAGTACAAAGATTTAGGTAAATCCGGATATAAAGGTTTTAATAGAATTAATGGTGCACTTAGGGATTTTCTTAATCTGGTAGATAGTGGAAATATTCCCAAAGGTTCAGTTTTGATAGTAGAACATTTAGATAGGCTATCTCGTGAAAAAGTTAGTGATGCCTTAACACTCTTTATGAACTTGATACATAAAGGGATAAGAATAGCAACATTACAGGACAATAAGGAATACGATAAGGATAGTATTGACAAGAATCCAACTGAGCTTCTTATCAGCATTATATTAATGTCTGCTGCCCATGATGAGTCCTTAAAAAAATCTATACGTGCTAAAAAAACAATAGAGGAAAAAATAAAAAAATTACAGAATAAAGAGATAAGAATATTTACCAAGCAGTGTCCTCTTTGGCTTGAGTATTCAGATGATAAATCTGAATTTGTCCCAATACCGGAAGTGTGTGAAGCAATAAAGTTGATTTTTAAGAAAAAACTTGAAGGCAAGGGAAGCTATAAAATTCAAAGAGAATTAAACTCTGACCCCAATGTTTGGAAACCACCCGTAAGCAAAAAAAACAAGTCCGGTGGTTGGCGTGATGGATATATAGATAAAATACTCAGAAGCAGAAGGGTAATTGGAGAATTTCAACCTCACGAAAATAAGACAATAAAAGTAATTGAGGATGGACGAGAGATAGAAACAACTAAACGTGTGGCAGTTGGTGATTCTATAAAAAATTACTATCCAAAGATAATGGATGAAGGAACATTCTTTAGGGTACAAGAAATCATTAAACAAAATAGCACGTTGCCCGGCAATGCTGGAGGAGGAAATAAGGATAAAGCAAAGAACTTGTTTTCAAATATTGCTAAATGTGGCATATGCGGAAGTACGATGCAGTACATGCATACTGGCAAAAATGTTTGGAATTACCTTGTTTGTGACAGTGCAAAAAGAAAAAACAAAGTCCAAATTCGAAAAAAGCAAAATCAAAAACAAATAAATGCAAGAATAGCTGCCAAATTAAATCGGCGTGAAATAAAAAATACAAAGGTTCAAACAACAGAAATGGTTTGTCCCGCAAAGAATGTCCCTTATAATGAATTTGAGAAAATATTCTTTGAAAATTTTGAAGAACTGGATTTTAACAAGTTATTACCAGATGGGAATGAAGCAACTAAACTTCGAAAAGTAAAAGAAAATGAATTATCAAAGAACAATTTTGAGTTGGAAAAACTGAAATCTCAAATAGATAGTCTATTGGAGATGTCTGACTATACAGGAGATGAAGAAAACAAAAAAATGTATGAACAAAAGACTACAGAGAAACGTACTAAGAGGGATAAATTACTAATTGAAAACAAAAAACTTGAACAAGAAATAGACGAATTATCCGAACAGAGATTAAAACTAAAAAGACAGAAAGATAGTATAAAAGAAGTATATTCATTCTTAGAATCTATTAAAGATGAACAAGAGCTTATTGACAGAAGAATACAATTACGTCAGGAAATAAAAAATATGGTTGAATGGATAAAGATTTATTCATTGCAAGATAAGTATAAAGAGTATGAGGAAATTGAACCTGGAATTATCAGGCATATGGCAAGCAAAAGAATTGATAAAATCAGAATTAAGTTCAGGGGTTCTAATAGGCTGAGAGCTATCTTTCTAAATAGTGCAGGAGAAGTTATAGATTGAATAATAATATAAAGAGATAGCCTTAGTATCCAGGTGCAGAATGAAGAAAACTCTTGTTGCAATACTCAACCCACTTGTCCAGTTCTAGTCTAAATTCTCTGTCAAACTCACACACTCTATCTGTTACGCAAAAGAACTCTAATTTTATTATAAAGATTAACAATTATAAAATATACTTGCGCATTCAATTTTATAAGGTATGATTAATAATAAGCAATAAATACAGTTAGTTGTACTATGTACAAGAGGCTCCCTGTGAAGTCCATAGGTCTTACATGAGCCTCGGACAATGCCTCTTCGTATCGCTCGGGGCCGACTCTTACCATAAGTAGATCGTCTACAACCCCCACGCACATATGGTCTCTATACATATACGCTATTCCGCCGAACATCTTTTTCTCTTGGGCGTCCTTGTGCTTGCCAAATACCTTGCTCAAACGCGCTGCTACTTTCTCGTCATATGCCATAAGCTATTATTTTAATTGAATTCATCCTCTATTGCATATAATACTTGTCTCTTGATATGAAATAGTACATCTACTATACTGCCTATCATGATCCGATTTAAACCACTGACCACTATAATCTTAGTTGCCATTCTTACCAGTTTTTTGTCTCTCAATGTCGCTCAAGCCCAAACAGCTGAAGAATATAATAATATGGGCATACAAAAAGCTATTAGTGGGGATTGGAAGGGGGCTGTACAGGATTACAACAAAGCTATTGAGCTAGACCCTGATTTTGTTAAGGCATATGGCAACCGGGCTTATGCAAGCAATATTTTAGGTGATTACAAGGGAGTAGTTGAGGATTATGGCAAGATAATAGAGCTTGATCCGAATATATATAGTGCTTATTATGGAAGGGCTCTTGCTGAGGGTAAGCTCGGTAACTATAAGGGGCAAATCCAGGATTTTACCAAGTATATAAAGCATAAACCTGACTCTCCTTTTCCATATTATGGAAGAGGTGAGGCCAAAGCCATGCTGGGTGACTATAAAGGAGCTATACAGGATTATAACAAGTCGATAGAGCTAAACCCTGTTTCTGGCGTAGCGTATAAAAACAGGGCTCTGGCTGAGTTTGAGATTGGTCAAATAGACGCAGGGTGCAAGGACATCACTAAAGCTGGAAAGATGGGATTTGTTGGCGCGGATGATTATATTAAGAAATATTGCAAATAGGGTTATCTTAAGACTTTCTGTAAATAGTAGTTCTACTCCTTATGTTCTCTTGTTATAAGTATTTTCTTGATATGAAATATGACATCAACTATAATTCCTACTATGAAAATATTAAAATTAATTAGTCCGGTAATCCTTGTTGTCATTTTTACTAGTCTATTGTCTGTAGATATTGGTCTCGCCCAAACAGCTGAACACTATGTCGCAAAAGGCAGGGCGAAATTTGAACAAGGGGATTATAAAGGAGCAATACAAGACTTTAACAAGGCTATAGAGCTTAATCCGAATGATGCTACTTATTACGCGGGCAGGGGGTTTCCCAAGGGCGTGCTAAAAGATTATCCGGGAGCAATACAAGACTTCAACAAGGCTATAGAGCTTGACCCGAATAATGCTATCTATTACACCTTTAGGGGTAATGCCAAGGCAGCGTCAAATGATCCTAAGGGAGCTATTGAGGATTACGACAAAGCCATATCTCTTAACCCTAATGACCCTATAGTGTATTTATTCAGAGCTAATATTAAGGGCGCTACAGGTGATAATCAGGGAGCTATCCGGGATTTTAACAAAGTTATATCTCTCAACCCAAATGATGTTGCTGCATATGCGGGTAGGGGGCTTTCTAAAATATCTCTGGGTCAGAAACAGTCCGGTTGTGAGGATATTGCTAGAGCGGGAAAGATGGGCTTTGCCGGTGCAGCCAAGCTGAAAGAGGAACATTGCAAATAGCGGTTTACGTCTTGTCGTAGAAGTTCCTATGATAAATGGAGCCGACGAGAGGAATTGAACCTCCGACCTGCTCATTACGAGAGGATTAATAGCTACGAGCAGGTCATTTAACCCACTGTGATTATTAAATGTTGTCATGGCTTAAATCGGCTATATCGGTTTCACTAGTTACATCTATAAATATGTTAGTTCTAGATTCATAGTAGGTATTATGAATTCAAAAGAATCGATAAACCCATGTGTATTTTGTAATATTCCGATAGCAGGTTCTAGAACTAAAGAGCACATCATGCCTGTATGGCTTCTTAAATATCTAGGTATAAGAAAAGACAAGATTTCACCGACTCACTTTAATCTAGATAATGGCACCAAAGCTATAACTACCAGAAACCATTCATTAAATTCATTGGTTGCTCCCGTGTGTGCTAAATGTAATAATTATTTCCTATCCCATATTGAGGTCTCGGCTAAGCAGATAATTATTGACTTGATGGAATGCAATAACACCATTGTAGATTTAAATGTTGATGAAAGATTTAATCTTGCACGTTGGGCTTTCAAGACTGCTTTAACTCTAAATCTGGGATCAAACTTTATTAAAAACATTCCAATAGAGCATTATCATTACTTATATGACAATTGTACTAGTCTTCCAGATAATGTTTGTGTAGTTGCACAACAACATCATTTTAATAGACCGTTCTATTGGGTACAGGGGTCTAATTGGATAGTTCATAATGTGAAAGGTGGCGAAGTTGGTGAAGATATTCATAACAGTTATAAGATTGGGTTTCAATTTAAACATCTATTATTATTAGTTGCCTTCAAGTCGATACCTGACTACAAGTTTGTTATAGAAAGAGGGATACATGTACCTTTATATCCTGTAAAAGGTCCAATTGGTCATTGTGAGAATCATGATTTTACTTGGGATGATTCTATAAAAGCTCTTATGGGGTTCTATATGGGATTGCGTCTAGCAGAATCAATATAGTTTAACTATGCGTTGTAACCATCCATTATTGCTGAATATTACGTGTCGTAGAATTAAGCGTTTTTATTGTTTGATATGCAATTTGTTATTATGTTACAATCTAATTATGATGAAACTTATACTACCTTTATTAACACTATTCGTTTCCAGTACCACTCTAGCCCAGACTGCAGAAGAATATTACAATTATGGTGTAACCAATGGTGAGAAGGGTAACTATAAAGAAGCAATTAAAGATTTTAAAAAGCTATTGAGATAGACCCTAATTATTATGAAGCTTATAATAATTAGGGTATGGCTAAGCTCATGCTATCAGATTATAAAGGTGCAATAAAGGATTTCAACAAAGCTATAGAATTAGACCCATATTTTACCAAAGTTTATTATAATAGGGGCTATTCAAGAGATCTATTAGATGACCATAGAGGAGCTATAGCAGATTATAGTAAAGCTATAGAGCTGGACCCAAACAACCCTCATTTTTATAGTAATAGAGGAGTCAGTAAAGTTAACCTTAAAGATTATAGAGGAGCTATTGAAGACTTTGATATTGCTATTGAACTAGAGCCGAGTTTTACTGACGCATATTTTAATAGAGGCATATCTAGAATTGCAGTTGGTAACAGAAATTTGGGTTGTAAAGACCTATCTTCAGCAAAAAAATTAGGTTCCGAGCTTGCGAATTTATCTACTAGGAAATATTGTGAATAATTATGGACATCTGCCCAATTTGTAGAAATACTGAATCAAGAATAGAACAAAATCGAACTAATCATGTTTATTATGTTGATTGTATTCAATGTGGTAACTTCTCACTCTCTGAAATTGCATTCCATTCTGTAGACAGTTATATCGATAACGACGAAGATAAACGCCTAATATTAAGTTATGCAATCAGACAAAAGCAACTTGAAACTGAATGCCCAAAAATAAATGTAAGCGACATACAAGGTCTATTAAAAACTAAACTACCAACTATTGAAGAGCAAACGCAAAATCTACTGTTACTTATTAAAGAGAATGTAAAAGCTCCTGGGGATTGGTATAGTATTGACAGTAATGTAGACGCTATAAGAATAGGGGCTATGACGCCTAGTGCTCTAGAACAAATCATTAACCATTTAAGAGGCGAGGGCTTTATCAATGGACAATATTCAGGTCCACCAGGACCAACACTAAAGGGCAGTTTGACCCTAACCGTTAAAGGTTGGACAGAATGTGAATCAATAATTAGTGGTGAATCCAAATTAATGACAGCATTTATGGCTATGGATTTTAATAACGCGATTGTTAATCAATTATATGAAGAAATATATAAACCCTTGTGTGAAGAATATGGTTTTAAATTATCAACTGTTAACAAGAAAACTGGCTTAATTGACAATACAATTCGAAAACAAATATTAAGTTCTAAGTTTGTGATAGCAGATTTAACAGATGATAATTATGGTGCATATTGGGAAGCAGGCTTTGCCGAAGGAAATGGAAAACCAGTAATTTATTGCTGTGAAAAAACTAAATTTGAAGAAAAGAAAACACATTTTGATACTAATCATAGTTTAACAGCTCAATGGCTTATTGAAGATGTAGATTATACTAGGGAACAATTGGAAGAAATTCTCGTAGAAAACTTCACTGAGGGTAATGATTAAAGTAAATAGAATTTAGCTAGTCAGTAAGTTATTTCTCTCCTATCCAAGGTAATTTATTCACAGTATTAACCTTATATTCATTTGTAAAATGAGTGTAAATCATTGTGGTGTTAATACTAGCATGACCTAACAATTCCTTTATAGATAATAGATCGACCCCATTCATTATTAGATGTGAGGCAAAACTATGTCTAATCATATGTACAGTTGCTTTAATGCCAGAGCCGACGAGAGGAATTGAACCTCCGACCTGCTCATTACGAGTGAGCTGCTCTACCGCTGAGCTACGTCGGCCACACCTTGATTAATAATCTAAAAAGTATGCCCAGTTATGATAAACAAATTCTGGTGGAATTCAAAAGTGAAGGGGTCCTTAATTTTTCTCAGGTGCAATTGTTCCGTTTATTAAAAAAGGCAGGCGTTATTAATAAACGCAGGATCTAGCCAGGGTCTGTCCTTTCTTCACATATATATGCACACAAAATGGCTGTTTTAGCGCGTCCCGTGCCCTGTCTTCAATAGTATTTGCCAGCTCGGCAGCTCTAGATCTTTGGCTGGACGGTATCTGTACCCACATTGAAACGGGAGATTCCCACTGAACGCTTCTAAAGTTCTTAAGCTGGACAATAATTGCCGTGAAATGTTTTTGTGAAGCTGTTAACGGGTAGTAATTTTTTGCATAGCTCTCAAACGTAAACAATCCAAAAGAAATAACCGCCGCCAATGTTAAAAATTTAATATATCTCGTCACTCTCATTCTCCTTTAATAATTATATATTAACCATACCTAAATATTTTATAAAGGCTTGCGAGCAAGTTCTACTTTGCTACCCATCCGCCGTCTACGGATAACATGGTTCCCGTCATAAATCCTACATTGTCATCACAGAGAAACAGTACCGCATGAGCTATCTCGTCAGGAGTTCCAAAACGTCCCATTGGATGGAATGATTTGAAAAGCGCTTCTGCTCCTTCTCTATCAGGCATAGCGTCTAACAATCCGTCAACCATGGGTGTTTCGATTGTTCCAGGGCAAATAGCATTTACACGTATTCCCTGTTGGGCGTACTCCAGAGCCATGCTTCTGGTTAGCTGGGTAACTGCTCCTTTAGTTGCATTATATGCAGCAACTCCCGGCACCGCTTTTAATCCCAGGATTGACGAGTTATTTACAATACATCCGTAACCTTTTTCCAGCATATGAGGGATTACGTGTTTGGACATTAAATATGTGCCCTTAACGTTTATGGCAAAGGTCTTATCCCATATTTCCGTTTCGGTTTCGTGCGTAGTGCCCAAAAAGAGCACGCCGGCGTTATTAAAAAGAATGTCGATTTTGCCGTATTTATCGATTATATGCTGAACAGTTTCTATTGTTCTTTGCTCATCGGAAACATCTCCGACCATATGATCGATTTCAAGCCCCTGCTGCTTACCTTCGTCTACTGTCTTTTGAAGCGAACTTTCCGTTCTTCCTGTAATGATTACTTTAGCGCCTTCTTTTGCGAATAGAAAAGCAGCGGCCTTTCCCAAACCAAGACTGCCGCCTGTAATTAAAGCAACTTTATCTTTTAGTTTCATAGCACATAATCTCCTTATAACTATTCTTAGGATGAGATTATAAAGGATAGCAATATCTTATTCAAGATAGATTGCACTTAACCGACTATTAATGCGATCTGACAAATTTAAACCTATTAAGGAATTTTATAAAATAATGTTATCTTAGTTGCATTAACACAGGATATTGTAATAATATTTAGGTTTCTTAATACTTAAAATCTCTGGAGGACAACAAGGATGAGCGATGCTATTGAGATAGGTGATACAGTAACAATTACTTATGAAGGAAAGATCGAAGACGGGTCTACTTTTCATCTTCATGATGATGGGCCTATGGCTATTGAAATCGGATCAGGGAATTTGGTTAAGGGGTTTGAGAACGCTCTCCTCGGTATGGAAGGGGGACAGGAAAAGGAGTTTAAAGTATCTCCTGAAGAAGGTTATGGTGAAATAAATCTGGACTTAGTCCAAACTGTTGATTCTGAGATGTTAGAGCAAACCGATATAAAACCTGAGGTTGGATTGGTAATGCAAACATCCTACGGGAACTGCCATATCACTGAAATTAACGATGACACCATCGAAATCAGCTATAATCATCCACTTGCCGGAGAAACATTAACCTATTCGGTAAAAATAATTAACGTTAAGAAAAAGTGATATCTCGTATTTAAATATTGCCCGTGTTTCTACTCCCGGATTTAGAAATTCTTCTTGATTCTGAAGTTTCCACTTCCTATACTTTTATAAGGAGGTAAACAGTATGGAAACTATGTTAAGCATATTTGTAGGGGTGGGGTTGAGTGCGGCCTGCGGATTTAGGATATTCATTCCCCTTTTAATTATGAGTATTGCCTCTTTGTCCGGGCAACTTGTGTTATCCCCGGAGTTTGAGTGGATTGCCACATATCCGGCTCTAGCCGCTTTTAGTATTGCCACTTTATTTGAAATCTCTGCTTACTATATTCCCTGGGTTGATAATCTTCTAGACGCTTTTGCTATTCCTGCAGCGACTGTTGCCGGTACAATTGTAATGGCATCGGCTGTATCTGAGATGAGTCCCTTTCTTCAATGGAGTCTTGCTGTAATAGTAGGAGGCGGTGTTGCGGGCACGATTCAAGGTTTCACGAGCATAACTAGAATAGCCTCAACAGCAACTACCGGAGGCTTGGGTAACCCGATTGTATCAACTGCTGAAGTAGGCGGCTCCGTTATTATGTCCATACTTGCTTTAACATTGCCCGTTGTAGCCATGATTGCAGTGGTAGTGATTATATTTTTCGCTTTTCGGAAAATTTACATGTGGCTATCTGGAAGAAATAAACTTCAAGCCCAGCAGGAATGAGATAGCATTGCTTAGAATAGATCTTTTAATATTTCCTCTGCGGCTTGTTCTCCTGGGTGAACGCAGTCCGGTATTCCAGCTCCATTGCCAATCCGATTATCTTAAGGTATTTAGAAATTGAAAAAGGGACACACGTGTCCTTGCGGGCGCTGCCCTCATTCCAGCTTAAACCGGACTTAACAAAAGGGGGGGCGGTACAAGAGTTAGAACTTTGATTCTTTATTCTCTTAAAAGCTAAAGAAAGAGTTTGAAACCGCCTGTAAGGATATAAATAATCGCTGCTATTGAAAGAAACGGACCAAAGGGAAGGGCGTATTTTAAATCTCCCCTTCGTGCGATAATTATCGAAAGTCCGACCAAGGATCCCAGAATAGAGCTTAAAAATATTACAAAGAATACTCCCTGCCAACCCAAAAAAGCTCCTATTAATGCAAGTAGCTTCACGTCACCCATCCCCATCCCCTGTCTCTTTTTAATTATTTCGTATGTATAGGCAATTAGAAGTAATATTCCCCCTCCTAATATCACTCCGAATAAAGAATCTAATATTGGTATCTTGTTTAGGAGCTCAAAGAAATTTAGGATTCCAAAGCTGAAATTACTTGCTAAATCCAGGCTATTTTGCCAATTCGTGATAAGTGCCCAATTCGTGATAAGTGCATTGTATAGGATTCCTACTATGATCCCGGGATAAGTAATTACGTTTGGGATTATCATATGCTCAAGGTCCACAAATGTTATTACTATTAGCCCGCAGATGAATACTAAGTAAAATAAAGTGTCCAGGCCTAGTCCGAATCTCCACAAAGTTGCCATAAACAATAGTCCTGAAACAACTTCCACAGCGGGATAAATAAATGAAATTCTCGAATTACAATTAGAACATTTACCTTTTAAAAATATGTAGCTCAGTATTGGGATATTATGATAAAAGCTTATGCTCTTTTTGCAGGAAGTGCAGTGTGAGCCGGGATAGACGATTGACTCTTCTCTGGGCAGTCTGTAAATACAGACATTTAAAAAACTGCCAATTATTGATCCAAGAATGAAAGAGGATATGTAAAGAAGGATAACTTCAGTAGGCACGGGACTAATCCGGGCGACCTTTGAGTGTTTGCTCAGACTGAGCGGATAATTTCTGCTTTATTTCTTGTAGGGCTTCTCTGAAGTGTGCCCCGGTTATCTTTAAACTTTTTTTGCGGTTCTTAATATGCTCCCTTATTGCAATCATCGATGCCCTTTGGCAGAGAAGCTCGATATCGGCTCCCGAGAATCCTTTAGCCAGTGCTGCTATTTCTTTTAGTTTTGTATCCCTGGATATAGGTTTTCCGCGGGTATGAATTTTGAGTATCTCATATAATTCCTTTTCCCCCGGATATGGGAAGTTAAGAATTATATCAAATCTCCCGGCTCTAAGAAGGGCAGGGTCTATTATGTCCGCCCGGTTGGTCGCAGCTAGAATTAGGACTTCTCTTAAATCCTCTACTCCGTCCATTTCTGTAAGCAGCTGACTAACTACCCTTTCCGAAACCCGCGTTCCGTCTGATTCTCTTCTACACGGAGCTAGCGCGTCTATTTCGTCAAAAAATATTATACAGGGCGCCACTTGTTTGGCCTTTTTAAAAACGTCCCTTACAGCGTGCTCAGATTCCCCGACATATTTTGAAAGCAGCTCAGCGCCTTTGATGGAGATAAAATTAGCCCCGCTTTGATTTGCAAGCGCTTTTGCGACCAGGGTTTTTCCGGTTCCCGGAGGACCGCACAATAATATCCCCTTAGGTGCTTTAGCTTCCGTAATTTCAAAAAGGTCCTTGTGGGCAAATGGCCAGATAACGGCTTCAACGAGTTTTTCTTTGATATCCTTTAGCCCGCCTATCTCTTCCCATGTAACTTTTGATATTTCGACAAATATTTCACGTATAGCCGAGGGTTCAATCTCTTTTAACGCATCCATAAAATCGCTCATTACTACTGAAATCGGTCTTATGTTTTGGTCTTTTGTATCTGAATTCTCGTCATCCTCATCAAAGTCAGGCAGCGATTTTCTAAGGGCTTTCATTGCAGCCTCTCTGCACAGGTTCTCAATATCGGCTCCAACAAAACCGTGCGTTAAGTCAGCCAGGCGTTCTAGATCCAAGTCCTCATCAAGAGGCATTCCACGAGAATGAACTTCTAGAATCTGAAGTCTTCCATTGCGGTCAGGTGCGTCCAGGCTAACTTCTCTGTCGAATCTGCCCGGTCTTCTGAGTGCCGGATCCAGTGCAGAAGGGAGGTTTGTAGCTCCAATGACTACGATATTTCCTCTGTCCTTTAATCCATCCATTAAGGAAAGAAGCTGCGCTACGATTCTTTTCTCTACATCTCCGGAGACTTTATCTCTTTTTGGAGCTATGGCATCCAACTCGTCAAGAAAAATTATTGAAGGCTGATTTCTCGTTGCAATCTCAAATATATCCCTTAAGCGAGCCTCACTTTCCCCATAGAACTTGTGCATTATCTCAGGACCATTAATTACCTGGAAATTAGCATTAGTCTCGTGAGCTACCGCCTTAGCTAATAGTGTTTTTCCACTCCCAGGCGGTCCAACGAGGAGTATCCCCCTTGGCGGATTTATTCCCATCTTATTAAATAACTGCGGGTATTTAATCGGCAGCTCAACAATTTCTCTTATTTTCCTTAACTGTTCACCGGCCCCTCCAATATCTTCATAACAGACTTTGGAGCTGTCGAATTTCTCTTTGGGCCTTTTTTTAACGTCCAGCTTGGTAGAGGCTCTGATTATCACCGAATTTGATGGTATTATCCCAATGACTTGAAAGTCTTCGTTTTTTGATCCGGGAAGATTTACTCTCAGTTTGTCTCCCACAGTTATTGGAAAACCATCGAGACGATCCCGCAAATATTTATTTTCATTTCCGTTGTATAGAATGTGTTGGTTTTTGGGAGCTAAGACTACTTTTGTCGCGGATTTAGAGTCGACTTTTTTAACGAAAATGTGCTCATCTATCTCAACACGCGCATTTTCCCTGGTGACTGAATCAATTTCTATGACCGATTTTTTCTTAGATGATTTATCAAGAGCCATAACTCTAACAACGGTTTTTCTCTTTCCCCCGATCTCAACAAGATCCCATGCCTCAACGCCCAGCTCACGCATGTCTGCGGAGTTAAGCCTCGCAAAACCCTTCCCGGAGTCCTTCTTTGCAATCTCACATATCTTAAGTGCTATCATAGTTTAAGCCTTTAAAAAATAATACCGCTAACAGAATTACGGTCAAGAAAAAATTAGCGTCGAAATCAAATGATTGAATAAAACTTTTATATTTATTATACTGTATCCAACACTTAATACGCAGCGAAGCTTTGATACTTAAATCCCTTACTCTAAAAAACTTTAAATCCTATGCGTCTGAAACTTTTAGTTTTCACGACAAATTCAACTTAATACTCGGTGAGAACGCGCAGGGGAAAACCAATCTGCTTGAAGCTATACACTTTTTATTAGCTTTCAAGCCCTTTAAACAGCTAAGAACAGAGGAGATTATAAATTTCGGAAGCTCTGAGTGCAGACTCAAAGGAGAGATAGAGTCGCATACGGGTTTTGATGAAGTGCATATCTTGCTTAATGAAAACCATAAAACACTAAAGCTAAACAGTAAGGTTGTTTATAAAACATCAAAGCTTTATGGCAGGTATAATGTTGTTTCTTTTCTACCATCAGATCTTGAACTTATAAAAGGGAGTCCTCAAGGTAGAAGAAGGTATATAGATGCTCTTATTTGTACGCTTGATGATATGCATCTGCGGGATTTAAAGCTCTATCACAGAGCATTAACACAAAGAAACGCAATTTTGGCGAAAGCTTCTTCCTTAACCCTTGATAAAATTGAGGTTTGGGATGAGAAGCTGGCCGAGATAGGAAGCCATGTTATTTCCAGAAGGCTTGAATTTATAGATAAAATCAAGCCACAGCTAAATAAAATATACAGGCTCACCTCAGGACTTGATCAAGATATTCAGATTCACTATAAAAGCTCAATTGAAGCAGAGAGTGATTTGGAGCAGGCGTTTAAAGATGCGCTCAAGCTAAGGTTTGAGAAAGATAAGAAAAGGTTTCATACGACAGTAGGGCCTCACCGAGACCAAATTAGTTTTTCTATCGCGGGCAAAGACGCCTCTGTTTATGCCTCACAGGGAGAAGCAAAGAATCTGGCTCTTTCGTTAAAGACTTCTGAGATTGAAATGATCAAGCAGTTTCTCGGGAGAACTCCAATTCTCCTTTTAGACGATGTAACGAGTGAGCTTGACGGTCAGAGGAAAAAGTTCTTGTTCAAACTTCTAGAAGATTTTCCGGGACAAATCTTCATTACGACAACTGATATGAAAGAGATTTTATATAAAGGAGAAATCAGAGTCTTTCATATAAAGGATAGAAAGGTCTTACACAAACAGATACAGACTTGATTTGCTCTGAAATGAGTATATTTATATATCATGTAAGTACATTAAAAAATTGTGTTGGTTAATTACATTGGAGAGTTATAGATGAGCGAGAAAGCGTTTCAGGACTATTGGGAGCATAACGAATGTTGGGGCTGCGGGTGTGGTAATGAACATGGGCTACATATAAAAAGCCACTGGTCTGGTGATAAATCCATATGCGTGTGGACTCCTAACGAAAGCCATAAAGCAGGGCCTGCCGGCTATCTAAATGGCGGCATAATTGCTACTATAATTGATTGCCATTCGATTTGCACCGCCATTGCGGATGGATATAAGCAAGAGAATAGAGAGTTAAACAGTGAGCCCTTCATTTGGTATGTTACCGCATCAATAAAAGTTGATTACCATAAACCGACTCCTATAGATAAAGATGTTACTTTAAAGGCAAAGGTTACGATGAGAGAAGGAAGGAAGCTCTTGGTAGTCTGTAAACTGTTCTCCGGTGAAGAAAAATGTGCAAGCGCTGAGGTGCTGGCTGTAAGAGTGCCACCAGAGAATTGGTTCGATTAATAAATCTTTTATATGTGTTCTGTTCGTAAGTTGTTATAATGTCCGATACCAATGTTATGAGACGTATTCTAATCCTACTACTAATTTTTACCGGACTTGTAATCCCTTCTTTTGCCCAGGAGGTTCCTACTCCTGTCAGGGCAAAGTTAGTAGCTGATATTGTTACTGTTAAAGCGGGCGAATCTTTTAATTTAGGTGTGTTAATGGAGATAGATCCCGGTTGGCATGTTTACTGGAAGTATCCTGGAGATACAGGATTGCCAACCCGTGTTCAGTTTGAAGTTCCTGATGGAATTAGTGTTGGAGAACTCAACTGGCCAATACCTGCAGCTTATCATAAATCAGACGGTGGTATTGATTTTGGGTATGAAAATTCCCTCTTGCTCTGGACTAATATTGACGTTCCTTCGGATGCCAAATTAAATTCGAATGTCGATATAGACGCCAAAGTCTCATGGATAAGTTGTAAAGAGATTTGTATACCCGGGAAGGCCAATCTTGAGTTTGATGCGAAGATAGGTGATTTAAGAAAACCTGCTAATACGGCCCTATTTTCTAAGTGGCGGCATTCTATACCGCTTATCTTCACTGATAGTGCAATTCCTTTTAATATTGAGGTCACCAAAATTAAGTCCAGTGAAAATCAGGCTCAGATCGGTGTTACTCTGCAATCTAGATCACCTGTAGAGCAAATTGGGTACTATCCGAATCCAGGGGATTCTTTTATAGTTCAAAACCTTCAATATACAACGTCTCCTAAAAATAATAAAACAGAAATCAGTTTTGACGTTAAAGCACTTGACGGGATTAAATTGTCTGAAACCGTATTAGATGGTTTGATTGTTTTCTCCGATATTGGTGGAAAACAATCAGGAGTTGAGCTAAAGATTGATTTTAGCGATACTTGAATCATATCCGCGCCCAATTATTTGGCGGTAATTAAATAATTGTTGTGGCAATCACTTGGGTTTGTATAAGCTCTTTACAGTACGCTTCATAAAATCTTAATACCAGTCTATTTGGAGGGAGTTTTATCTCTATGGGTGAAAAAAAGAAAATCAAAATTATTGGGGGCGGATTTGCAGGGGTTAAATGCGCTCTAACTTTACGTAATAAACTATCTAGAGAAGAAGCGGACATTATTCTGTATAACAGTGAGAATTATTTAGTCTTTCAGCCTCTTTTGGCCGAGGTTGTGGGGGCATCTATAAGCCCCGAGCCTGTAGCCGTTCCCTTAAGACAAATGCTGCCCGGGGTTTATTGCAGGACTGAAGATATAATAAATATTGATGTTAATAATAACTATGTTGAATACTTGGGGGATGAGGGCCGAAAAGGTCAAATGTACTATGACCACTTGGTTATTGCTTGCGGCTCCGCAGTAAACCTGGGCCTGATTCCGGGAATGACCGATCATGCGTTTCCCCTCAAGACTGTCGGTGACGCGGTGGCCCTTCGCTATCATGTTATGCAGCAAATGGAAAATGCGGAAATTTGCGATGATGAGGACAGGAGACGTTGGTACCTTTCCTTTGTTATCGTAGGGGGAGGTTTTAGCGGAGTTGAGGTAGCGGGAGAGATTAATGACCTTGTCCGAGATACCAGAAAGTTCTTCAGAAATATTCCCAAAGAAGACATAAAAGTTACTCTGGTCCATTCTAGGGATCAGCTTCTGCCGGAGGTTAGTTCAAAGCTGCGAGATTTTACAAAAGTGAAAATGGAGCAGGCCGGAATTAATGTGGTTCTAAACAGACGTGTGTCTTATGTGACTAATGAAGGGGTCGGTTTTGACGACGGAGTTACTATAGACGGCGCAACTATCGTATGCACAGTTGGAAACGCTACTTCCCCGGTAATACAAAAACTGGAAGCTCCAAAAGAAAGAGGGAGACTAGTCACAGAGCCTGATATGAAAGTCTCTGGGCATAGTAATGTGTGGGCAGTTGGAGACTGCGCTCTTATTAATAACTCCTATAATAATACTCCCAGTCCTCCTACCGGTCAGTTTGCAGAGCGTCAGGGACGGCAAGCAGCTCAAAACATAGTTCGCGTTATCAGAGGTGAAGAGACTAAACCGTTTCGTTTTAAACCCCTTGGTCAGTTGTGCGCAATAGGGGGACACAACGCAGTGGCGGAATTCTTAGGTTTTCATATCTCGGGGTTTATCGCATGGTTTTTATGGAGAACGGTCTATCTGTTTAAACTCCCTAGTTTTTCTCATAAGTTAAAAGTTGGTTTTGACTGGGCCTGGGAGATATTCTATTCCCGCGATCTTGCTCATCCGAAGGCTGATCAGACAGAAAGGATCTGCAAGTCGCATTATCAGCCCGGAGATTATGTGTTTAATGAAGGCGATCCCTCAAACAACTTTTACATAATTGAATCGGGAGAGGCTGAAGTTGTACGCAAAACAGATGAAGTGGGAAAAGAAAAAGTCTTGGCAATCTTGGGTCCCGGAGATTTCTTTGGTGAGATGGCGCTCTTGGACAACAGGGTCAGAAGCTCTGCTGTACGTGCGAGGACTGAGCTTGAGGTTACTATAATGGGGAAGAAAGTATTTGAGCAGATATCAGGTGCTCTAAGACCGTTTAGGGATTTTCTGGCGGATGCGGTGAAAAGGCGTGGGGGAAATATGTGGCAGAAATTGCCGGTGGTCTACGAGATCCTTAAAAACCAGCCGCTTTCAACGTTTATTAATCCTGTTGAGACAAGTCTCGATCCACAGGATACATTTGAAACTGCTGTAAAAACTTTAAGCGGCAATGAATTTGATTTTTGCTGTGTAGTGGACGGCGCAAATAAACTTAAAGGGATATTAACCCGCACCGATATATTCAGGGCTGTTGAATCAGGTGCAAGCCCGCATATGAAAGTATCAGAATTCATGACCGAATCCCCCATAGTTGCAACAGAAAACGATTCTTGCACAATAGTGGCCGCAACAATGAGAGACCATGATCTCAAATGGGTTCCCGTTGTTGACAACCTATCTAATCTGTATGTGAAGGGCTATATAAGAAGAGATAAAATGATAAATTTCGTTTTGGAGAAATTTCATGAACACCACGATAAAGCTGGTGCATCATGATTTCCCTATAAGTATTCCAACCGCCAGAACAATTGTACCGCCCACTATTATTTGAAAAGCGGCCCTTAAAAAAGGAGTGTCCATATACTTATTCCTGATGTATGCAATAACAACCAATTCTATTGCAACTACTACACTTGCAACTGTAAAAGCAGTCCAGAAATGCGGGATTAAGAACGGCAATGCGTGACCAATTGCTCCCAAAAATGTCATTATCCCTTCTACAAGTCCCCTTGTCCATGGGCTTCCTCTGCCGCTTATTTTGCCGTCATCGGATAACGCTTCTGAGAACGCCATACTGATCCCGGCGCCTAATGCGGTTGCCAATCCTACCAGGAACGCAGTTCTACTGTTCTGAGTTGCGAGAGCGGCGGCAAATAGAGGAGCTAATGAGGAGACTGTGCCGTCCATCAGGCCAGCCAGACCTGGTTGTACTACCTGTAGTATAAATCGTCTTTTCTCGTCATCCCGATTTGTTGAGGCTGTATTTTGAGTTGATTCCTCTTCCATTGCTCCTATTATACACAAATACCCGATAAAATTTAGCCTAATACTCTCTTGAATTGAGAACCTTTTAAAGTTAGAATGGTTTTAGAAGGGCGGATCACAAACTATTTTCAGGGAGGTAAATATGAGCAAAATCACTATGTACTTAGCTCTTGTATTATTTTTATTTATAGGGGGAATAAATCTACATGCTGCCGATTTGTCCACAGCGGAATTCAGGCAGCTCTATGACAGTTTGCTGGCTGGAAAGACCCTCTCTACTCAGGCTGAGAAGGACGGGGTTGTTGTCAAATCAGAATGGCAATATGGTCAGGCTGTCGATTTGGCTGAAGGGGATTTTGATGTGCCTGTAGTAAGGGTTATTACTCTAACAAAAAACGGAGAGCTGGTTCAGAAAAAAACACTAAATATATTAGACAGGATAAATAATCTTGGTAATTCTGCGGTCATATATGAAGAATCCAGAATGCTGATGGTTGAAAACGCTGGTTCAGAACCACAAACAACAAGGGACTCGGAATTTCTCGGACAATTTATCGTATCGAAAAACGATAAGGGTGGATTTGACGTTTACAACTTTGGTTTAATTCCCTCGGTCGTCGTAGAGGAAGGTACGAATCAGCTTGCAGCCTCCAATATCTCTTATTCCTGCTATTCGGAAAACAACAAGAGTAAATGCGTTTTAACGATTCGTGATTACACGCTTGGTGATTATAATCCTCTTCAAGGTTTTTCACTCGGAGAGCCTGTAGGTACTGATCACGTAATAGTTGCAGAAGAAGAGGTCGCACAATAAACTATTAACAGATGTTTTAGCTTTGTGCGCGTTAATTAAACTTAAACACGGAGGTTATAAAAATTGAAAAAATTATTAATACTAATACCCATGTTTTTTGTGATTGCGTCTTTAGGATGCCAGACATATACACCGGTTATTGATCCGGGCAGTGTCGGAAATGGAGACAGATATTACCGGGATCAGGCCGAGTGTAGGGCAATAGCCAAGCAAGGCGCTCCAGGCTGGAAAGATACCGCTAAAGACACAGTGGTTGGAGGAGCCGTCGGAACAGGAACAGGAGCTTTAATCGGAGCAATTGCGGGGGACGCTGTTAAAGGGCTTGCCTACGGTGCTGTGATTGGCGGTGTCGCGGGTGGAGCCAAGGGTGTATATGACAGCGAAAAGGGTTATGAGCAAATATACCGCAACTGCATGGTCGGCAGAGGATATAACGTTCTAAACTAATCAATACCGGGTTTTGAAGAAAGATGAATTAAATAGTTTGCTTGATCTCTTTGATTTGGAGCGGGGGTCTATTAATGAGGAGCTTAAAGTTCTATATAGAGAACTGGTCCAAATCTGGCGGGGATAGGTATTTCCAAAATTGATTGTGATGACAACTAAAAGGCCTCAGGGCTTTTTAGTTGTGCTTAGGGGGAAGTACTGCAGAGCAAGTTGCTACGCCTCATCTCCTGTGTTGGCAGTACCTGCTTACAGAAAGGGCTTATCATATACGACAAAGGAGGCTCCAATGTATAGATGGCTTTTATTAATTGTTCCTATAATATTTATAACTTCCTGCAATATGACCTGGAAGCGCCCGTTAAAAGAGAAACAGGCCAGCAAATCCGCCTATGAGGAGTGCCTGGAGAATTACCCGGACAACCAACTGAAATGTGATGCCTATAAAGAATCCTATGATGACTCGATCAGACAAATGAAGGGAAAAACCGAGAACCCTCATGGTGAAGGTGGGTTATATGATGAGTAATTTAGCTTGAATACAATTTTACTTTATTATCCAAGACTGATTTGAGAGAGATAAAAATGCTAAGATGCCTTGCTCTTTTCATATTTACTTTACTTTTTTTGAGTCCTCTTCAATCTTTTGCCAGAGATGATCTAATAACTGTAAGCAAAGAGTCCGAAAAAGTGCAGCTTGCTTCAGGGAAGAGCATATCAATAAGAGGTGTTTGCCCCCATAAGACTGTGCTGCTGAGCGGGGGAGGGGAATGTGTTGGATTTTTAAATACAGAGCACAAAGTTGTGCTTACTAAAAGTGCCCCTGATCCCATAGGAGCTTCGTGGAATGTGGAGTGCACTAATATGAACCGTGAAGCGGGCAGTGCTCAAGCAAAGGCTTGGGCAATCTGCACTGACCAATAACTGCCGCCGTTTAAACAAACCAAAGAGTGTTTTCTCCCAATCACGCGCCCTTGCCATCAATATCCTCTGTTTATGCTTAAACCAAAGCAATCTAGGGATTTTGCACTTTAAAACCTGTGGATATAATTTCTTCTTGTTAATATGTGATATCACGATGTATAATGATCATAAAGCATGATTCTTAGGAGGGTGGAAAAATGAAAATAAAAATTTCAAATCATCTCATAATTGTTCCTGTTATAATGTTTTTTCTGCTATTGTTCGCTTTTAATACCTCAGTAAGTGCCCAAACCGGTATACCGCCGGGAAGCTATAAGAAATCATGTAAGGATATACAGGTTATGGTGGGTAATGTCTTGTGGGCAATGTGTGAAAAAGGGGATGGCAAATTTCAGAAGTCAACCTTGCAATTAGCTGATTGCGAAGGAGATATATCGAATAACAATGGACAGCTAGCATGTAAAAAGAAGCCCGGCAAACGTCCTCCCAAAGGGAGCTACCAAAATTCATGTAAGGATATCCGTGTGGATGGCAAAAAGTTAAGAGCGAAATGCCAGAAGAAGAACGGTTCCTGGAATAATACGAGTCTCAATTATAAAAACTGCAACAGGGATATTCGCAATGATAACGGGGAGCTTAGTTGCAAAGGCGGGGGAGGCTCAAAAATCCCAAACGGTAGTTATAAAAAAACATGCAGCGACTCCTATGTTGAGGGCAACAGGCTCTATTCTCGGTGCAAGAGGCAAAACGGTAGCTCGAATAAAACTTCGATAAATTACAAAAACTGTAATCGTGATATCTGGAATGACAACGGAAAACTTAGCTGTGAGAAAAACAACCAATCAACTTTCCCTAAGGGAAGTTATAAAAAATCATGTAAAAACTTGTATAAAGAAAGCAATATGCTCGAGGCGGATTGTAAGAATGATAATGGAAAATGGAAACATTCGAGTATAAAATATAAGAATTGCAACAACGGTATCTGGAACGATAACGGTAGGTTAAGATGCAATTAGTAACATTTTAACCCCGGAGAATGTTAGGAGACTTTATCTATTTTCTCTAAGATCAGGTCTCTCAGAGTTAAATTCCCTAACGCACCGTGTATTGCCTCGTCTATATTCTCGGTAATTTGGTCTACCTCGGGTTTTGAAAGATATCTGTTTTCCAGCAAGTTCGTTTCTTTGTTTACACGTGCCGCATCTATAATCTCTACTAGCGTTATAGCTTCTATATCTTTTGCCGGCAGGTAAAAGACCGGATCCTCACCTACCTCTAATATTAAGTTCTTATCTTCAAGCTCTTGAATGGTGGATTCAATAGATTCCTGCGGCAGTCCTAAATGCTGGGCCAGCGAGTCATAAGTCCATTTTTCTTTGTTGTGATAAAAGTTATAGCCAATAAGGTACATGATCATAAAAGACAATTTTTCTTTTACTTTGTTGCTGAGTTGAAATATCGTTTTCCCTAAATCTAAGAACTTTAGGTTTTGGTGGCAATATGCAATTTGGGCGCCGATGAGCATTATTAGCCAGTTGACATAGAGCCATATCATAAAGAGTATAAGCACCGCCAGGCTTGAATAAATTGCGGCGTATCTGGTAGATTTTGCAACTGAAAGTGCAAAAATCCATCCCGTGGTCTGCCACGCTATACCTGCTATTGCTCCGCCAATAAAAGCTGATTTAAATTTGACCTTCGTATTGGGAATAAGAATGTAGACAAATGTAAAAACCAGGAATACGAACAAGTAAGGAATTAACTTGCCAATAAATAATACCAGAGTGCCCAGAGGCTCTATTGACAGTATTTCATGAACTATCGTGTTACTTTCAAAAGACGCTGTTAGACCTATTGCGGCGAACATGAGCACCGGGCCTATCAGTAAAATACTTATATAATCGCTGAATCTTCTGACAAGACTCCTTCCCTTTCTCACTTTCCATATGTGATTAAGAGAGTCCTCGATTTTCATAATAAGAGAGATTGAGGTGTAAATTAGCATTAGGAGACCCACTATCCCGAGAACACCGAAGTTTATATTATCTATAAACCCTATAATCTGCTGGGTTATCTCACTCCCTTTTTCTCCAAGTGGCTCTAAGAAATTTAGCAGAAAGGGCTCTAACTGATTCTCTACAACTCCAAAAGCCTTTAGGATTGAAACACTGAAAGCTAAAAGCGGGACTATCGATAATAATGTGGTATAAACAAGACTCATTGCCCTAAGGGTGAGCTCATTGTCGGTGAATTCCTTAAAAGTTGCGTATATCAGTTTTATAAGATATACAAGCCATGTCCTGAATCTGTTCAATGGTCCAGTATCAAGATGCCATATATCCTTGGTGAGGAAGTCGTTTACTTTCTTTATTAGTTCTGCCATTTTACGTTAACTATGTAATGTATTGGTTTATACTATTCACCCATACTGTAATTCAGATGGATTTCATAGTCAAATATATGTTTTAATCAGGTTCGTATCAGTTGTTATCTTTTCTTTAGATTATCATCTCTGGAATATTATGGCTTCTTTATTCCAAATCAAAACAGATTTTCTGAAATTTGCATAATTCACATGTTTTTCTGTCTTCGGTTCTTGGGAAATCGGTCATATTTGCAGTGTTTTCCTCAGCATTTATTAGATAACTTTTCATGTTTTCGATGCTTTTGTTAATATAATCTTTGGCATAATCAATCTGCTCAGGGCTAAAATTATGGATTTTCGTGTACTTTTCAAAAAGGTTAAGTTCTGTGACAGTAATTTTGTCCAAATCAAAGTCAAGCTCTTCATGCGCATAGAGTGCATAAATTAAAAATTGAAGTTCATCAGAATTGCCGGACCCGGTTTTCCAATCATAGATTTTGATTCTATCCTCTATACTATAAGCCAAGTCTAGTTTAACGTAATACAGCTCGGGGTTAAATGAGAAATATGACCCCGTCATACTTTCAATCGAAAGCACTGTCTCTTTTGATAGCTCTATTATTTCTTCAATCACTTGAGATTGATAAAAATTCTCAAGACATAAAATCACCTCATCATAGTTTCTCTTCCAGATTTCATCACGCACTTCAGGTCTATATTCATGCTCAAAAAGGGCTGGTTCGTCTCGAAGACTGCCGCTCTTATTCCAATACAACCCTTCTCTTGATGACCTGAAATCATTTCTCATAATCTCGGTTACTCTACTCTTGGATTTATCAAGCGGGGTTAGTTTGTGGGTGCTGACCAGCTCTTTTAATATTCTCTCAATCTCTTCATGCACGGCAGAGCCTTTCCATTGCCAGCGGTTCTGTAGATTTTTTAGGACATAGAGAGTCCTGGTAACATTATCTGCCTTGTTTTTTTCCCAGCCGCCCCACGAGCCGTAATAGTTATAGTAATATTCTCTTTTGCATTCGTTAAAAAGAACATCTCTTGAGTATGACCAGCTAAATTCGTTTTTAAAATCAGCCATCCGTAAGCTCCTTTAGATTACCCTGTATTCCATTGTGCAAATATCATCAACAGTAGTGGAGGGCTGTAGTTGATGATCCTCTTTACGAGTAATAAAACCAAATTTCCTATAGAGTGATTTAGCAATCTCGTTATCCTTGTCGACGTCTAAAATTACGCTTTTACAGTTCTTCTTTCTTGCTATCAAAATCCCCTCCTTTAATAAAAAGGTGCCGATTCCTTGGCTCCTATATTTCTCATCCACTACTAGAACACTAATATAGAAGTCGTCTTCCTCTAAATAAGGGGTATAACCTGAATGGAGTAGTTGTGAGCCCACTATTAGATAGTTCAGCATTTGAGTCAGACGCAGCTTTAGCAGAAGGTCAAACAGCACTTTTAATTTGCTGCCGGTTTTCCCCGGATAACCAATCACGAGTCCCGCTATATCGTCTTTAGAGAAACAGAGGTAAATATTTTCATGACCCAAAAAATTGTTCCCCGCCTCTATTAAATCCTGAACCATGCACCTTGATTTTTCATCGTAAGGTATATTATTTCCGCCTTCGCTGTATGCGCTCAAAATTAAATCGGCTACACTATGAAGGTCATGAGTTTTCAGGTCGAATTTTTTGATTTCCATTTTATTCTATAAAAAGTTGTTTCCGGTCATTTTAGTCTAGGTTATAATATTTCCAAATAACAATCAAAGCAGAGGGGTTGATGTCTAATATAGTGGTTCAGGAACTTAATTCAGATAAGGACTCAATAGTTTATCGAGTAGAAGTGATTGAGGAGTCCTCTAAAACTACCCATAAGGTGGAATTAAATAGAGGTGATTATGAAAACCTTACAGATGGGAAAGTTGCTCCTGAACAACTGGTTCTATGCTCTTTTGAGTTTTTGCTCGAAAGAGAGCCCAAAGAGTCAATATTAACCAGTTTTAATATATCTGTTATTTCCCGTTATTTCCCCGATTACTCAAGGGAAATAATAAGTTATTTCCAGTAAGCTCGATTATATCTATACAATAAGGAGAGGGATAACAAACTTATGAGAAGATTTTTCTATATAGTTCTACTTGTTCTAATAATTGGCGGATTTATTTACGTTTACCCCGAGATAGAGTGGTCTTCTCCTGAGATTCAAGTAAAACTTGAATCTGAAAACCTGGGTACCCGGCCGTTTGATATTGAGGTCGTAGATAAGGGCAAGGGCTTAAAGAATGTCACCGTGCTGCTGGCAGGCGATCATGGAGAGTCGATATTAGTGAATAAAAATTATCCCGAAGGTGTTAACGGTGATAAAATTACTGTCAAATTAGATCCGAAAAAGCTTGGTATTAAGGGTGGGGTTGCCGAACTTAAAATTAGCGCTGAAGACCGGTCTAGACTCAAAATATTCTCCGGGAATAAAACTACGATAAATAAAAAAGTGAATCTTGACTTAGTTCCGCCTAAGCTTGATGTCATAAGCACGGAGCATTATATAAATCACGGCGGGTCGGGGTTTGTTGTCTACAAGTCTTCTCCTGATACTGTAAAGAGCGGTGTATTGGTAGCTGATTATTTCTTCCCTGGTTATAAGGGTAATTTCACAGACGAAGATGTGTATGTGGCATTTTTTGCCTATCCGCACGATGTCGAGCCAGACGAGAATATTCAAATTGTCGCCCAGGATCAGGCTGGAAACCACAAAAGTGCAGGCTTATTTTATAGACTGAGAGATGTTAACTACAGAAAAAGTGATATTAATATAAGCGAAAGGTTTGTCGAGAATGTCATGGTACCTATAATGGAGGAAGATGATACGGGCGCCAGTCACAAAGAAATATTCTTAAAAGTGAACAATGAAATGCGAAAGAAGAACAATGCGACAATAAAGGAAGTAGGATCTAATTCCAAGGGTGAGATGATGTGGCAGGGCGCTTTTCATCAGCTCTCCAACTCAAAAGTAGAGGCAAATTTTGCGGATGAAAGGACTTATATCTTAAATGAAGAGCCGATCGATAAACAGTATCACCTGGGGTATGACCTTGCGGTTACAAAGAGATATCCAATAGAGGCTGCCAACAGCGGCGTTATCATGTATGCGGATGAATTGGGTATCTACGGTAATACTGTAATGATTGATCACGGTATGGGGCTTTTAACTCTCTACGGTCATATGAGCTCTATTGATGTCAAAGTCGGAGATACGGTCCAAAAGAACGATATAATAGGGAGAACCGGCCAGACAGGCCTTGCCGCAGGAGACCATCTTCACTACGGCATATATATTAACGGTGTGGCTGTTCGACCGATTGAGTGGTGGGATGAGAAATGGATCAGAGACAATGTAATAAGCAAAATTAATGAAGCCAATGGTGAGTTTAATTCCCAAGATTCCGAAACTCCATCTCAGAATTAAAATATAGATTGAGACTTACAGTAAAAAGGGGTTATCAACATTGATTATCTATGGGAAAAATCCTGTCAGCGAGCTCCTCTTAAATCCGTCCTCGGAAATTGAGGAGATATTCCTTTATGGAGATGATAGAAGAAGCAATACCTCTGAGATTCTAAATGCTGCAAAAGGGCGGGGAATAAGAATTTCAAATATCTCCAAAGAGGATCTTTCGAAGTTATGCCAATCAACTTCCCATCAAGGTATAGCGGCACGTATCAAAGACTTCAAATATCACGAGTTAGCCGATACTATTTCTCAAGCTAAAGAAAGAGGGGACCATCTTTGTCTCGTAATACTCGACCATATAGAAGACCCTCAAAACTTGGGAGCGATTATAAGAACTGTTGATGTCCTTGGCGCTCACGGCGTAGTGGTTCCAAAGGACAGAGCGGCGCCGGTTACGCCCGCGGTTGTTAAAGCATCAGCCGGAGCCGTGAATCATGTGCCCATATCCAGAGTTGTAAATCTGAATGTGGTAATTAGGGACTTGAAAAAACAGGGCGTATGGATAGTAGGCGCTGATTCTTCATCTTCGATTTCAGTGAACCAGGAAGATTTTAAGAATTTGGACATAGCTCTGGTCATAGGAAATGAAGGGAGGGGCATAGGGCACACAATAAAAAAAGAATGTGATTTCCTCGTATCTATTCCACAGTCGGGCGTAGTCTCTTCACTAAACGCATCTGTCGCGGCCGGGATTATGATTTATGAGATTATGAGACAGAGACTTTCCACTTCAGACGGCTAAGAATATGCCCGTGACTTTGGATGAATCTAATCAGATTCGACAAGTTTGTTGAATTCCTCTTCTGTTAAAACTTCAACGCCCAGAGACCGGGCTTTCTCTAATTTAGAGCCAGGGTCGTCTCCCACAACGACATAGCTTGTTTTCTTGGTAACAGAGGAAGTAGACCTCCCTCCGTGATCCTGTACGAGCTTTTGCGCTTTGCCCCTTGTTAATGTTTGCAATGAGCCTGTGAATACAAAACTTTGTCCGGCAAATTTATCACTTATTTCTGTTCTCTCTCTATGTTGAATATCAATTCCGGCTTTAAGCATTTTCGCCACTAACTCTCTATTGCTATCTAATTCGAAAAAGTGGAATACGCTTTTTGCTATTTCTTCCCCAATCGTATGGATATTAATTAATGATTCTTCGGTTGCGCTCATAAGCTCTTCTATACTTGAGAAGTTCTCGGCTAATATCTGGGCTACACGCTCGCCCACGTGACGTATGCTAAGAGCATTTATAAAACGCTCAAAAGAGACTTTTTTGCTTTTATCTATTTCATCTTCCAGATTGGTTGCAGACTTCTCGGCAAATCTCTCAAGTGGGATAAAATCCCCCTTTTTCAAGTAAAATATGTCTGCCAGGTCTTTGATGAGCCCCTCTTTCATTAGCTGCTCGACTATCTTTTCTCCCAGACCCTCGATATCAAAAGCTTTTCTTGACGCCAGGTGTTTAATGCGCCCCTTTAGCTGAGCCGGGCATGAGAGATTAGGACAATAAGTATATGAGCCCTCTCTTTCTACAGACGTATCACAAGACGGGCATCTCTCCGGCATCATAAACTCTATCTCTTTTCCCGATCTTTTATCTGTAATTGGCATGACGACCTCTGGTATAACGTCGCCCGCCCTCTGGACAAGCACAGTATCTCCAATTCTTATATCCCTGTTTTTTATAATGTCTTCAGTGTGCAAAGAGGCTCGCCTTATCGTGATTCCCGAAATCTTTACCGGTTCAAGCTCGGCAACAGGGGTAAGCAGTCCTATCCTTCCAACCTGTACTGTTATATCATTAATTCGAGTTGTTGCCTGGCGGGGTTTGAACTTATACGCTATATTCCATCTCGGGTGTTTTGCCGTGGACCCGAGTTCTCTTTGATAATTTTTTCTATTTACTTTAATCACTATTCCGTCAGCTTCATAAGGAAGGCTGTCTCTTGCTGATTCAATTTCCTTCTGATATGAAATGGCTTCATCAATATTTGCGCATTTCATAATATGGCTTTCGACTTTAAAACCCCAGATTCGAAGTGCTTCTACAACCTCCCATTCAAAATTGATCTCAAAACCAATAACCTCACCAACTCCCCATGCGTAGAAATCAAGCGGTCTCTTTGCGGTTATTGTGGAGTCGAGCTGTCTTATTGCTCCTGAAGCCGCATTTCTCGGGTTAGCGAATACAGGCTCACCTTCTTCTGATAGTTCCCTGTTTAGCGCTTTAAAAGCTTCAATTGGATATAAGACCTCGCCCCTGATTTCTATAAGTTTTGGAATATCTTTGCCGTTTAGTCTTAGAGGTATTGTATTAATTGTTTTTAGGTTAGCCGTAACTTCCTCTCCCACTTGGCCGTTACCACGTGTAGCCCCTTGCATTAATAAGCCGTTCTCGTAAGTTAAAGAAGCTGAGACGCCGTCAAATTTAGGCTCGGCAATGTACTCTATATCCCCTTTAGTTTCGAGGAGCCTTTTGATTCTTCCATCAAAATCATAAGCACCTTCTACTGTAGAGATATTATCTATACTCATCATCGGCATACGGTGGGGAACAGAACTAAATCCCTCAGCCACGGCTCCTCCGACGCGCTGTGTGGGTGAGTCGGGTTTTACAAGCTCCGGATAAATGGCTTCTAGCTCCTTTAGCTCATTTAATAGAGTGTCAAAGTCATAGTCGGATATTTCAGGGTTGTTCTTTATATAATAGAGATAGTTATGATGCTCAAGCTCTTTTGAGAGTACGTCTATCTTCTTTTCTGCCTGAGCTTTCGAAATCTGCTTATTTTCAGTTGCCACTGTGTTTGCTTCCTTGGTTTGTATGGTTAATTTCTATTTCTTACCCTTGAGCCATTGGTTTAACTCTTCAAACTCAAGAGCGTTTAATACGTCTTTTTTCTCTACCCATCCTCTTTTGGCGGTCCCGATCCCAAAGCGCATTTGCAGCAGTTGTTCAGGACGGTGCGCGTCTGTAGAAATTATAATCTTTACACCGGCCTGAGCTGCCTTTCTCACATGAAGGTCTTTTAGATCAAGTCTTTGATAAGACGAATTCAGCTCAAGCGCTTTATCGTATTTTAGAGCGGTCTCAATTACCTGATCGATATCCACGTCATAAGGCTCGCGTACATTTATGAGCCTACCAGTGGGGTGTCCAAGTGCATGAACATACGGATTCTCAAGAGCCCTCAGAATCCTTTTAGTTATCGTGTCCCTGTCCATTTTAAAGCCGCTGTGGACAGATGCAATAACGACATCTAATTCCTTTAACACCTCATCGGGGTAATCAAGAGAGCCATCGGTTTTTATATCTACCTCAGAGCCCATGAGGATATTGATCCCCTTCATTTTCTTGTTAACTGCATTTAGTTCTTTTTTCTTCTCATTGAGCCTCTCTATGGAAAGCCCGTTAGCAATTGTAGAGGAGGGAGAGTGGTCTGTTATAGCGATATATTCATATCCTAATTCTACAGCTTTCTCTGCCATCTCTTGAATTGTAGCCTTACCGTCACTCCATGTAGTGTGCATATGGAGATCGCCCTTTATATCTCTAAGTTCTATGAGGTCGGGAAGGTTTCCCTCCATTGCGGCTTCTATCTCCCCCCTGTCTTCTCTTAACTCTGCAGGGATAAGCGGCAGTCCGAGTGTCCCGTACATTTCTTTTTCTGTTTCACCGGCCACTTTTTTCTCCCCCTTAAATATCCCGTATTCGTTTATTCTTAAGCCGTTTTTTGAAGCAATTGTTCTAAGCTTTACATTATGCGCTTTTGACCCTGAAAAATACTGCAGTGCCCCCCCGTATGACTTAGGTCCGACTACTCTGAGATCAACCTGCATGCCTTCGTTGGTGATCACACTCCCCTTTGTACTCCCCGAAGCAAGCACCTCTTTTACAAACGGCAGCTTGGTAAATTCCTTGACTGTTTTTTCCGTGTCGTCAGAAATTGTGAGTATATCTATGTCTTTAACCGTCTCCCTCATTCTCCTGATAGACCCCGCTATTATAGTTCCTTCAGTTCCTTTTATCTTTCCTACTTCTTCTTTTATTGATTCGGCCAAAGGAAGAGCCTTCCCAAGATGTGTTCTTTCCCTGCTTTCCTTAAGTAAGGGGATGCCTCTTTTTATCTCATCGACTTTCTTTTGCCCGAGTCCTTTGAAATTGAGTACTTCTTGTCCGTCCAGTACATTTTCCAAATCTTCAAGTCCTCTCACATTAAGCTCTTTATATAACAGCGCCAGAGTTTTTGGGCCTAGTCCCAGGATCCCGAGCAGCTCGGTCATTTCAAGAGGAACTTTTTCCTGCAGCTTTTCATATTCCACAATTTTCCCTGTCTCTACATATTCCTTTACTTTATTTGCAAGGTCTTTTCCCACCCCCGGTATATCTGTAACATCATCGCGGTTCACCCTTTCTTCTATTTCTTCATTTAGCTCCAATATGTTAAGCGCGGCTTTTTTATACGCCCTTATTTTAAAAGGGTTTTCATCTAAGATGCTAAGCATGCTAGCAATCTGCTCAAATATTTCTGCTATTTCCGTATTCTTACTCATTCGTATTTATTCTCCATCTCTTATCTGCCACTCTGAGCCACTTTTGAGTGCACTCAGGGCAGGCTCCGCGAAGAATCGGTCTTTTGCTGCAATTGCTGATCCGGCGATTCTGTTAGAGGGAATAATAACATGTTTGTATCTCGATTTTTAGCTCGAACGTTTAACAATTTTAGAAAGGTATTAAGCGCTTTGGTTTTAAGACTCATCGATGAGTGCGCACAAAATGATATGGGGAAAATTGTTGATTTTTGAGGCTGTAAAAAATCCCTACTGAACAGACGCCGTCTGCATTTCGGTTGAAAATCTTCTAACGCCGGCATATATGCCGTCTGCAATTTTATTTATGTAGTCGTTACTCTTTAACCTCTTTTCATCTCTAGGATTAGTTATGAATGATGTTTCTACAAGGATGCTTGGTATATCGGCACCTATAAGTACGATGAAAGGAGCTTTCTTAACGCCTTTGTTTTTCACAGGGGGGTACTTGGTCGATACGTTTTTAACGACGGAGGTCTGAACATGGCCTGCGAAACGCTGGGATTCTTCAATCTTTGCGCCGAGCAAATACTGTTTAAGAACCTTATCCATGTCACTCCGCGATATGCTTGTACTTGCATTCTCTCTCGCCGCAACGGCAAGGGATGCCTTATCATTGGTTACGCTGAGAATGTATGTTTCAATCCCGTAGGCCTGCTTATTTCGCGCGGCGTTGCAGTGGATCGATATGAATAGGTCGGCTCCAAGTTTCTTAGCTATACCCGTTCTCTCTTCCAGAGGTATAAACTTATCCGTACTTCTTGTTAAATAAACTTTTGTTATACCAAATTGCTTCCCATCAGTATCGAGCTTCTTTTTTAATGCTTTTGCGATTCTCAAATTAACATCTTTCTCTTTTAGCCCTGAGGGACCTATTGCTCCCGGGTCGTGTCCGCCGTGTCCCGCGTCAATAACCACAGTTCTGATTTTTAAACCCAGGGCTTCAGACAGGGAGGATACGCTGTCTTCGGGCAGTCCTGATTTATAGTCATATGTGTCGGTTTCTCGTTCTTGAGCGTAATAGCCGTCAGATTTTTTTCCACTTCCCTCAATATCCATTACGATTCTGTAAGGGTCTTTCAATTCAAAAACCTTATAATCATCAAAGCTCTTTATGTATAGCACAACTCTTACGGTATCTTTTGTGTTTCGGGCAAATTTTATCTGCTCCAGGAGCCCCTTTTTTATCGGTTCTACAGAGAGGTTCTTATCGACTGTGGCTCCTTGAATATCGACAAAGAGTCTTGGAGGCTTTCCCTGTTGCGGGTCAGGCTTTAGTAGCCTGGAGGTGTACGAAGCATCCTTATTCAAATGAATCACCACCCTTGTATAATCATCGGTTGACCAGTGGCGTATCTGGCTTACTTTTGTAAGCCCATTTGCTGATGCGCCGGCTTGACCCTTTGCTTTGGGTTTATAGATAGGTGCTCTCTTGGCGGGTTTGAAGGGGGCTAATTCTTGGCGTTTGTTTAGCGCAACAGTCCTCATATCCCCTTTAGGAAAATCTATAACCACTTTATCATATTCAATATAGGCATCTGACTTACTTTCCCTCTCTACTATTCTGGCAACTCTTAGCTGTGCATCATCCGCAAGATTGCTTTCCGGATATTTCCTTACAAATTTCCTTGATATCTCTACTGACTTATCAAAGTCTTTTTGTGAATTAAATCTCTCCCCTATCTCCTCATACATTTTTCCCGAAAGAAAGAGTGAATTAGGGGCCTTAGGGCTGTTTGGATAATCCCTGTCTATACTGTAAAAAGCGCGTGCAATCGTTTCCCAAATCTCTTTATTTTGTACTTTTTCTTGATTTACTGTCAGACTTTTATAGAGTTCGAAGGTTTCATCATATAACTTTTCACCTCTATCCTGCCCGATTGAGGCCTGAATTGAGGAAAAGAGTATGATTAGGGTCGAAATTATAAAGAAAGATAAGGTTCTTTTAGCCACTTTAGTTATATAATTATACTATTCTGGTAGTTGTTTGTAAACAGTATATTATAATCTACTTTAACATTTTGCATCAATAATTATCCTCTCAGATAGATTATTTTTTGAAATGATTAGAACTTAATGCTAAATTTGTTTAAATGAAGGTGATTATTCTCGGATGCGCTACTTCGACAGGTGTTCCCATAATAGGTTGTAACTGTCCTGTTTGTACTTCGGATAATCCTAAGAACGAAAGGACCCGCTGTTCTCTATTTATACGGCTGGGCGGCAAGAACATACTAATAGATAGCTCAACAGACCTCAGGTTTCAGGCGCTTGAGCACAATATCACCAGACTTGATGCGGTGCTCTATACCCACTCTCATGCCGATCATACCCATGGTATCGACGATTTAAGGACTTTTAATTTTGTAAACAATATGGTGATCCCCTGCTATGGTAACTTGCGGACTATTACAAATCTTAAAAAAAACTTCGGCTATATTTTTGACGGGGTATCTTCAGCGGGAGGCAAGCCCAAGCTTGAGCTAAATGTAGTGGAGAGGGAATTTGATTTTGAAGGAATAAAGATAGTTCCTATTGAGATAAATCATGCCAGGTGGATGATTCTAGGATACAGAATTGGGAACGTGGCGTATCTCACTGATTGCAGCGGCATTCCTGACGGATCTCTGGAAAAGTTAAAGGGTCTTGAGCTCTTAATCTTAAGCGCTCTCAGATATAGAGAGCATCCCGCGCACTTTAACGTAGACCAGGCAGTAGAGATGACGCAAAGAATTAACCCGAAGCTTGCGGTGTTCACTCACATGGGACACGAGATAGATTATGATACTCTACTTAGTGAGCTGCCCGACAACATAGTCCCGGCTTATGATGGAATGGAGTTTGAATTGGATGAGCCGTAACTTGATTCGGGCTAAAACTACAGGGAAAATGTTAGTGCTTAATAAATTTAAGAGGTGCAATTATGCAGGAAGTTATAAAGAAGTTACTTCAACCAAATGATACTAAAATAGTTTTCTGTGTGTTAGACGGTTTAGGTGGGCTGCCTCAGAGCGGAAAGACAGAGCTTGAGGCTGCTAATACGCCAAATCTTGACGCGCTCGCCCAAAAAAGCGCTTGCGGTCAGCACTTGCCAGTAGCATACGGTATTACCCCCGGCAGCGGTGCCGCTCATCTGGGACTGTTTGGTTATGATCCTCTCATACACCAGATTGGACGTGGATTGCTTGAGGCGCTCGGGCTTGGTTTGCACATCACGCCTAATGATATAGCTATAAGAGGAAATTTTGCGACCGTTAAATATGAAGGTGACACACCTGTAGTTGTGGACAGAAGGGCAGGGCGAATTCCCACGGAAGAGAACAGGAGAATAGTCTCTAAGATAACTGAGAAGATAAAAGAGGTAGACGGGGTTAAAGTGAATATGGTCTCGGGAATGGAGCACCGCTCCGCAATTGTACTTTCTTTCCCTGAACCTATTGGAGAGCGAGGGGATGAAATCCATGACACAGATCCCCAGCTTGAGGGCAAGAGCCCGATTATTGCCACAGGTAACAATCCCGAAGCGGAGAAAGTTGCGAAAGTAATAGCAAAATTTGTTGACCAGGTTGCCGAAATAATAAGCGATGAAGAAAGGGCAAATTATCTCTTGTTAAGAGGCATTGCGACTCATCCTAATCTCGCCTCTTACTCAGAAGCCTACGGACTCAACGCGGCATGTATTGCGACTTACCCTATGTACCGCGGAGTCTCAAAGCTGGTTGGGATGGAAGTGCTTGAGGTCGGCGAGAATTCTATTAAAAGCGAGATTGAGACTTTAAAGCGCGACTTCGACAAACACGATTTTTTCTATATGCACATCAAGAAAGTGGATAGTTACGGTGAGGACGGAAATTTTCAGGGCAAGGCCGGCGTGATTGAGGAGTTCGACAGTTTTGTGCCTGATATACTGGCTTTAAATCCTGATGTTATAGTTGTCACAGGGGACCATTCTACTCCTGCGAATATGAAAGCGCACAGCTGGCATCCGGTCCCTTTACTAATCAATGCCAAAAATGTTAGAGCCGAGGGGGCCCAAGGGTTTGGTGAGTCGGATTGTCTTAAGGGGGAGCTTGGCACTTTCAGAGCGGTTGATCTAATGACTCTGGTGCTTGCTCATGCGGGAAGACTTCAGAAATACGGCGCTTAACTTATTGCAAGACTATCTTGAAATTCAGCACCCGTATGCTAATTTATACACTCCTTATTGCCAGGCTTCGTAGCTTAGTTGGCTGCGAAGACTAAGGACTTAATTTGTTTATGTAACCTCAGTACACTTTATGTAACCTCAGTACACATTGTGTACCACACATTGTGTGCATCAGTGCCGAAGTGGTGGAACTGGCAGACACGCAGTCTTGAGGGGGCTGTGCCTTCGGGCGTGCGGGTTCGACTCCCGCCTTCGGCACCACTAATACTTAGCTTTCTCCAACCATTTTCATAATTAATCTTACTATGTGAGATTTAAAACTGTTATTTGTTTTTCTTGTCATACATATTCTTGAGTCTTGAATCATGGGCCTTGCTATTAAAAATAATTAGGAATTCAGGTTCATTATTCTTTCCCCCTAAATATAATCTAATCTCTGAGTCAGGTGTCCCCCATTCGCTAAAATATATTAATTCTCCGGTTACAACTGCCAGGCCTCTTTTATCGCTGTCGTCTTTATATGTTTCACCTTTCCAAATAATTTTATCGTATAGTGGTTTGCCATATTTATCCGTTAATGTTTCTTTCCACGTAAAATAGTTGTTGATGTATGCATTCTCATCAGCGTACCGTTTTAGAAATGCATAAGTAGCTCTGGCTAGCTCATCATTCACAAATATATATGCAATTTGTGTGCTTCCTATTCCTGTAACATCATCATGATAGCTTAAATGGTCTGGCTCATCTATTATAAGTGAAGTTTTCTCGCTAGTTTTTACCTGTTTTTTAGACATTCCCCATTGAGTTTGTCTAAAATCATATTCTTGTGCTGCTGATATATGGCATGTTATCACAAATATTATTATTGTAAGGTAATAAATCTTAATCCGCATTATATATTTACCTCATTGTTGATTTTATTGAAGAATAATAATTCAATTATATAAATATACAACATCAAGGTTAGTATTTTGTAAATGTAGTTATGTAAAAGAAGGCGATTAAACTCACCAAATATACATAATTGGCAGACACGCAGTCTTGAGGGGGCTGTGCCTTTGGGTGTGCGGGTTCGACTCCCGCCTTCAGCACCACCTTTCTATTTCTTTAGACTGCCTGCATATGTATAGAAAATCGGTTCCTGACC